>Ga0187810_10000184_pt1 | contig 28699 bp, 33 predicted proteins | sample NC_wetland_sal_i_9_FD_132963 | JGI IMG/M metagenome (GOLD analysis project Ga0187810, IMG submission 132963) | Wetland sediment microbial communities from Neuse River Estuary, North Carolina, USA - ASW_5 | ecosystem: Environmental > Aquatic > Freshwater > Wetlands > Sediment | place: USA: North...
AATTACGAACGCATCGACATCATGTGTGCCACGGGTGTCGATGGCACTGATGATGCTGTCAATCTCATCCGCAGTTACCCGGGCTCCGGTCACGTTGTCGGTGCCTACCCCGTGACCCTTGACCATTGTCTGCCCAATAAGAATCCGGTCCTTCATCTCGATATTTTTCAGCCCCATAAGATCGGTTCGTGCGGTGTTGACGGCAATCCCCCGGAAACTACTTGCTCCGAGCTTTTTATCCTGCTCGATAAACATATCGACAATTTTGCCGCCCGCTTGACCAAAACCTATGAAAAATACGCGCATCTGGTGACACCATCCAATGGGCTACAGTAAATTATTCTCATTTGATTCTTTTAAGTCCTTTTGCTGGTATAAACCTTTAATTCGACAGTACAAAAACTTTCTTGTACTACCTACGAGGGTGAATGAATTTTTTTTCACCGAATCCGGAGCCTTTTTCATTTCGCTGCGAAAATACTATAGATCACCTATTATGAAGATCGGGATTATCGGGGGGGGGTTAACGGGACTCACCGCGGCCCATGCACTTCTGCAAGGGCACGATGAGGTCGACCTCTATGAAAATATGCCCTTTCTTGGGGGTTGTCTCTCTTCCTATCACATCGACGAATACTGGATCGAGCGATATTACCATCACTGTTTTGCCGGGGATGCTCATCTTTTTTCCCTGATTGATGAATTTGGTCTTTCCGGTAAACTCGAATGGAAAAACGGGACCACGGGGTATTACGCGAAGGATACGATCTACCCTCTTAATACACCTTTCGAGATCCTCAAATATCCCGAACTCTCGCTCATAGACAAGGCTAAACTTGCGTTACTGACCATCAGGGCTAAAAAAACCGATCTCAAAGCACTCGATGACGTTTCAGCCGAAGAGTTCATCGTTAGCCGTCTCGGCCGTAATCTTTACTCATCGTTCTTTGAACCTCTTCTCAAAAGTAAATTCGGGGATCGGCGTAAAGAGGTTTCAGCGGCGTGGGTCATCAGCAGGATCGCAATAAGGTCGAACCGAGGAATATCGGGGGAACGTCTCGGCTATCTTAACGGTGGATTTCACACGCTTATCGATTCTCTTGAACATTCCATTGAGTCACGAGGGGGAAGGATCCAGAAAAGCCAACCTGCAACTGTCCTTGAAAGAATGCATGACAAGTGGGAGTTGAATGGCACCAGGTACGATGCAATAATTTCTACAATACCTCCCCGGGAACTGGAACGGATTGGGGGACCGGTTCTCCCCCCGATTCCGTACCAAGGTGCGGCTTGCGTAACCCTTGGAATGAGTCGTGAAGTGACAAAGGGAATTTATTGGTTGAATATGAAAGATCCTGCTCCCTTCGGTGCAGTAATTACTCATACCAATTTCATTTCCCCCGAACGGTATGGTGAACACATAGTGTACCTGGCATCGTACTTTTCCAGCTCGATCTCGCCGGATACTGAAGAGAGGATGCTTGGGGAATTTTGTTCACACTTTTCGGTGGCAAAAGAGGAAATTCACTGGCATAAGATAGCAGTCAATCCTTGGGCGGGTCCCGTATATGCCACGGGGTACCGATCGTTGATACCCGAGTACGAACAACACGATCTTTATATGGCAGGGATGTTCTCCTTGCCCAATTACCCGGAGAGAAGCATGGAAGGATCAATTCAGGCCGGGACTGAAGTCGCCGACAAGATAAAATCAGGAGGCCTTCATGATCGATCCTGAAGTAACTGCAATTATTCCCGTGTACAACGACCGTGCTTCGCTCGAAACCGCTATTCCCCGATCAATCGAAACATTGTCTGGAATCAGCTCCAACTTCGAGATCCTGATCGCAGAGGATGGAAGTACCGATGGGAGTACCGAATGTGCAAAGCAATGGGAAGGGCAGGATCCTCATGTTCACCTGTTACACAGGGATGACAGACAAGGAAGGGGAAAAGCACTCAACAGGGCAATTGCCGAGGCAAAAGGATCAATTGTATGCTATTATGATGTGGATCTTGCAACAGATATGCAGTACCTCTCTGAACTTATCGATGCGATCAGGAACGGAGCTGACATCTCGACCGGCTCGAGACTCATGCCGGAGAGCGATATAGTTCGAACCGGGGGTCGTGAAATCGCAAGCCGTTCCTACAATTTTCTCGTAAGGATCTTTCTCGGAAGCAGGCTTTATGATCACCAATGCGGTTTCAAGGCATTCCGGAAGAGCAGGATCCTTTCTATTCTCCCGACGATTCGCTCGAATCACTGGTTCTGGGACACAGAACTCCTGGTCCGCTCACAACGAGCAAATTATACGGTCAGGGAATTCCCGGTCAAATGGCGTGCCGGAAAAGGAACAACCGTAAAAATCAAGGATATCTTCGAGATGGGCTCATCCATTCTTCGCCTTTGGTGGCAGATTCATGTTTCGAAAGATTAGCGCGATCGTTGTCCCGACAGTCATCGCTGTCGGCATCATTGCGTACATGTTCTTTAATGTCAAGGATCAACTTTTCCTTGCACTCCAACATGTAACACCAGGATATCTGCTCGTTGCAATTGGTATCTGCCTCTTGGCATGGTGGCTAAGGGGATGGCGGTATCATGTTATCCTGAAAGGGCTGAATTACAGGGTCAGTGTTACAGTCTCGACAGCCTGTGTCTTTGTAAGCCAGACGGCAAACCTCGTGATTCCTGCGAGGCTCGGCGATTTTGTCCGGGTCTTCATTCTCAAACACGAATACAACACGACATATTCGGAAGGAGTTTCATCGCTGGTTGTAGAGCGCGTTTTCGATATCATCACGGTTGCACTCCTTGGCGGAATATCATTATTTTTTGTCCTGAACGCGCCATCGTGGGTCTATACCCTCGTCCTTGTCCCGCTTGCAGCAGGAATTATCTTTTTTATCTTCCTCAGGTGCACAGGCAATTGTACGTCAGAGAATAAATATATTGGAATCTTTCTGACGATGCTTCACGAAATTGAAAGGGCTTCACTGTCGCTACGCTCGCTTTTTGTTCTTGGAGCATCATCGATCGTCATCTGGCTCCTTGATATTTTTGTCTGCGTCGCTGTTATCAGGATGTTCCAGCAGGAGATCCCATTTGCAGTTGTAGTCCTTGCTATTGTTATCGGGAACCTTGTCAAGGCCGTACCGATCACGCCAGGAGGTATCGGCCCGTACGAATACGTTGTTTCAGGAGTATTCCAACTGGCAGGTGTCGCTCCTGCGTTTGCCTTCCTGATTGCCGTAATCGATCACCTTATTAAAAATCTCGTCACACTTGCCGGAGGAATTGTGTCTATCTACTTCTTCGGCGACTGGGTCATCCCGAGCATAAAATCAGCCCTCAATTCAAAACTCAGCGGAGGAAAAGAACCTGAGCACTGAAATACAGATTCTCTCGGTTATAAGCTGGCTTGCCATCATCGCTCTCCTCCAGCTCTCCCTGTACCCTTCGCTGAAAAAGAGTTTCGGCAGTTTTGCGTTCCCGGTATCGTTCACTGCTTCCCTTCTGATCTTTACCCTTATAACCTGGTACTGCGGGCTTGTGCGACTCCCGGTACAGCTGGGGATCCTTCCGTTTCTCGTGCTCCTTGCGTACCACCTTTGGCACCGGCATTATTCGCTTGCGGAACTGAAAGGTGAATGGCGGTGGATAACGCTTTTTCTTATCTGCTTCTTCCTGATGCTCGATGTCCGGTTCATTAACCCGACGATATCCTATGCTGAAAAATTCATGGACCATGCGTTCCTTGCATCGGTGATCAGGAACCCGATCATTCCCCCGCTCGATCCGTGGTTTGCCGGCGGTACCCTGAACGTGTACTATTATCTCGGGTACTGGATCTTTGGATGCCTTGCGATCGTTAGCGGTGTACAGTCGACTATCGCATTCAATCTCGCTCTCCCGACAGTCTTTGCTCTCGCGGCAGTCAATGTTTACGCGATTGGAACCCTCCTTCTCGACCGGTTCCGCTGGATGCCCCTGCTGTTATTTTTTATTCCCAATCCCTCGTTTTTCTGGCAGATCGCGCAAGGGAAAGTTTTGTCCTCGGTTCTCTGGGACAGCACCCGGACGATTACCAATACCATCAACGAATATCCCCTGTTCTCCTTTATCTGGGGAGACGTCCATGCCCATGTAATATCCATCTTCAACCAGCTCTTCCTCATATTCCTGCTTCTTTTCGCGTACAAACGATGGGCAACTCTCGACGTAAAAGGGAAATGGCTGGTTGTTATGCTGGGTGCAATCAGCCTCGGCTCGATGCCACTCATCAACACATGGGACGTCCTGATCTATGCACCGATCACAGTCCTCACCAGTGCCTTGATTCTCTGGCGGGCAAGAGTCGCTGAACCCATTAAAAAATCATGGAAATACTTGCTCGCGATCCCGCCCTTCGCCATCCTGCTGTATCTGCCTTTCTACTTCCAGCTCCAGACCCATACAGGGGGAATCGGAATTGTTCATGCACCTTCGGATCCCATTGAGTTCCTCTTAGTGAACGGGTTCTTTATTGCAATAATCCTGGGCTTCCTCCTAAAAGACATAGCAAAACGGCCTTACCTGCTTGCAATCGCCATCCCGTTCCTGCTGGTTGGATATGCAGCGGCAGCAATTGCGGCGATACCGATCGCTTACCTCCTCACCCGGATCATTGTGGACAAACGGGAAGATTTTGCAGAATTCCTTGCTCTTTTCGGTCTCGGGATCCTTATATTCTGCGAACTCTTCTACCTCAAAGACAACATGGGGGATACGTATTTCCGGATGAACACGGTGTTCAAGACATACCTTCCCGCGTGGATCATGCTCGGCATCGCATCGTTTTCGATGGCCGGCAGATGGCTGGGAACCCGTGTACCGGTATTCACGCCCAAGAAAACGGCCTTAATCGCGGTGATTGTCATCTGCAGTCTTTTTGTTATGCCGTTCATCGTATCGTACAATTCCGGCTACGGGACCGGTACGCTCGATGGGATTGCCTATCTCAACGACACCCATCCCGGGGATGCGGCAGCAGTTGCATACCTGCGCACCCTCAGCGGAAACGAGCGGATTGTGGAAGCAGAAGGAGGGGACTACTCATATTACTCCCGGATCTCATCGTTCACCGGCATCCCGGCGGTAATCGGCATGCCATTCCATGAGTACATGTGGCGGAGCGATGATACCGGGTGGTTCAATGCGCGCAATACTGATATCAAAACCATCTACGAACAGCCCAACAATACAGTGAATCTCATGGAGAAATACAACGCCACCCTCCTCTACGTAGGGGACGCCGAGCGCGAAAAATACAGGGTCAATATAACCGGCAAGGGTCTTGAGAAAATTTATTCCGCACAGGGTACAGATATTTACCGGTTGTCTCAGGCAGGATGAGGAAGGAAATCCGGCTGAATTTCTATTTACAATTTTTCGCGGAATATCCGCCACTCACAAACCTTTATTTCCGCTCCTGTCGAATTGATATGGCTACATCATTGTTAACTGATGAGTAATGAAGGAGCACGCTACTCCTGAATGAGGTGAAATATGGCAAAAGGTTACGTAAAATCCGAGGCTCCAGAAGAGCTCCAGAACAAGGCGCTTGAAGCCCTTGAAGTTGCACGGGACACAGGGAAGATCAAGAAGGGATCGAACGAAGCGACAAAAGCCATCGAACGCAGCATTGCACAGCTCGTTCTTATCGGCGCCGATGTCGAACCTGAAGAGATCGTGATGCACCTTGCACCACTGTGCGACGAGAAAAAGGTTCCCTATATATTCATCAACAAGCAGAACGATATCGGCGCAGCAAGCGGCCTCGATGTCGGATCCGCCGCAGCCGCGATCGTTAAGCCCGGCAAGGCAAAAGAAACAATCGATGACCTGGCGAAGCAGCTGACCGCGCTGAAGGCGTGAGGATCCTATTATGGCAGACGATGCAACGCCAGCTGAAGTGATCGAGGTTATCGGCTCGACCGGCATGCACGGAGAAGCAATGCAGGTTAAGTGCCGTATCCTTGACGGCAATAACAAGGGCCGGATCATTACCCGCAATACTGTCGGTCCGATCCGCGAGGGAGATATCATCATGCTCCTCGAGACCGAACGCGAAGCCAAGAAGATGTCGAGGCGGTAAGAATGGTTGAACAACACGTGTGCAGTTTCTGCGGTGTCCTGCTTGAACCCGGCACCGGGAAGATGTTCGTCAAGAAAGACGGGACCATCTTCTGGTTCTGCAGCACCAAGTGCCAGAACAACCAGAAGCTCGGAAGAGTCCCCCGTCGTGTCCAGTGGACCACCGCGGCAAAGAAAGCAACCGGCAAAGAGTGATCCACAATGGACCGCAGCTTTGTCATGATCAAACCCGACGGGGTCCAGCGTGGCCTCGTGGGCGAGATCGTTTCACGCCTTGAGAAGAAAGGTCTGAAACTCGTGGCCGCACGTTTCGAGAAACTTCCCGAAATGCGGGTGACGGAACAGTACAAGGAACATCTCTCGAAACCCTTCTTCCCCGGTCTCAAGCAGTATATCATGGGGGGGCCCTGCTTCCTCATGGTCTGGGAAGGAAGGAACGTCGTCTCGATCGTCCGCAAGGTGATCGGCGCCACAAACCCACAGGAAGCGATGCCCGGTACGATCCGCGGCGATTTCGGGATCGATATCGGACGCAACGTGATCCACGCATCGGATTCCCAGGAAAGTGCGGATCGCGAGATTGCAATCCACTTCAAACCACAAGAGCTCTTCACGTATACCCGGATTGACGAATCCGTAGTGTACGAATACTAATTTTTTTAACATTTTAACCCGCGCGTCCGGAAACCATAATCTCTATTACCCGGCAGGACTGCAATAATTCATAATGGCCGGAGACCTTCTCAGTTTTACCCTATTATCCATCTCATCGGTCCTTATCATCGTCAACCCACTCAGCGCAACCCTAATCTACGTCTCTCTTACAACAACACTGGAGAAGCCGGCAAAAGATACGATCGCACGTGACGCCTGCCGCTTCGCACTTATTATTCTCCTGGTTGTCGCGTTGGCGGGTACCTTCCTCCTGCAGTTGCTCGGCATTACTCTCGAAGCCTTCCGCATAGCTGGCGGGATCCTGCTCTTTGGGATAGGAATGGAGATGGTCTATGCAAAAACATCCCGGACAAAACTCACTGCGACCGAGAAGTACGAATCGCGTGAGACCGATGACGTCGCTATGATGCCGCTTGCAATTCCTATGATCGCCGGCCCGGGTGCAATTACGACAACGATAGTACTGATGAATGAAGCGACAACCATGACGCTCTTTGCAGGAATAATTGTCGTCTGCTCAATTCTCCTGTCGATCGTGATCACCTATTATATGATGCGGAATTCAGATTATATCATGAAGAAGATCGGACAGCGGGAGTACCGGGCGATCAACCGGCTTATGGGTATGTTGCTCATCGCTATCGCCGTCCAGTTCGTGATCAATGGCATACGGGCGGCATTCCCCCTGTTTGCCGGAGGATAATATGGAAGACTGGGATCTTACATCAGTTGGAATGGTGCTTATCGGGTGCAGTATCACCGCTGCCGGCACAATCATCGCAGCTATGCTTCTTGGGACACAACTGGCGATCGCCCCGTTTCTCCTCCTCACCACCGCCATTCTGATCGTAATGAGTGCCGCGTTAATCCTTTTTGGAAAGAAGCACGATGTCCCTGCCTGAGTGCCTGACCGGAAAAGACCATAAGATTGTCAGGGTCTGCAGTGCGCAGATCGCGAGCGTGTGGGAAGACCCGGAAAAGACCTTTTCAAAATCCGAAAGCCTGATCCAGTATGCGGCAGGGTGCGATGCGGATATCATCTGCTTTCCTGAACAGTTTGCTACCGGGTGGGATCCGTGCTCCACAAAAAATGTGCAGGAAAGAGATGGCTGGATCGTGACGGCATTACAATCGTTTGCCCGTAAGTACAACATCGCGATACTCGGCTCTTTCCGCCTTGCCGCAAAACCATTCCCAAAAAATACAGCGATTGCCATTGGAAACGATGGTGCTATTCTCGCAACATATTCCAAAATCCATCTCTTCTCCCATGCACGGGAGGACAAGTTTTTTGCCCAGGGCAACGAACTCGGTTTGTTTGCTGCCGGCCCCCTTTCCTGCGGGATCGCAATCTGTTATGATCTCAGGTTCCCAGAGTTATTCCGGATCTACGCACAGAAAGGAGTGCAGGCAGTCTTCATCCCGGCTGCATGGCCGGAGAACAGGATACACCATTGGGAACTCTTCATCAAGGCCCGGGCTGCAGAGAACCAGATGTATGTAATCGGTGTCAATACAACAGGAACGACACCGGTCGACCACTACTCCGGCGCTTCCATGACTGCGGATCCCTCCGGAGCCATCATCAGCCGTGCCAGCGAGGCGGAACAACTCATCTTTTCAGATCTCGATCCTTCCATCGTCGCCGCAGCAAAAGCCTCTTTCCCACTCGGGAAAGACCGGAAGGACGAACTTTACCAGGCACTTCGCGAATAATCAGACTACATTCTTCAAAACATAATAGAATGCGATTCCGGGATCGGAACGAACAGCAAGCATTTATCGTAATTTTCCAAAACCGCACGCCTATATGTATCCATACGAACAATGATATGCCATGTACCATCTCGCATGCGTCAACTGTGGAGCCACCTATCCCGCTGACGAGATCATCTACAATTGTAAAAAATGCGGTCACCTGCTCGCCGTCAGGTACCCCCTCGATGAGATCTCCGTCTCGAAGGTGACATGGAACCGCCGGCCGATCTCGGTCTGGCGATACCGGGAACTGCTTCCCGTTCAGATAAAACCGGTCACCCTGCAGGAGGGCGGAACTCCGCTCTATCATCTGAAACGCCTTGGCGATGAGATGGGCCTCCCTCATCTCTATGCCAAACACGAGGGGATGAACCCGTCGGGCTCGTTTAAGGACCGGGGAATGACCGTCGGCGTCTCCATGGCACTCCAGCTCGGAAAGAAGAGTGTCGCGTGTGCGAGCACCGGTAATACTTCTGCAAGCCTCGCAGTATATGCCGCAAAAGCAGGCATTCCGGCAGTAGTCCTGCTCCCGGCAGGAAAAGTTGCGGTTGGAAAGGTCGCACAGGCGCTCATGCATGGGGCAAAGGTCATATCGATACGCGGCAACTTCGACCGCGCTCTCGAGATGGTCCACGATCTCTGCCTCACCCACGGGCTTTACCTGCTCAACTCCATCAACCCCTACCGGCTTGAAGGCCAGAAGACCATCGGGTTTGAAGCCATCGACCAGCTGGGTGAAGTCCCGGACCGGATCGTCCTCCCGGTCGGGAATGCGGGAAATATCTCGGCGGTCTACAAGGGACTGCTCGAACTGCAGGAACTGGACTTCATCGACCGGCTCCCGATGATGACCGGGATCCAGGCAGAGGGATCAAGCCCAATCGTCAGGGCAATTCGTGAAAACCTCCCCGAATATATTCCGGAACAAAACCCGGAGACTGTCGCTACCGCGATACGCATCGGGGCACCGGTCAACGGCGAGAAAGCGCTTGTCGCGATAAGGAAGACACACGGCCTTGCCGAAACTGTGACCGATGACGAGATCCTCCAGATGCAGCGCGACCTTGCGAGAAAAGAGGGTATAGGCGTCGAGCCCGCTTCGGCCGCCTCGGTTGCAGGAATCAGAAAACTTGTGCAGATGGGCAAAATCGACCGGAACGAGAAGATCGTCTGCGTCGTCACGGGTCACCTGCTCAAGGACCCGGACACGGTGATACGACAATGCGAACCTCCGACAGAAATCGACGCGGACCTGCCCTCGCTGCTCTCTGCGCTGCACTTGTAATTGCCCTGCTGGCGATCCCCGGCGTGGGAGCGCTCTCGGCGGACTACATGGTCTACCCCAATGGGACAGCGTACCAGGCATCGATTGAGGTTACGGATAGCTCGCGGTATGACTTCACACAGGCCAGCTCCTTTGGTGGACCAACGCCGATGCAGGTCGGTGACGTAAATGTCTCGGGCAACTGCTCTCCCTGTCAGTTCAACCTGACAACCCCCTCGGTTTTCGACAGCCGCATGTCCGTCACCTTCGAGAAAGGAAACTATACCGTCACGTATATCGCACCTCTCCGGGACAATAACCTGCAGGATGCTTTTGAGACCCCCTATAATGTCAGCGTTTCTCTTCCGCAGGAGTTCGATGTCCGCAATCCCCTTCTTGCCGGGCTCAGCTTCGGCGCCAATGTAACACGGCACCCGGACAATACCACGACGGTGATCTGGAACAAGACGACCTCATTTAACCTGAGGTTCTATGACAAGGGCCGTGAAGATCTCCTCTACTTATTCGGGAATTTCTTCATCGTTATCGCGATTGTCCTGCTCCTGCCTTATCTGCTCACCACGCGCAAGAAAGAGTGATGGAAGTTATTGCCAACAATTTTCCCATGATTCTGCCGGATTCGGACTGACCACAATCGACCGCAGGAATTGGTCAGATTATCAACCGACACCCGGTAAGTGGATGTGCTGCCGAAACAGGTGTCTCTGGCTGGCAGAAAAATAAAATCTGGTAGTTCCTTACATTGTTGAACCTGAGCTGAGGCAGGTCTGGTTTTGTCAACATTTTTCCTGGCAGGATAATATTTCTGCAGGATCCCCTCCCCCGCATCTTTCAAAGCATGACTTGCAGCTGTCGAATTCGGGAGTCTTGACAAGCTGGCATGTACTCCCGGACATATTGCAGTATGCATACTGGCGACATTTGTCGCTGAGCTGGTACTCCATGGTACAGGCCTGGGGAGGCTTCCCACAGGCAAGATCAACACCATGACAGGTGGTGAACCCGCAAGAGACTGTGGGAGTTGGTCCTGAAAGTGTTGGAGATACCGGAGGGACTGCCTGGGTTCCTGATGGAGATACGGTACAGCCTGCGAGAAAAATCGCAAGGAAGGTCAGGCATGTTAATGAAACGACGAGCGAGGGCTTCATCTGATCTACACCTTTGCTGTTGAGATTCGTGCCCTTGTATATATTTATAGATTTATAAGTGAACGTGCGATCCCGACCATTTTTTATCAAATCCGGTTATTTGGGAAATGCCAAACGGCCAAAACTTTGTGGAGAGATCGCGGGGTCGGCAGCGCTGACGAGGGGCCGGTCCGTACGTGAATCCACGATTATCGCATGAGGACACTCACACCAGCGTTCTTTGCGGATTCTTCAGGTGCTTCTTTGCCGCGGGAGTGACTTCGCGTCCCTGTGGCGTACGCTTTACAAACCCGATCTGGATGAGGAATGGTTCATATACCTCTTCGATGGTGCGCACCTCTTCCCCGACCGATATGGCGATAGTCTTGGCCCCCACCGGACCCCCGTCAAAGTCGTTTGCGATTACCGCGAGGATACGCCGATCCAGCTCATCGAGGCCCAGCTCATCAATCTGCATCATGGCAAGCGCACCTGCAGCAATGTCCCGGGTTATCGTACCATCTCCTCTCACAATGGCAAAATCACGAACCCTGCGCAGCAGACGGTTCACGATCCTCGGTGTTCCACGGCTCCGTCTGGCGATCTCCTCCGCACCATCAGGAGTTATCGGGATCTTCAGGATCGAAGCGCTCCGTGTCACTATCCTGACCAGTTCCTCGGCAGAATAGAGATCGAGCCGGGAGATGATACCAAACCGGTCCCGGAACGGTGCTCCCAGGAGACCTTGTTTCGTTGTGGCACCGATGAGGGTGAAATGCTCGAGATTGAGCTTGATCGAGCGGGCGCTCGGGCCTTCGCCGATCATCACATCGATGAAGAAGTCCTCCATCGCAGGATACAGCACCTCCTCGACCACCGGGTTGATCCGGTGGATCTCGTCGATGAACAGGATGTCCCCCCGTTTCAGCGGCGTGAGGAGTGCGGCGATATCCCCGGGTTTCTCGAGCACCGGTCCTGTCGTTGCCCGGATCGTGGATCCCATCTCGTTTGCGATGATATGCGCGAGGGTTGTCTTGCCAAGCCCCGGTGGCCCGGAGAAGAGGATATGATCGAGCGGCTCGCCGCGTTTTTGTGCCGCTTCGATCGCGATATTCAGGGTTTCCCTTAGCTGAAGCTGCCCGACGAACTCGTCAAGCCGGGCCGGCCGGATGGTGAGATCGTCGCCTTCTTCCGGAATCGGGGCCGGGGATATGATCCGTTCGGCCACGTTATCGCTCCTTCAGTTTTGCAAGCGCAGCCTTGATGATATCCTGGACGGTGGGCGACTGGAGTGTCAGGATCGAACGGCTTACCGCTTCCCGCGACTCATTCTCCCCAAACCCGAGCGAAATCAGCGCGCTTACAGCATCGTGAACGGCCGGGCCGCTCCGGTCTGCACCGCTCATAACCAGCGACTCGCTGACTTTCTTCATCTTGTCCCTGAGTTCGAGGATTAACCTTTTCGCGCTCTTGGCACCGATCCCGGAAATCCTTGTCAGTGCCTTCTCATTTTCGTTCAGGATAGCAATTGCAAACTCTTCGATCCCGATCTGGGAGAGGAGGTTCATCGCGGTCTGGGGGCCGATCCCTGAGACTCCGATAAGTATCCGGAACATCTCAAGCTCGCTCTGGTGCAGGAATCCGAAGAGGGTTATCGCGTCCTCGCGTACGGCCATATGAGTGAAAAGTTTCACCCGCCCTTTTGTATTCGCGAGCACCGCGAGGGCAGGCTGGGTAACCTGAACCTGGTACCCGATGCCGCCTACGTCAATCACAACCCAGCGTTCGCCAACCTGTGCCGGTTCTCCGCAGAGATGCGCGATCATTGTACTACCTCAGGATATGGATATGACATAAGGCAATCGAAAGGCCATCCGCGGCATCATCGGGTTTCGGGATTTCGTCAAGGTTAAGAAGCCGCTTGATCATCACCTGCACCTGCTTCTTGTCAGCCCGACCCGATCCGGTTATCGCCTGTTTGACTTCATTTGGTGTGTACTCGGTGATCGGAATTTTCCGTTGCTCGGCAGCAAGCAGGACAACCCCGCGGACTTCGCTCACGCCCATCGCAGAGGAAATATTTTTGGTGAAGAACAATTTTTCAAGAGAGAGATGGGATGGCTGGTACCGGTCGAAGAGGCTGTTTACTTCGGTATAGATTTTGAGCAGGCGCTCCGACCCAGTTGAGTTCTTGCCGGATGTTTCTATGCACCCGTAGGAAATCGGCCGTATCTCCTTTCCGGCTACTTCAATAACTCCAAACCCGAGCCGGGCAAGACCCGGATCTATCCCGATGACAATCATTTCCGGAGAGACCCTATTAATTATATGTCACTTACCTGATAAACGGCAAGTGGTATGCGGTGTGAAGGTGACCGGTCCCCGCATTGGAGAAATCATCTCTGTCCGTTTGATTTTTCTACACTGGTGATCCGACTTTTGCTCCTTCATCGCATTTTCAATAACCAATCGGTATGATGGGGGTCACATGGGTACATTTCATGAATCAAACCATCCCCTGATCACATCCCAATCAGGCATTTCAGGCCAATTAACGGTAGAGAAAAATGGCAGAGATAGCCAACAACATCCGGTGCCAATCACGGTAAAAAATAAATGTACCCATGCGACCCCCTCGACCATGGTGCATTCCGGACAGATTATTTTCCAATATTCACTTCGTGGATGTGAGACAATTATGGGTCGGCATTGAATGTGGGGGTCGCGTGGGTACATTTTTGATTAGGGTGGATGAGTCCCGGGAATCTTCATGGATATGAGATGAACGCGATTACTCCAAGAAGCATTTCCTCCACAATTAAAAAATTGAATGAAAATAAAAACGGTGAAAGAAAATCAATAATTCTCGCAGAAGAGTTCGAAATATGCTCTCGGGTGATCGCAGACAGGGCATTTCAGGGGCACCTCGCGATCTTCGAGAACATGCCCGCAGTTCCGGCACTTCCAGAAGACTGCGGTATCTTTTGCGAATACTTTCCCGGACTCTAAGAGGGCGAGCAGCTTCCGGTACCTGCGCTCATGGTATGCCTCCACCTTCGCAATCTGCCGGAATGTCATTGCTGCATCCAGAAATCCTTCGCTCTGTGCGACTTCGGCAAAGCCGGGATACAGGGTACCCCACTCAAGTTTCTCCCCGTTTGCCGCAGATACAAGGTTTTCCTTAGTCGTTCCTATAATACCTGCCGGGAAGGACGCGGTGATTTCCGCTTCTCCACCTTTCAGGTGCTTGAAGAACAATTCTGCGTGTTCTTTCTCATTATCCGAGGTCTCCTGGAAGAACCCACCGATCTGTTCATAACCTTCCTTCCGTGCTACACTTGCAAAGAAGGTGTACCGCATACGTGCCTGTGACTCCCCCGCGAATGCTGCGAGAAGATTCTTTTCCGTCCGGCTTCCTTTAAAATCCATGGAAGATACCTCATATCACGGCCCCGATCCCGGTTTGGATAGTACAGAACAGAATCGGAATTGCGTGATAGCCGAACAGAATATTCATCACGCTTCTTTAAAAACACTTTTTTTCCGGAACGGGATCCGTCCGAACAGAGGGGAGAACTCAAACAAAATACCAAAAGAGTAATTAAAAAAATATTGCAGATTACTGCAGGCCGAACGACTTGAGGGTCACATCGGTGTTTACGCTGCCGACATGGTACACCGAGCCCGTGGAGAGCTCATTGATGATGACTTCTGCAGGTGAGAAGAGCGAGGTGTCGATCTTGTAGAAGTCGTACCCTGCTTCCTTGAAGATGTCGTTGAATGGTTTGCCATAGCCCTTGGACTTGTTGCTCGGGAGCCTGTCGAGGTAGTCCTTGATCTCAGGTGCGTTCATGGTGAGGTTGATCCTGCCGTGGTAGATAGTCGCATCGTTGGTGACACCCATGGCGAGCTTGGCACCGCGGACCGGAGGGATGGGTGCAGTTCCCATTGCTGCAATGACTTTCTTTGTGTCAAACCCGAGCTCGTTGAGCTTGTAGATCGCAGTCTCAACACAGCGTCCGGCTACTTGTATGGAACCGACCATCGAAGATGTCGGTGCTACAACAGCGCAGACGTTTGCGACATCGACATGGCACTCCTGTGCAATCTTGTCCATGACTTCTGCGTTCGGAAGGTGGTCGCTCTCAAGACAGATCACCGCGCAGTCGTAGTCATCTTCGTACTCGATGACTTCAAACGTGTGTTTCGGCTTGAGGGAAAGTGCCCGTGCAGGCCCGCTGCCCATTGCAAAGTAGTTGCCCACCTTGACGGTCCATCCTGCTTTCTGCGCGCCGAGGCACGAGATTGACGGGAAGTCGGTGTTGACATCGATGAACGGCATCGGGAAGTCCTTGATCTGTCCCATGCGGAAGTTCACTTCGCCAAGACCGCCCATGCAGATCTCGGTGAATGCCCTGCCGGCCGCATAGCCGCCACGGACGCTTACACCGCAGTCTACAATCCGTGCGCCGTTATCGAGCTCGTGGTAGGCAGCATTGAATTCCTCTGCCAGGTCCGCGAGATTATCGAAAATTTCCAGTGCCAGTTCGTTAACACTCAGCATGAATAAAAACCCCTGTATCATAAAAAGAGGGTTTTTGTACTGATAATATTTTTCAAAACGATCCGGCGTTATGCAAGGGACTCGAGGACCTTATCCGGTTCGTAGCGGAGGGTTATAATCCGCGTTCTTCCCTTGCCGTCGCGATAGTGCAGGTTGACAAGCCGCATGGCATCCATCTTCTTGACGATCTCATAGAACCGGGTATACCCAATCGAAGTCGATTCCTTGAGCGATTTGTAAACATCGCCTGCGTTCATCTCGTTTTCCTTCGTGCTCCGCTCTGCAAGCGATTTGAGGATCTGCCGTTCCTCTTCCTTGAGGGTCTTAACGGTATTGGAAAGGTGCAGGTACTTCGAGATTGCGTACGCACTGCAGATGTCAGCCCGTTCGATGGAGCGCCGGGCAGCCCGCTCGGCAGCAAGCGCGGCGCGCTTGAGGAGGTCGATACCAACCCGGAGGTCGCCACTTTTCAGGGTCTGCTCGACAACGAGGTTGAGCATCTCCTCGCTCAGAACTCCCTGGTACAGTCCCTGCAGCGCACGGGCCTTCATGATCTCCCGCACTTCAGCATCGCCGTATGGCGGGAAATCGATCTCGGTGGGGAGGAAGACAGAAGCTACCCGGGCGTCGACTGCACGCGGGATATCGATGTCAAGATCGCTCACGATAACGATAACTCCGATGCGCGTCCCTTCATATGTCTCATGGGACCTGAGCAACGTATAGAGCACCTTGTTGATCTCGTTCTCGTAGAGCAGGTAGTTTGCATCGTCGAGCGCGACAAGGAGAACAATCTCCTCCTTGATGAGGATCCGTGCAATGGCATCGAATACCTGCTTGAAAGAGGTGCCCGATGCAGGGGGGAGGTGCCCGGCAAGCTTCCGGTAGATCTGGGAGATTATCGCAAACTTAGTGTTGTCGATCTGGCAGTTGATATAAACCGGCACGAGTTTCTTGGTGGTCTCTTCGATCTCTGCGAAGAGTTTCTTGACGCTCGTTGTCTTCCCGGTTCCCGGGAGACCTTTGCATACGGTGTTCAGCGGCCTGCCCCCGCGGAGGCCGGGGCGGATCTGGAACGCGAGCTCCCGCATCTGGGCGTCACGGAACTCGAACTGCTCGGGAACGTAATCGATCTCAAGCACTTCGGGATCGCGGAAAATCGTCTCGTCCCACATCAGCAGGTCTTTTTTCATCTCACTAATCCTCTTCCGGCATCGGTAATAATTGCATTGGGTTTTTAACGCCTTTTCATGCGGGGTTATTGTCCCGGATGGATCTACCTCGCAGATCGGCCGGGGGTACAAACCTATATTCTTCCCTGGAACAAAATAACAGGTTAGGATATGTGGCAGATGATGAAAGTTACCCCCACTGAAATGGTGATGAGGCAGGGTACTGATGCCGCACTATTCCTGAAATAAAAACTCCAGGAAATCAACGGCGTTTTTAATCCCGAACTTCCCTTTTCGCGCCGCTTGTTCCGAAAACCTGTCTGTGCTGTCCGTTCCTTTCCCTCGAACTACGAAGGGGACCGGGTCCCTTGTGTGGGTCTTGATCCGGATCGGAGTCGGATGATCGGGAAGAACTGCGATCACACCTTCGAACTGGTCCATGATCGTCCCGACAACGCCGTCCACCCGTTCGATTGCCTTGACCTTTTCCTCAACGCTGCCAAGGTGACCTGCTTCATCAGGGGCCTCGATATGGAGGTAAAGGAAATCGAGATGTTTGATTGAATCCAGGGCATACCTGGCCTTTGCCGCGTAATCAGTATCGAGATATCCTGTCGCTCCGGGAACCCGGATGACTTCCATTCCTGCGCACCGGCCGATACCATTGAGCAGATCGACTGCCGAGATCATCCCGGCTTTCCTGCCGTACTTCTGCTCGAAGGAAGGGAATGCCGGCTTGTGCCCGCCGCTCCACGGCCAGATTTGGGTAGCGGGTGGTTTTCCAGCCTTTATCCGTGCCTTGTTCACCGGGTGCCCGGGAAAGACTTCCCGGCTTTTTTCCATGCACCGGAAGAGGATACTTTCATCCCCACCTTTCGGTAAATACTCAGAAATTTCCTGGCCAACGATATCATGGGGCGGTGTTGATTCCGCGCCTTTCCCATCGCGGAGGATAAGGAGGTTGCGGTAACTGATCCCCGATCGGAAGACGATGTCCGGGATCTCTTTTGCAAGAGAAGCAAAGAGCGCGGCTCCTTCCTCGCTTGAGATGTGCCCGGCAGAGAAATCTGCCATGACTTCGTTCTCAACGGTAACTAAGTTGCACCGGTATGCGACATCGGTCGGCATAAGATCGACTCCCATGTTGAGGGCTTCGAGCGGCCCCCGACCGGTATAGTATTTTTCCGGGGGATAGCCGAGGATCGACATGTTCGCGATGTCGCTTCCCGCCTCGAAATTGTCAGGAACGGTCCGGAGCATCCCGCACGCACCGTTCTGCGCCATACGATCCATATTCGGTGTCTTTGCGTATTCGAGCGGGGTCTTCCCCCCGAGCTCCGGCAGCGGCTCGTCGGCCATTCCATCGCCGAGAATTACGATATACTTCATGGTATCACTGAATTTTTGTTCCGCCGTTTTCATTTTCGTCTTTTATTTATCCGGTATTAATTATGAGAGAACCGATTGAGTTGGTATCAGGCAGTGCTTTTGTTCATCAGCATTGCCCTGACCGCGATCCGCACGCTCTCCCTAGAGCCGGTCTGTGGTTTCCAGCGGAGTGCCTTGATCTTATCGATGGCCAGTTGCATCTTCGGGACGTCCCCGACCCAGCCGCGTTCCCCACCGGTGAACCGGAACTTCGTACCGGTCAGCTGCATCTCTTCGGTTATGATCTCGGCAATGCTCTTTACATCGATCCAGTCCTCCGAACCGATATTGAACGTATTAACGGTGTCGCGTGAATGACCGACGGCAAAGAGCATAGCTGCAATGCACTCGTGTACTTCAAGATAGGATTTGGTCTGTTTTCCGTCGCCGAGGATCTCCAGCTCGGAAGGGTTCTCTTCGAGTTTCCTGATAAAATCGGTGATAACGCCATGGCCGCTCCGTTCGCCGATAATGTTGGCAAATCGGAAAACCCACCCCTTCATGCCAAACGAATGGCAGTATGCCGAGATGAGCGACTCACAGGCAAGCTTGCTTGCCCCGTACACAGAGATTGGCTCCAGCGGGGTGTAACTCTCGGGGGTCGGTATCACCGTCGCGTCACCGTAAACCGTTGAGGTGGAGGTGAATACCAGTTCAGGAACAGTATGCAACCGCATCGCTTCGAGCACACGGTACGTGGCCATTATATTATTCTGCATCGTCGGATCAGGGTTCACCGCGCTCTGCCGTACATCGGGATCGGCGGCAAGGTGAAAGAGGCGGTCCGCTCCTTCAATTGCATCCTGCCAGCCGTCGCTGAGAAGATCGCACTGCACTAACCGGACCTTGCACGAATCAAGGTGCCGGGTAATCGTTGCCTTGTTCCCGGCACACAGGGAGTCGATCACCAGTACTTCATTACCCTGTGCAACGAGCGTATCAACCAGATGCGAGCCGATGAACCCGGCACCGCCTGTCACCACATCAAACATCACTACCTAATATGTCAGCCATGCTATAGGATTACTGCTATGTTCATCGGGATTGATCACGGCACTACCGCCATGCGGTTCGCCAGTGAGTCCAGGGAGTTCAAGATCCCGCGGGAAGAAGCGCGTGCATTTGTCGCGCAGGATCTTGCCCGGATCTGCCCGCTCGATAAAATCGAAGGAATTGCGGTCTGCTACTCGATGGGCGACAATTTCTCCCGGATCACAGATATCAGGAAGCTGAAGAACCGGGGTCTTGTCAGCCAGGAAGGTGCCGGAAAGCATATCGGAGGGGGGACAAAGGTCTTTGATGAGGTTGCAGCAAGCGGGATCCCTGCAGTTGCCATCCCCGGCCTCCACCGGGGTTCTCCTACTGATCCCCGGTTTAAAGCATATTCGCACCAGTCAAGCCCGGAGAAGATCGGGATCGCCTACGAAGCCTGTCATGATCTCGGCCCGGACGTTATCGTTGCCGATGTGAGTTCCAACACGGTTTCCCTGCTCGTATCAGAAGGAAAACTTGTCGGTGCTTTTGACGCGTGCGTCTTTGCACCGGGAATGCTTCACGGTGCGATCGATGTCGATGCGATCCGAAAGATTGACCGAGGGGAGTGGACGGCGAACGAGGCTTTCCAGCATGCCGGTGTGAATTTTTCGCTTTCTGAAAAGGAGCGATTACCGGCAATCGCGATGTTTGCAGCAATGGAATGCGCTGCACTTCTCATGCTCAATCCATGCGCGTCTGTTGCCATTGCAGGAAGCCTTGCACCGGCCATCGCACCGGAGATCAGGCAATTCCTGGGCAGGGACGTGAGAGTTTACGACGAATGGTGTGCTTCACGGGGTCTTGCAAGGATTGCCCACGATGTGTTCTCGGGGGCACCCGGGATTCTCGGGCTGGATATAGATCTCTAGATTTATATCGATTTATCATGTAAGATTATTGGGGATTTTTCTTGAAAGAATTACGCATCCACGGCAGGGGTGGCCAGGGGTCTGTCACCGCCGCCGAATTGATAGCGGTAGCAGCTTTTGAAGGCGGCGTTTTTGCGCAGGCGTTCCCGGCATTTGGTGTCGAGCGACGCGGGGCGCCCGTTCAGGCATTTGTCCGTTTCAATGATAAAAAAATCCGGCTGCGAAGCCAGGTTTACGAGCCCGACTACATCATCGTCCAGGACAGCACGCTGATAAAAGACGTAAACGTGTTCCAGGGTGTAAAGAAAGGCGGCATCGTGATTGTAAATACAGAAAAGGCAGGCAAATACGAGGTTCCGGAGGGTGTGAAGCTTATAACGATCGATGCCACATCTATCGCCCTCAAGGCGCTCGGCCTTCCTATCACCAATACCTCCCTGATGGGAGCATTTGCGGCAGCGACGGGTGAAATCGGATTCTCAGCACTTGAGAATGCGCTGAACCACCGGTTCCCGAAGGAACTGGCGCTCAGGAATATTGAGGCCGCCCGGATGGCGTTCAATACCGTTAAGGGGGCTGCATAAATGGCGCTCGCGGTTGGATGCAGGGCACGGCCGGGGAAGGCACGTGACAACAAGACCGGGTCATGGCGGGTTTTCAAGCCATCGTTCGATGACGACAAGTGCTCGAAGTGCGGTACGTGCAGAACTTTGTGTCCTGAGGGCTGCATCACTGAAGATGAGGCGGGCAATTTTGTCCCCGACTATGCATTTTGTAAGGGCTGCGGGCTTTGCGCGGTGGAGTGCCCGAAGGATGCGATCACCATGAAACAGGAGGAGAAGTAGATGATGCAGATGCTCGAGGGATCCCATGCGGTTGCAGAAGCGGTGAAGATGAGCCGCCCGCAGGTAGTCTCCGCATACCCGATTACCCCGCAAACCCACATCGTCGAAGCCCTCGCAGAGATGGTCGCAAACTGTGAGCTCGATGCAGAATACATTACCGTCGAGAATGAACTCTCCGCTCTCTCTGCCTGCGTTGGTGCAAGCGCAGCAGGCTCAAGGACCTATTCAGCGACAACATCACAGGGTCTTGCCCTCATGTTCGAAGTCTGTTTCAACGCAGCCGGCATGCGCCTTCCCATCATCATGTCGATCGCTAACCGGGCAATGGGTGCCCCCCTCTCGATCTGGAACGATATGCAGGACTCTATATCATTAAGGGATGCAGGCTGGCTCCAGTTCTACGCCGAGGATAACCAGGAGGCGACCGATCTCCACTACCTTGCATACAAAGTCGCTGAGGATCATTCAGTCCAGCTCCCGGCGTTCGTCTGTTTCGACGGGTTCATCCTTTCGCACACCTACGAGCCCGTAGACATGCTGACTCAGGAAGATGTTGACCGGTACCTGCCGAAGTTCACCCCCTACGAGCGCCTTGATGCGGCCGATCCTATCAGCTTCGGGATGTACGCGACGCCGGAGTATTACCTTGAATTCAGGTACGAGATGGATGCAGCACTCAAGCATGCCCGGGATGTCATCCACAAGGCTGGCAAAGAATTCGGCACAATGTTCGGCAGGGACTACAGCGCCCTTGTCGAAGGATATCGGCTCGATGATGCCGAGACCGCGATCGTGGCGATGGGGTCCATCTGCGGCACAGTCAAGGATGCCATCGATGAGATGCGGGCAGACGGGAAGAAAGTCGGACTCCTGAAGATCCGGGTATTCCGGCCGTTCCCTTCCGAAGAGATTACGAAGATGCTTTCCCATGTTCAGCACGTGGCTGTGCTCGACAAGAATATCTCGCTCGGGGCAAAAGGCGCTACCGGCCTCGAAGTCCGGGACGCCCTGTACGGAACAAAAATTCCCGTCAGGAATTTTGTTCTCGGGCTCGGGGGAAGGGACGTGAGAAAGAAAAATATCAGAGAGATCGTAGCCCTGACAGAGACCGGACAGGGAGATCTCTTCTATGGGCTTCGCAGGGAGGTGCTCTGATCATGGCAGAAAAATGTGAACTGTTCGAGCCGGGTCACCGCGCGTGCGGGGGTTGCGGGGCTGCACTTGCTGCACGTCTGGTAACAAAAGCTGCCGGAACCAATACCATTGTTGTATCATCCACCGGTTGCATGGAGGTCTTCTCGACACCCTATCCGGAGACCGCGTGGAAGGTGCCGTGGATCCATTCACTCTTCGAGAATGCCGCGGCGGTTGCATCAGGTATCGAAGCCTCGCTCAAAAAACAGGGGAGAACAGAAAAAGTCGTCATCATGGCCGGCGACGGCGCAACCTTCGATATCGGTATGATCAGCATCAGCGGTGCATTCGAGCGGGGCCATGATTTCACCTATGTCTGCTACGACAACGAAGCGTACATGAATACCGGCATCCAGCGGTCCGGTGCGACACCGTACGACGCGAGCACTACCACAAGCCCGGCCGGCAAATGCTCGTTTGGTAACAAGCGTCCCAAGAAGGATATGCCGCAGATCCTCGCTGCCCATGGTGCGCCCTATGTTGCAACCGCTTCGATCGCGTACCCGACCGACCTCATGCAGAAAATAGAAAAAGCCATCAACACCAAGGGTCCCTGTTACATCCAGCTGCATGCACCCTGTTGCACGGGTTGGGGGTTTGAAGGCGACCAGACAATCGCAATCGCAAAGCTGGCAATCGAGACCGGCCTCTGGGTGAACTACGAGATGGTAGACGGAACGGTCACGAAGGTCAAAAAGGTAGTCAGGAAGCCGGTCGAGGAATATTTAAAAACCCAGAAGCGGTTCCGGCATCTCTTTAAACCAAAACGACAAGACGCGGAGATAGCATTTATCCAGGCAATTGCGGATAAAAACGCAGAAAAATATGGGATCGATATCAAACTCAAAAAAGAATAATTTTTTTGTCAGTTTTTACGCATTTAAACACATTTTTCCTTGGTATTTTATCGATATTGATTCAAAATGAACATTACTGGTTCTGATCGGATTCCTTTATTCAGGTTTCGTCTGACACTGAAGGTTTCTCATCGGTTCAAATGAAATAGCCGGGTATCAACAATATTAATACGGGGCAAAGACGACATTAGTAGGAACCGGGCTCGTGGTCTAGTTGGTTATGACGTCGCCCTTACACGGCGGAGGTCGCCGGTTCGAATCCGGCCGGGCCCATAGACCAATCGTTTTTTAATCAGTTTTTTCTGGAAGGACAGTTGCCGTAAGAGAAATTTTCCCATCCTGCTGAAGATTTTGCAGTAAAAACAGGATTATTTGTTAAGAATTTTTGCAAGCTTTATGGAGAACGTCAGGTTCTGTCCTGCGAGGGAGGGGTTCTCGTCAATGGTCACTTTTGAAGATGTGACGTTGAGAATCTTCACAAGCTCCGTTGACCCATCAACCGGATTAGTAATCTGGTACTGAGTCCCTACAATAAGATCCTGGCCTGGGGCAAATTCAGACCGATTTACAACGATTACCAGGTCGCTCCGGTACGGACCGTATGCCTTCTCAGCGGGAATATTAACTGTCTTTTCGCTGTTTATTGCCATGCCGATCACGGCATCCTCGAATCCGGGTATTACCGAATGCTTGCCAATCACAAACTGGAGCGGAGTCCCGTTCACGTTCGAATCGAACACCGAACCGTCATCAAGCGTGCCGGTGTAATAGACAGAAACGGTATCGCCGGCTTTTGCGGTGGCGGGGTTAAGCATTACAAAACCAATGATGGCGATCACGACAATTATTCCGGCTGTAAGACCGATACCGTACTGCATATATTTTTTCTTACGAAGGACGGCTGCTTCCTTTCCTTTGATTTTTTCTGATTTCTTCATGATGGTACGGAGTACATTTTTTCGGAATGCCTTATACAGTTGTCTTATTTCACATGCCGCCACAATTGCACTTTATTTATACATTCACAGCGCAAGTAGTGGTGTTCAATATGGCTGATGAAGTGAGGGTTGCAGATGTGGCAGGAAGAAAAGTCCAGTGGGACCCTGCACAGATGCGGAAGATCCAGGAGCACCCGTGCTTTTCCGAAAAAGCGTGCCATACATTCGGCAGGTGTCACATTCCCGTTGCACCCAAATGCAATATCCAGTGCAATTACTGCATCCGGGATTTCGACTGCGTGAACGAGAGCCGCCCCGGAGTTACGACACGGGTCCTCAACCCCGACGAGTCCATGGATATGGTCAAAAAAGTCGTCGAGAAATACGACTATATTAAGGTCGTCGGGATCGCAGGTCCCGGAGAGCCCCTTGCAAATGAGGAGACCTTCGAAACGCTGAAACGGCTTCACGAAGAATATCCCAACGTTATAAAGTGCATCAGTACTAACGGCCTTCTGCTCCCCGACAAGATTGATCTCCTCCGGAAATACGATGTGGGTAATGTTACGGTTACCTTAAACGCAATCGACCCGGAGATCGGGGCGAAGATCTACCAGTTCATCGATTACAAGGGGAAACGCTACACCGGGATCGAAGGTGCCAGGATTCTCCTCGAACAACAGATGAAAGGAATCCAGATGGCAGTCGACCGGCACATGATCGTGAAGATCAACACGGTCTACATCCCGGGCATCAACGAAGATCATATCCCTGCGATCGCAAAGAAAGTCGGCGAGATGGGGGTATACACGTTCAACGTCATTCCGCTCATCGCCCAGTACAAGTTTGCAGACATTACACCTCCAACACCGGAGATGAAGAAAAAGATGCAGGATGAGTGCGGGAAATACGTCAAACAAATGCGCCATTGCCAGCGGTGCCGGGCAGACGCGATCGGCAAACTCGGCCACGATATCCAGTCGTGCATGTACGAGAAGAAATAATCTTTTTTAGATTCCGCACTTCAGGACCGGATACTGTTTCGTATCCAATAGGTATCCGGCCAGAATACTCCGAAAATTTTAAAACAGTAAAGAGATACCGGCAATTCCAGAAAATATTTTTTATGGATACACACCTGCAAAAGGACGGCCGGGTTGCTCAAAGACCCCACCAGAACGGATAATCCGGTTCAGCTCGTCGATCACGGGCTGGAGGGAAGGCGGCGTTGCAGAATCTTCGGTGTTAACACGTTTCCCCCGGTACGTTATCGAGTACTGGATCAGATCGGCGCTCCCATGGCGGGCCGAATAGTTGCCCTCCAGCATGGAGAACTGTGCCGTAGTGAAGATCGTCATGATCCGATCGAGATCCGTCTGGTTGAGCGTTATCTCACGATTGACCAGCCGGCTCGAAACGACTGCGGCACCATTGTCAAAGATGACAAGGCGATCGCCGGGACCTGCAATACCCCCGACCCGGTGGTAATCTACGAGGACGCCTGGAGGCGGGGTCGTTGTTGCAGGAAGTGTCCTGTCACCGAGGCATCCGCTGCTCGCAATAATTACCAGCAGACAAACGACAGAGGCTGCTATCCAACCCTTAATGCTCATCCCTCCACAGGCAGGACCTGGCTGGTATCATCATCCTCATAACTGGAGCACGTCGGGTTTGGATGGTTTTCCGGACATTTTTCTATCCGGGAGGACTTCTTCCAGAGCGTTGATAAGGCCATCGATCTTCTCGTTGGTGAACGTCGCACGGAATGCAGCAAGCTCTGCAGAATTCATGATCATAATTCCTTTTTTCTTCATCGGAAGACCGTTATCGCCGATCGGATTGATATCGATAGCGAGTGACGCTGGCCGGTTTTTGGTAGGCGGCAGCCGGATTATTGAAACCCCCGGGACGGTCGTATGCTTGCGCTCCCAGTCTGCCCCTTCCTCGACGAATGCTTTCAGTGTATCCTTAAGTTCCATAAGGAGAACTTTTGATTTATATATTAAAAGGCTATTCGTTCTGCTGCGAAAGTGAAATAACGGTCGCATCCGGTGGAATTGTCCCGGAATACTGCATTTTGCGCAGTCGTTCGTGGGAACCAATGGTACGTTGATCTGCCATATATGGGCGAAGCTCCAGATTATCTGGGAAGGAGTTCTGATTTCATTGCCAACACTTGTTCTCTCCCCAGGACAATCGTTTTCTCTCGATCACTCGCTTGGATGCGGTCAGGTCTTCCGGTGGGAGCAGACCGACGATGGATGGTGGTACGGGGTAGTGGGGGACAAGGTCATCAGAATCAGGCAGGATGGCAATCGTCTCACTTTTGAAGGTTCATCAAAAAAATTTATTTTAGACTACTTTTCTCTTGATCTCGATCTCAGACCGGTCATAAAATCATTCGATCGCGATCCCTTCATCCATTCTGCGATCGAAAAGTGCCGGGGTCTGCGCATTATCCGGCAGCCGAAATGGGAGTGCCTTCTCTCGTACACGATAGCGACCAACTCGAACATCCCCACGATCAAACGGCGCATAGCAGCCATTGCGGAGACGTTCGGCAACGAGATCCTTTTCGAAGGGCGGACATTTTACTCGTTCCCGGAGCCCGGATTGATCTCGTGCGAAGATGAGAGCGCCCTCAACTGCTGCAAACTGGGATACCGTCAGCCCTATGTTTTCCGGACAGCATGCAAGATCCCTGACAGGGAAGTATGGGAACGAAAGGTCAGCTCCCTTCCATACGAAGAGGCACGGAAAGAACTCATGAAGTGTACCGGTATCGGCCCGAAAGCTGCAGACTGCATCCTTCTCTTCGCCTTTGAAAAATACGAGTCATTCCCGGTCGATGTCTGGATCCGCCGCATTATGCAGGAGCACTATCCCGTTCCCGCAGATTCGGGAAAACCCCTCACAAAAAAGGAGTACGATGCCATTCGCGGGTTTGGCCTCGAATATTTTGGCAGATATTGTGGTTATGCGCAGGAGTACCTCTTCGCGGCAAGAGAGGGATAGATCAAAAAATACCTGTTGCTTTATTATCTTTGTCGCATCCGGCCAATAAAGAAGAAAAGTGAGAAAGATCCGGGGCCTGGAAAGCCACCGGAATGTTAAGAGGCTTTTTTTAATTGTAAAAATTTAAGTCCCGATATCCCAGCTCTCTGAGTATTTTTTCTGCTCTTTTGAAAGTGAGTCGATGGTGAGTCCGAGGGATTCCAGTTTTGTGCGGGCGACCTGCTCGTCGATCTCCTGCGGGACTTCGTACACGCCGCCTTTCAGTTTCTTCCCGCTCTTTGCGATGTACTCTGCACACAGCGCCTGGAGTGCGAAGCTGAGGTCCATGACTTCGATCGGGTGTCCCATGCCTTTCGGCGTTGCAAGGTTCACGAGCCGGCCTTCGGCAAGGACGTGTATGGTCTTTCCCTTGAGGAAATAGGTATCGATTCCGTCTCTCTTAACGACCTTGTCGGCATGCGTGCTGAGCCAGTCGATGTCGATCTCGACATTGAAATGCCCCGCGTTGGACAGGATAGCGCCTGACTTCATCTTTTTGAAATGCTTCTGGCTGATGACGCCGACGTTGCCGGTCACAGTGACGAAAATATCCCCGAGCTCTGCGGCCTGCTCCATGTTCATTACCTGGAACCCGTCCATATGCGCTTCGAGAGCACGGCGCGGGTCGATCTCGGTAACGATGACTTTTGCACCGAGCCCGTGAGCCTTCCTCGCAAGACCTCTGCCGCAGTACCCGTATCCGCCGACAACCACATATTTCCCGGCGATGAGAACGTTGGTCGTGATCATGATCGCGCTCAGGACACTCTCCCCGGTCCCGTGCACGTTGTCGAAGAAATGTTTCATCGGCGTATCGTTGACCGCTACGACCGGGAACTCGAGTTTCCCGTCGGCCGCCATGGCCCGGAGACGGTGGATGCCGGTCGTCGTTTCTTCGCACCCGCCGATGACCTTTTTGATAAGGTCGCGACGTTTGGTGTGGATGTAGTGGATGAGGTCCATCCCGTCATCGATGGTGATCACGGGCTTTGCATCGAGCACCGCGTCGATCGCTGCGTAGTATTCTTCGACCGTGCACCCGCGTTTGGCATAGCAGTGCACGTTCTTCATCGTGTTGAGCGCCTCTGCCACATCGTCCTGGGTCGAGAGCGGGTTGCAGCCGGTAATATGCACCACTGCACCGCCGGCGGCGAGCGTGGAGACAAGATTTGCGGTCTTGGCCTCGACATGGAGCGCCATACCGATCGTCATGCCGGCAAACGGTTTATCCTTCTCAAACTGCTTCCTGATGGCAGCCAGTACCGGCATATACTGCGCAGCCCATTCTATTTTCAGCATTCCCGTGCTCATGATAATCCCTGCGGGGATGGGCAGAAAAGTCAACCCCCATCCGTCACGCATCTACCCTATCAGTACGCATCGCAAGTTACATAAAAACTCCGTGAATTTTGCCATCTCCAATTTATCATCGCCAAAATCGGAGAGCGGCAACGGGTGGTGACAGATTTGGGAAGGTAGATAGGTAGATAGGGGTAGCCCGCCAATTTTTTTCCGATGGTGCTGACACGGCGGATAATTCCCTGTCTCGATCTTAAGGAGGGCAGGGTAGTCAAGGGTACCAATTTTCTCGGGCTCAGGGATGCCGGTGATCCGGTGGAACTCGCGGAACGGTACAACGAACAGGGTGCGGACGAAGTTGTCTTCCTCGATATCACCGCCTCGAAGGAGAACAGGGGTATCATTGTCGATCTGATCAAACGTGCAGCCGATCAGCTCTTTCTCCCCCTTACCGTTGGTG
>Ga0187810_10000185_pt1 | contig 28547 bp, 28 predicted proteins | sample NC_wetland_sal_i_9_FD_132963 | JGI IMG/M metagenome (GOLD analysis project Ga0187810, IMG submission 132963) | Wetland sediment microbial communities from Neuse River Estuary, North Carolina, USA - ASW_5 | ecosystem: Environmental > Aquatic > Freshwater > Wetlands > Sediment | place: USA: North...
GTCAACGTATTTTCAAAAGAGTCTGTCCATGAAGTGTTTATGAAAAATTACTCCACAAACGAAAATACCACTTTATCTAACCAACTGTCTTTCAACGACTTTTAACTGGACAGTAGTGGTAATGAATCATACAAATTTATGCGGGTCATAAAAAAAGCCGTTTTATGACCCGCATAAATTATAAATCGTGAAAAGATCTTGTTTCAAGATGTTTTTCGATCGGGAAAATTCAAAATCCATTCCGGTTTGGCACAACCTATGAGATAAAACATGTAATGTCCGTTTCAGACATGTTTTTGGCATTTTGGGCTATTCCATAACCCCTTCCCCTATTCTAAGCTTCCCTCATGCACACAACTTCCGTCGATATTCCCACCGTCTGGACTCACCAAGGTCTCATCATTCCCCGCCCGCTCGAAAAAAACGGTTACGGCGTCATGGGCGATCCCTGCATCGTCTGGGATGAGGAAGTTTCCACCTGGCGCATGGTTCTTTTTTGCGATCCTCCCGGGCATGGACAGTCGATCTGCCTCCATCAAACCGATGGACTGCCCGACCAATGGTCGCCCGTGGAACCGCTCCGCTTTCACGAACCAGCTCTCAAAACTCACAAACCCTACATCGTTCAGGAAGCCCATCGACCCAACCATGCCGCCAAAATCGACGGCAAATACTGGTTGGTCAGCGTGATGATCGGCCAAGGGCAGAAGTTCATCCAACGCGCCCGCTCGGAAAGTCTGGCCGGGCCGTGGACATGGGATTCGGAGCCGTTGATCCCCACGGGAGGGCCGGGCGACTTCGATGAAAAACACACCGACGCGATTTCCGGTTTCTATTTTCCCGAGCGCGGCGAAGTGCTCTATTTCTACATGGGTTATCCCGCAAAGGCCCAACCGCGTGAAATCAGTCCATGGGGTAACGCGCAGGGAATCGCCGTACAAAAGACAAACTCGCCCACCGCAACAAAGCTGGGGATGTATCTCCCCCCGGTGCAAAAAGCCGGACATTGGGCCAGCGGCTACTTCGGAGGCCTCCAAATCCTGCCCGGGAAAAAACATCGCTGGGTGGCCCTGCTCAACGCCTCTCCCACCGCTCCAACTCCAGAGGATAAATCCGTCGCCCGTGAGGAACCCGCCCCCAGCCTCGGCGGGTGGGCCTATTGCGATGAGGAATGGCCCGTCAGGAACTGGCACCTCATGCCGCAACCCATGGAACGAATCGAGGATATTCCAGCGGAAGCCCTGGCCAATGGCGAAGGCACCAATCTGTGGCGACACCACGCCCTGATTTTGCCCGATGGCCGCGTCGCGGTTTATTACAACAGCGGTTACTACGGCAAGGAGCAGCTCTATCTGAAACTCAGCGCAGACCGTCCATAAATTCCGATTTTGTGGCGATGTCCCTTTCGGCTTGGCGGATAATCGGGGGGATGGGAGGATTCACCGCACGCTCCACAGAAATCTGCAGGAGCGAAAAATCCTCATGGATATCGACCTTGAATACTTGACGGAAATTCTTGGCACTGACCCCGCCACGCGGGCAAAATCCGCGCTCTTTCGGGTTGTTTTCGGAGTCGTGGAAAGCGTCCTCAAACGAATCCTGAAATTGGAGACCGTGCTGGCGGAGGGAGGAACTGCCGCCGTGGCCCGGGAAACCCATGCCCTGCGGGGTATGCTCGCCAGCTTCGGCTTCAAGACCTGCGCGGAACGGTTGGCGGAACTGGAAGAAACGGTGGAAAATCTCACACCCGAAAGCCTGCCGGGTTTCACAACCGACTTCATTTTCCTGCTCGAAAAAAGCGCCCGGGAACTGGCCTCCGCCTTCCCCGATCTGCCCGGCGCGGCGAAGTATTCCCGCTAATATCCTTTAAAATAAAACTGCAAAAAATATCCCCCAAGCCTCTTATTAAAAGCTTGCCAATAATTTCAATCATCGGCAAAAGAGGGGAATTATGGATCAAGAAACCGCAAAAAATCTCCTGAGCGGGGGTGCATCTCTGGCCGTTTTGATGGGCATTGCCGCTCTAGCACTGATTGTCGGCCTCATCATCGGCGCGGTCATCGCCTACTTCATCTGGAAGCCTTACACAAAACTTCCGGCAGAGTTTCAATCCCTCCCCCCGTGGGTGATCTGGCTCACCTTGATTCCGATTGTGAACTTGGTTGTGGTGATTCTGGTCGTGATCATGCTTCCCCTTGCATTTGAGCAATATTTTAAAGCTCAAAGCGACACCTCCAACGGCGACTGTGGAAAAATCCTCGGATATTGCTACTTGGGCAGCATTGTGCTGGCTTTCATCCCCTGCATCGGTGCCATATTTGCCTTAGCCGGACTCGTCTGCCTGATTCTTTTCATCATCAAGCTGCATGCGATGGCTGCGAAGATTCCGCAGCAGTAATACAAAAACCGAAAAAATTCATGTGTTTATACCATACAGGATGGTGAATTTTCATTTATACATGGCAATAATAAGGTAGCTTATTGCCATGTATAATTATATCCAAACTCCAAACATTTATCATTGTAAATTTACTTTTTCGAGTGGTTGAATTCCACGTAAACGCTGCTTTCAAATCCCATAAAAAAGCGCCCTCCCGAATTTCGAGAGGGCGCTTTTGTGTTTGTGTTGTGATCGGGAAGGTTTGACGCATCAGGAATCGTCAAAAATTCCTTCCAGATTATGGGATACGAAAGGGCTGTCCAGTATAGGCGTCGTAGATCACTGTGTCACGGGGAGCTGTACTGTTGATGGTGAACTGGGAATACGGGCTCTGGATTTGAGTCGTCGTCCCGATTCGATTCCCATAGGGAGCGGCGGTCGTTGTCGTCACCTGAGTCACTGGAGCTGCTGTCTGAACCGTGGTGGTGGGGGCGGGAGCAGGTACCACCACCTGCGTTACAGGAGCTGGCTGGGTGTAGATGACCTGAGTCGTGGGAGGCTGAACATAAACCGTGGCAGGAGGAGCGTAATAAGGATAATAATAAGGATCTGCGTAGATAACATCATGATGCCAGTAGTCATGATACCTATAGTCAGGACGTGAGCACCATGCGGGTCCCGCTCCAAATCCAAAACCAACACTAATGTGTGTCCCAGCCTGAGCGGGAGCCGGAAGGGCCGCAAAAGCGGTGATGGCCAAGATGCCAAGAGTTGTAAGACGAAGGACGTTATAAATTCGTAGTATTTTCATTTGTTTGTCTAAGTACATTAGACACCCATTTTGGCGAAAAGCTTCAAAAAATCTTTTTTATCAGCTTGTTTACCAAGCTTAAGCAATCACCCATCTTGCTCTACATCAATAATAAAGGCAAGTATCAATCACCAGTATCGGCAACATATTCCCGGATCATTTCTTCTGTTTTCACGCCAACTTCGAACCCGATTTGACTCAGAGCCTGTCTGGCTTAGCAGAAGGCGGGTTCCGGCACACGCGGGGGTATGGGCTGAAGGATTTTCCGCCGCTCGGGCGTCAGAGTATTCAACAATTCGTCCGAATAACGGTAACCGTAGCGGGTATTTCCCCAGGACGGACCGTAGCGATAGATCACCGCGCGCCGTTCACCGGGATTGGTGCGTGAAGTCGCCCCGTGACAGATCGCGTCAACGAATAGAAGGGCATCACCTTTTTTCAGATGAGCTTCGATTGAGCCTTCAATTTTGGGCAGCTGCTGGTCTTTCATTCGGTCGGTCCAGGGGCGCTTCATTTCGGGATGCACGAAGTTGGATTTGTGGCTTCCGGGAATAATGCATGTGCCGCCGTCTCCGGGGCCGATATCCGACAAGGCCAGCAGGATATTGACCTGTCCACAGTGAAATTCCCCATTCATGTAACGATACTGGTTTCGAATGATTCCGGCCTGACCACCGGAGTGGATGGGAAAATAACCGCCCTGCCGTCGGACGGAGGCGAAGCATTCATCGATGAAAAGTCCCTCCACGTAGGTTCCTCTCTCTCCACAATACCGGGATAATAGTCCGATCCATGAAGGATGGTCGATCAGTTCGGCGAACGGCCCGTTGGCCTCAACAATGTTTTGCAGTTCGATGCCGGCATGACCGTTGTTGTCCAGCCGCTGGACATTGTTTCTCCACTCCTGGTACTGCATGTCGAGGTAGCCGTCCAAGGTTGAGTTTAGTCGGTCAATCAGACCGTGTTCCACGGCTTGGGGTAAGATGAGGTAGCCACGTAAGTCAAATAAGAAGTCTTGAAGGTCTTGATCATTTTTCATAATGGAACGATGCTCCAAGCCAGGAAAAAAGTGAATGGACGGATGTACAAAAAACATATATTATTGTCCGATGGCAAACGTCGGCAAAACCACACCATTCCCGGTTGTCCACCCCATAGCCATGGGGATTCAATGTGGAAATTCCAAAATCTACGCATGGCGCCCGGACGGGATCAAAGACTGGGTCTTCAGCCTCACTCTGGATGGGGAGGCGGTCTTTCGGAATCGTGGGCAGAGCCTTCAGGTCAGGAGAGGCGACTTTGTCGGGATCAAGCCCGGAACTCCTCATGACTACGGCATCCATCCCGATCCCGGCCTGTGGCACGATATCTGGATACACGTCAATCCCCGGTCTCATTGGTTGGAATGGCTCGATTTTGAGGAGCCGATTCCAGGCCATCTCCACCGGAAAGTTCCCGACTCGGCCATGAGTCAGATTGAAAATATCTTGCGTCAGGCGGAAGGTCGCACGCACGGCCACTCCGTACTCGGTCTCGAATGGGCCATGCACCACTTGGAGGAAGTCTTGCTGAAACTTCGCTCCCAGCGGCTTTCCAAACAACCCGCGGATCAACGAATCATGAAGGTGGTTGCACATTTGAGCGAAAATTACCGCCAGCCGCCCGATCTTCTGCCCCTCGCCCGGATGTCAGGATTGTCTCGCTCCCGCTTTTTTCAGCTCTTCCAGCGGGAAGTCGGTCTTACGCCGGGAGAATTCATCGAACGGCAGAGATTGGAGCGCGCGGCCCATCTCCTCATGATGACGAATCTGCGCATCTCCGAAATCGCCGAGCAGCACGGCTTCAACTGCCCATTCTATTTTTCCCTGCGCTTCAAAAAACTTTACGGCCAAAGCCCGAAAGCCTTCCGCCTGTCACAGGGAGGTAAAGCGTAGAATGCCTCCCAAACCCGCTCTTGTTTTGTATCGGTGTTAGTGTAAAATACAACTTTCTGTTGACCATACTCGTTATGAGTGAACATCTCCCCACAACGAATACACCTTCATCCGGCAACCAACCGGACAAGGCTGAAAAAAAAGTGATGAGGGGCAGTATTGCACTCTCGCTTTTTGTTCACGGTCTGATTCTACTTTTGATCGGAAGTATTATCGTCGTCCCGGGAGTGGTGAAGGAGATGAATCACATCACGGCGGTTCCGCCTCCTCCAGCGGACGTTCCTCCACCACCGCCCGCCATGGATATACCTCCGGATATTAATCAGGAAGATCCCGGAGGTTCTCCCATTACTGATGTACAAGATAAACCAGCAGCCGACTCATCTACAGAAGCATCTGTGGATGCCCTGACCTTGGTCAATCCGGCGAACTCAGGCCCCAGTCTGAACGCCATGCCCGGAGCCTCGACTGTTTCGCTTGATGCCTTTGCCGGTGGAAAAGGTGGATCAGGTGGTGGAACCGGTACGGGAATCGGCAAAGGAACTGGCACCCGCACCTTTTTCGGCTCACATGAAAACAATTCGGACGGACTGGAGGGAAGGTTGTACGACCTCATGCGGGCTAAAAGTGGAACGCCCTCGGATGTGGCTGGAGATGTGGGTAAGCATCTTAAATTGTTAAATAAATTCTTATCGACCGGTTTCCCCGACAATTATTTTTCCAATTATTACTCTCCCTCCACGCGCATTTATGCTCCACAAATCATGATTCCACTCACACCAGCAGTGGACGGCCCGAAAGCCTTCGGCGTGACAAATGTGCAAGGTATACAGTGGGTCATTGTGTACAAAGGAAAATTTACCGTCCCTGACTCCGGGACATTCCGTTTTGTTGCTTTTGGAGACAATCACATTGACGTAGCGATTGATAAAAAACATGTCTTGGAAAGCTCCATCTACAACGGAACATTATCCTCCAGAGATCCTGCTCAAAAAGATTACTACAACTATTCTTTCAAAGTTAATCCCGCCATTAAAGCGGGCGATAACCTGCACAATGGAGTTTTTGTCGGTCAATTTCGCTGTGGTCTTTGGATTGATCTCGTGGCAGGTAGAACTTACGATATCCGTATTTTAATTGGACAATGCCTGCACCCAACCTGCGGATTCTGGCTGTTGGTGCAACAGAAAGATCACGTATATGCTCTTACCCCGGAAGGTTCACCTATTTTGCCTCTTTTCAAAATCTCCAACATTCAAATGCCACCGCTGGATATTGGCATTCCGCCCTATGATAAAAACATGAACTTGGGATGGAAAAGCGTCAAATCAAGTCCATAACCAAGGGCAAGATCAGGCTGCATCCACCTCAGCCATTGAATCAACGAACCGATTATTAAGCAGCCGGTTTTGATAATGTCCGAAAATTCTATTGTGGGATCAGGCGCTCAGTTCACCTGTTGGGGAAGGTAGATGATGACTCCGGGCTGGATGTGGTTGACGTCCTGGATGGAGTTGTAGTGGAGGATGTCGCTGATGGCGATGTTGTGTTTCTGTCCGATGGTGTAGAGAGTGTCGCCCTTGGTGATTTTATAGGGGATGATTTTGGTCTTCGGTTCCGGGGCTTTCGCGATGGTTCTTGGTGCCAGACGGGGAGGCTGCGTGCTGGCGACGGGTGCTGCTGGCTTGGATTGGGCGGAAGTGATGGAGTTGGGGGGCGGCGGCGTGGTGCCCTGGTGCAGCTCCTTATTCTTTTGATCCCGTTCATCCAGCGTGGCGAAACCGTAATCAAAAAGGGCGCGGGCATCGGTCCACTTGTCCCTGCTTTTGAGGATGATGAGCTCGAGGGTATGTCCATCCCGGCTGGCTTCGGCGGAGAAGGTGTGTTGGGAGGCGGAGGTCCAGCCGGTCTTGGAAGGGCCCATCCCTTCGTATTTTCCCAAAAGTTTGTTGTGGTTTTTGTGGGTCACGGTGCCGACGGCGGTAGTGAGGGTGATGGAGGGTTGCTCCATGATGTGGGCCAGTTCGGGGATGCGGAGGACGGCCCGGAAGATGCGCATCATGTCCGAGGCGGTGGTGTGTTCGTTCGGGTCGGGGAGGCCGTTGGGATTGGTGAAGTGTGTCCCCGTGCAGCCGAGCTGGAGCGCCCGTTCGTTCATCATTTTGACAAAGTCGGGGACATTCCCGGCAACGTACCGGGCCAGGGCCAGGGCGGAATCGTTCGCGGAGCAAATGAGAAGAGCCTTCATCAGTTCCTGGACACTGATTTCCTCTCCGGTCTTGAGGGGGATGCTGCTCGGCTCGACTTTTGTATCTTCAAGCTTGATGACGAATTCTCCCTGCATGTGGGTTTTTTCGTAGGTCAGGAGGGCGGTGATGAGTTTCGTGATGCTGGCGGGGTAGTGAGGTTCGTCGGGATTGCGCGCGAAGAGGATCTCCCCGGTGGAAGCGTCGATAAGGAGGGCGGAACGGGCAATGACTCGTTCATCCAGAGAGAGGGATTTGTGGGAGTTTCTATCCCTGTCGCTCTCCTTGGCGTGACACGAAAGTGAAAGCCCGCAGAGTAAGACCGCCGCAATAGTCAGGATTTTTATTCGCCCAAAACGCACCACATATTCTTAGTATGGGTAGCAGCATCTTGCAACTTTATACCACTGTATATAAGAAAAATGAACGATCTTTTGTGAGATTGGCGTACTCGCTCTTGAAACCGGGGAAAGGAATCCCCATCTTGTCGGGATGGAGATCACACTCATTACCGGCGGGGCTCGGAGCGGCAAAAGCTCGACTGCCGAGAATCTTCTCCGTGAGCAGACCGTGCCTGTCCTCTATGTGGCCACGTATCTGCGGGAAGGCAGTGATGAGGAGATGGAGCAACGGATCGCACGCCACCAGGAACGGCGTCCCGGTGAGTGGGAGACAGTGGAAAACCGCCTTGATCTTTCAAAAATCGCAGCCGAACTCTCCGGAAAAATTCTTCTCGTCGATTGTCTCACGGTATGGCTCGGCGGCTGTATGATGAAGGGGTGGAGTGATGACCGCATCCTCTCCGAGATCGACCAAACCCTCGACACGCTCCGGGCTCATAAGGCTCGGGCGATTCTCGTCTCGAACGAAGTCGGCCTCGGCATTGTTCCCGGCGATCCCGATTCCCGGCGTTTTCGGGATCTCAACGGCTGGATCAACCAGCGTGTCGCCGCCCGCGCAGACCGTGTCATCTGGACGGTCGCCGGCATCCCGGTGACGATAAAAGGGATGGCGGAATGAGTTTTGGATTCGTCCGCGAACCAACGAACTTCATTTTTTTTCAGACAGGTTCTTATAAAACGGCGTGGCCTCTGGCCTGACATTGAGACGGCGTCATCCCCGCACCGAGATGAAACCAGCGGGAAAAATGTTGCGAGGAGAGAAAACCGAGCCGAAAGGCCGTCTCCTTCACACTGCTCCCGGAAGTGGCGAGCAGAGTTCGCGCCGCCGCGAGTTTCCGCTTCTGGCAATACTCGTGGACGGTGATCCCAAGCTCCTGTCGAAAGAGGCGGCTGAGCTGGCTGGCGCTAAGACCGATTTGCCGCGCCATTTCCACGGGACCGGGCATTTGCTGTTCAGCTCGATCCAAAATCCGCACGGCTTTTTCCACGCGGGGATCGAGTTCCACAACATCGGGTTGAATCCCTTTTTTTTCCAAAACACCGCACAGCACCTCGAACCACGAATAAAAATCCGCCGTCAATTTCAGATGAGAGCGAACAGGCCCGGACAAAGCCGGAAGCTCACGACGAGAACTGGGAAAAAGGCGTTTGGCATCCGAGGACAGACCGAGCCCGAGGAGGCGCAGAGTGGGAGCCTCCTCTCCCGAAAAGGACAAGGGCCGGGAGATGGAGAAAAGTTCCCGCCCAAAAACCCACTGGGCGAGAAAAGCAATCGACAGCAACTCGCAATCCTCACTCGCCTGCTGGAATCGTTCCCCCGGCGGGCCGATCAACCAATCCCCTTTCCGGGCCTCAGCAAAGCCTTCCTTTCGCCGGATGCTCGCAGAACCCTTCAACACGAGCCAGGCCGAGGTATGGGGAGTGTAACCCCAGCGCCCGATATGTTTCCGCTCCACGATATTCCGGTATAGCCATAGCAATTCAATTCGGAGAAGTTGCCAGTGATTCCGGGAAACAAGAGGTGGATTACTCATAATAGTCATATTCACTTCACTCGTGAATGCACATTTTTGCGCAAAATAGTCACTTTATCAAGCGTGCAAAAAACCAGCTTTCGTACGAATGTCATTCCATGAACAAGAATCTGAAATTCATTGAACCCGCCCGAGAACTGGAAGTTATCGCCGAAGCCGATGTCGTAGTGGTCGGTGGAGGACCGGGCGGTGTTGGAGCGGCCGTTTCCGCCGCCCGAAACGGGGCGAAGACCCTGATTCTGGAACGCTTCGGCACGCTCGGCGGCACGTGGACCAGCGGCATCCTCAGCGCCATCATGGTGAACAGCAGTGTTCGGGGCATTTTCACTGAATTCCAGCGTGAAATGGACAAACGCGGCGGCTGGAGCTGGTGGAACAAGGACGATCCGTCGAGCGGCGGAAATTATGATTCGGAAGTCGCCAAGGTTGTTCTCGATCAAATGGCCGCCAAAGCAGGAATCTCCGTCCTTTACTTCGCACAGGTTGCCCACGTTTTCAAGAGTGAGGACGGGCGGCGCGTCACTGGCGTTGTCATTCAGTCAAAGGAAGGCCGCCATGTCATCACCGGCAAGGTATTTATCGATTCCTCCGGCGACGGCGACGTCAGCGCCCTTGCGGGAGTTCCCTATGAAATCGGGCGCAAGGGAGATCATGCGATGCAGCCGATGACGATGATGTTCAAACTCGACAATGTTGACACGCCTCGCGCAAAGGCCTACCTTGAGACCGATCACAACTGCATGCGAGCCTGGCAGAAGGCCAAGGCTCTGGGCGAAGTCACCGTACCCCGCGAGGATGTCCTCCTCGGAACCATGCCCAAACCCGGGCTGTGGAATTTTAATGCCACTCGCATTCTGGGTTATGATGCCACCAAATTGAAGGACGTGAGTGCGGCCACAACCGAGGGCCGCCGCCAGGTTCTGGAGATTGCCTCATTCATGCAGAATCATATTCCGGGTTTCGAAAATTCCATTCTGGCGGAGACCGCACCCCATATCGGCGTGCGGGAAACGCGCCGCATTCGCTGTGACTACACAATGACCGGAGATGACATTATCCAAGCCCGCAAGTTCCCCGATGTTATCGCTCGCGGCACCTGGTGGATTGACATCCACAATCCCAAGGGTGAGGGAATCGCCACGGTGAGCGGAGGCGTCACCACCCAGCATGACGCCAGCAAACTCGGGCCTGCCCCGGGAGACTGGTATGAAATCCCCTACCGCAGCACGACGGCGCACGGGATGGACAATCTGCTGATCGCATCGCGCTGCATCGACTCCACGCACGAGGCCCATGCAGGTGTCCGCCTGTCACCACAAATCTGTGCCATTGGCGAAGGCGTGGGAGCCGCCGCCGCCCAGATGGTTGTCAAAAATCTTACCACCACACGGGATGTCAATATTTCCGAAGTGCAAAAAACCATCCGTGCCGCCGGAGCTTTAGTTTAAAAAATATGCAATTAACAAGGCGGAAGATTTTTCCATGAACCCATGATGGTGGTCATCTTGGGTTCGGTTGGAAGTCCTGACTCTTTCCGCAAAAGCAGATGGTGCAAAAGCCGGACGCCTTCGGAACCGATCCATGCCGGATCAAGCGCAAGGCAGGGGGAAACTCCGTCTGGCCCGAGGTTGTTCAGAAAAACCCACCGGATGGGGAGAGAGTGGAGCGATTTTTTGACAAACAGCGAAATGGTCAGGGCACCGTCTATTTTCTCCGCCCTGGCCCATTGCTTCAAATCCGCGGCATCGCCCGTATTTCCGGGATAAATCCGCCCCTTGCCTTCCATCCCGGCCAGATACCCGCCACGCCAGCGGTGACCGGTTCGGGCTTCGAGGGATGAATCAACGATCAGCGCGATGCGACGGCAACCCTGTTCGCGCAAAATTTTCACCCCGCCGAGGGCTCCCTGAAAATAATCCATGGCCACCGCATGCAACGCGGGGTGATGCACCAGCGCCCCGAGCGAGACCGCCGCAAACGCCTCCCAATTCCATCCTTGAAAAGTCCACTCCTGTTGCGAGGGGCCAAACATCAGGCCACGGACGCCCCGGTGAAAAAGGGTGCGGCTGAGCTGCCTTTGAGCCTTTTCGCCGGGTTCGAGTCTGAAACGTTCCACCCCATATCCGAGCAGGGCGGCCTCCTTTCATGCGCCGCTGAAAACCATCCGGCTGTAGTCGGTACCGTCACAATCCAGAAAGGCCAGGTGCTCCCCCTGTGCGCGTCGGCTCCCGTGGATGCGGTAGGCGGCCAGTGCGGACAAGGCCGGGTCGGGACGGTAGCCCAGTTTTTTCACCGCCCGCCGGACGCGTTGGGCTGTCCGGGGAGAGACCATCCGCAGGCCTCTCACAACCCGTGACACCGTGATGTGACTCACTCCCGCCGCACGTGCCACATCGAGCAGGGTTGGGCGTTCATACGGATAAACCGTCGGCATGCCACAAGGATGAACCGGAAGGGCTGAATTGCACGTCGAAAATGACACTGTGAACATTTCCAGAGCATTGGAACTTTCCCGATTCCGGGCGAGAGTCACACCATGACCACAAACGAAACGCTTCCCTTCAACTTCTCAGGTGTTGTTCCTTCACTGGCTCAAATCGCCGACTTCGGCCCTCCCCGGAGTGAAGTGGGTGTCGGCTGCCTGATGCCCTGGCAGGGGAAGCTCTATGTCCTGGGCTACGTCTCGCACCGGAAGCAAACCGGAACCGGCACAGGCTTGCGGGTCATTGATGAAAACTTCCAGATGACACGTCACCCGCAGGGGGAAAGCGGGACTTATTCCAACCGCTACATCCACACTCCCTCCAGCCAGTTGATCATTGGCCCTCATGTCATCGATACCCAGCACCGCGTCCGCACGGTGAAGGAACTGATCGACATCCGCATTTGCGGCACGACCAGTCACCTGAACGATCCGGAAAATCTCGTCTACGTGCTGGGCATGGAAGGAGAGGTTTTTGAGCTCAACGTCCACACGCTCGCGGCCCGGCAGATCTTTGACCTGACCAAGGAATTGAACACCCCCGGCGAAGGAAAATGCCACTACAAGGACTGCTACACGGGGAGCGGGCGGCTGGTCATCGTCAACAATGACTACAGCGAAGCCGATTTTCTTGAAAAGCAAAGCGAGGGCACCCTGGCCGAGTTTGACGGCAAGAAATGGACCGTCATTGAAAGAAAGCCTTTTGTCGGGCTGGGCGGGCTGGGTAATTCCTTCGGGAATACCATCTTCGCAAACGGCTGGGATCGCGCCTCAGCCATTCTCAAAGTCTTCACCGGACAGGACAACACCTGGCGCACCTATCGCCTTCCGAAAGCTTCGCACTGCTGGGAGCACAAATGGCAGACCGAGTGGCCTCGCATCCGTTCCGTCGAGCACGAACGCCTCCTCATGGATCATCACGGGATGTTCTACGAACTTTCACCGTGGGCCTTTGGGAATCACGTCTGGGGCATCCGGCCCATTTCCACCCACCTCTGGGTGCATGGAGACTTCTGCTCCTGGAAAGGACTCCTCGTCATCGGCGCGGATAACGCCAGCCACGAAGGCGGCGGCAACGCCCTCTGCTCGGAGCCTCAATCAGGCCTCTGGTTCGGGCGCACCGACGACCTCTGGAAACTTGGAAAGCCCAAGGGCTGGGGCGGCCCCTGGTGGGAAAACAATGTGCAGGCAGGCGAACCGTCCGACCCTTATCTCATGACCGGGTTTGACAAAAAATCCCTTCACCTCAGCCACAAACATTCGGCCCCGGTGAAATTCAAGGTCGAGGTCGATTTCCTCGGGCACGGAGCCTGGCAGACTTACACGGACATTGAGGTTCCGGCGAACGGTTACACACCGCATGTCTTCCCCGATGGGTTCAGCGCCCATTGGGTGCGTGTCACCAGCAACACGGCCTGCAACGCCACGGCCCATTTGCACTACACCTGATTGAGTGCCAATCGGTTTGGCTTGCTTTCGCTTTCTCCATAGCCGTAGGGTCGGCCCGGTTATGGAATCGACATCGAAAGAATATCAAGTGCTGGAGAAGCGGGAAATCTACCGCACCCCGTGGGTCACGGTGGTGGAAAAGACCATCCGTTTTCCCCACCTTCCGGACGATCAGAATTTTTGCGTGTTCGAATTGCAGGATTTCGTCGCTTGTCTGGCCATTACCCACGATGGAAAAATTCCCATTGTCGGGCAATATCGCCCCGCCGTGGAAGCCTGGACCTGGGAACTTCCCTCCGGGCATGTCGAAAATGGTGAAACACCCGAACAGGCCGTCGTGCGGGAATTGCAGGAGGAAACCGGGCTGATTGCAGAACAGGTGATCCCCCTTCCGCAAGGCTATCCCGATGTGGGCCGCCTATCCAACGTCTGTCACCCCTTCTTCATACGCGCGATGGAAACAACCCCCACGAAAATCGAAGAGGGGCTGGAATGCCGCTTTGTGACTTTCCCGGAACTCAAGGAAATGGTTCGCAAAGGGGAGTTCGGAATTTTTCTACACGTGGCGATGCTCGCCATGGCGGAATGGTTTGTCCAACCGGGCCTTTCCCAGTAGGAGCCTGTTTGGCTAAAAAACGCTCCGGGCAGAAAAATTCCTGATCCGCGCTTGCCGCAATCACGCCGACGAGGTAGATTCTCCTTACCCCACGATGCGTACGAATTTGGTTTTGGACGATACCGTTGCCCGCAAGGCAAAAGCCCTTGCCGCCGAGCAGGGCATCCCCTTCGGAAAACTCGTCACCCGCGCCCTGCGGGACTACATTGTCCAAGCCAGAAAAACCTCCCGCCTCTCCGACACCCTCAAGCACATCTCCCATACGGGACGGGGTCGCCAGTCCCTCGCTCTGGACGTTCTGAACGCCATCCGCGACGACGGAAGATAAAACATTCGGTTTTATCCGAAAAACCCCCGGTTATTCACGATTCTGTAAAAAAGGTCTTGTCAGAAACGGCGAGAGTGGCATGATTCGCAGTTCTCTTTTTGGAGTTAATTTATGTTCGCCGTAATCGTTAGTAAGAACAAACAGTACAAAGTCAAGGAAGGTGATGTCATCGACCTCGAGCTGCTCGAACTCAAGGCCGAGGAAAAGACCCTGACCTTTGACGAGATTTTGCTCGTTGGCGAGGGAGACAACATCAAGGTCGGCACCCCGACCGTCGCCGGAGCCACAGTCACTGCCGAAATCGTCGGCGAAATCAAAGCCCCGAAAGTCATCGCCTACAAATTCAAACGCCGCAAGGGCTACCACCGCACCGTGGGCCATCGTCAACGCCATCTGCGCGTGAAGATCACCGGCGTAAAGGCATAATCAGAGGAACGAGCCATGGCACATAAAAAAGGTCAGGGAAGTACACGTAACGGACGCGACAGCGTCAGCAAGCGCCTCGGCGTCAAACGTTTTGGCGGTGAAACCATCACTGCGGGCAGCATCATTGTCCGTCAGCGCGGCACCAAATTCCGCGCCGGCGCCAACGTCGGCCAGGGCAAGGACTTCACCCTCTTCGCCCTCGTGGACGGAGCCGTCAAGTTCGACAAGGCCAACCGCCGCATCAGCATCATCCCCACTCCCGCCGCGAGCTAGGAGACCGCACGTTTCCTCAATTTCCCGTCAAAGACCTAAAGTCTTTTTCCGTGGGTCGCAGGAGGATTCGTCTTTTAGACTTTCAAAAGTTAGAATCGCTTTTTATTGTTCAGCGTCTTCCCAACCCATGAACAAAAGCATCCTCTTTTCCGCCCTACTCCTGTCCGCCGCCCTCGTCGTCAGCGCCTACCTCTCAGCCCCGCCGAGGTATCAATTGGCAGGAGTAACATCGGCAGGTCAAAACATCGAAATCGATACCCGGACGGGTGAGATGTGGACAGTGTTGTGGCAAGCCTCGGCCTCTGGCACCGAAAACGATTGGTACAAAGCAGCCATTGCAGAATCCAAAAAAGATTTACCAAAACCAACCGAAAACAAAATCGAGAGCCAACCAGTTCCCCAAGATCAGGAACTGCCCCCGGAGGAATTGAGCAAGCTCGCGCTAGACCCTCTTCGTGGAGGAAGCGCCCAATTTTCCGGCAACTGCTATAATGGTAGTACGTGGATCATTACTCGGCTGATTTTAACCGTAACCGCCACCAATGCGGATGGCAGCGCTATCTGGACACGTGATTTTGAATGTGACTTTAGCCATGGCCAAATGTTTGGCCGAGTAATAAACCCACTTATTTCTCCACTTTCCACAACCACTATTAACGTGAATGGCGGAGATGTCATCTATCCAAAAGTCGCCTGGAAGATCAAAAAAGCCTACGGACGGAAAGAGCCAAATCTGTAAACACTCCGGATTTGTCCCTCGGCGGCTGTCATCTTCATTCCACACTTTCTCCCGGTGAAAAGAGGATGTATGATTTCCTCCTGTGAGTGAACCGGGAGAAATCCGCATCGTCGGTGCGAGGCAGCACAACCTGAAAAACATCAGTTGTTCCGTTCCGCGCAACAAGCTGGTGGTCATCACCGGGCCGTCCGGTTCGGGGAAATCCTCCCTGGCGTTCGACACGCTTTTTTCCGAAGGCCAGCGGCGGTACGTGCAAAGCCTTTCGTCCTACGCGCGGCAGTTCCTCGACCAGATGGAAAAGCCGGACGTCGACCTTATCGAGGGATTGAGCCCCGCCGTCGCCATCGAGCAGCGCACCTCGGGAAGCAGTCCGCGCTCGACCGTGGCCACCTCGACCGAGATTTACGATTTCCTCCGCCTCCTCTATTCCAGCCTCGGGCGGCGGGACCATCCGAAAACAGGCAAGCCCCTTGTCCGCTGGACCTCGCCGCAGATCGTTGACCGCATCCTTACCGCACCGGAAGGCGCCGCGTTCAACCTCCTCGCCCCCATCGTTTCCGGGCAAAAGGGTGAGTTGCGGGATGTCTTCGAGCACTTGAAAAAAGACGGTTTCCTCCGCGCCCGCGTGGACGGGGAAATCCGCCTTCTGGAAGAACCGATCAAGCTCTCGAAGAGTCAGCCGCACACCGTCGAAGTCGTCATCGACCGCCTGAAAGTCTCCTCCACCATCCAGTCGCGACTGGCCGAGTCGCTGGAACTTGCCCTGAAAAAAGGCGGCGGCGTGGTCGTCATCAACTGGATGCCCGACGTCCCGCAGCCCGATCCCTCCGGCGACTGGGTCATGAGCAATCAGGACTTCGATCCTGAAACCGGCTATCGTTTCCCCGAACTCGGCTCGCGTCATTTTTCCTTCAATAATCCGCTGGGTGCCTGCCCTCACTGCCACGGCCTCGGCGGCATCATCATCCCGGACGACAAACTCATCGTCCCCGATCCCGGCTTGAGCCTGAAGGACGGCGCCATCCGCCCGTGGGCGCGCATGCCGAAGCGCCTCGCTCCCCACTTCCAGGGCTTGCAGCGAGATGTGGCCAAACACCTTCGCGTGAGCCTCGACATCCCCTGGGCGAATCTCCCCACGGCGGCGCAGAATTTCATCCTCTTCGGCTCGGGAGAGGACGAGATGCTCTTCACCGTCGTCCGGCGCGGGGAAATCGTCACACAGAAAAAGCCCTTTGAGGGAGTGCTGGCAATGATCCAGAATCTCTACGACACCAGCACCAGCCAGCTCACCAAAGTCCGCCTCAAACAATACATGAGCCGACAGGATTGCACCGTCTGCCACGGCACCCGTCTGCGTCCCGAAACGCTGGCCGTGAGGCTCCCCGCCGCTCCCGGTTTCGGGGAACTGAATATTTATGAATTTTGCGATCTCGGTGTCGGGAAGGCTCTCCGTTACCTGAACGGAATTTCCTGGAGCCAGCAGGAACTCCACATCGGCGCGGAGGTTTTGAAGGAAGTCCGGCAGAGGTTGAAGTTTCTCGACGAGGTCGGCCTCTCCTACCTGAGTTTGAACCGGGAGACCGGGACGCTTTCGGGCGGCGAGGCGCAACGCATCCGGCTGGCAACGCAGATCGGCTCCGGACTCACGGGCGTTTTGTATATTCTGGACGAACCGAGCATCGGCCTCCACTCGCGGGATCAGGAAAGACTGCTCGGCACGCTGAAGCACTTGCGCTCCCTCGGGAATACCGTTCTCGTCGTCGAACACGATGAAGAGACGATGTTTGAAGCCGACTACATCCTCGACATGGGGCCGGGCGCGGGAGCCCGTGGCGGACAGGTGGTGGCTGCGGGGACAGTGGAGGAGATTTGCAAAAATCCGAAATCTCCCACGGGACTTTATCTTTCCGGGGCGAGTCGCATCGCCATTCCGCGCCGCCGCACACCGCCGACACGCGGGTGGTTGACCGTGCTCGGCGCGAGGGAAAACAATCTGCAAAACATCGACGCCGCCTTTCCCATCGGCCTTTTCACCTGCGTCACCGGGGTGAGCGGTTCGGGCAAGAGCACGCTGGTGAATGACATTTTGAGCCGCGCCCTTTTCCGCCATTTTTATGCGTCCAAGGATTTTCCCGGCAGGCACGACGGCCTCCGCGGGCTGGACGATCTCGACAAAGTCATCGTCATTGACCAATCGCCCATCGGTCGCACCCCCCGCTCGAACGCCCTGACTTTTTCCGGCGCGTTTGATTATATCCGCGATCTTTTCGCCCAGCTTCCGGCTTCCCGGGTGCGGGGTTACTCGGTGGGGCGGTTCAGCTTCAACACTCCGGGCGGTCGGTGCGAATTTTGCAAGGGCGACGGCTACAAGATCATCGAGATGAATTTTCTGCCGGATGTCTACGTGCCATGCGAAGGTTGCAAGGGGCGGCGCTTCAACCGCGAGACGCTGGAGGTGACTTACAAGGGGCACAACATTGCCGACATCCTCGACCTGACGGTGAACGACGTTCTCACTCTTTTGGGAAATGTCCCCGGCCTGACGCCGAAACTCGAAGCTCTCGCAAAGGTGGGCCTCGGCTATCTCCCGGTTGGGCAATCGGCCACGACGCTTTCCGGTGGCGAGGCGCAGCGGATCAAGCTCGCGGCGGAGTTGGCGAAACGTGCAACGGGACGGACGGTTTTCATCCTGGATGAGCCGACGACGGGACTCCACTTTGTCGATGTCGAGCAGTTACTGGGAGTTTTGAGGGAACTGCGGGACGGGGGAAACACGATCATCGTGATTGAGCATCATATGGACGTGATCAAATCGGCTGACTATGTTATGGATCTCGGGCCCGGTGGCGGAGAAGAGGGCGGTCGGATCGTGGTGTGTGGCACGCCGGAGGATGTCGCCGCCTGCGAAGTGAGTCACACGGGAAGGTTTTTGAAGAAAGCATTGGAATCGGGCGTCAAAAAAGAGATGTATGAAAAAGAGCTGGTTTAACTTCGCGGCCATGGCCCTGTGGATCTTGTGCCTGGCGCTGCCCGTGCTCGCCCAGGATAAGCCGCCGGTGAAAAAAGCGGTGCCGGTGAAACCAGCCGCCATGACTCAGGACGAGGTGAGACTGCTGACGATGGGAAAGAGGGCCTTTCAGGACAATCTCTACGATGTGGCGCAAAAAAACCTCACCGATTTTTTGAAGCAATATCCCCAAAGCTCCGGGCGGGCCGAGGCGCAGATTCTTCTGGCCCAGACTTATTTTTTCGCGGGTGACTTCCAGCGGGCGCTGGAATTGGTTCAATCTCCCCCGCCGGATGTTTCGGATGAGTTGAGGCCCTCCTTTGATTACTGGGCGGCACAGTGTCTGCTGGCACAGAAAAAATGGCCGGCGGCGGAGAATCTCTTCCGCCAATTCACCAACCAAAACCCCAAAAGCGATTTGTTATTGCCCGCCCGGCTGGGCCTTGCACAGGCGCTTTTTCAAAACAATCACCAGCAGGAGGCGTTCGATCTCCTGAAGGATTTGCAGGCGCTGGGATCGAAGCTCAAGGTCGGCCAGGAAGCGGCTCTCGCCCGTGGAAAGATGCTTCTGGCCAGCAACAAGTCCCAGGAGGCGAAGGATATCTTCGATCAGCTCTCCCAGCAAAAACCGCGCGCCCCTCTTTCGTATGAACTCGCCTTCTGGCAGGGCGAGACAAGCATGAAGCTGGGGGATATTGACGGGGCCATCGCTTTCTATCGCAAGGTGGCGGGGAATGAAAACGCCTTCCCGCGCTCACTCGTTGCGGAAGCCTGGCTTTCCTGCGGCATGGCGCTCAAGGCAAAAAAGGATTGGAAGGGGGCGGCGGCGGCCTTTGTCCAGGCGATGACGATCACGAAGGTGAATGATGATTTCAAACAGGCTGCGGAAAATTTCCTGGCCGTCCACATCAGCAATAAAACACTCAGCACGGGTGCCATCACGTTGCGCGATCTGGCCATGAAACAAGGAGAAACCGGGGCTGAGGTGCTCTTCGCCATCGGGCGCGCCTTTCAGGATTCGGGCAATCTGGATGCCGCGATCAGTGAATTTGACAATCTCTCGCGAACCTTCCCGAAATCGGTCTGGGCGGCGGAGGCCGGTTTCATGATCTCCTCCGCGCTGGAAAAGAAGGGCGACCTCGACGGGGCTGTGCAAAGCGTGCAGAAACTCATCGACAGCGGCCTCTTTCCGCACCGAGTGTCCGAGGCCAAAATGCGCATTGCCGAACTGCGGTTCCGGCAGGGGAAATTTGACGAGGCGGCGAAACTTTATGAGGCCGCCATCAACGAACCGGGTGTCGATCCGGCAATCCGCCAAAAGGCGATGTTCAACGAGCTGACCGCTCTTTTCCGATTGGGCAAGCTCGATGATTTCCTGAAATGGCAGACTACTTTCGCAAAGGAATTTCCCGATGATCCGAAGCAGGATGATGTGACGATCATGCAGGGACGCCTCCTGAAATCGCCGCAGGATCGTCAAGTTCTCCTCGATTTTGTCGCGAAAAAGCCCCATTCGCCAAAGGCCGCCGAAGCTCTCTTCCTGGCAGCGGGCTCTTCCTTCTATGATGTCGATTACAAATCCGCCGCACGGGATTACAAGCGGGTCGAAACCGAATACCCGGACTCGCCCTACGCCTATGCCGCGAAGTTCACCCGCATCCTTTCCGAAATGCGGCTGGGGACGATGAAAAAGGAAGACGCGTTGAAGGATTTTACCGCCATGGTCACAGCCCATCCCGATCATGAACTCGCCCCCACCATCCTCTTCACCATTGGCGAAATCTACTACGGCCAGCAGAACTTCGCCGCCGCCCAGGATGCATTTAATAACCTGGTGAAGCAATATGCCGGACATCGCCTGATGGATGAAGCCATTTACTACGCCGGAAAATCCCAGATGGGCCTGGGTAACTTCGACGGGGCCATTCAGACTTTTGAAAAACTCGGGCCAGACTCCCCCAACCGCACCCTGGCCCGCATGGCGGAAATCGACTGCTACCGAAATCAGGCCAATTACGACGCCGCGCTGAAAATCGCCGATTCCCTGGTCGAGTCGTTGAAACCCGACGATCCCCTGTCGATCGATGCCGCCTTGCAGCAGGCCCGCATCCTTTACACCATGGCAGCCAAGGACGAAAAACTCTACGAGTCCGCCATCAAGGATGCCGACAAAGTTTTGAACCGGGGAGCGGATGCCAACTCCGCCCAACTCAACGAAGCAGGCTTCATCAAGGGCAAATCTCTTGAAAAACTCAACCGCCCGGACGATGCCCTCCAGGTTTACCTGAGCGTGGTCTACGGCAACGTCCTTCCCCCCATGAACTGGCCCACCCAGCCCGAATATCGATGGTTCATCCAGTGCGGAGTCCAGGCCGCCCAGATGAAGGAACAGGCGGGAGACTTCAAGGGCGCCATCTCCATCTACCGTATCATGTCGCGGCTTCCCGGCCCCAATCAGGACGAATTTGCCAAAAAGATCTCGGATTTACGCACCCGGTATTTCATTCCAGACGATAACTAAGTTGCTGATAATAATAAGTTTACCTGAAGATGTTGACTCCACCCCCTGGTATTTTATAGTCCTGTTATATGGAAGAACCTTCCATATGGGTTAGCCAACACTTGGATTGCGCTTATGTCCAAGTGAAGGGCAAGGGGACCTTTCATAATGCCCACTATGCAAAACAGTTTGCAGAAAGTGTCATTAAGAAGGGGGTGCATGCTTTTGTTTTTGACCTCAAGGACTGCACCTACATTGACAGCACCTTCATGGGGATGATGGCAGGCGTGGCCTGCTCCCTCAAACCTCTGGGAAGTACAAGCATCATCAACCCCTCTCCCAAAAATTTCGAACTGCTCCAGAATCTCGGTCTGGATCGTGTCATGACCATAAAATCCGAGCCAACCCAGCTCACGACCAATCACTTCTCCGCCGTGGGGAAAGAGTCTCAACCCCCGGATAAAACAGCGGTCGCCAAGACCATGCTGGAATCCCATGAAACTCTGGTGAATGTCGATGAGCGCAACGCCCCGAAATTCCAGGACGTCCTGACCTTCCTTCGAGAAAAGCTCGGCGACTCTGACAAGGACCCCTGACCCCCCTCCCGCATGTGGGAGTTACTAACCATCTTACTGGCGATCACGACGCTCTACTTTGCTGTTCAGGCACGAACGGCACGGCTCCTCGCTGCCCAGAGGGAAGAGCGCAACGTCCGCATGCACCAGGAAAAGCGCGTCTATTTCGACTTCCTCCACGAAATCGGCGAATGCATCCAGGATAATTTCGACCGTCATCACCTGCTTGAAACCATCCTCTCCCTCTCCACCAAGGCCACCGGCGCCAACAGCGCCATCATTTACCTCGTCCGGCCCAACGGCACCCAGCTTGCCGCCGAGAGCATCATCGGCCTCTTCCCCCCGCCCTTTCCCCTCTCTCCCGCCGTGGAGGAACGGATCACCCAGCGGCCCGATTACCTCCACACGCTCCTGCGCAACGAATCGCTCACCCTCACCGGGAATGACCTCGGCATCTTTGCCAACATCTGCATCTCCGGCCATCCCGCGTGGATCGCCGACGCCACCAGCGACTCCCGCTTCCCCCGTTCGAGTAATCCAGCCCTGAAGCTTGACTCTCTCATCGCCGTTCCCTTGAAATACCGGGACGAACTCCTCGGCGTCATGGCCCTGGCCAAGCAGGGTTCCTCCACCGGCTTCACTCTTTCCGACTTTGAAATGGCAAAGTCCGTCGCCGCACAGGCATCCTTCTCCCTGTTTAACGCCACCGTCTACTCCCAACTGGCCGAAAAGCAGCGCCTCGACCGCGACCTCCAGCTCGCCCAGGAAATCCAGCGAATCCTCCTCCCTCAGGAGAATCCCAAAATCCCCGGCTACGAACTCGCCGCCATGAACCGCCCCGCCCAGCGCGTCAGCGGAGACTACTACGACTTCCTCCAGATTGATGAAACCCACCTCGGCATCGTCATCGCCGACGTCTCCGGCAAGGGCCTCCCCGCCTCCCTCATCATGGCCATGTGCCGCACCCTCATGCGCACACACGCCCAGGGCTGCAAATCCGCCTCGGAAGTTCTTCGCAAAATCAACCGCATCCTCTTTCCCGACATCCGAGAGGACATGTTCATCACCATGGCCTACATGATTCTCGACCTGAAGGAAAACACCCTCACCATCGCCAAAGCCGGGCACGACGCCCCCCTTATCTGTCGCAATAATTTCCAGAACACGGAGAGCCTGCAAGCCCCCGGAATGGCTCTGGGCATTGACAGCGGAGACGTCTTCGATACCATTTTAAAGGACATCGTCGTCCCGTTGAAAGCCAGCGACACGATCCTCATCTATACCGATGGGATCAGCGAGGCCTCCGACCCGGATGGTCAGGAGTTTGGGCGCGAGCAGATCAAATCCACCATGAGGCAGTCCGCCCCCGGAGGCGTGCAGCGGGTGGTTGATGATCTCCTCGAAAAAGTCGTGGCTTTTACCAACGGCTGTCCACAAAGTGATGACATAACTTTAGTCGTATTACAGAGAAAATGAGCAAACAAACCGAAACAAAACCGGCGGTCGAACCCGCCTACATCCTCGTCAGCCGCGAATGGGCCGAGGCTGCCACCACCACCCAGGATCAACTCCTTCGCCTTCGTGCGGACTTTGACAATTTCCGCAAGCGCCAGATCAAGGAACGGGATGACTCCCTCCGTTACGCGAACGAATCCCTCCTGAGCGATCTCATCCCGATCATCGATAACTTTGACCTCGGCATGAAAGCCGCGGCCAACGCCACCGATGCAAAATCGATCTACCAGGGCCTCTCCATGGTACTCGTCCAGATTCAGCGCTTCCTCTCCGACAACGGAGTCACCGCCATCGACGCCGTTGGCAAACCCTTCGACCCCACCCTCCATGAAGCCGTGGACAAGAAGCAGACCACCGAAGTGAAAGACGGCTACGTCCTCGAACAACATCGCAAGGGCTACCAGCTTTACGGCAGACTCATCCGCCCCGCCACCGTCGTCGTGGCCCAGAGTCACGCCGAGGCTCCTGAGACGAAAAACGCTCCCGCTTCCTGAGCACTTCCATGACCACGAAAAAACGAGACTATTACGAGGTTCTGGGTGTTTCCAAGGACGCCAGCGAGGACGACTTGAAAAAAGCCTACCGCAAGCTGGCTGTCAAATATCACCCGGATAAAAATCCCGGCGACAAAGCCGCCGAGGAAAAATTCAAGGAACTCGGCGAAGCCTACGAAATCCTCAACAACCCGGACAAACGCGCCGCGTATGACCGCTACGGCCATTCCGCCTTTCAACAAGGCGGCGGTGGCGGAGGCGGTTTTGCCGGAGGTGGTGCAGGTGGTTTCCACGACCCCTTCGACATCTTTCGCGAAGTCTTCGGAGGCGGAGGCGGCGGGGATGGCGGCGTCTTCGGAGATATTTTCGGTTCCTTCGCCGGAGAAGGCCGCAGCGGTGGACGCAACCACGGGGCCGATCTCCGTTACGACATGGAAATCACCCTGGAGGAAGCAGTCAAGGGTTGCCAAAAAGAGATCAGCATCACGAAGAATGCCGCTTGCGAAACCTGCAACGGCACCGGGGCGGCTCCCGGCAGCAAACGAGTGAACTGCCGCACATGCGGAGGTCAGGGCCGCGTCCAGGTCAGCCGGGGATTTTTCTCCATGGTGCAGACCTGCCCTTCCTGCGAAGGAGTCGGCTTCACTCTCGATCACCCCTGCAAAACCTGCGGGGGAGAAGGCCGCAATCCCAAGGCTTCCCGCATCCACATTTCCATCCCCGCCGGAGTCGATACCGGGTCGCGCCTCCGCGTGGCGGGTCAGGGGGAGGCCGGCCTTCACGGAGCCCAGCCGGGAGACCTCTACGTCGTCCTCCACATCCGCGAGCACTCCATTTTCCAGCGGCAGGAGCTGGACCTCTTTTGCGAGGTTCCCATCAGCTTCCCGAAAGCCGTCCTCGGTGCGGACATCGAAGTCCCCACACTGGAAGGCAAAGCCGTCGTCAAAATCCCCCCCGGCACTCCCAGCGGCAAAATCTTTCGCCTCCGAGGCAAGGGCGTACCCGATCTTCGCGGAGGCCGCACTGGAGACCTGAATATCCGCGTCAGCGTCGAAGTCCCCACCAAGCTCAACTCCACCCAGAAGCAAAAGCTGGAGGATTTCGCCGCCAGCCTGAACGAAAGCAATCGCCCGGAGGAAGCCTCCTTCTTTGAAAAGGCCAAGCGCTTCTTCGGTTGATTCCGTTGAAGGATTGATTTTACGAACACGCCCCAAGTCAGGCCACGGGGCATGTTCCACGCCTTCCACATGCGGGATTTATCAACACGCTTTGAGATGACAAAGCGTTATCCGCGGATGATTTCCATGAAAACCTGCCAGGAGACAAAGGCCGTGCCACGCCAGGTGTAGTTAACCTCGCCCGCGTTGTTTTCGACCTGTCGCAAAAGACCTTCCCGAAGATTGTATCTCAACGTGTTGTCGAAAAGCTGCTGGATGAGCTTGGGGCCTTGCTCCACCACCGGAGGTTCATGAGTCGCCGGAACTTCGTTGATCTTGAGAAACTCCAGATGCTGCTCGAAAAGTTCCATCAGGCTCGATGAATCGAGGTATCGATGCACCATCACCTCCGGCGGAAGTTTCAGACCGTAGGCCAGCGGATAATCCCAGGTGATCCAAACCGTCCCATTTTCCCCCGGCGTGAGAAAAATGAGGTAGCTGATGACGGCAGGCCCTTGCCGCACCAGGGCGATGGTGGCGAAAACCCGTCGCTCAATATGATAATAGACACGGTAGCCTTGATCGATCGGTGAAGGCCGGAGCCAGTATTCCCGATCCGTCTGGAAGCCAAGACGTCTCACCTCGCCGTCGAGGTCGAGCAGTTCGGGAAATTCCTCCAACCCCAACTCGCCCGGCTCCATGAAACGGGAGGAGGAAAACTTCAACTGGCGTGAAATCCAGACCGCCTGCCCCATCGGCAACACAAACCAGAGCGACACTCCGCAAAGCGCCGCCACGAAACTGTGCTGCGTCCAAAACCAGACGGAAAGTCCGCTGGCAAACATCAATGTGTAACTGCCGAAGCGCCGCAATCCTACGTACGGACTCTGGAACATGGCAAACGCCATGACCACCAGCACCACGCAGATAGAAAATTCAAGAACCCAGCCCGGCATAACGCTTTCCATAACTATGATGGGATTTGAACGGAAAATCAAACACTCGTTGAGTGCTTTCTCTTGGCTCCTAGGCAAAAATCTCCATACTCCCCGACGAATGAAGTGGCTCCCGCTCCTCGCCATATCCCTTCTTCTTGCAGGGTGCTCCACCACACCCCCTATTCCCAATAACACCGCAGAGGAGGATGCGGATTTCCTGCGCCAGCATCCCAATATCACCTGGGGCAGACAAACCGGAGCCTACGAAACGGGCGGACGTTCCCTCACCCGGTTGACCAAGGATCACAGCCAGACAGCGCCCATGATCCCCCCTCTGAATCAAGATTAGGATCTGTCAGCGATAAAACGAGAACCGCTTTTATTCACTAACAGACCCTAGGATCGGATCATTCCCGAGAGCGTGAGGAGGAGATCCGTTTTGGAGATGACCCCAACCAATTGATGCTCGCCGTTGACGACGGGAATGCGTTCACCCTCATGCCGGGTGAAGACGCCGAGTGCTTCCGTCAGATGTTGCCCGGGGGTGAGCAGCGGGAAGTCCTCCCGCATGAAATCGACGGCAATCACCGAGGAAGACATGACTGGATCGTTGAGATAAGGCTTCATTTCGTGGAGGGATACGACCCCAAGAAATCTCTTATCCTCATCGACGACGTAGACGTAATTGATCCGATGAGTGGAAAAGATGAGCGCAATCTTTCCGAAGGACGTGGCGGGAGAAACACACGGCGGATCGACTCTCATCAAGTCCTGCACGGTGGTCGGATTGGTTCTGGCCGTGGCCGGAAGCTCGTCCTCCTTTCGCTTCATGTGTCCCGCGTAGATCGAATGCTGCCCCAGTCCCCTGCTGACATAATTGGCCGTGACGCAACTCAGCATCAGAGGCAGGACAATGTCATATTGCAAAGTCATCTCGAAGATCATCAGGATCGCCATGAGGGGCGCCTGCGTCGTCGCGGCAAGAAAACACCCCATCCCGACAAGCGCGTAACCATTTGAAATCGTATAGAAATGCGGGAAGAGGAAATGCACCCCCTTGCCGTATAGACAGCCAAGCACCGCCCCGACAAACAACGTCGGGGTGAACACACCTCCCACCGCCCCGGAACCGACCGTGGAGCCGATGGACATCAGCTTGCAGACGAAGACCAGCAGCAATTCCGACCAGAGCCAGTTGGTATCAAGGATCGAATTCACCACACTGTAACCGTTGCCCCAGACTTGAGGGCACAGGGTGGAAATCATGCCCACAATCAAGCCACCCAGCATCATCCGACTGTAGGCCGGCCAGTGCAAACGGGTGAAAAGCGACTCACTGTTTTTGATCAGGCCGATGAACAGTGGCGAACTGGTTCCGGCCAAAAGCCCCAGCAGGAGATAAAGCGGAAACTCCCAGTTCGAAACAATGTGAAACGGCGGAATGGCATACGTGGGGCGCGCCCCCATAATCTGATGCACGGTAAAAGTCGAAACCATCGAGCTCACCACCAGCGGCCCAAAAATCTCCATCGAAATCGTTCCCAGGATGATCTCCGCGACAAAAAGCGCCCCCGCTATGGGCGCGTTATACGCCGCCGCCACCCCCGCAGCCGTTCCGCACGAGACAATCAGCTTCAGCCGGGCCGTCGAAAAACGGAGCCCCCTTCCGACAATCGAAGCCAGCATCGCCGAGAGCGTCACCATGCAGCCTTCACGTCCCACCACACCACCCGAGGAAATGATGAAGAGCGAGGAAATCGTCTTGATCGACGTCGTCCGCAGCCCGATGACGCCATCCCCGACAACCAGCGCTTCCATATAATCCGACGTCTTCTGACTGCGCGTCAGCCGCATGCCATAATGCATAATGGCCCCCGCAATGAGTCCGCCGATGCCCGGCGTGATGAAACGCTGCCACTTGGGCAGAGCCATGGACGTCTCCACAAAACTCCCGTGATGCCCGGTCAAAGCATACTGAACCGCGTGCATCGCAATCTTAAAAAGAACCGAGGCCAACCCGCCGCCGAGCCCCACCACCCCCGCCCAAAAAAGAGTCGCAGGCTGTTCGCTGCCATTCAGGCGTTCGATCAGCCAGAGGCGCCACTGCAAAAGGCGATACTGAAAGGAACTGAGCATGGCCTAAGGGATAGCAACAGAATGAATCAAAATCATTAAGATTGTCCTAGAGCCTGTTCACCGTCTTGTAAACGAGAAGAGCTTGAAGGAAAAAACAAGCGATCGCAGCCGATCTAAGCGGATATCCGCCACACATCATTCAACCGAACTGACCGCTGATGTACTCTTCCGTCTGCTGGAGTTTCGGGTTGGTGAAGATGCGCGTGGTGGCGTTATATTCGATGAGCTTGCCGAGATAAAAAAATGCCGTCCGGTCCGAGCACCGGGCGGCCTGGGTCATGTTGTGGGTAACGATAACAATGGTGAATTCCGCTTTTAACCCCTGGATCAATTCTTCGATTTTTGCCGTGGCGATCGGATCGAGGGCCGAGCAGGGTTCGTCCATCAACAACACCTGGGGATTGCAGGCAATGGCGCGGGCGATGCAAAGCCTCTGCATTTGTCCGCCGGAAAGAGAGAGGGCGCTTCCGTGAAGGCGCTCCTTGACCTCTTCCCAGAGAGCGGCACGTCTCAGACAGGATTCCACAATGTCATCCAGAACGGACTTGCGCCGCTCGCCCGCCAACTGGACTCCGTAGATGACGTTGTCGTAAATGGAACGGGGA
>Ga0187810_10000186_pt1 | contig 28510 bp, 28 predicted proteins | sample NC_wetland_sal_i_9_FD_132963 | JGI IMG/M metagenome (GOLD analysis project Ga0187810, IMG submission 132963) | Wetland sediment microbial communities from Neuse River Estuary, North Carolina, USA - ASW_5 | ecosystem: Environmental > Aquatic > Freshwater > Wetlands > Sediment | place: USA: North...
AACCGCCTCGGCGCCAGCGCCTTTGCCACCTTCAAGCGCGTCTTCCGGCCCGAATCGGCGATCGAGCAGGCGCTCAACGGCGTCGATGCGGATTTCGAACGCGGCGACGGCAAGACCGAAGGCCCCTACGATTATGCGGGCAACGAGGAAAAGAAGCTGGGGCGCGGCGGCATCCTGTTCCACTGGATCAACGTCAAGCCGTCCTACATGCCCGACACGGCGGTGCTTTCCGATCAGGTTTCCGACACCTACGCTCTGGTGGCCAAGCGGTTTTTTTCCACCCAGGTCAATATCAGTGCCGACATCGCCAGCCTCTACGAGGACGTCGAGGGCGCCATCATCGTGCGGCTGTTCCGCATCCGCGACCGCCGCGGCTATTACCTGCTCAACGAGATGCGGCGCGTCATCGACGACAACGTGCGCAAGCTCACCTTCCTTTACACCGCGATTTTGCTTCTCGTACTGGTGGCGGCGCTGTTCTTCCTGCCCGTCATCAAGGAACAGATACAGCCGCAGCAGGGCGTGTTCGGCTTCGTCACGGCGGCTGTCCATTACGGGCTTGGCGGGCTCGTGCTGTGCGGGATCGGCCTGTTCCTGATGTGGCTCACCTATTACATGGAATACGTGCCCAACCAGCGCAACAACGGGCGCGAGATGAGGAGCTTCCTGTCGCGCTACATGTCGCGTCTGTCCGACCGTTATCGCGACTCGCTGGCCAACGCCCGCGCCGTAACGGTGGGCGACGAAACCGACAGCGCCAAGCTCTCCGCCAAGGCGCAGAAATGGCACAAGATCGTCTTGTGGATGAGCTTCCGTGCCTTCTTCATGGAAAGCTTTGTGCGCAACATCCTTTATCAGATCGGCCGCAACTGCGGCTATTACATCGTGCTGGTTCCGATCTTGCTGGTCTTTGCCGTCGCTTTTTCGCTGCTTCTGGTGGCGGGTTTGACGGGCATCGATCTGCCGGCGCTGTTCGCGGGCCCCAGCATCGTATTTTATGCGGGGTTCGTGCTGCTGATCGCGATCTACGTTTATTTCCTGTCGCGGGCGATGAAGCCGTTCGACGAGATGAACCAGAGCGACTGGCTCGGCTTCGACGATTTCGATGTCGACCGCGGCATGGACCAGGTAGTCGGCAAGTATGCCGAGGACGTCGGCTATTGGAAGGGCCGCCTCGACCGGTAGCCGTGCGAATGGCGAGCCCCTTTTTGCTCCCCCTTTGAGGGAAGGTGAAATCGCACTCCCTATTCGCCATTCGCTATTCGCACTTCGCGCCTTGTGCTAAACCGCGCGCATGGCACCCCGTCTCAAGGCCGGCATTTTCGTGCGCGCCCTCATCCGCCGCGCGGAAGTGGCCGGCGCCCAGGCTTATCTCGTCAAGAAGGGATCGGAGGAAGCCGGCGCTGTGTTCCTGAAAGTCTCGCGCCTCGACGGCACCTGCACGATTTTGAATCAGGCCGTGGCCGGCAGCGGCGAGCGCGTCTGGGCGCGTCCCCTTGGGGAAAGTTGCGACGAGGCCCGCGCCGCCGCTTATTTCGAAAAGCAGAAGAAATACGATCCCGATCTCTGGATCGTGGAGATCGAAGACCGCGAAGGCCGCGCCTTCGTCGACGAGAAGGTGGTGTAGCTCTCAAACCCTCCCCTTGAGGGAGGGCCGGAGTTTGCGCGAGCAAATTCCGGGGAGGGGTATGCCGCATCGCCGATCACGGCGGACCTCTCCCCGAAAAATCTCCGCTAGGCTTCGATTTTTCGACCCTCCCTCAAGGGGAGGGTGATAGTCTCTGCTTCACACCTCGCCATTTGCCCCTTTCCATGCCGCGCCACTACAACCAAGTCGCCGGACAAAGCCTCGACCGCCTCAAGGCGCTGTCGGATGGCGTTTTCGCGGTGGCGATGACGCTTCTGGTGCTCGACTTGCGCGCCCCCGCGGCGGAGGCGATCCGCAGCGAAGCCGATCTCTGGCACGGCCTTCTGGTGCTGTCGCCCCGGCTCCTCACCTATGTGATGAGCTTCATCACGCTCGGCATCTTCTGGATCGGCCAGCAGACTCAGCACGACATGGTGGCGCGCAGCGACCGCGCGTATGCCTGGCTCCATCTCGTGCTGTTGATGGCGGTGACGCTGGTGCCGTTTTCCACCGCGCTGCTCGCCGAGTTCATCACCTATCGCGTCGCCTTGCTGGTGTATTGGGCCAATATCTTCGTGATCGGCGTGATGATCGGCGCAACGCTCTATCGCGCCCATGCCTTCGGCCTGCTCAAGCCGGATCTCGACGGGGGCGTCTTCCGCGCGCTGGTGCACAGGGTCGTCGTCGCCCAGGGGCTTTACGCGTTCGGCGCGGCGCTTTGCGTGTTCTCGACATGGTGGAGCATTGGCTTCATCGCCGCGGTGCAGCTCGTCTATGCCATCGGCCCGCGCTTCAGGCCGTTTACCTGGCTCTGACGAACAGCGCCGCGCCCGACACATCCGCCGCCGCGTTCCAGGCCGGGGCGTGTGGGGCTTCCGTCGCGCGGGCGGCCGGCGAAACCCGCTTTTGCGCCAGCAGCGCATCGATCCGCCGGCAGACCATGAACCGTGCCGCGCGGCGTCTTGCGGAGAACGAGCCATAGGAGCGGGCGGAGTTCACGGCGTCATTCCCGCGCTCGCCACCAGATAAAGAGCGGCGGTGGCCAGCGTGCCGAGGCCCAGCGCCCCGGCGGCCACGCGTTCGAGCGCCGTCCAGCGGTGCCAGTCGCGCCACATGTCGTGCCACAGAGAGGGGCTTTTCTTCGCGTGGGAAAGCTGCATCGCCATATGTCCCGTGATCGACGCGGAAAGCATCATGCCAGATACATCCTTTCGCAATTCGCAACGTCGCCTACGGACTTGCCGCAACGGGCGCAAATGCCGCGGAAACGGCACCGGCCCTCGGGCTCCACGGATACGCAGGAACACGCATGTCATCAGATTTGTCATCCCCGGCGAGCGGGGATGACAATGGGAAAGTTGAGAGAGGGTGCCCGTCTACGGGCACTTAAGCCCGTATTCCGCGCCGGTCTCGGCCACTTTGCCGGCGTTGGTGCGCCAGCGCACGCGCCAGATCACGTTGCAGGGATAGACGGCCCGCTTCAGGCTGGCGGAACGCCAGGCGCCGCGGCCGGCCTCGAGGTGGAAACCCTCCGCCGCAAGCTCCCGCACCACGGCGGCGTCCGGCGAGCCGGGCGGAAAGCGCAGGCGCACGCGCGCCTTGAATTCGCGGTCGGCGGCGGGCACGTCCTTGGGCAGATTGCGCGCCAGCGGCGGCGGCACCGGCTCGGTCGGCCGCTGCCGGTTCCAGACCTGCAAGGCGACCAACGCGATCGCGATGACGGTCGTAGCGGCAATCAGTGAGCTGCGCTGCATCGCGAATCCCCTCCCGCATCCTACCACGCTTGCGAGGCGGCGCCCGCCCTGCTACTCCCCGCCCGCCATGAGCACGCCCGACCCGAACACTCCCGCCGCCCAGGCGCAGCGGCGGCGCACCTTCGCCATCATCTCGCACCCGGACGCCGGCAAGACCACGCTGACGGAGCATCTCTTGCTGCTCGGCGGGGCGATCCACGAGGCGGGCCGGGTGAAGGCGCGCGGCGAGGCGCGGCGGGCGCGTTCGGACTGGATGAAGATCGAGCAGGAACGCGGCATCTCGGTGACCTCGGCGGTCATGACCTTCGAGTTCGACGGCGCCATCTTCAACCTGCTCGATACGCCCGGCCACGAGGATTTTTCCGAAGACACCTACCGCACGCTGACCGCCGCCGATTCCGCGGTGATGGTGATCGACGCCGCCAAGGGCATCGAGGCCCAGACCCGCAAGCTGTTCGAGGTCTGCCGCCTGCGCGACATCCCGATCATGACCTTCATCAACAAGATGGACCGGGAGGCGCGCGACCCCTTCGAGCTGATCGACGAGATTGCCGACCAGCTTCAGCTTCATGTGGCGCCGATGAGTTGGCCGGCGGGGCAGGGGCTCAATTTCCGCGGCGTGTACGATCTCTATGCGGACGATTTTGCGGTCTATGCCGGCGACAAGCCCGGCCCGGACGTGCGCCTCGGTGCCAATGCGCTGGCGGATTTCCTCGATCCCCATGAGACGGTGAAACTGTACGACGAAATCGAACTGGTTCGCGCCGGACTGGAGCGTTTCGATCGCGAGGCTTATCGCCAGGGCAATCTCACGCCCGCTTTTTTCGGCTCCGCGCTCAAGAACTTCGCCGTGCAGGATCTGCTTGCGGCCTTGGCCCAGCATGCGCCCAGCCCGCGCCCGCAGGCCGCACGCGGCCGCATGGTCGATCCGTCCGAGAACGAGGTCTCCGGCTTCGTGTTCAAGGTCCAGGCCAACATGGACCCCAATCACCGCGACCGCGTTGCCTTCGTGCGGCTGGCCTCGGGCCAGTTCCGCCGCAACATGAAGCTGATCCAGTCCGGCACCGGCAAGACCATCGGCGTGCACAACCCGATTCTGTTCTTCGCCCAACAGCGCGAGACGGTCGACGAGGCCTGGCCCGGCGACATCATCGGCATTCCCAACCACGGCACCTTGCGCGTCGGCGACACGCTGTCGGAATCGGGCCAGGTCGTGTTCACCGGCATCCCGAATTTCGCGCCGGAAATCCTGCGCCGCGTGCGGCTCGGCGATCCCATGAAGCAGAAACATCTGGCCCGCGCCCTCACCAGCCTCGCCGAGGAAGGCGTGACCCAAGTGTTCAAGCCGCAGATCGGCTCCTATTGGATCGTCGGCGTGGTCGGTCCGCTGCAGCTCGATGTGCTGAAATCGCGCCTGCGCGACGAATACGGCCTCGACGCCGAGTTGGAAGCCTCGCCTTACGATGCCGCACGCTGGATCAGTGCCGAAAACGCCGAGCTCGAGAAGTTCGTCGAAGCAAACCGCGGCGGCATGGCCACGGATCGTGACGGCTCGCCGGTGTTCCTGGCCAAGAGCCAGTGGGAGCTCGGCTACGTCGCCGAAAAATTCCCCAAGGTGCATTTCGCCAAGACCCGCGAACGCAGCGACGTGCAGGCGGAAGCTTAACCTCCCCCTTGTGGGGAGGTCGGAGCACGATGTGCTCCGGGTGGGGGCCGGGGATGACATCTATTTTCCTGCCGCCGGTCCCCCGGCACGGCGCAATCGCGCCGTCATGCGGCCGTCACCTTGCCAGCGCGTTCCAGGCCGCAAGCGAGTCCATATAGTCTCTCCAGTGCGCGATTTTCCGGCCTTCGATCCTGATGATCGAGGCGAAGCGGTTGTTGTACTTCGCGCCCGTCGCGAGAATGGTGCCGTGGACTTCATATTCGATGACGACGACGCGGCCGTCGTCCGTCTTGTGGGTGATGAGTTTGTCCGCCGCTTGAATTTTGATGACGTCGCCGTAGCCGGCGAACTGGGCCATCAGATCGGCACGCCCCCGCACCATACGCGGCCAGCCGGGGAAGTCGTAGAGCACCTCGTAAACGATATCATCGGAGACGACATCGAAAAAATGCTCGCCGTCGACCAGGCCGCCCAGCGCGCCCCGGACCAGATCGAAGTAAGGCTTGACGGCCTCGTAGGCGGCGTATTTCGAACGCGTCATTCCGGGCTCTCCATGCGTTTCAGGTCTTCGGCTTCGGCAGGTGCAGGCTCTGCGCGATATGCGCGAACGGCGCCGACCAGGTGGCCGGCCATTGCTTCTCGGCGTCGCCCTGCGAGCCTGTGTGCGCCAGGCACAACAACAGATAGGCGCCGTCGGGAGCGGCGATCATCAGGTTCTGGTTGATGCCGCCCCGGGCCAGCCCTTTAGCCAACGTATAGCTGAAGACGCAGCCCGCCGCGGGTTGTCCGTTGCTGGACTTGGGGCCCCATTGCAGGACATGGAGCTTGGAAGCGTCCGGGTTGAACGCGTTGCAGAGGCGTTCTTTCACCTTGAGATGGTCGATGGCCGTCCGACGGGTAAAGGCCTTGGTATAGGGCAGCTTCGAGAGCCAGCAGCCGCTGTAATTGTCGCCCTGCCACAGCGTGTAGGCCATCAGGGCGCCCTGGTCCCGCCGGGCGGGCACGTATTTGGCGCCGACCGCCGCGGGCACGTCGATGGTGAAGTCGCCGGCAAGACTGACGGTCTGCCATTCGCCGTCGGCGAGCGCGGCGGCGCACATCAGCGCCGCGGATCCGGCGACAGCAAAAACAAGCGTGCGCATGCACGGGGCCCCCACAAGGTCGCGGGCATCATACCGACGGCGCGGGAAAGGAAAACTATTCCGCAGCGGCAGCTTGAAGCGGCGGGGCGTCGTGATGGCTGCGCCATTGCCCGGTCAGGCGGCGCGCGGCGTGCTCGGGCACGGTGTCGTAGACGTCGAGCGGCAGGCTTTGCGGCGCGTGCAGAAGCGCGACGGCCGAGAACACCGCGCGGTCGAGCGCGGCCCCGCGGCACAGCACCGCCAGCGGTTCGCCCGACGCATCCGAAAGGATCGCCTGGGCGATGTCGTGTGGAATGGCGCAGACGCTGCCCAGCATGGCGGCGAAGTCGCGCCCGCCGCTGCGCAAGGCAGACAGCAGCGACGCCGCGTCGGCCGGAACAGAGGGCTCGTCGTCTTCGCGTTCGAGCTGGTTGCGCATCAGGATCTCGCGGCGCAGCGGCGCGGGCGCGGCGAGGTAAAGTTCGTTGAGGAGGTGCAAGGGCACTTCGGGATGGCCGCCCATCTCGGTCGCGACCGCCGCGCGCGTTTCGCCGTCGCATTCGCGCAAGGCCCACGCGAACAGCGCCAGCACCGGCGAACGCATGCTTTGGGGATAGTCGCCCGGCCAGTCGCGCACCAGACACGAAAGCTCGTGCACCAGCGCTTCCCATCGCCGCTCTGCGGCCAGCGCCAGAAGCTGTGCCAGCCGCTCTTTTGCCCCAGTCATACCCTGCTCTCCGAACGAGCAAGTTTAGCCGCACACTGTTAAGCTTTTCTTTGCCTTCCGATAAAAAGGCTTCGTGCCTCGCGGCTTTTGGGGACGTTGCGGCGTGCGCGATGTGCGACGGAATGTGCCGCGTCAGGTTAAGCGGGGTGTGACAATCGCAACCGTCGCGCGCCCTCCTACGACCACAGGACTATTGTGCCATTTTGACGTGTGTGCGATTTTTCGGTCCCTGGAGATGTAGTAGACCGGCTCCCAGCGAATCTCTCAAACCTAAGGTGAAATGGCGATGACTAAGAAGGCCCGGAGTTTGGCAAGAGCTTCATTTGCATTAGCAAATCTTCAAGCCGCCACGCCGAAGGACAGAAACCAGGACGTGCTGAAGGGCTGGCTGTTCGAGACTCTCTACGACTATTACGCCCAGGCCCTGAGAGCCGACAAAGTGCTGTTCGCGAGCAATACCGGCCAGCAGGACATCCGCATCATCGAGAATGCGCGTTACGGCCGCTGCCTCATCCTCGACGGCGTGGTGCAGACCACCGAAGCCGACGAGTTCATCTATCACGAGATGCTCACGCACACGCCGATTCTGGCCCATGGCGACGTCAAAAGCGTGCTCATCATCGGCGGCGGCGACGGCGGCATTGCGCGGGAAATCGCCAAACATCCCGGCGTCAAGCGGATCACGATGGTCGAGATCGACAAGGGTGTGGTCGAGTTTTCGAAGACGTATCTGCCCAACCTCTCGCTGGGCGCCTTCGACGATCCGCGCTTCGAGCTGGTGATCCAGGACGGTGCAGACTACGTGCGCGGCAAGGTCGGCCCGTTCGACGTGATCGTGGTCGACAGGACGGATCCGTTCGGCCCCGGCGCGGCGCTCTACACTAAGGAATTCTATGCCAACTGCCGCAACGTCCTTACCGAAAAGGGCATCCTCGTGGCGCAGAACGGGGTTCCCTTCCAGCAGGCGGAAGAGCTTGCCGATACCATCCGCGACTTCAAAGAGGTGTTCGAGGATTGGGCCTGCTACATCGCGACCGTGCCCTCCTATGTGGGCGGACCGATGGCGCTTTCCTGGGGCTCGAAATCCGCCGCAAACCGTCAGGTTTCCGAAGAGGTGCTGACGCAGCGGTTCAAGGCTCTCGATCTCGATACCTATTATTATACGCCGGCCGTCCACAAAGCCGCCTTTGCGCTGCCGGTGTACATTCAGGATGCGATGCGGTGTCTGTGAAGGCGCACGGTGGGGGCCGCGCGCCGGCAACGAACTGACGGAGGATACAAGGCGCCATGTATCGGGGGGCTATTTACACGTGGAGGGGGAATCGTATGCGTTGGGTGGCTGGAACAGTGCTGACGATCGGCATCGTGGCGATGCTGATCATTCCGAATTTTTGGCAGGCCGGGCTGCCGCATCCGGGTGCAATCGGTAACGAAGAATACGTTCTGTCGAAGACCTTCGTGCTTCAGTGCGTCACGGTATTCTTCGCCGTCATGGCGTTTTTCATCGCGGTGGATGCGCTGAAGGCGACCATCAGGCACAACGATCTTTCCGCGCTCGACGATTACTACCGCGAGCTGGTCGAACAGCGCATGCACAACACTGCGCTGGGCAATTTCGACCTCACGGGCGTCGACGAGCACGTCAAGCAACAGAAGATCGAATACGCCTACCTGATGTTCACGTTCATCGAGAGCGTGATGGATCGGGGCAGCAAGAACGAAGACGTCCGCGAAACCTGGGCGCCGCTCGTGGTGTCGGAAGCGAGGCGCTACATCCGCTTCATCGATGCCGGCAAGCCGGACGGCGGCTGGGAACCGATTCACGGCTATGACGAGTGCTTCCGCGAGGAAACGGTACACTTCTTCAAATCCGCCGCCAGCATGTTCATCGAAGGCCATTACGGCCGGTGGAGAAGTGCATACCGGAGCGCAAATCCGGAGAACAACACCGGTCAGGCGCCGAAGGGGGCGTTCAGCGCCTAGTGTCCCGATTCTGAAATTCGCCAGGAGCCCGATAGTGCGATTTTGCGAATTTCGGAATCGAAAGGACACTAGCAATTTATTGAATCCTAGTGTCGTTTTGGTTCCGATGTTCGCGTAATACGCCCATATCGATGATCTCGCGAACAACGGAACCACGACACTAGCGTTCGCCGGCCGTTCGGCTGAAAGGGCAGTGATGGTTTTGTATTTCGTCGCGGACCGTGGCGACGCGCACTATCTGCCGGCGGTCATCGACATCTACGAGAGCTCCATCAAAGCCGCCGAGCGCAAGCCCTCGAAGGACATTGCCCGCGCCTATGGCGGCGGAAGCTCCGTGTTTGTCCTGGCCCGCGAGGGCGCCCAGGCGCTCGGGTTCTCCATGTTGACGCCGCTCGAGCCTGCCGGGCAGGTGTGGCTGATGGAGTATATGGCGGTTGCGGCCTCCTGCCGGTCGCAAGGCGTCGGGCAAAACATCTTCCGGCTTGCCATGGACGAGATCGAGCGCCGCGGCAGCCCCGCCACCTGCCTGCTCGAAGTGAACGTGCCGATCCCCGGGCAATCCACCTACGTCTTGGACGCCGCCAGGTTCCGGTTCTATGCCTCGCTCGGCTGCGCCAGGCTGGACGGGCTGCATTACGATCTTCCGCTCGATGCTGCGCCGCCGCCGATGTGCCTGTTGGAACACGGATGGGCGGCGGGCACGGCCATTCCCAAGTCGGCGCTGGCGGCCTGGCTGTCCGAAATCTACGGCGAGATCTACGGCGGCCGGCGGGATGATCCGCGCATTGCCCGCATGCTGTCGCCGCTCGCAGAGGACATCGCCCTCGTGCCGGTCGTCGTCGCTCCCGCCTGACTCGTGCGAACGCGCCCGGCTACTCGCCGATCTGCGCCCAAGTGTCCGGATAGTAGCCGTTGAAGTCGGAGCGCGCGGCGACCGAATAGGCTCCCATCGCGTCGAACACGATGTAGTCGCCGGCCGTGATGGTCTGCGGCAGCGTGCGCGGGCGCGGCAGCGCATCGAGCGTGTCGCAGGTCGGTCCGTAAATCCGGAACTCCGTCTGGTCGCCCTGCAGCGCGACGGCTTGGCCACCGGCGTCGACCCTGAAGGTGCGCACCGGATAGTCGACATCGAACCCCGGCATGGTCAGCTCGTCGAAACTGCCGTAGATGCCGTCGTTGATATAGAGACGGTCGCCCTTGCGCAGCACCACCTGGGTGATCAGCGACAGTCCTTCCGAGCACAGCGCACGGCCCGGTTCGCACAGCACGTTGAGGTCGTCGCGTTCCAGCGTCGCCAAGGCTTCGCGGATGGTGTCGAAGTACCAGATCGAAGGCGACGGCGCCGCGTTGTTGGCGTCCGGCGCGGGGAAACCGCCGCCGATGTCGAGCGCCGCGATCTTGAGCCCCGACTCCGAAATGGTCCGCCGCGCCTTTTCGATGGCCTGGGCATAGGAAAAAGCGGAGAGACATTGCGAGCCGACATGAAAGGTGAGGCAGGGCGCCGCGCCCAATTCGGCCACGCGTTTCAACAGCCGAACGGCTTCGGTCGGCTGGGTGCCGAATTTGCTCGCCAGTTCGAGCAGCGCGCCGCCGAATTGGGTGGATAGCCGCACGAAGATGCGCAGCTTCTCGGGGGCCCCGGTTTCGGCGATCAGCTTGTCGAGTTCGAAATCGCAGTCGACAACATAGTCGGTGACGCCGAAGTCCTCGAACGCCGCCTTGGCGTGACCCATCAGGCGCACCGGCGCCATGAAATGGCAGATTGCCTCGGGCAGGCGCGAACGGACGATCTTGATCTCGCCCAGCGAAGCCGTGTCGAAATGGCGGACGCCCGCGGCCCAGATCTGATCGAGCACGCGCGGGTTGGGGTTGGCCTTGACGGCATAAAGCGCGTCGCCAGGAAAGCCGTCGAGGATGCGCTTCGCCGCGATCCGGAACTTGTCGGGAAACAGGCAATAGACCGGATCGACGGGCTTCAACGTCCCGATGGCGTCTTCGATCGTGGAAAATCGCGGGAAATCGGTCCGCGCGGGTGCGTTCATTGCGCTGCCCCATTAACTGCGGCTGTTACATGGGGCAGCGGGGGGAGGGGGTCAAGACCCGCGTTTGGAATGGAAGGGTCCCAGGCGGCGCGGCCAGCTCGGGCTCTTGGGGGGTGCTGCGAGTCGAGCCTGCCGCCTGGGTTTCGCCGGCGTGCGGGGCGCGCACGCCGGGTTAAATCAATTCGCCGGCGCCGGCGGCGGCATAGCGCGATCGCCGCGTCCGTCCATCATCGGCATGTGGTTGCCGCGCATGCCTTCAAAACGCATGTGGTGCATCATGTCTCCGCGGCGTTCCATCATCACTTCCATCGCATCGCGCTTGAAGATCTTCTGCTGATCTTCGTTCAGCGAAGCGTTAAGGGCTTCGAGCGCCGGCATCTGCGCCTTGATGATGTCGAGACGGGCCTGAAGCATTTTCTCATGCATCTTCACGTGATCGACGATCGAGGCCTCGCGGTCCGGCATTTTGAAGGCCTGGCAATCGGCGACGCGGGCTTTCGCCGCGGAGAGGATGGAATCCTTCCAGCGGTCGAACAGCGGCTTCTGCTTGCCGGCCAGATTGAGCTTGGTTTCGAGCTCGGCCAGATGGCCGACGGCTTTGGCGTAGCGGTCCTGGCACATCTGGGCCAGGTGCTTTTGCATGTCGGCCGGGTCCCAGTGCCCCCCCATGCGTAGCACCGGATGCTGCAAGGGCCCTTGCGCTGCCGGCGCAGGAGCGGCGGGCGTGGTCTGGGCAAAGGCGGCGGAAGCGACCATGACGAGGCCGGCTGCCGCGGAAAGGATCAGTTTGGGCTGCATCGCGAAATCCCTGTGTGGCGCCCGATTTTCGGGTATTTGCTTCATACGCCCAATTGAACGCGCCTTCCCCTGTTCTCCGTCTGACCCCCTGCTGAATTCCCCGTAATAAAATGCCGCGTTGCCGTCGGGGGACGGCGCACGGGGAGATTTTCGCGGCAGGCCTCGCAATCAGCGCCGCATCCCGGCAATCGTTTTCCGCCCGTCGGCGCTGGGCTGGTAGACGTTCGACATCTCGGTTAACGCCCGCGCGAAAAGCTCCGGCGTGAGCGCGCCGGGCAACTCGAAGGCGTCGAAGCCGACGCGCTTCATGAAGGCGAGCTGATCGTAGAGGAAGTCGCCGCTGGCGCGGATTTCGCCCGTAAAGCGCAGCCGGGTACGCAACATCCGCGCCCAGGAAAACGGCCGCCCGTCACGGAATTTGGGAAATTCCAGCACCACCAGCGACAGCCGCTCCAGATCGCTGCCCAAGGCTTCGGGCGACTGGTCCGCGGCGAGCCTGACGCCCAAGGGCGCATTGCGCTCGAACAGCACGGAGCGGTCGCGGCGCAGGCGGATGAGCGAGACGATCACGGGCCCGTCCGGCAGCGGCGCGTCGTCGGCCACGGCGGTGAAGGCATCGTCAATGGCATTGCCGCTCTTGATTAATGTCGGCATTGCGCCTCCAGCACGGAACGATGTTGTGGCCTGATTGCTTCAACACAAGCGCCGTCATCCCCTTCCCCTCGCTCCGCTCGGCCGGGGATGACAATCTTGCTTTTCGGGCCGAGCTAATGCGCCGCATGGAGTTGCTCCAGATAGGCGACGTTCCTGAACGGCTCCATGCCCACGCGCCGGTAGGTGTCGAGGAAGCGTTCGCCGGGGGTGCGCAGTTTGAGATAGGCCTCCACCACGCGTTCGACCGCATCGGCGATTTCGTGCTCGCCGAAGCCGGGGCCCATGATGTCGCCGATGGAGGCGTCTTCGGCGGCCGAGCCGCCGAGCTGAAGCTGGTAGAATTCGACGCCCTTCTTGTCGACGCCCAGGATGCCGATATGCCCGGCGTGGTGGTGGCCGCAGGCGTTGATGCAGCCCGAAATCTTGATCTTGAGTTCGCCGATCTCGTGCTGGCGGTCGAGGTTCTCGAAACGCTTGGCGATCTCTTGCGCGACCGGAATCGAGCGCGCGTTGGCGAGGTCGCAATAGTCGAGCCCCGGGCAGCAAATGATGTCGGTGATGAGGCCGGCGTTCGCCGTCGCCAGGCCCAGCTCCTTGAGCCGCGCAAAGATCGCCGGCAGGTCTTTCTTCTTCACATGCGGCAGCACGAGATTCTGCTCGTGGCTGACGCGGATTTCGCCCATGCCGAAGCGGTCCATCAGATCGGCCAGCGCGTCGAGCTGCACGGCGCTGCAATCGCCGGGAACCCCGCCGATGGGCTTCAAGGAAATCGTGGCGATGGCATAGCCCGGCATGCGGTGGCGATGGGTATTGGTCTCTACCCACGCCGGGAAATCCGCTTCGCCCGCGGGCATCTTGTCGTCCAGCGTTTCGAAGGCGGGCGGCGCGAAATAGGCTTCGATGCGCTGGCGCTCGATCTGCGGCACCTCCAGCGTGCCGCCAGCCTTGATCTCCTTGAACTCGCGCAACACGCGTTCGCGCATCTCGTCCCGGCCCAGCGCGTGCGCCAGAATCTTGATGCGGGCCTTGTAGATGTTGTCGCGCCGTCCGTTCTCGTTGTAGACGCGCATGATGGCTTCGAGGAACGCCAGCAGGTCGGCTTTCTCGATGAAATCGCCGATCACATAGCCGAGATAGGGCGTGCGCCCCATGCCGCCGCCGACCGAGATGCGATAGCCCGCCTCGCCCGCCGGGTTGCGGACGATCTCCACCGCCACGTCGTGAAACCGGATCGCCGCACGGTCGTGGGGCGATCCCGTCACCGCGATCTTGAACTTGCGCGGCAAAAAGCTGAATTCGGGATGCAGGCTCGACCACTGGCGGATCAGCTCGGCCACCGGGCGCGGGTCTTCCACTTCGTCGGCGGCGGCGCCCGCAAAATGATCGGCGGTGACGTTGCGAATGCAGTTGCCGCTGGTCTGGATGGCGTGCATCTCGACGTCCGCCAGTTCCGCCAGCACGTCCGGCACGTCCTTGAGCTTGATCCAGTTGAACTGGAGATTCTGGCGGGTGGTGAAATGGCCGTAGCCCTTGTCGTATTTGCGCGCGATCTGCGCCAGCATGCGAAGCTGCGGGGCCGCCAAGGTGCCGTAAGGCACTGCAATCCGCAGCATGTAGGCGTGAAGCTGCAGGTACAGCCCGTTCATCAGGCGGAAGGGCTTGAACTGGTCTTCGTTGAGTTCGCCCGAGAGGCGCCGCTCGACCTGAAAGCGGAACTGCTCCACGCGTTCGCGGACGAACGTCGCATCGAATTCGTCATATCGATACATCGTCGTCGCTTTCGCCTCCCGCCTGCGGGGGGGCCGGCCGGCGAAGCCGGGCTGGTGGGGAGATGGCGAGACCTGAAGCCTGTTTGCCGACGTCCTCGCGCACGCTCGGGCCGAGCGCCCGGATGATCTCGCGCTCCTTGGCCGGGCGGCCGCCCTTCATCTCGAACAGGTAAGGGTTCACCACCACGTTGCGGGCGACGAAGGTCTTGGCTTTTTCCAGTGCAGTCTCGGCCAGCGCTTCGTCCGCCAGCACTTCGGCATCGCCCAGCGCCTCGACCCAGGTGCCCGTGCGCCAATAAACGACGTCGCCGTCGATCAGGCGGTTGGCGGTGAGGACCTGAGTGACCATGCCCTACAATTCACACCTCGGGCGGCAAAAATCAAGACTTCACAGGATAATCGTGTAAATAGTTTTGTTGTACACAACTACAATCGATAAATTATCGCCCGCGCTGCGCTTGTGAAAGCTTCCCTAGGGTGAATATTGGTCCGGGGCAAATCAGGGGGTTCCATGCGCCACAGGATCATCGGGGCCTGCGCCGTCGCGCTCGGGCTCGTCGCCACGGCCGCGTGCGCCAAGGACGAACTCGCGGGCGTCAAGAGTGTCGCGATCATCTCGGCGATCGGGGATTGTCTTTATTTGCCCAACGTCTTCGCCGATAACGACGCTTATGTGGACGGCATCGGCATCGCGTACGAACCGGGCACGTTCTCGGGCGACGCGCGCATGTATGCGTTCTTCCGCATCAAGGTGATCGACGCACGCACTTTGAAGATACTGGCGAGCGAGCCCGCCAAGTTGCCGAAAACCGGGTGGCTGCCGCGCTGGCCGACGCTCGACGTCGACACCGGCCTGTGGCCGGGGACCTCCACGCCGATGAGCGAGGCGCAGAAGGCGAAGGCGAGGCCCCTGATGCTCGGCCTGTTGCACGACGCGGTGGCCCAGACCCTGAAGAACATGGAACTGGCGCAATAGAAGGCGTCCCGCGCGCGGCCCCGGAAGGACGTGCGCGCGGGAGCGTTCCGGCAAGCGCCTATTTCAAAATCAGCTCGCGCGTCAGGACGTCGCCTTTCAGCGTGCGGATGGATTCGCGGTCGATGGCGGCCTTGTTGGACTCCGGCAGCGAACCGAAAACCTTTTTCATCAGCGCCTCGCTTTCGTCGAGCGAGACATCGAACACGGCCATGTTCTTGTATTCGACCGCCAGGATGATGTCGGGCTCGTTCTCGCGCGGATCGGCGGCCGAGAACACCTTATAGTCGAGCACCCAGCCCTTGGCCTTGGCGGCTTCCTGCTCCGCCTTCCAGTTGGTGTCGACGAATTTCATGTAGTCGTCGAAATGGCCGCCCTTGGTCTGGATCATCGAGAAATCCCACACCGGCCCTTGCTCGTACGGGCGCGCGTCTTCGGCGAATGCGGCAGTCATGGCGAGGGCCGGCACGAGCGCCAGCGCGGCAAAGAACTTCATTGCAAAACCCCTTCTCGAGAATAAGCCGCCCAGCGCGGCGCACGGAGCATCGCTAATAGGAAGCACCTGCGACAAGTGTCACGTTGCTCGGTTCCCGTAGGGCAACCGTCTGACAAATACCGAGATCTTGCCTCCGGCCGACTGGTCTCCGTGCCCGTCCAAACGCCCCGCAAGGCTTGCGAATGAGACTAAATCCGTCAAGATCGCACCGTCTGGCAGGATCGGGGCCATGGATCACGAGGCAGAGGAAAGCCAGGCGGCAGCCCGGCGCCGAGGCGGCGATCCCGCCGCGTTGGCGATTCTCGCCCTCGGCGCCCAGCACGATCCGGCCACCGCCGCGGACGTGCGCCATTACCTGAAGAGCCAGTCCGCGCTGGCCGAAGTGCAGGCCGAGGAAGTGCGTCACGAATGGCACCTGCGCTACGGCTCGGTACGGGTGCGCTACTACTCCGACATTCTGCGCCTGGCCTTCAACGTCTCGATCGCCTTCATCGCGCTCGCCGCCGCGGTGATCGTCGGTGCGCTGATCTGGACGGCGGCCAACGAAAACGGGCTCGTGGTGGAGGCCTTTACGGTGCCGCCCGACATGTCGTCGCGCGGTCTCTCGGGCCAGGCGGTCGCGTCGCAGCTCCTCGACAACATTCTCGATCTTGAAGCTGCCAGCGCTTCCACCCGCCCGGCGTCGAGCTTCACCAACAACTGGGGCGACGACATCAAGATGGAGATTCCGGAAACCGGCGTTTCCATCGGCGAGGCGCGCCGCATGATGGTGATGTGGCTGGGCCACGAGACGCACATCACCGGCGAGGTTTATCGCACCTCCAGCGGGCTCTCCATCGCTTCGCGCGCCTCGGGCTCGGGCGGAACGGTCGTCACCGGCAACGAAGCCGACCTCGGCAAGCTCTTGCAGCAGACTGCGGAAACCGTATTCTCGGTCACTCAGCCCTACCGCTATGCGGTTTACCTGATGCGCCAGGGCAAATTCCCCGAAGCCGAAACCGTGCTGCAGCGGCTCGCGGTCAAGGGCGATACGACGCGCGAGCGGGCTTGGGCCGATCTGGGCTTGGGCATGATCGCCAACTCGCACGGCGACTGGTACGCGGGCGCCGAACTGCATCGGCGCGCCGCCGCGCTGTTTCCCAATTTCGCGCTCGCCTATATCGACATCGACACCGAGGAGTTCACCCTCAGCCATCCCGAGCAGGCGCTCGCCGCGGCGCACACCGCCGTGCGCCTCTTGGAAAGCGGACGCGACATCGACATGATCGAGCGGGCGCGGCCCATCGCGCTGCTGTCCGAGCGGGCCGATGTGGCGCGCCACGAGGCCGATTTCGGCGCGGCGCTCGACACCAACAGGCAGGCCATCGACCTTCCGGATCATCAGTCCTCGGACGAATCCGCGCGCGAGGCCATCGCGATCGATCTCGCCCGCCTGCACGACCGCGCCGCGGCGCTCGACGCCTGGCACATGCTGCCGCCGGCGGGCGATCCGGCAACCAAGGCAAACCGGGCGCTGACGCGCTTCGAACTCGCCTATTGGCTGGGGGATTGGGGTCCGCTCCTGGCCCATCAGGACGTGCTCGAAGCAACGCTCTCCGCCGCCGAGAAGAATCCCGATGACGTCGGGCTTTCCTTCGCCGTGGTGCGGGCGCGGGTCATCAAGCCCTGCACCGCCGTCGCCGCGGCGATGACCGGCGATTTCCGCGGCGCGCACGCGCTGATCGATGCCACGCCGGTCGATTGCGATTCCTGCCTGCGGGCCCGCGGCCGGATCGCCGCCGCCGAGAGGAACTGGGGCGGGGCGAATTATTGGTTCGGGCGCGCGGCAAAGTTCTCGCCCTCGATTCCGCTCGTCTTTGTCGATTGGGGGCACATGTTGCTCGCCAAGGGCGATCTCGACGGTGCCGTCGCAAAATTCGAAATCGCCAACCGGAAAGGCCCGCATTTCGCCGATCCGCTCGAATTGTGGGGCGAGGCGCTGGTGGCGCGGAATCGCTCCGACCTGGCGCTGGCGAAATTCGCGGAAGCCGCCAAATACGCGCCCAACTGGGGCCGGCTGCATCTGAAATGGGGCGAGGCGCTCACGTGGCTCGACCGCAAGAATGACGCGCGCGTCGCATTCGCCAAAGCGGCCGGGCTCGATCTCACGGCTGCCGAGCGGCGCGAGCTTGGTGCGTTCCGCTAGGACGGATTTGTTTAATCCGTATGCAGCATGTACCATTACTTTCCTGGGCAATGGGGATTCTGCGATGAGCGGGTCTGTGGAGCAGCCGGTCGGCGGGTCGGGCGCCGGCGTTGCGTTCCGCGCGTTGCTGCAGCGCCGCTTCTATTTTTTCATGTCGCTCGCGATCGCGGTGATCGTGACCTACGGTTTTCATTTCACCGTCGGCACCAATCTCCTGCACCCCGCGATTCCTCGGCCGTTCCTGCTTTATATCCACGCCGCGACGTTCACGGCCTGGCTCGCGATCTTCATCGCCCAGACGGCACTGGTGACGACGGGCAACACGCACCTGCACAAGCGGCTCGGTCTTGTCGGCGTCGCGGTCGGCATCGCGGTCGTCGTGGTCGGTTTGTCCACCACGGTCGTGATGACGCAATTTCATGCCGCCCATCCCGCGCCCGGCGACGATCCCAGGTTCGTCATCGTTCCGTTCAACGATATCGCGGCCTTCGCCGGTCTGTTCAGGGCGGCGATCGCGCTGCGGCGCACCAACTGCGAGGCGCACCGCCGCCTGATGCTGATGGCGAGGTGCGCGCTGACTGCCGCGGGCTGGGGACGCTTTCCCGCCTATCTCGTGCCCGACGGCTGGTTCTATCTCGGCGTCGATGCGTTGGTGCTGCTCGGCGTGGGGCGCGATCTGGTGGTGATGCGGCGCGTGCATCCGGCTTATCTCTACGGCCTGCCGGCGATGGTTGCGGGGCAGGTCGCGGCCTTAGCCGTCATCGCGGCCAGACCCGCCTGGTGGATGGCGGCCGTCCACGCCATCGGGCGAGCCGGCGGATGAGAGCGCCCGGACCGACCTGGCTGATCCGCATCGGCGGCAATCCGCTGGCACCGGCTTATTACTGGACCGCCGCGGTGGCGATGGGGTTGGCCGTGATGCTCCTGCTGCCGGAATCGGCGCCGCGCAAAACCGGACGGCACCAGCCCTGACGCCTCACGTTAAGGCTTGCGCCTCCAACATGCGGTCCGCTACGGCGGCAAGCTCGCCGTGCAGGCGGAAATGTTGCGGCCCCGGCGGTTCCGGCGGGTGCTGGATTTCGGGCAGCGCGCCGCTTTCGATGATGCCGGCCACCACCTCCGCCAGAAGCTCGAGCCGGGCGCGGTCCACCGCGGCGTGCAGCGCGCGGCGGTCACGGCATTGGCAGATGTCGAACGCCCGGCGCGCCAGCAGCGGCCCCGTACCGATGCCCTCGTCGATCAGATGGACGGAACATCCGGCGCCGACGCCTTCCAGCACGGCCCACTCTGCCGCATCCGGGCCGCGGCAGACGGGAAGCATGGCATCATGGGCGTTGACGACGCCCAGCCGAAAACAATCGAGCAATCCTTTGCGCAGGATCGGCGCACCCGCGGCGATGCCCAGATCGGGCGCCAACGCTTTCACCGCCGCGATGGCGTCCGGCCGCTCGAACGGCCCGGTTTCGACCAGCGCAACGCCGCGTTCGCGGCACGCCGCGCCGACGGGGCTCGCAGGCCGGGCCAGGCGGGCAAGCCCGTCGAACCGTTGCCCGCGGCGCGCGCGTTCGGACACCACGGTGACGCGGCCGCCTTTGCCGATCGCGTCCAGCAGCGCGGGCAGGCCGGAAAAATCCGCCCGCGTCAGGATCACGATATGGACGTTCGCACCGGCACGGCGGGCGGCGTGTGTCGGCTCGAAGGACTCGAGCTCGACCGCATCGCGGTGTTGCGCCCTCGTCAGATCGTGCAGCACGGCCTGCTTTTCCAACAGCGCGTCGATGAAGAACTTGGCGGCCCAGTTGGGCAGGGCGTTGGGGATGTACGGCCCGCCGACCGGATCGGAACCCGCGATGCCGCCCGTGATACCGGGGTTTTGTCCCGTCATGGGCTGCGCCGCTTTGACGGCATCGATGGCCTTCAGCGCGCCGTTGACGAAGCGCAGGTTGGGCGCGTGGCGGTGGAGCTTGAACCAGATCAGCGCCGTTTGCGCGTTGCCGGTCAGGCAAATACTGTCGCTCCTGGCCTGCCAGTGCGAGATGACGCCCGGCAGCGTGCCCTTCAGCTCCATCAGGCGCAGCAGCGCCTCGGCACCGCGTGTCGCCGCCGCAATTCCGTCCTCGCGCCCCGTGAGCAGCGAAGTGGTCAGGATTCCGGCCAGCGTATAGGCGATGGTGTGGGTAAAGGCCTCGTCGGCGGCAAGCTGCTCCTTGCCGAAGCCCATCTTGGCGATCCAGCCGTCGGGCCCCACTTGGCCCAGCACCCAGTCGAGGTGACGGCCGGCCGCCGCCAGGCTGGCCTCGTCGCCCGCGTGTGTCCCCCATTCCGCCAGCCAAGAGGAAAGATGCGCCGTATAGGTCGTTTCGAGGTCCAGATAGGTATGCTTGCGGAAGGCGCCGTCGCCGTCCTGCACGCGCATCAGCCATTGCGCGGAGCCTTCGGCGGCGGCAAAGGCGCGCGAGTCGCCGGTGGTCTTGTGCCACGCGGTCAGCCCGCTCAGGATCTGGGCGGTGTTGAAAGGCGAGGGCTCTTTCGTGTTGTCGGCGATCTCCATGCCGGGAAAGCCGCCGCAGTCGAGTTGGATGCGCGTCAGGAAATCGACGGCGCGGGCGGCGCGCGCGGCGTATCCGGTGCCGGGCAGCAGCTTGTCGAGCGCCAGCAGCGTGGGAATCAGATAGCCGGTGGTCTCGGGATAGGAAGAGGTCCAGCCGCGATCGAGGCGGTAGCGTCCGCAAAAGCCGCCGTCGGTTTGGCAGTCCTGCGCCGCGCACAGCCAGTGCGCCGCCGCGCGCAAGTGATCGAAATCGGAATAGCCGCCGCGCGCGTTGCGCCGGCGGGCCTGGCGCAGCAGAAGACCGCCGTGATCGGGAACCCACGGCCGCTGGCGTGCCACGTCTTTTAATCGATTGAGCACACGCAACCTATCGCCGAAATGGATAGCCGTTCCAGAGGCAAATGGCGTTTCTATCAGAAACGGGTGCGCCGTCCAGCGGCGGCCTTTACGTCAGTATACGGTTGGCGCGATAACGTTCCCAAAAGTCACAGATGCCGGGAGGGAACTTTGCGCAAATTCGCGTTGGCCGCCGCAGCGTTGATGATGCCGCCCTGTCTGGCCGCGGCACCCGGATTGAGCATCAGCCCCAACGAAACCCTGGAAATGCAGGGGCTCAGCGTCATCGTGGAGCAAATGCACTTCCATCCCGTCTTCCGCGACGAGAAGAACGCGGGCATCCAGATCATCCTGCACGGCGAGCGCATCGCCACCGACGGCGAACTGCGCCTCAGTCCTACGCCCGAACAGTGGGATCCGGTGCCGGCTTTCGTCAAACGCGAGCGCGGGCCCAATCAACTCATCGTGAGCAGCGCCTATCCCGATTTCGCGCTTTCCTACCGCCTCGTCATTACGCCCGAGGGCCGGGGTTTCCGGGTCGCGGTCGATCTCGACAAGCCCCTGCCGGACGCGCTGGTCGGCAAAGCCGGCTTCAATCTCGATTTCCTGCCGACCAGCTATTTCGGCAAGAGCTATTTGATCGGCGGCACGTCCGGCGTGTTTCCGCGCAATCCCGGCGGCCCGATGCAGACGAACGCCGACGGCACGACCGAGCCCAAGCCGCTGGCCACCGGCGGCAATTCCATCACGCTGTCGCCGGAAGATCCCGTCACGCGCGTCACCATCATCTCTGATACCGGTCCCATCCTGTTCTACGATGCGCGCAACAAGGCGCAGAACGGCTGGTTCGTGGTGCGCACCCTGATTCCCGCGGGAAAAACCACGGGCGCGCTCGTCTGGCACGTGCGCCCGAACGTCATCAAGGGTTGGGTACGCAAGCCCGTCGTCTCCTTCAACCAGGCGGGCTATACGCCGGACCGCCCCAAGGTCGCGATCGTCGAACTCGATCCGCACATGAAAGCGCCGGCGGCCATCGCGCTGATGAAGATCGGCGCCGACGGCAAGTCCGCGGTCGCCCTGAAGGGCAAAATCAAGCCCTGGGGCAAGTGGCTGCGCTACAGCTACGCGAAATTCGATTTTTCGTCCGTTCGCACGCCCGGCATCTACGAGATTTCCTATGCGGGGCGCGCCACCGTTCCCTTCCGCATCGCGTCCGACGCCTATGGGCACATCTGGCAGGCTTCGCTCGACACCTATCTCGCCGAACAGATGGATCACATGGCCGTCCGCGAACAGTATCGCGTGTGGGAAGGCCCTTCGCACATGGACGATGCCCGTCAGGCCCCGCCCAACACCAAGCATTTCGACGGTTATCAGATGGGCCCCAATCTCGATTCGCCGTTCAAGCCCGGCGAGCACATCCCCGGCCTCAACGTCGGCGGCTGGCAGGACGCCGGCGATTACGACATCCAGACGCCGGACAACGCCTGGGTTCTGCAACGGCTGGTCCGGGGGCGCGAGCTGTTCGGCCTCGATTGGGACGAAGACACCATCGACGAGAACGCCCATGCGGTGGAAATCCGCAAGCCCGACGGCGTGCCCGATGCGCTGCAGCAGATCAAGCACGGCACGCTGCAATTGCTGGCGCAATACCGGGTGTTCGGCCATGCCATCGTCGGCATCATCGACCCGACGCTGCACCAGTACACCCATCTCGGCGATGCCGGTTCGCAGACCGATCGGCTGATCTACGATCCCAAGCTGGGTCCCAACGACATCAACGGCGCCTATTCCGGCAATCCCGACGACCGCTGGGCCTTCACCTCCGATGTGCCCGCCAACGACTATCACGTCGCCGGTGCGCTGGCCGCGGCCAGCCGCGCGTTGAAGGACAGCGATCCGGCCTTGGCCGCCGAAGCGCTCGCCGCCGCCAAGGTGATGTGGGCGAACCAGCAGAATCCGGGCGACCGGGTGAACCGGCCGCCGCAAGGCAACTGGAACGAAGGCATGCTCGAGATGTCCGCCGTCGCGTCGACGGTGGAACTGGTGCTCGCGACCAAGGGCGATCCGCTCTACACGGCGAAACTCAAGCAGCTCTTGCCCACGATCAAACAGAACTTTGAAGGACTGGGCGGCACGGCCGTGCTCGCGCTTTCGTACATGGATGGCGATTACCGCGCCCAGCTTGCCGCGATGGTGAAAGACGCCAAGGCCCAGATCGACCGGGAATTGGCGGTGACGCCGTTCGGCGTGCCCGTTTCCATGCGCACCTGGGCGGGCGCACCGCAGGTCGCCGCGTTCGGCACCAACATGTACCTCCTGCACAAGGCGTTCCCCGAGATCGTGGGCCCGGAATACACGCTCGCCGCGCTCGATTACGTGTTGGGCCGCCATCCGGTGAACAACCTGTCGATGGTGCCGACGGTGGGCACGGCCTCCAAGCTGATCATGTATGGCCACAACCGCGCCGACTATTCCTTCGTTCCGGGCGCCTTGATTCCCGGCGTCATCGTCCTGCAGCCCGACTTCCCCGACATGGAAACGGCGTGGCCGTTCCTGTGGTACGAGAACGAAGCCACGGTGGCGACGACGGCGGAATACATCCTGACGGCCAATGCGGCGATCGCCTTGACCGAAGAGAAGTGAAACGTCCGCCGCGCCGGCGTTTCGTGCTTGTCATCCCCGGCGAGCGTGGATCGCTTTGCGATCCACGCGAGGGAAGGGGACCCAGGTGCTCCAATCGCTCGTTATGGAAAGTAAAGCATCAACGCCCACTCGCCGGCATCGCAATGCCTTGACGACCTGGGTCTCCTTCCCCTCGCGCTCACCACGATGAGCGCTCGGCCGGGGATGACAACGCTGCTTGAATACCCCCGCCTACCGACCCCTTTCCTCGCCGCCGCCAAGGTGCGCGATTAAGAGCGCTTTGCAGTCGCCGCATTTCTGCGACACTCGCAATCCGTGTGCCGTCGCGCTAGACTTCGGCTTCGTTTGAGCCGGGGGGCATCGATGCGAACATTCTCCATCATATTGAGCACGATCGTGGTTGTTCTGCTGGTGGGCGCCACCGGCTATTGGCTCGGCACCGGCGGGCTTTCGCGCCACAACGCCGTCTTTGCAGCCGTGAACGAGAACGGGGATCTCGAGATCACCGCGCGCGCGCAGCAGATCCAAGTCCAAAGCGTGACGTTCAACGACGCCACCGGCAACAGCCTCTGCGGGGCGCGTCGGATTTTCCTGAAACACGTTTGGCGCGCCGTCGGCGATTGGAACGGCACCGGCGTCGTTCGCTGGTATGAAACCACGCCCGTGCACCCCACCAGTCCGATGCTGCAAGAGGGCGACATCGTGATAATGCCGTTCTACCGTGGAGCATGCGGCGACACGATTGTGAAGGCCGAAGTGGTCACGACGTTCGGAACCTATGTCTTCCGTTATCCGCGAGACGCAAAGGCCGCGAACGGTCAGCCGCTGCGCACGCCGCTGGTGGCGGACCACTGGCCGTATTTGAACTGAACGGCTGCGCCGCTGCCGCCGCCTGCATAGTACGCGACTAAGAACACCTTGCGGTTGCGGCATTTTGCGACACGCGCGATGCGTGCGTCGCCACGCTAGGCTCCGGCGCCATTTGGGCCGGGGGGCAGCAATGCGCACATACACCATCGTCTTGAGTACGATCGTCGTTTGTCTGCTGGTGGGCCTCGCCGGCTATTGGCTCGGCACCGGCAAGCTTGCGCGCCACGACGCCATCTTCGCCGAGGTCGACAAAAGCTGCTTCCACATCATCTCCCAGCACCCGGGGTCTGTTGAGATCAGGAACGTCACGTTCAACGACAGCATCAACGACGCCTGCACGTCCAGTTCGCATCCCATGCTCTACAAGCTCACCCAGTCCTACAGTCGGGACTGGCAGGGCAATGTGACGTGGACCAAATCTTGGGGCGCTCCGCAGCAAACCGTGATGCTGTCGGAAGGCGATGTCGCCGGGGTGGCCTTCGACCGCGCGCTATGCGGCGGACGTCTGGTGAAAGCCAGGGTCGAAACGTCTCTCGGAACCTACGTTTTCCGCGATAGCGCAAAGATCGGCGATAGGGGCCTGGTGATCGACCGCTGGTCCGATCTGCACGACAGAACGGGGACCTATTGAGCCTTATCCTCGTCGCCGGCCGGCGGCGGAGCGGTTTTGGGCGGCTTGTCCTCGTCGCTCGAACCGAACAGCCAGTTGAAGAATTTGCCGATCGGCGTGTGCCGCTGTGGCGGCTGTTCCTGTTGCGATTCCGGCTGGCCCGGCGCCATCGGTTGCGCCTCGTCGTCGATGGTGGCCGGTACGCCGGAGGGCAAGAGCGATTCTTCGCCGGTCAAGGATTCCGGCGGCGAACGGTCGAGCGGACGGGCGGGCAGGTTCTTTTCCGCCGCCTTCATCACGTCCTTCCAGATCTGTGCGGGCAAGGTGCCGCCCGTCACGCCGCGCATGGGCGAGGAATCGTCGTTGCCCACCCACACGCCGGCCACGTAATCGGCGGTGAAGCCGACGAACCAGGCGTCGTGATAGTCCTGGGTGGTGCCGGTCTTGCCGGCCGCTTCGTGGTCCCACAGCGCCGCGTTCATGCCGGTGCCGCCGGTCACCACGCCGTAGAGCATGGCGGTGAGATCGCGATCGACGTGGGATGCGATCACGCGCACGGGCGGCACCTGTTGGCGCTTGTACAGCGGCACGCCGCCCGCGCCGTCGACCTGGGTCACCATGTAAGGATGAATGCGCAAGCCGCCCGAAGCGAAGGCCGCATAGGCTCCGGTCAGTTCCAGCGGCGTGACTTCGCTGGTGCCCAGCGCCAGCGAGGCGTTGGCTTCGAGCTTGGAGGTGATGCCGCAGCGCTTGGCCGCTTCCACCACCGCCGGGATGCCGATCTCCTGGGCCAGGCTCACCGTGATGGTGTTGACCGAATGCGCCAACGCCTGGGCCAGCGTCAGGGTACCGTAATTGCGGCCGCCGAAATTGGTCGGCGACCAGCCGTTGATATAGACGGGCTCGTCGTCGCGCGGGTCCGAGGGCGGGATGCCCTGCTCGAGCGCGGCCAGATAGACGAACGGCTTGAAGGCCGAACCGGGCTGGCGATGGGCCTGCGTGGCGCGGTTGAAGGTGGATTCGGTGTAGTCGACGCCGCCGATCATGGCGGAGACCGCGCCGTCGGGCTTCATCACCACCACCGCCGCTTCGCTGGCCTTGGCCTTTTGGCCCTGCTTGCCTTGGATCACGGCGGCCGCGGCGCGGCGGGCGGCTTCCTGCAGCCTGGGCTCCAGCGTGGTGTGGACGACGAGATCGCCGTTGAGCTGGCGCTGGCCGTTGTTCGAGGCCAGCCGCAGCGCTTCTTCGCGCGCGGCATCGAGGAAATAGTTGCGCGATTCGGTCGTGGTGCGATCGACCACGGCGGCGGGATGGTCGCGCGCCTGGTCGGCCTGACGCTGGCTGATGGCGCCGATCTCGACCATCTTGGCGAGCACGATTTCGGCCCGCGCCTGCGAGGCGGCCAGGTCGTGCCGCGGCGAGAACACGCTCGGCGCACTGGTCAGCGTCGCCAGCATGGCCGCTTCCGCCAGGGTCACGTCGCGGGCCGACTTGCCGAAATAGACGCGCGCCGCGCCGTCCACGCCGTAGGCCGCGGAGCCCAGATAGATGCGGTTGAGGTAGAGTTCCAGGATCTGCTTTTTGGAAAGCGATTTCTCCAGCACCGCCGCGTCCATCATGTCGGTGAGCTTGCGCGAGAAGGTGCGTCCGGAATCGGTGAAGACGATCTTGGCGACCTGCTGGGTGATGGTGGAGCCGCCCGCCACCACGTGCCGCGCGCGCATATTGGCAAAGGTGGCGCGCAACAGGCCGCGCGGATCGATGCCGTGATGCGAATAGAAGCGGCGGTCCTCCATAGCGATGAAGGCCGCGGGTAGATAGCTCGGCATTTCTTCCAGGGTCAGGCGGTCGCCGACCGCCGCGCCGCGGCGTCCGACGATGCGGTCTTCGGCGTCGAGGAAGGTGAACGCGACGGGGCGGTTCACCGCGTAGAGATCCTGGTTCAGGTTCAGCGGCGGGGCGATCATCGCCAGGAAATAGGGCAAGAGGAAAAGCCCGGCCAGCGGCACTGCCAGAATGCCGACCGCCCAGACGCAGATCCGGAGCAACAGCTTTTGGCGATCGATGATGAAGCCTCCCAGGGCATCAACCCTGCGCAGGAAGTCCTGCCACATTTGGCGCATCCCCCGAAATCCGAGCACGCAGACAGCCCGGTGCGCCGTGCTAGGTGACCGATCTTTGGGGCATATTCAAGACACGGCAAGTTAACTCATTTTGAGGCTGGGCGCTCAAAAAAACCGCTCAACCGGCCGCGTGCCGAAACCGCTCCGGTCATGGCGGCAAGGTACGTCTTCTGGTTGGAGCCGGGGCCGAGCCATCTCATGGGTTTTGCTCCCCGGCACGTCCCGCCAGGAAACGCGCCAAAGCCGGGCCGGTCAATATGACGATGGCAAAACGCGTGATCTGCATGGCGAGCACGAACGGCACGTCCACCTTCGTCGATGCCGCGATGATGGCCACCGAATCGGCCCCGCCGGGGCTGGTCGCCAGATAGGCGGTGAGCGGATCGACGCCCGCGGCATAGACCAGGATCAGCCCGAAGCCCGCGCAGGTTCCGATCAAGACCATGATGGCCAGCAAGACGCGCGGCAAGGCGCGGGCGGCATAGACCAGGATGGCGCGCGTGAAGCGCAAGCCGATGCTCCAGCCGAGCAGGGCATAACCGCCGGCCAAGAGCCATGGCGGCAATTCGATCCGCATCAGTCCGGTGTTCATCAGCACGCTGCCGACGGCCAGCGGCACGATCAGCCCGCCCGCCCGCACTTTCAACACGCGCGCCGCGAACACGCCGAGGGCCGCCAGGGCCAAGGTCTCCGCGAACGAGCCCCACGCCACCGGCGGAAACCACACCAGCGCGGCGATCGGATGTCCGCGTCCCACCACGCCCGCCACCACCGAGGCCACGGCGGCGACGCACAAGACGCGCAGATACTGCATGAAGGCCACCAAGCGGATGTCGGCGCCGAAGGCTTCGGCCATCACCGTCATGGCGGTCGCCGCGCCGGGCGACGAGCCCCAGATCGCGGTGGTGCCGGGCAGCACGCGCCAGCGCGTCAGCATCCAGCCGATCAGCGCGGCCATCGCGATGGTGGACCCGACGCCCAACAGGAACACGGGCCAGTTCCGCGCCGCCTCGCCCACAATGGACACGGGGATGTTGCGCGCGATCATACAGCCCACCACGGCCTGGGCCACGGCGAAGCCGGTGTCGGGGACGCGGATGGTTCCCCCCAAACTGGAAACAGCTATGCCCGCGATCATCGGCCCCAACAGCAGCGCCGCGGGCACATGCACCGCCTCCAGCGCCGCGATGAAGACGACGGACAAGCCCAGCGCGGCGCTCCACTGCACGCTGCTGCGGGCTCGCATCTTGAACGGCTGTGGCGGGGATACGTTCATGGCATCTCAATTCGTCAGGCCGTCCTGACGGATCGGGACACGTCCTGCAAGGCCGACCGTTGCGGCAAACGCAGCCGGCGGAGTGCTATTGGCCCGGCTGGCAGAGCTTCTCGCAGTCCTCGCGCGTCTTGAACGGCACCGAGCCCTGGCAACCGCCCCAGAAGAACGACTTGCAGGTCTTCGACTGCTGGTCGAAATAGAACGACTCGAACATCCCTTTGCAAGGCCCCGTGTCGTGCGGCAGCTTGCATTGCGCGTGTTCTTCCGGCAGCAGCGCACCGGCGAAAGGATTGTCGCCCGGCT
>Ga0187810_10000187_pt1 | contig 28484 bp, 35 predicted proteins | sample NC_wetland_sal_i_9_FD_132963 | JGI IMG/M metagenome (GOLD analysis project Ga0187810, IMG submission 132963) | Wetland sediment microbial communities from Neuse River Estuary, North Carolina, USA - ASW_5 | ecosystem: Environmental > Aquatic > Freshwater > Wetlands > Sediment | place: USA: North...
CCATGACCCAAACATACTCGTTGACCTCCCGGATCATATCGACCGTGAGGGTTGTTCCCGACTCTTTTCCCGGCTCGCCCATCAGGAAGATGGGGATGTCCTCGTTCCTCTTCCGGATCTCGTGGATGATCGCCGCAGTGGCCTTGTGCCGCTCGGGCGTGTCCCCGCCAAGGTTCCAGTTGATGAAAATGCCATCGGCCTCGGGAAGGTTGGAGAGGGCGCTCCGTGCATCTTCGGATGAGCCGATGTCGGCTACCCGGATCCCCGACTCCCTGAGTCCTTCGATGATTCGCCGAATCGCATTACCCACGGGCGTGTCTGTCTTATGGGTATCATCTATCAGGGCGACAGCCAGGGATTCCTCGGGATTCATAGTCGTCTCCCGTGAATCATGGCAGGCAGTATATTCCGGGGTGCGATCCTTTCGTAACGAAAAACAAGGGACATGGGCATGGTAATCACATCCTCATTCCACAGGGGACAGAAGATAACGGACGTTTGGTGCGGGTTTTATTAAGGATATCGTGCCGGATAACAGGGACTTCGGCAAGGATCTGCACCTTGTCACCGCGGGAGAGGATCGGTTTCATTTTCACCGGAGGATTTATTCATTCGTGATGCAATCAGGGGAACGAGACGAATATATGGAAAAAAAACCCGGTTCGGATAACAAGGATAGGCCCACACAGGTCTTCCTCTTGGAACTGCTGAAACTTGCCCCGAAATCCGATGTCCTCGATCCCCAACTGGTAGTCCTCACGATTCTTGCAGGACTGGTCGCTCTTGGCGGTCTTTTCCTCAACAGCGTGGCCGTCATCATCGGCGCAATGGTAATCTCGCCGCTCATCGAGCCTATCTATGCGGGCGTCGTTTTCCTCGCGGATGGAAGCGTGGAAAAATTTATCCGGCACGCAAAAGTGATGGCAGTCCTTGTCGGCGCCATCATTATATCATCGGCGGTTGTTACGGCATGTCTTACCGTAATGACCACACTGCCAATCACTCCGGAGATCCTCTCCCGGTTGTCGCAGCAGGATGTCTCGGCGGTCCTTGCCATTCTCCTTGGGATCACGGCAATCGTTGCCCACAAAAGAGGATTTGTCACTGCGGTCATCGGGGTCGGGATTTCGGTTGCTCTCGTTCCCCCGGCAGTGGTTACGGGAATAACCATAATCCTTCTTCCGGCCCGGATCATCGATGCACTCGCTCTTTTGCTCAATAACATATTCGGACTCTTTGCGGGTATGCTGATTGCTATTCTTGTGCTTGGTATCGGACCGAGAAGCACGCGGAAACTGGCTTTGTCCCGGAAGAACGTGTACCTGATAACCATTATCGTCGCCGGTTCGCTTCTGGTGATTTATCTCATGCTCAGGATATTACGAACATTATTTGGCGTAATATAGTCGGGCATTCCAAAAACCAGAAAAACGTTTCTCAACCGATAGATATCCAATGCAAATACCCGCAACTCGTTGCGCTAAAAGAGAACTAAAAAAAATTTTTTACTCAGCCTTTACCGGGCTGACTGCATCGATCTTGATGTACCGGCGCTTCAGGTTGTGTTTGCTGCCGATGACAGCAAACGTGCGCTCAGTTGCCTGGTTTGCGTTGGGTGCCTCGATCACTTTCGTGTACGGCATCCAGTCCTCGCCCATCAGAAACGTGCCTTTGACTTCAAACTTCATATTCTCCATTCCTCATCACTCCAGAAATCCAAATACATCCTCAATTCTTCCCAGTTCAAACCCGCTCGTCGCGTTGCCGGCGATATAGCCTGAGTCGTTGACGAGAAGCCCGGTACCGATCAAAGCGCTCCCCATATTGATGGTGCCCGTCCCGACCGGGACCTTTGCCACCTCTTCGAGCCGTGCGATCTGCTGGGCTGTCGCCCGCGGGTGCACGATAACGCCCTTGTTGGTCGCAACGCCGGCCATGCCAACCGTCTGGACGCCCCCAAGGTTTAACGTTATAATCTCGACACCGAGGAACTCGCCGATCGCATGCATTATGTCGGTCGGCATGTCCGGGTGAACTGCAGCAAACGTATCGTTTGCCATGATCACGTTGCCGGCTGCGTTCATCGTCTCCTTTAAGAGAAACACCTCGCGGTGCTCTTCGAGGATCCCGATTTCCGCTTCAGTAGCGAGGCCGCTCACGACTATGCCCCGGCTGTTGCCGGCAACGAGCGATCCGATAATGGTGCTTCCTTGGATCGTCGTCTCGACGATCTTCGCGTTCAGCGCGCGGGCTACTGCTTCCCTGAAATCATCCGGTGATTCCGGGGGGATAATGGCGATATCCCCGACCACCCGGGCAAAAACCCCGATGTTCGGATCGCCTGCAAACGTGATCGATCGTTCCATCTATGATTCCGGTGCAAGTTCAGCCTGAACCTGCCCGTCCTCCATCTTCATGGCACGGACCCGGACCTTTGATGGCGGCTTGCTGCTGCCACGGCTCCAGACTTTCTCGTTGATTGCCTGGTCAAGCTTGACGTCCGTGCTCTTCATGTGTTTTGCGAGGTAATTCCGGATATCCTTGATGGCGCCGTTCGCGCGCTTCCAGCGGGGCATCCTGCGTGCTTCCCGAAGGGGGATCACGTATACATGTTCCTTCATTATTTCTGCCATCGCTTACACCTTCAGCTGGCTCTTGCGCCAGTTTCTCCGCCGTGGATGTGCAACCACGCCGCGCTTGGTCCTTACCATTACCCACTGGGGCACGCGCCGGTTCTGGTCGCATGCTTTTGCGAGCCGTATTTTCCTGCCTTTGCTCAGTTTGCTCATAATCTTCACCTGATATTATTCTTTTCTCCCAACGACCAGCGACTGGTCGTGGTGTGCCGGGAACAGGGGCGCGGGATCGATCCCGCGTTTCCGGAAGGCGTCCCGGATCTCGGCCTCGTAATCACCGTTTTCTATGGTCCCCGTCTCCCCGTACCTGGTCTCGAGCAGGAGGCCGGCAAGGTGATCGATCGCCGGCCTGACATACCCGAGCAGGGGGCGCACATAGGCGCACCCGGTCCGGTGACCCAGGCTCTGGACCTCTGCCCGCGTCAGCATCGGGACACGGTCATTGAACCGGGTCCCGTCGCCAACGGTCTTGTATTCCCGGGCGAGGGTCTCGACCGCGGTCCGGTGCACGAAGTTAATCGCATCGTTCGGGAAACCCGACGACTGCACCATGTCCACGGTCTCGTTCAACATTCCTCTGGGGAAAACCCGTACCTTCAAGGGATATCCAAGCGCTCGTGCCGCAGCCTCTACAGAATGAACCCGGCGGGACGGGTCGAACACAAACACGTTGAGTTCAACCTCGTAATACGTACCCAGCATTATTGCTGCAAGGGAACTGTCCTTTCCACCGCTGTAGAGCACTCCTGCTTTCATCACTTTCTGGTAATTGAGTAATCCCGTTTTGCCGGCGCAAGCTGCCTGAGCAGTTCCTTGAGCTGCGAGTCGGTGATCTTGGCCCTGAGCCTTCCGCTCTGGGCAAGAGCAATCAACTGCTGCTCGACTGCTGAAGCAAAGTCCGGCTTGGTAATCTTGATGGTATTCAGGCGCTCCCGGGCATCTGGCTCGAGAACCTGCATGAGTATCATCTGAATCTGCTGTTTCTGGCGCTGCTGGCGTTCGAGCTCTTCCTGCATGCCCTGCTGATCTCCAGCCTGCTGCTGCAGTTGCGCCATCCTTCTCTTCCGGATTTCACTAAGCTCGTCATCACCCATAACAGCACCTCACTTCGATTCTGCTTTCTTCTCAGCCGCCTTCTTGGCTGGCGACTTCTTCTCGGGCTTTGCGCCCTCAGCACCCTCTGCGGGAGCCTTTGCCTTCTTCTCGCCCTTCTTGGCATCTGCCTTCTTGGGTTCGGGTTCGGCGGCCTTTACGCGCTTCGGTACCGGTGCAGGCGGGTTTGTCTTGACTTCCTGGGACAGGTTGTCGAGGAAAGACATACCGGCGGGAGAGATTCTGCGGCCGGTCTTGTCGTGGATGACGAGACCTGCTGCCTCCAGCTGCTGGAGGGATTTTCTCAGGATCGATCCGCTGCCTTTGCGGAATGCATTCGGGCGTGATCCACGGTTCTTCTTGCCACCGTAGAAGCTTCGCATCCTCTCGATACCCAGGGGGCCATCGACATAGACGCGTCTCAGCACTGATGCTGCCCGGGTGAACCACCAGTCGGGGTCCTCGGGCGGCATTTCTTTATGTACCCCGGTCTTTGCAAAAGCAGCCCATTCCGGCGGAACGATCTCTTTCCGCTTCTTGAGCTCCAGAGCGACCCTGCGGATGATGTGGTCAGCCGGGACATCGTACACTGTTGTCATCTATTACCTCACTGTTCTAAAATCAAATAACAGTCTTTACTTATTGGCCCGGTGGGTTTTTATATATTTCGAGGAAAACCGGCATGGTTCCCCACGAAGAAAAAAGTTATTTTTTCGCTGGTCTTGAAGTTTTTGCGATTTGCCTTGCAGTTTTCATGGGTCTCGCAGGCTTCGTTGTTTTTGCAGGTGTTGCAACGGGGGAAGATCTTTTCTTCTCCTTGAGCACCATCGTCTTTCCCCGGACTTCTACGAGCACGGCTTTTGCTTCTGCTGCGATTGCTTCGGGGTCGACTTCAGTATTCTGGAGCCACTTTACTTTAATCACATTCCGTTTCTTGAGCTGGGCGACGATCTCCTCGATCATGGTCGCCGTGCAGCCCTGCTTGCCGATCCATACGGTCGGTTTCAGGTCCTGCATAGCTCGGTCATTTTGGTCCGACATTTTTTGGCCTCACTACGCGATAGCGTGTCTTCTTGTTGCAGGATCTGCAGGTGACCACGACGTTGCCGCGGTGCACCCGCACCCGCATGTTGTTTCCCGGTACGAGATAGGTGTAGCAGTGATGACAGTACCGGCGTCTGAGTTCCCGGTCGATCCGGATCCTCTGCCGCATGGCGATCTTCCGGGCGAGTTCGACGTAACGGTTGGACCGTTCGGGATGCTCTGAAAATGCCATTCGCGCCTGCTCGAATAGTATGCCGATACGCTCCCGGGCGATTATCCGTGTCGCCGGGTTGCGGGATTTCTCCTTCATTGTGCTAAGATTCACCGGCTCCCGGTTGTGCAGTAGTATCAGCGCCCCCGGGTAAAAAAACCGCCGCGGTTCTTGCAGGTAAAAAGCCCGGGACCGGAAAACAAAATTCCTGTTTTTTTAATAGTTTTTTATAGTTTTTTTGAATAATTTTTTGACAACTTTGAATCGGCAGTTAAAACCGGAATACGGGAATCCAAAAGAAGATCCTGGAATCGCGATCTGCCGAGCGCAGGATAGAAAAAAATCCCGGGGTCAGTTGATCCGTACGGTCCGCCCTTCAATGGTGAGCCGATCTTCACAGAAGAGCCGGACTGCCTCGGGCAGGGCGATATGCTCTTCGTCAAGGATCCGTTCCGCGAGCGTGTCCTCGTCATCGCCTTCGAGCACCGGCACGCACCGCTGCAGGATGATAGGTCCGCCATCGAGATGTTCGTCAACGAAATGAACCGTGCATCCAGCAAGCTTGACGCCGTGCTGGATTGCCTGCCGCTGGGCGTGAAGGCCGGTAAAACTCGGCAGGAGTGCCGGGTGGATATTCACCATCTTCCCGGCAAATTCCTGCACAACCTCCTTCCCAAGAATCCGCATGTATCCGGCAAGGACGAAGAGATCAGCGTTTGCCGCCGTCATCGCTTCGATCAGCGCTGTCTCGTAGACCGCACGCGACGGAAATGTCGTATACTCGACGATCGTGACCGGGATGCCTGCTTTCCGGGCGCGTTCGATTGCATATGCCTTGGGATTGTCGGTGATGAGCGCGACGCACGTCGCCGGGATGAAACCGTCTTCGATCGCATCGATGATGGCCTGGAAGTTCGAACCGCGACCGGAGGCAACTACCGCAATGCGTTTTGCAACGGGTTTGATTGGGGTTTTAGCCGGCATGACGTCCTCGCTGTACTCAGGTTATTGTTTTTCCCGGCGGATGAATAACGATCTTCACCTTGATAATCCGCCGGCCGTGCATCTGCATGACAACAAGGGTCACGTGCGCCGGTTCGATCTCTGTCTTTTCACCGGGATGCTGGGGAAGGTGCCCGAGCCGGTCGATGAGGAGACCGCCAACGGTCTCGTACGACTCCGATGTCGGGAGCTCGATTGCCATCTGCTCGTTGATCTCCTCGACCCACATCTGTGCATCTACGATATAGACACCCTCGGTAAGTTTCTGGATCTCCGGCTCTTCCTTGTCGTGTTCGTCAAGGATGTCCCCGACGATCTCTTCCAGGATATCTTCAACGGTCACGATCCCGACGAAACTGCTGTACTCGTCGATGATGACCGCCATCTGGACCCGGTGGACCTGGAGATCTTTTAACAGGTCGTCGATCTTCATCGTCTCGGGCACGAACATCGGGTCGTACATGATCTCCCGTATCGTCGATTCCTTCCGCCGGGTCACCATCGCGGAGAAGACATCTTTGACATTCAGGATGCCGGTGATATTGTCGGTGTTGTCACGGTAGACGGGGATCCGGGAGAACCCGGATTCATTGAAGATCTGTATGGCCTCTTCAAACGTCGCTGTGTCTTCCATAAGCGTGACATCGATCCGGGGCGTCATGATCTCCCGGGCGGTCGTGTCACCGAATTCAAGAACCGAGTAGAGCATGTCCTGCTCGCCCTGTTCTATGGTTCCCTCTTCCTTGCCGACATCGATCCATTCCTTGATCTCCTCTTCGGTCACCGCCGGTTCCGCATTCTCCTTGCCGATCCCGAGCGTCGGGCTCACGCGTTCGACGAGCCAGATAACGGGCTTGAGGAGCTTCGAAAGGAAAAGGATGATGGGGGCGACCGAGAGCGCAAATGCGTCCGGGGCACGGGCTGCGTAGATCTTGGGCCCGATCTCGCCGAAGACGAGAAGGACGATGATGACGAAGATGGTTGCGATCCCGACGCCGATCTCGCCGAACATGCTGATCGCGATCGAGGTCGCGATGGTAGCTGCTGTCGCGGTGACGATAGTATTGCCTATCAGGATGGTGATGAGGAGGTGCTCGGGAGACTCCTTAAGCGCGAGGAGGGCATGGGAACCGACCTTGTTCTCGTTGTCAAGAGCCCTGACCTTCGCCCGGGTGATTCCGATGAGGGCAACCTCGGAGCTTGAGAAAAACGCGGTGAGAAAGATGCATATGATGAAGAGCAGGATTTCAAGAATGTCCTGGATCATCGTGGTTCACGCAGTGCTGGTGCACGCAAAATGGTATGGATCATAGATAGGGTTTCTGTATCATATTCGGAAGCGAATTTTATAAATCCAGCGCTTATCCCATGCACTCGTGCATGAAGGCACAGTCCCGTGCGAGAACACCAATCTTTTCATCTGCGGAGAGGACCCTGTCGAAGTTCAGGTCTTCAATCTCGAGGGTGAGCGCCCCGGAGAACCGGTTGTCAGAGAGAGTATCCATAACATCTGCCATGAGAGGATCCCGGTCGAGCGGGAAATGGGGTTTCCGGTTGCCAAGCCTGCTGATGTGCACGTTTGCGAGCCGGTCATGACAGAGCTCGATGTACCGGGCAGGTTCTGAGTCGCCGTGGACAAGTGCGTGGGAGACGTCCAGCGTGAACATCAGCCAGGGTTCGTCATCGAGGAGTGTCCGCACCCTCTCGGGCGTGCAGAGCAGGGAATTGACTGCCGGTTCCATGTTTTCCATGGCAATGGTCACGGAGCTTTTTCCTGCAGTTTCACGCAATGCATCGATATAATGGGCGAACCGCTCGAAGTCGGCCAGGCTCGGGGGCCTCTTTGCGGTCCTCCTGCCGGGGTGTACCGTAACGAGACCGGCTCCGATCTGTTCTGCCAGTTTTACCGCCGTCAGAGTATATTCGACCGAGAGATGGGCGACGTCCGGGTTGATGGAGCACGGGTTCAGATCGAGGATGGGCGCGTGGACGGTTATCGTCCGGAGCGATGGGTTATCCTTCCGGTACGCGATCAACTCATTGACCGGCTGGCCGCGGAGCCAGAAGTCCGGGGTCTCGGGCCAGAACTCGATCGCGTCGAGGCCGGTTCGGGAGACAAATGAGAAAATCTCACGACAGCTGTACTCGTGGAAGAACATGCTCGCAACAGAGAACGAAACCATGGTAGTACTAGTTCATATGCGCGTTCCTGCAAATAGATGTTGATGGACTGGTTCAACCAGCCTGAAACACTCGTCGTGGAAGTCGCAGAACCCCTGCGTGTTTCGGAGCTCTCTGCAATCATTGAGGACCTCCTCGAAGACTCCAGGCTGCAGGACGTCTATGTCCGGGGCGAGGTCACCAATTATACCCACCACGCCCGGGGCCACCGGTACTTCTCGCTCTCCGAGAAGGGAAGCGGGCACAATGCCGCGGTGATCAAGTGCGTGATGTGGCGCTCGGATGCTGACCGGCTCGCATTCTCTCCCGAAGAAGGAATGGAGGTGATCGTGACCGGCTCGGTACGGCTGTATGCCCCCCACGGGACGTACCAGTTGCAGATCCGGTCGATGAGAAGAGCCGGTCTGGGGGAGAAGTTCCTGCTCCTCGAGAAATGGAAGAAGGAGCTTGCCGCGGAAGGTTTGTTTGCTGCCGAGAGGAAGCGTCCCCTTCCGGAGTATCCCGGGAAGATCGGCGTCGTTACTTCAGAGACGGGCGCAGTCATTCACGATATCACCACCGTGGTTGAACGCAGGTTCCCGGTCGAGATTATCATCTCACCGACTGCTGTGCAGGGAGAGGACGCTCATGTCCACATCTCCCGGGCGATCCGGCGCCTCTCCGGGAAAGTCGACGTGATCATCGTCGCACGGGGCGGCGGAAGTTTTGAAGACCTGTTTCCGTTCAACAACCCGGATGTCGTGAGAGCAATCGCCGGAAGCCCGGTGCCGGTCGTGAGTGCGGTCGGGCACGAGGTCGATGTCACCCTGAGCGACCTTGCGGCAGATATACGTGCACCGACCCCGTCAGCGGCTGCCGAACTCGTTGTCCCGGACCGGAAAGTCCTCCTCGTCCGTCTCGGCGAATTGGGAATCCAGCTGGGCTGCTCGCTCCGGGCAAGGGTTGTCAGGGCAAAGGAAGAAGTAGACGATCTCCGGGACAGGCTCCGGCCCGGTAAGTTTATCCGAAGACTGGATGAGAAGAAACAGGGCATCGCTGACCTGTCCGACCGGCTCGGGCGGGCATTTACAAACCGGGTAGAGAAAGAGCACCTCTTCCTCGCGGAGATGAAGGCGGCACTTGAGGGACGAAGCCCGCTCGCTGTTCTTGCCCGGGGATACTGCGTTGCGGAGAAAGAGGGGATTGTGGTGAAAGCAGCCGATCTTGTGCAGGGGGACAAGATCCGGATCCGGTTCCATGACGGCAGGAGCACTGTTATCGTAGAAAGCGTGGAGCGTGAGAATAATGACAGAAACGTATGAAGCAAAAATCGGACAGCTGAAACAGATAATAGAGAAGATCGAGGATGGGAATACCGGGCTGGATGAGAGCATCAGGCTGTACGAGCAGGGCGCGGCGCTGGTCAGGCAGTGCGAATCCCTGCTCGCCGAAGCAGAAGTTAAGATTTCCACACTCAGCCGGGATTCGTAACCGTCATGGTCACGATCATTTCGTGCCCCGCGGCCAGGTTCCCGATAAGGGATTTCGGCAGGGTTGCCGCCACGTGATCCGAAAGGATCCCGATCGTTCTTCCGCAGACAAAGGGGCTTTTGCGCCAGACCAGATCGGTTGGGTGATCGAGCTTCATCTGCGATGAGCCACGGGATCTGATTGTTGCCCTCTCCCCGTCGCATGAGAGCGTTGTGACAAGAATTGCATCATCGGAGGCTAAGGATTCCCTGAACTCCCGGGACAAACCTGCACATCCTTTTTCGGCAGCAACACCAATTATGCAGTTCCCGGTCACCGTCAGATGCTCTTCCATGGTAACTTCGAATGTTGTCGGGTGGGTGCCGGCGATAAGCGGGTGGCCCCGGCAGCGAATGGTTTCGGTTACGATCATGCGGTATCCCGTACTTTATCATGTGAGGGTTGCCATGAATATTCAATGTTTATAACCGTCCACTGCCCCGACTGCAGCGATGAGACCGAGCACGAGATCATCTCCGAATCACGCGATGCGCTTGTCCGGTGCACCGTATGCGGCCACCACCAGAGAATAAAGAAAGAACAGGAGCCGGAGGCCCGGATGATCAAGACCATCGTCTCCCGAGAAGGGACCTCCACAGTTTGCTCTATAGAACTCGGAGAGGATGACGAGTGCAGCGTCGGTGATCACGTAGTCGCAGAATGCGGAGACGATGCATTCGGTGTTGAAATAACCTCGATCGAATTGGCCGGGGATAAGAGAGTCCAGAGGGCAAAATCCACCGATATCATCGCACTCTGGACCCGGACTATAGAGAATGTCGTAGTCAAGATCTCTATCCACGATGGCAGGAAGACCATCCCCGTATACATGGAATGCGACGGGGAGGCACCGTTTATTGTCGGAGACAAGTATGTCGTATCAGGGAAGCAGTTCCAGATCTCGCACCTCAAACTCCGTGACGGACCCCTGATGCGAAAAGAGGGCTGGAAGGCAGTGGCCCACCGGGTAAAGCGCATCTATGGGGTCAGGACGTAAACTCTTTTTTCAGCATTTCTGACGAAAATCAACAGGTTTCAGGGAAGACATCCGGATAACTGAGCAGCACTGCGTTCTCCTCCCTGCGGGCCTGGATCTTTTTTGGCAAAAACCACAAAAACCTGCCCGGAAACTCTCTTTTCAAATCTATTTCTATTCGATTAAAATAAACAGTATATGGTTCGGGGAGCGAGCCAGGACCAGAATCCGCCACCCCAATCCGATAGGGGAACAAATGCGCCCATTAAAAAACAGTAAATGCCGCCAAAAAATTATCGGCGGGATAAAATAGCAACATTGGTTATCTCGTGGTAATCGAGACAACACTGACATCGATTGAAGGGTAACCGAAGTTTACATCGACACTTTCTTCGCCATTCTTATTGGTTACTTCACCCATCCGGATATAGGATATTGCCGATGAGTTAGAGGCCATCGCTTCGGGGTTGTCCGAGACCCCCATGGTGAGCTGGTCGCCGACGTTGATATCGGTGATATTGACATTGTTGCGGATGAGCTGGGCCGCGGTCCAGGTCTGTTTCATGCCTCCGCTTGACGGAATGATTATATTTTTCTTCTCATTGACTTTCATCCCGACAATGCCGTTCGAGATCGCATCGTACTCCGGGTTAAAAAGTGCGTACTGCTTGCTCCATCCGGTGCTCTGGGTATAGAATTGGACCGGGAAGATCGGCTGGGTCTGGGTCATGTTGGCGGTGACCGGGATCTGTTTCCCGAGGATTATTACTTTCCCCTGGGCTGCCGACTGCTGGTACAACTGCGTATTGGTGGTGATAAGCGGATCTCCCTGCGCACCGTAGATGGTGTAGTCGAGAACAGCGGTCTCACCGGGCTTGATTCCGGCAAGGCCCGTGATCCATCCTGTCCCAAGCGAAGAGACCACCATGAGCACCACGAACAGTACCCCGGCAATGACGGCAAGTACCTTGGTCCATTTCTTCCGAGACTCTTCTTTCTTCTTTGTTACGCCCATTCTCTAAATTCCTCCTTATTACTTGATTGTCCAACGGACATAAACTATTCCGCGTTACCAAAGACCCGGATAAAATTCCCGACATAGACACTGCAGGAGAACGAAGCAACATTTATGACGAACCAGTACCATCAGGTGGTTGACCCATCCCTGGCATGATCGATGGGTATAACCAATCAGGTAAGGGGATTCGCTATGGCAATGAGACGAGATTCGATCAGATCGATGTGGCAGGAAATGAATGAGATGCGTGGAGAACTGGAACACATGCTCAGGCAGGCGTCGAGGGGAGGCAATTTCATGGCTCCCGGAGGATTGACCGACCGGATGCTTCCTGCAATCCGCGGGGAATTCCGCGTGGATATCCGGGAGGAAGGGGACGAGGTAATCGTTATCGCAGATCTCCCTGGCGTTGATAAGAATGAGGTTTCGCTCCAGCTCGTCAGTCCGAGAGCACTTGAAATTTCAACTTTCCGCAAGGAGGAGATGGACCGCCAGTCGCGGGAATACTATGTCCGGGAACGTGTCGCCGGTTCGATGCGGAGAGTTGTTCCCCTCCCGGCCGAGGTGAAGGAAGAGGACGCAAAAGCAAGTTTCAAAAATGGTGTCCTTGAAGTCCGGATGATGATGATAAAAGCACCCCAGAAATCCCGGATTGAGATTGAATAAATTCTCTTTTTAAAAGGCATTTTTACCGATGACTTTTAGTATTTTAGCCCAGAAGGAGTATTGATGGATAAGAAAAAGGTCAGGGATTATATGACCTATGACGTCGTCAGCGTTGATTTTCACGGTACCGCAAAGGACGTCATCGAGAAAATACAAAAGACCCACCACGATGGCTTCCCGGTTGTCGATGGGAACGAAGTGGTGGGGTACGTGTCGGCCCGGGATCTCCTTTTCGTCCAGCCGACAACCGCGATCGAACAGGTGATGTCGTCAAACCTGATCGTTGCAGATCCTGATATGGACATCAACGATGCTGCCCGGGTCATCTTCCGGAGCGGGATCCAGAAGCTCCCGGTGGTTGACGAGAAGAACTGCCTTCTTGGCATAATCTCCAACTCAGATGTTATCCGCTCCCAGATAGAGCACGTCTCACCGGAAAAGGTCTTCAATTTTATCACGACTCTCAAGAAACTGTATGGAGTTGATCCCGCTCTTGAACGGGGAACCGTGCCGGTTGCGGATCTTCTCCCGACGCAGTCTAAGATCTATGAGGATGAACTCGAAGGCAGGATCTACGAGATCAAAAAAGGGCTCGCTGAACCGATCATCGTGGTCAAGCGTCCGGGGCGAACGATTCTTGTCGACGGTCACCACCGGGCACTCGCTGCAAAGAGACTCGGCATAACGGCTCTCGATGCTTACATCATTAATATAAAAGAAGATATCGAGCTCGGCATGGAAAGGACTGCCCGGGCGATGAATCTGAAAACACTCGATGATATCCAGGTCCTCGATTACGCCCGGCACCCGCTGGTCGCTATTACACACCGGCTGGTACGGCGAGTATAGATCTGCCCACGATTCAGGAAAACAGGTTTATCCTGATATCTCGATCGGCCTTTCGGAGAGCCAATCAAAATTCTGTCAAAATCCTGCTAATTTTTATCCTGAAAAATTAGGATCCTTCGCAGCGGAGGTCGAATTTCTCGTTCAGGACATGTTCCTTGACGATGGTTCCATCGGTTATGACAACCTCCGGCCAGAGACGGGTCTTCGAGTGAACCACGACACGATCCCTGAGGACGACACGGGGACCTATAACCGTGTCATTCTCGATGCTGCATGATTCTCCGATATGGGTATCGTTGTCTATAATACTTCCGGAAATTGTGCTGTTTGTCCCTATAATCACCCGGTTGTAAAGCGACGAACTAAAGATTTTCACATTATTCCGGATTATACATTTGTCGCCAATACTGGTGTACGGGCCGATAAGGACATTGTCCCCGATAATTGTGCCGGGCCCTATTGCAACCGGACCTATCACTTTTGTGTCCTTGCCAAGCGTGATCGAACTCCCCAGCTGGACCGGGCCCTGGACTGTAGCTCCGTGCATGGAGAGGTCCCCGATAATATCGGTGAACGAAATATCCTGAAGTTTCCAACGCTCGGCCTGCCTCAGGGAATGCGGGCTGCCTACGTCGGTCCAGTTCCCCCGGGCCAGCCAGCCTTTCAGGACGTGTCCCTCCTCCATCAGTTTTGGGAAGAGGTCGCGGGCAAAGTCATATTTTGTGCCTGCCGGGATATGATCGAAGACCTCCGGGCTGCAGACGTACATTCCGGTGCTGGCGAGGTTAGAGAAGATTTCACCGGGTGCCGGCTTTTCCTTGAATCTCTTAATCTCGTACCCTACATCGATCTCGGCTATACCATACTCTCCGGGGTCGTCGATAGAAATGAGACCGATCGTCACCGGGGCTTTCTCTTTCTGGTGGGTGCGGTAGAACTCAAGCACGTTTAAGTCGGTGACATGATCCCCTCCGACAACGAGGAAATCCTGGCCATCGAGATACTGTTGGGCGTTCTTGACGCTCCCGGCCGTACCGAGTTTTGCCTTTTCATGGACATAGGTGATATCGATACCGAAAAGCGATCCGTCTCCAAGCGCTTCCTCAATAGCGTTTCCCATATACCCGAGGGTGAGAACAACTTCACGGAACCCGAGGTTCGAGAGGTGCGATACGAGATGTTGGATCGAAGGACGGTTGACGATAGGAATACAAGGTTTTGGCCGTTCGAACGTGAGCGGGCGGAGCCGGGTCCCTTCCCCGCCGCACATGATACACACCTTCATGGCAGGAGTTTTGGTGCTGGATGATTTTAACTGTAATGCTGTCCGGATAAAACAGGAGAGGAGGACCGTCTGGGCTGAATCACAGAGTTAGATATGCTCTTGAAAGAAGAAGGGCTGGCGTCATTCAGGATTGACGGCCACCATTCATGGAGCAGAATATTTAATATCAGCCGGGATATGCATAAACGCGGTATTTTCATGGCTGACGATAATAAACGAATCCTGACTGTGACGAAGGGGAGAGTCCAGTGTCTTCCGGAGAAGAAAGAACCGGTCGAACACTGCAGTCTCTGCATTCATTGCAGGGAGTTCAAGGTAGGAGGAAAATTTGTCACATCACCTTCACTTGCTTATTGCTCCCGTTGCAGGGTTACGGAGAAGGTAGATCTTTCAAAAACTGAAGCAGTAACCTGTGCTGACCGGCAGGGCGAGGGCTTCCACAGTATTACCAGTATCATAGGATGATCTAAGTAAATTTCCGATTAAACGGGTTCGTAAAATTTACCTCAAAAATTAATTCAAACTATCCGGTCAGCATTCTCCTGATTGCATCCATATCAATATAGTTTTCGAAGAGATCCGCAAGTTCCTCGTAGGGATCGGGCCCGTTCTCCGGAATGGGTTCATAGACCAAGCCTTTTTTCACATACAGGTACGAGAGCAGGGCGTTTGCGGCTGAGGGATTGAGGAACAGACCATGCATATATGTCCCGAAAACAAGGCCATCGCCACTCACCCGGCCATCGCCGCACAATGCTTCGCGGTCACTCCCGGGATCGGTCATCCCCATATGGATCTCATACCCGGAGACCTCCCCCATAGCGGAGAGAATCGGTTCAACCGGCGACGCTTTCCGCGTCACCTGCGTCGTGATTTTATCGTACGAGACAAAGCGCGTGACGCCGTCAAGCAGTCCAAGACCATCGTAGGTTCCGGCAACGGACTCGAAGCCGCAGTCGATAAGCTGTCTCCCAAGCATCTGGTACCCGCCGCATATGCCGATGACCGGGACACCATGTTCCCGTGCACGGAGGATCCTGCTGTCCGTCCCGGTCTCTTGCAATACTTCCAGATCTTCGATCGTGTTCTTTGTACCGGGAATTATAATACAGTCATAACCGGCCAATGATTCCCCGGGCCTGACATACTCTACCGAGGCATGTTGTTCCAGCAGTTCGAAATCCGTAAAATTGGAGATCCGGGGAAGCCGTATCACAGCGATCCTGACCAGGTCCTGTCGGGATTCTTTATCTGCAATAGACAGGGAGTCCTCGCTCGGGAGCGGGATGGAAAAATGCGGTACAACACCGAGTACAGGTATCCCGGTAAGTTCCTCGATCTTCTGGATTCCCGGAAGGAAAATGGATGGGTCCCCTCGGAACTTATTGATAATAATCCCTTTCACCAGCGGACGGATATCATCGGGCAGGAGGGAGATTGTTCCGATGACCTGGGCAAAAACACCGCCCCGTTCGATATCGGCGACGAGAATAACCGGGACCTGCAACGAACGGGCAAGCTGGGTATTGGCGATGTCCCTGTCGTACAGGTTAATCTCTGCGGCCCCCCCGGCACCTTCCGCAACGACCTGACCGTATTGCGACATCAGTCGCCTGTATGATTCGACCGCCCTGAGAAGAAGTTCAGAAGTCTCCCGGTAATATTCCGTTATATGAACATCCTTGTAGGGCTTGCCGCAGAGGACGACCTGCGATATGCAATCCCCTTTTGGCTTGAGGAGGACCGGATTCATATCGGTATGGGGAGATACTTTTGCCGCACATGCCTGCATTGCCTGTGCCATCCCGATCTCCCCTCCATCCGGTGTGACATAGGAATTAAGGCTCATGTTCTGGGCCTTGAAAGGAGCGACCCGGATTCCCCGGCGTATGAGACACCGACAGATTGCAGCTACCGTTGTACTCTTTCCCACGTGGGATGCGGTGCCCAGGACCAGCACGGACATGATTGTGTACATGTATGCCCAAATGATAAAAACAGGTTCTCATGCAGTTGCCGAAAAATACCCGAAAAAGGAGGAGAAAATATCCCGGGCATCATTAAAAGATGCCGGACCAGCAAAAAACGCTGAAATCACCCCAATCCATGCCAAGTAATAAATAAAGAGAACCGCACAAATAATGGTAATGATTGGTGGGATTTGCCCGACGTGTGGACTACCGAAAGAACTATGCATCTGTGAAGAGGTAGCAAAGGAACAACAGAGGATCAATGTCAAAGTGAATAAACGGCGGTACGGAAAAGAAGTCACCGTTATTGAAGGCCTTGATCCAACTGATATCGATCTTGAAGATCTTTCGAAATTTATGAAAAGTAAACTTGCCTGTGGTGGAACAGTGAAAGGAAATTCCATCGAACTCCAGGGAAATCACCGGGAACGAGTAAAGGAACTCCTCTCGCTGAAGGGCTACAGCATAGAAAATATTTCCTGATCCAGCAAATCCGGACGAAATTTGTTTTTCTTTTTTTATCCAGATATTCGCGAGACTCAGAACATTCGGGATACATTGAAGAGGAGATTGTGGACGACATCTCCGTGAACTCACTCTCCCCGTCAGATAGGCCTGTCAATCGTGGCAAGGGTTTTTGTTTTGGGATAGATCGGTTCGGATCAACAGTTATTTTTCATCGCCAATCTGCCTGATGTATAAGAGATGGTTACATCCTGCGTAAACTCGTGTTTTGGTGCCTGTATGAGTTGGGAACCGTTGTCTGGTGCATCAAAATGATAGACTCCATGGTGCAGTGGCCTGTGCCGATCGGTTCCATCCCGCCATTTTCCGGGCGCTATAACGGCCGGATCATTTTACCGTCTCCGTAATTTTTCAGAGGGTATGTACCTGAACACGAGGGGTTATCTGAGTTGCGGATGATCGGGCTTTGGGAAAGCAGATGTGGCACAGCCAGGTGAAAGGGATGGTGCAAAAATTTGCTACATATCCGGTTGTACGCACCAATAATCGCAAGGATATAGGAGTGATCGGAATCCACATCGAAGTTTTTAAAAATGGGATTTCCGGTTCTTATCAGATAAAGAACCGGAACGTAACCCAGGCGATAAGCAGCATTAAAGCTGAGTACTTCAACCCGGCAATAAACCTTGCCTCACCCATCTGCCCGGCGACAAGACCGGAGAAGAAGCCCTGGAGCATTGCAGCGTGGGCAAAAAGACGCTTGTAGGTATTGATGTCGATCTTGCCCATAAACCCCTGAGCGCCCGATGCCGAGGCCGCGGCTCCTGCCGTCGCCATCGTGGTGAGGAACGTTGAAACGAGGATCGCTATAACGAACAGGAAAACTGCAAACGAGACGAGAACGATGACGACGTAGATCAGCATATTGTTATTGCGCTCGGAGGCGAGGTTTACCACTTCGAAAGTATCATTCGCGGCTGCCCGGAGGACAAGACTGATATCGCCGCCGGCTTTGCTTGCTTTTGCGATCAGGTCCACGCTCCGGTCTGCCAGAGGTGTTCCGAGGCCTTTACCGAACCTGTACATCGCTTCCACGAAGCCCACGCCCCACGACATCTCATTGTCGAGCCGCTTGATATGCGGGGTGAGCGTCCCATATTCAGCTCCCGCAACGAGATGTACTGCATTTGGCAGGGTCATACCCGAGTCATTCATTCCGGCGAGATCCCTGAAGAAGTTAGGAAGGGCATTTTCAAGATTTTTAACCCTCATATTCTCCCTAAGATCGAGGACCGCAACCGGTATAACTGAAATAAGGACCGCCCAGACCGCAAAATCATCTATAACCGTAGAATTGAAGAGAACCTGGATCCCGTACGTCTTCACCATGGCGATGAAACCACCGATAAAGAGAATTAGGGAGAGCGGGACGCAGACAATGAGAATATTGACAGGGCTCTCGGTCAGGACGCTGATGGGGTGCTTGAGGAACCTGCCGAATCCTTCGCGGCTCTGCCGCTCGTGTTCGAGTTTCTTCGTTATCCTGCCCATCTCATCCTCAACCGCCGACAGCTCGGTAGCTTTGAGGGGGGGCGGACTATCCTGTCCGCGGTTGAGGATTCCATTCAACCGTTCTTTAAAACCCATCGGTCAGGCCTCCGGAGTCATGGAACTGATCATGATGACGAACATTACGCTCCCGAGCGGGATCATGATGTATACGATCGCGTAGAGGAACATGGGCTTGTTGTCCCCGGAGAGTACCGACATTATCGACTGGAGGATGATCAGAAACAGGGTTCCGGCCACCATCGCGGTGACATACGATTCGGCGATCAGGCCAAGGGTATCGAGAAATAATTTCTGGGTCTGACGGTTCTCGATTGCGTACTGGGCAGCCTTTGTCCGGAAATATTCCGTGAGGTTGCCGCCACTGGAGATGCTTGCCATCGCGCCCTGCAGGAACTCTTTCATACGCTTGCTTGGCGTGCTTGCCGAGACAAGCCTCATTGCATCGATCAGGTCCCTCCCGAAGATATCGATCTCCCGCGCAATATACCGGGCCTCGACAGCGCTCTGCCCATAAATAGGGCTGTCGCCGAGAAGCCTGAATATTTCTGCCGGGGTTATCCCGGCAGTCGACATCGAAGTGATATAGTTGATCGCGTACGGGAGGCTCGCGTCGATGTTCCGCCGACGGTTGCTTGCCTCGATCCCGGGGTACATGATAAATGCGGCGTAAGTCATGCCCCCAAAAACAAGAAGGGAGAATATCGTAACAAAAATCGTACCAATAAGAAGGCTGTGGGCAGCGAGCCCGACCAGCGGTCCCGGGACCGCACCGCGGTACTTGATGAGCTCGGGCAGCCGGAGGAGCCAGGTGAAAAGACCTATGACAATCGCGGCAGAAAAACCGACAATTATCGAGCTCACGTAGGCAGTCGAGAGATAGACTTCAAAAGGAGTTTTGAACCGGGCAGAGAGCAGATCGTTCCTGAGCTGGAAATACTGGTCGCGCTTTGCCTTCATCCTCTTGCCAAGAAGGTTGAAACTGAGCCGCTCGAAACTATTCATACAGGTCTTTCCTCACCCGTTCAATAACCCCTTCCGGATCCCGGTGGTAGGAGATCAGGATCTTTGCGACGTCCTTGTAATGCCGGATCTTCTTGATCCGCATCCATTCAAGCACTTCCTGGCGTCGCTTGAGCTCCTCCCGCATCCGGGTCTCGCTCCAGCCTTTGGCCTCCATGATCTCTTCGAGAAGGTAGGACTTCCCGGAATAGCTGATCTCATCTGTGGCCGACCGCCACTTGAAGACCTCGTTCGTAATCAGCTCGTTGGTCCTCGGATCGATGTCGAGGATCTCGACGATCTGCTTGTTTCTCCTGATCCTTTTCCCCCCCACACGGGCCTGGACCTGGATGCAGATGAAATCAAGTGCCGACAGCATGTTCCTCGGGACATCCATAGGTGGATTCTCGATACGGTGGACGACACTCGCTACGGAATCCGCGTGAGTGGTGGAGTAGGTAATGTGCCCGGTGCTCATTGCCTGGAAGAGCGTCTGGCATTCCTTGCCACGGACTTCACCAACGATGATGTATTCCGGTCTTTGACGCATAGCAGCCCGGAGGAGCTCGTACATGTTGATCTCGCCTCTCCCGGCAGTATCGAACGAATCCCGGGTTATGCTCGGGATCCAGTTCGGGTGGGGCAGTTTCAATTCACGGGTATCTTCGAGCGATACAATCTTTGCCATCGGCGGAATGAACAAAGAGATGGCATTGAGTGCCGTGGTCTTCCCCGAAGCCGTCCCACCGGCAAAGATTGCCGATTTCCCGTTCTCCACGCATAGCCAGATATAGGCAATCGAGAGAGGGGCAAATGTATGCCATTCTATAAGATCGGTCGGGGTAATTGGCTCATCCTTGAATTTACGGATGGTGAACGTGGAGCCATGTGCGGTTACTTCCTGGCCGAGGGTCATCTGGATACGCGAACCGTCCTGCATGGTCGCATCAAGGATCGGCTCAGCGATCGAAATGTATTTCCCGGCACGCTGGGCGAGTTTTGTCACAAACGAATCAAGGTCTTCTGCACTGTGATACAGAAGTGTCGTCTTCATCGACTCGTAACTGGCATGGAATGCAAATATCGTTGTGTTCACGCCATCGCAGGATATATCCTCGATATACTTGTCGTGCATGATGGCATCGATAAGGCCATCGCCTAAGAAATCCTTGTGCATGTTGTACAGGATTTTCTCTCGTTGTGGTGGCGTGAGCCGGATACCAAAATCCCGCATTATCTCATCTGCTGCATCCCTGAGCTTTTTCTTCGCCTCTTCTTTCGAAATATCCTTGGTGTTGATATCAAGCGTTTCGAAGAGTCGCTCCTTAAGCTCTTTCAGCAGCTCCTTTTCCGGTTCAGTAAGGACCGGTTCAAGGACATGGTACGTATATTCATGCGTCGAGTGGTCGTAGGTAATACGGACATACGCATAGGGCTCGTTGACCGGGTACATCTCCATCTCTTCAAGTCCCGGGGAGGGGGTAAAAACCAAATCCACGAGTGGACTATGTCTCTTGGGATCGTATTCCTCCTGCTCGGATCGGATTGCATTGAAAAGGGAGGATATACTGAATTTTTTGGGTACCGAAAGCGTCTTTTCCTTCTCTGCTTCGGAATCCCCACCGATATCAAGATCCTTGAACCCGGCTGTTGAGAATTCCCGCCGGAAGATCTCGTCCATTTCCCGGGGAAGGGAGCCGGAACCGGTCGTTTCGAACGCATTTATCCGCCCATGAAGCTGGATCTCATCGATTTTGAACGTCGCACCTTTCGGGAGGATAAGGCCGGATAGATCGGAAATCTGGTCAACCGTAATAATTTTTTCATCGATAACGGATCCCTGGACCGGTTGGGCAGCGGCAGAAGCGGCAGATTTCACTTTTTTTCTGCGAATGGCAGATTTTGGATCCTCATCGATAATTTCAATAATCGTTTCAGGTGGCGGGGGCCTCGCGTCCGGTTGTACCGTTACTGGAGGAGCAGGTGAAGAAGCCTCGACCGGTGATTCCGACCGGTCAGGGATTTTTTCTTCTGAAACTACTTCCTGCTGCCCGCCCTCACGGCCAGGATATTCAGGACCATCTCCCGCAACCCCGGGCCCTTCCAGAGCGGGTGGCGCCTCCTCGAGGAGATCATCAAAGTCCAGGGACGCAGAATCATCATGATTACCAGAAACGGAAGGTGATTGTGTTGCTGACGGCGGGGAAACTGCCCGGCCGGATTCATCTTTTTTGGCCATGCCAAGTTTTTTGAGAAGAGCAGAAAAGTCTCCGGGTTGAGAGGCTCCGGTGCCGGACAGTTCCGGGTTTGGGGTGGGTGTATTACGGGAATCTATAGTTTTATCGGGTCCCTCTTTTTTCCCGGGCTTTCCGATCATTTTCAGAAGAGAGTCCACATCCTCCTGTGGGTCGTCATCGTTTTTCACTGCAGGCACCTCCTAGCGTTTACGAAATTTAAAATCCGGTTCTTTTTTGTAAAATACGCGGTTAAGAATATTTATATCTACCTTGTATACACTACAGCCGAAACGAGTCGTGCTGGAGAGGGGGGCCGGGATGTTCATGCGCCCTGCCCCGGCCAATGTCAATTATTTGCGACATGAGTCTGAATACCCTTGAGGAGGATTCTTATGAGGCCTAAGGGTGCGTCTGATGTCGTATATACGCACAGGAACATATCCCCGAAGGGAGCAATGATCAGTTTATTCTCCGGTGTTTCAAGTATCAACTGATCGAGTGAACCAATCTTCATCTCATCAACAATCTTCTTCCCCTCCCGGGTGAGATCTTCGGCCAGTGCAGCTATATGCTCAAAATCCGCATTTCCGTAGGACCGGACCGGAAATCCTTCATAAAATACAGAAAGTGCAACGACTCCTGGCTGGCTGACAATCCTTTTCATAGCATGTTCGTCCAGATGCTGGAGATCGTGGGAAACGGGGTTCATTCTCTTCTCCATGTAAGAAATGATTTGGGGCGCGTTCCGTTTTTCAGGTCGGGAAAATGCCGGGGCATGGGAAAGCGGCAGGGAGCAGACTGTCCTCATTGAAACGTAAGAGCAATGAACCCTTTTGTGTCTCTTCAATACAGGCCCATAAAAAATACGGTTTTGGGCTTCAGAGCGCGGCAATAATCCGTTCTTTGTTTTTCTTCAGCTCATAGCGGATACGGCCGACATTTGAGGTCGTGTCGGCAACAATCGCTATCAGTTCATCTGCCGAGAGAGGAGAGAGGATAATCGGCCCGTTATCAAGTTCAACGAGCATCTGTAAAAGGTCTCCTTTCCCAAGCGTAACTCCCATAGCTTCGGAAGTCCCAAGTCCTGTCGATGCCATCGCACCCAGTGCTTCAAGATCGATTTTTCCCGAGACCGCACTCTCGATAACAAACCCGTCGCGCCCGACTACCACCGCAGCTGATATCCCTTCCACCTTTAAGAATTCCTCTAACAACGGCTTCAGCATATCCTCACCAATATAAATAAAGTTCTCTTGTTTTTTTGCGTATTAAAGGTTGGTCTTTCATTCTGTCATTCCCGGAAAAAGGATGCCAATAGAGAAATATTTTGGAATTATACCCCCGCATTATTTTCCGGCTTTTGGAAAAGGGATTAAATAGCATTTCGATTCACTGAGTGATTCTCTTCCCGCACAACCAGGTTTTGTACTGGTAAAAAAGAAACTATATAGATGATTGAAGTCGCACTACAACGTAATGCAACTTCCGAGAGGAACATTCCGCGAGATCAGAAAAAAAATACGTGCGTCTGATCTCCTGAATGAGATTGAAACCACCAGGTTCTCCGGAATCTGTACAATCTCGTATGGAACCACAACCGGAACCTTCGTTTTCAGGTCCGGTAGCTGCATCCTTGCGAAAATGAAGGATTCGCAGGCAGATGCCGCCTGGCAGATTCTCAGGGAGATAAATGACAAAGAAGTAGATGCCGCCTTCTCGTCGCTTGATGATGCACAGATCGGGCTTGCGCTCGAATTCAATAAATTCTCGAAGATTACGGGAACCGGGATTAAGGCTCACACACACCCGTCCCCATCCCAGCTTTCAGTTCACCTTCCACCGGCAAAAAAAACAGCCATCCGCCATCATCTCGTTATCCCCACCGAAACGCCGGACGATCCACATCCACATTCCGTTTCGAATCCTCCCCCGGTAAGATCAACGCAGGACGCTCCGGGTACGGGATCTTCCGGAGTACGGACCGAAAAGCAAAAAAACGCCAAAACAATAATTACCGGTCATCACGAGGCCCGCGATATAAAATCAGCCGAGGAGGATAACAGCAGGAAAGATCCGTCGTGCCAGGAGTCAGGCAGCTTCGAGAAAGATATCGAGACAATCGGAGAGATGGATCTTGATAATATGAGTGAAAAAATCCGGACCGATTGCAAGACAATTGTCAGGCAGCTCCACCTTGAACATCTGATGGAACACTAGAATATCATCGTAAAAGAGAGAACATGATAACCCTGATTCCAGAAACCGGAAGCATCCCGTATCTCGCAATTGCAGTCATCGTAATACTTGTCGTGATAACTGCAGGACTTTTCCTGAAAAAGAAAAAGAGGCAGGCAGCTGTCAGGAAAATACGGGAGCGCCCCGAAATACCAAAGAGCCGTCTTGATTATCATTCGGAATTCCATGTGACCAGGAAGTTCATGCGGTCCCAGAAAGCAAGGAAAAAACCGGGTGTATCTTTTCCTGCGACAAAACATGAGAACGATCTTATCATCGGAAAACCGGATATCAGACGGAGTTTCTCAGCCCTCGCCGGCAAATACCAGATCGAACGAATAACCATCGCAACACAGGACGGTCTCGTATTCGCGTCATCAGGATCACCCGATGCAGCGACCGATGCAGCTCTCTATAGCGAGCAGTTTTTCCAGGATCCCCTGACAGAAACACCGGGATTTGTCCTGTTCGCAGTCCCGTTCGAAAGTGAGGAACTTGTCGGGATTGCCAAGACAAACAAGCCTATTCCAGACCATATTGTGCAAAATATCGCTTCAGACACGAAAGATATTTTAAACTGGTGGGTATAAAACGGTTATAAGAATCTTCAACGGTCCTCAGATAAGTTTAAAAAAATCCATACACCGCCGGGTGCCTGATGGTTAAGGTTTACACAATCGCTTCTGGAAAAGGTGGGACGGGCAAGACTACGGTCTCCGTCAACCTCGGAACAATGCTCGCCCAGCTGGGCAAGGAAACCTACCTGATGGATACCGACATCGGAATGGCAAATGTCGGCCTCATTCTCGGTATGCAGGACACACCGGTAACCCTTCATGAGGTTCTTGCGGGTAAAGGAAATATCAACGATGCGATTTACGAAGGTCCCGCCGGTCTCAAGGTCATCCCGAGCGGGATCTCTCTCCAGGGATTCCAGCAGGCAGACCCGGACAAGATACGTGACGTGATGAGCGAAATCGTCAAACGATGTGATTTTCTTTTGATCGATGCACCTGCCGGCATAAGCAAGGACGGCGTCGTTCCTCTCGCAGTTGCCGATGAAGTAATTCTTGTCGTAAATCCTGAACTCTCCTCCATTGTCGATGCCCTGAAAACAAAGATCCTCACCGAAGTAGTCGGGGGTCACGTGCTTGGATCGATCATCAACCGGGTCGATCAGGAGAACACGGATATCGTAACAAAGAAAATGGAGAAAGTTCTCGGTGTAAAAGTCATTGGAATTATCCCTGAAGATCCAAATATCCGCAAATCAGCCTCAAGCAAAGTTCCTATCGTCATTAAGTACCCGGAAACCCCGGCCTCAAAAGCGATACGGAAGATCGCGTCCGATCTCATCGGGGTCGCTTATGTCGAAGAAAAAACCGAGGTGAAAAAAGAGAGTTTTATTGACCGGTTCTCAAAAGCACTATTCAAGAAAAAGAACCAGTCAGAATCGTAATCACAGGTCTAGATCTACCCGGTTTGGTTTTGGACCGGTTTTATACTCCATTAAGGGAGCCTAAATTTTCCCCGTATCAGGGAACGTACCTTGCAGATCAGTTGAAATACAGACGCTTTCCAAAATGCCGTTTTATATATCAACAGGGCCGGAAAACAGGGCTGGTTACGAAAAGTAATGAAAGGAGAAGATCCCATCGCAGAAAGGAAACTGGATTTTCATGCCCGGCACCATTATTTAGTCATGATGTTCGTAGCCATTTTTATCTGGTCAAGGGTTTTTTCCTTGATGCGGATCAGGACTGCCATCAGTTCGTTCTGATCGTCCATAATAGGCCGGACTATGAGACTTATCTTCCTGCGCCGCCCGGATCTTGAGACAACGGCAGTATTGAATTCATATGATACAACCAGGTGTTGCCGGACAACCTCCCTGACCGGATCTTCCAGTTGTTCGTCGGTCTGGTCGTTGATGAACATCATAACGTCCCGCCACTGGGCCATCAGGATCTGGTTTGCAGGAAGATCGAAAAACCGTTCCGCGTAAGGATTGAAAAAAATGATCCTGCCCTTCAGGTCCGTGATGAGGACGGGGTCCATTATATGAATAATCTTTTTTGGTGCTCCTACAGGGCCGGAATCGAGGAACTTTTTCCGGATATCGTGATTGTAGAGCGCAAGGTTGACATTCGAGGTGAGCTCCTTGTCGGTGAACGGTTTCATAATGAACCCGTACGGCTGTGAACTCTTTGCCCGTTCCAGGAGGCTGTCGTCACATGCGGCAGTCAGGAAGACGATCGGGAAGCGGAAGAGCTGAAAGAGATACCGCGCAGTCGCTACCCCATCAAGGACACCACCCAGTTTGATATCCATCATGATGAGATCGGGTTCGAGCTCGGCTGCCTTTATGATAGCTTCTTCACCGGAAATGACCCTGCTTATCACGGTATACCCTTTCCGCTCAAGCATCGTCGCGATCAGGTTGGAAATAATCTCATCGTCTTCAACTACAAGGATACGGGGTATTGGAGCCATAATTTCAAAAAAATGTTCCTGTTACATAACAAATAGGAAGAATGGATATTTAAAATAATTTTATACGGCTATTATTCAGGTTTGTTGGTGATCGTGAATACGCAGTGTTCGTCACCCTTTGACCGGCACTTAATCTCCCGCCCCTGGACCTTGATCCCAAACGATCCCTCAACGATCCCCGCAAGCAGGCCGGCCGTGCAGAAACAGACGTTCCTGCCGGTGTTCCCGAATGACTCTGACTCCACAGTATGGGAAAGGGTCATCGTCTTTGTCTTCGTGGCCTCATCCCACCCGGTTTTTATGATATTGAACCAGCCCATCTGCGAGTAAAAGGCAAAGGCCATGTCAGCGAGCGTGTTCGGGTTGGTTATGCCCATTTTTTTGTAATGCTCGACGTTCTCCCGGCCCATATCCATATATGCCCGGTAATTTACCCCGGCTGCCGGGGCCTCGCCCATCGTTTTCTTGAGCGAGTTGGTCATCGAGGTGAAGATAAAGCGCGGCATCATGACAACCGGATCATCGATAAGCTGGATCTTGCCTTCAAGGGGTTTGTGCTCGATGAACTCGGTTATCGCGGACTCTCCTTTGACAATTGCTTCTGCCTTGAACTTCCAGCTTGCTTCAACCTGATCGGCGACAAATTCGCAGTAATCGTCGCCTTTCGCGTGGCAGGCTTTTTCAAGACAGTACCAGCTCTTGCCGGTCACTGCTTTCAGGATCCCTTCTATCCATCCCTGGTGGATACCGCACACCGCGATATTCCAGTCCTTCATAACCTGGGATTCGAATGTCTGTTTCGTGCGGAGGACGATCCTCTTCTCGCCCGACTCGACAAGTTCGAACGGGGCCCCCCATCCCTGCTGGTGCTGGAGCTTGAAGACAAGCATGAGGAATTCGGCAGGTTTCAGATCCATTCCCTGCTTTTTTAACAGGTTGTAAAGACCGCCCGATCCCATCCCAACCGAACGGAAGAGCTTGCGGATCGCCTTGACAGCAAGTTTCCTGTTGAGGTTAGCCTCATACATCTCGTAAATGGATTTTATGAGATAGTTCGGATTGCTTGCGGTCCTGACGCCAAAAACAGAGTACGAACCGGCGAGGGGATCCATCTCAATATAGGGAGTGATGTCTTTTTCTCCTTTCATGAGCGCCTCGAAATCTTCACGCCCGATCTTCATAAATGTAGTTCTGGCAATCATACAATTAAAAATTTCGTTTTGTAATTCGCGTTATACAGGTGAATTTCAGAGAATTGAGAGAGAAAATAGGAGAATATTATTTTTCAGAGATCAAGGATCACTTTACTGTTATTCTCATCAAAGGGCACATGGAACGTAGTGAGCATCTGGTTCCGGTCCTGTACAATGCAGTCGTATTCCCCGTACATCACTTTGAAACTCACGGTCCCATCCTCCGTAGCGATATCGCTCCCTACAATCTTCCCGTCTTTCCGGATCGATACCCTCACCCCGTTCCTCGGTGCAGTCTCCCTCCGGACCGTAAGCGTAAGGATCCCCATCCCGGCGCTTTTTCTCCCGATCTCGGGAATTACGTAGGTGATGCTCTTCCGGATGTGCGACTTGTCAAAAATCCGGCATCCCATGACCACCGCCTCGACGAGATCGGAGCTGACATCGCAGAGAACGAATTTTTCATGCCCGGTGATCATCATGACTGCCTTGTCGCCGTACAGCGTTCCCTTCTCATCGATATAGATCGCACCTTCGGGTTCGCCGGCAGCAAAGGCAAGGTAGTACTCTTTTTCCGTCTCTTTTGCGACCGCGAGTCCATTGACGGTCCGGGTCGCGGCGAACTGGACCAGGTCGGGAAGGGTGAAGGTCCCCAGGTACTGGGAACCTTTCAGGATATTTTCTATCAGGTCCTGAATTTTCATAAAAAAACTTCATCTCAAGGATTATTTCATTACTTGATTGAGAGGAGGAACTGTTTCGGGCTTTTGTCCACTCCGGTTATGGGAGTTATTCTTTCACTATGTTATATAACTGTGGAATCGGATGGGTGCCGGATACCCACCGCCATA
>Ga0187810_10000188_pt1 | contig 28425 bp, 24 predicted proteins | sample NC_wetland_sal_i_9_FD_132963 | JGI IMG/M metagenome (GOLD analysis project Ga0187810, IMG submission 132963) | Wetland sediment microbial communities from Neuse River Estuary, North Carolina, USA - ASW_5 | ecosystem: Environmental > Aquatic > Freshwater > Wetlands > Sediment | place: USA: North...
ACGCTGACAATCGCATATGCATCAGTGCCGATTGTTCCGGAGCGCCCGGTCTGGATCGGAGCAGATCCCTTTTGGGGATTTCAACCTACGAGAAACGCTCCCGTAGGTCCGATTCCTAAATAGCTCATCCTTAGGAAAATGCAAGCAATCTGTACGAATCGGGTAGTTATGCGGCGACGGTAATCTTGCGGATAGAAGGCGCGGCATCGGTTGGAATCGGTAATCCCTTATCTCGGCGGTAAGCAAGGACAAGCTTGATTGCGTCCTCGGCCATTCTCATGGCCTCGGCCTCGGTTTCGCCTTCGGTCACGACTTCTGGAAGTGCCGGCACTGAAACAGTGAATCCGCCGCCGAGTTGTGGTTCAAGAACGACCGTGAAATCGAGCTTTTTTGCCATGATGGGAAGATTACGCGCAAAGTCCCATACTGTCGAGGCAGGCTCTATGCTCTTTTGCGTTTTTTCTCGGCCGAGCGCGCGAGATAGGCCTTGAGATATTCGCCGGTATAGCTGCCCTTGGCCTGGGATATCTCCTCAGGCGTGCCGGTGGCCACCACCTTGCCGCCGCCCGAGCCGCCCTCGGGCCCGAGATCGACGATCCAATCGGCGGTTTTTATCACCTCGAGATTGTGCTCGATGACCAGGATGGTGTTGCCGGCATCGACCAGGGCATGGAGGACTTCAAGCAGCTTTTTGACGTCCTCGAAATGCAGGCCGGTGGTGGGCTCGTCGAGGATGTAGAGCGTGCGGCCGGTGGCGCGGCGCGACAGCTCCTTGGCGAGTTTCACGCGCTGCGCCTCGCCGCCCGAGAGCGTGGTGGCGGGCTGGCCGATATGGATATAGCCCAGCCCGACGCGGTCGAGCGTGGCGAGCTTCTCGCGGATCGACGGCACGGCGGCAAAGAAAACGACGCCTTCTTCCACCGTCATGTCGAGCACGTCGGCGATGCTCTTGCCCTTGAACGCGACCTCGAGAGTCTCGCGGTTGTAGCGCATGCCCTTGCACATGTCGCATTGCACATAGACGTCGGGCAGGAAGTGCATCTCGATCTTGATGACGCCGTCGCCCTGGCAAGCCTCGCAGCGCCCGCCCTTGACGTTGAACGAGAAACGGCCTGGTCCATAGCCGCGCGCCTTGGCCTCGGGCAATCCGGCGAACCAGTCGCGAATCGGGGTGAAGGCTCCCGTATAAGTCGCCGGGTTCGAGCGCGGGGTGCGCCCGATGGGTGATTGGTCGATGTCGATCACCTTGTCGAGGTGTTCGGCGCCGTCGATCTTGTCATAGGCGCCGGGATGCTCGCGCGCGCCCATCAGCTTGCGCGCCAGCGCCTTGTAGAGGGTGTCGACCACCAGGGTCGACTTGCCGCCGCCCGAGACGCCGGTGATGCAGCTGAGCGCGCCCAACGGGAACGCCACCTTGATGTTCTGCAGATTATTGGCGCGCGCACCCGAGATGGTGAGCTTATGCCCGGTGCCGCGGCGGCGCCGGGGCGGCAGCTCGATGCGGCGGCGGCCGGTTAGATATTGCGCGGTGATGCTGTCGGCGCTCTCCATCACCTCGTCGGGCGTGCCGGATGCTATCACGCGTCCGCCATGGATGCCGGCGGCCGGGCCCATATCGACCAGGTAATCGGCGGCGCGGATCGCCTCCTCGTCATGCTCGACCACCAGCACGGTGTTGCCGAGATCGCGGAGTCTCTTAAGCGTGGCCAGCAGCCGGTCGTTGTCACGCTGATGCAGGCCGATCGAGGGCTCGTCCAGCACGTAAAGGACTCCCGTCAACCCTGACCCTATCTGCGAGGCCAGCCGGATGCGCTGGCTTTCGCCGCCCGACAGCGTGCCCGCGGCGCGCGACAGGGTCAGATATTCCAGGCCGACATTCTTGAGGAATCCCAGGCGCTCGTTGATCTCCTTGAGGATGCGTTGGGCGATGCCGCGCTTCTTGGCGGAAAGTTTGGCGCCAAGACCGCCGAACCATTCGCCGGCGTCCAATATGGACAGGTCGGAAACCTGAGTGATGTCGCGCTTGTCGATCTTGACCGCCAGGGCCTCGGGTTTGAGACGGCGGCCCTTGCATACCTCGCAAGGACGCTCATTCTGGTAGCGCGACAGCTCTTCCTTGCGCCAATTGCTCTCGGTCTCGTTATAACGCCGCTCCATGTTGGGGATGACGCCCTCGAAGGGCCTTGTGGTGGAATAGCTCTTGCGCCCATCCTCGTATTTCATGGTGATCGACTTGTCGCCCGAGCCGAAAAGGATGACCTGCTTCACCTTATCGTCGAGATCCTTCCACGGCGTGTTGGTCGAAACCCTGGAGTGGCGCGCGATCGAATCCAGCGTCTGGGCGTAATAGGTCTTGCTGTCATCGGCCCAGGGCGCGATCGCGCCCTCGCGCAAGGACAGGCGCTCATCGGGCACGATCAGCTCGGGATCGAAGAACAGCTTGGTGCCGAGCCCGTCGCAAGCCGGGCAGGCGCCGAAGGGATTATTGAAAGAGAACAGCCGCGGCTCGATTTCGGGAATGGTGAAGCCCGAAACCGGACAGGCGAATTTGGCGGAAAAGACGGTGCGGGTGCCCTTATCGGCATCCTCGGCAATGGCTAGACCGTCGGCAAGCTTCAGGGCGGTCTCGATCGAATCAGCGAGGCGGTTGCCCAGCTCTTTGCGCACCACGATGCGGTCCACCACCACTTCGATGTCGTGCTTGAGTTTCTTGTCGAGCGCGGGGGCCGCGTCGATCTCGTACATTTTCCCATCGATCTTGACGCGCTGGAAGCCGCGCTTCTGCAATTCCTGGAGATCCTTGCGGTATTCGCCCTTGCGGCCGCGGACGATCGGCGCCAAGAGAAGAAGCCGTGTGCCCTCGGCCATGGCCATGACACGGTCGACCATTTGCGAGACGGTCTGGCTTTCGATGGGCAGACCGGTGGCCGGCGAATAAGGCACGCCGATGCGCGCGAAAAGCAGGCGCATGTAATCGTAGATCTCGGTCACGGTGCCGACGGTCGAACGCGGGTTCTTGGAGGTGGTTTTCTGCTCGATCGAGATCGCGGGCGACAGGCCCTCGATCAGATCGACATCCGGCTTCTGCATCAACTCCAAGAATTGCCTGGCATAGGCCGACAGGCTTTCGACATAGCGGCGCTGGCCTTCGGCATAAATCGTGTCGAAGGCAAGCGAGGACTTGCCCGAGCCAGACAGGCCGGTGAGTACCACCAGGCTGTCGCGCGGCATGTCGACGTCGACGTTCTTGAGATTGTGCTCGCGGGCGCCGCGAACGCGGATGTATTGCATGGGGGCTAAGCTACGACTCGATATGGGCCTTGGCACTATGGGCCGCAAGCTTGGCTCTTGGCAATGTTCTTATTGTGTTCTAGGATAAAATTGGTCAAATACAAAATGAAGGGGGCATCGATGGCCGGAAGCGTCAACAAGGTGATCCTGATCGGCAATCTCGGCCGCGATCCGGAAATCCGCTCGACCAATGACGGCACGCGCGTAGCCAACATGTCGGTGGCGACGTCCGAGAGTTGGAAGGACAAGGCCAGTGGCGAGCGCAAGGAGCGCACCGAATGGCACCGCGTGGTCGTGTTCAACGACCGGCTGGTCGAGATTATCGAGAAATACCTGAAGAAAGGCTCCAAGGTTTATCTCGAAGGTTCGTTGCAGACGCGCAAATGGACCGACAAGGACAACCAGGAGCGCTATACCACCGAGGTGGTGCTGGGAAAATTCCGCGGCGAGCTGACCATGCTCGACAGCGCGCGCTCGGGCGGCGGCGACTTCGCCGGGAGCAGCGACGCCCCGGCGGTGGAAGCGGTCGCGGCGGGAGGTGCTCGAGCGCCACGGGGGGCCAAAGGCAGCCCGGCCGAACTCGACGATGAGATTCCGTTCTAGGCCCTTTTCCGCTGCGGTCGGGAGCTTTCCCGACCCGGAATCCGACGCCGAATCGAAGGCTGAATCAGGGCTTGATTCCAGGCCGTTACCAACTTCGCAAATTGCTTTTAAAGCGATATATAATGCGTTGATATAGAAGCATTTTATATCTAAGCGGAAAGCCCCGATTCGAGTCCGCACGGCGTTGTTCGCGGGCGCGGTTTCGAGTAGAATTCCAGGTGTTGCGACGCTGGCGTTTAACGCCAGCGTTTGCATTAAAGGAAAGCCCGAATCGTGGTCGCCACCCCGTCACCGCCGGCCCCGCCGCCGCCGATCGACATCTCGCCGGTCTCAATCGAAGAGGAGATGAAGCGCTCCTATCTCGATTACGCCATGAGCGTGATCGTGTCGCGGGCGCTGCCGGATGTGCGCGACGGGCTGAAGCCGGTGCATCGCCGCATCCTCTACGGCATGAAGGAGGGCGGCAACGACTGGAACCGTCCCTACCGCAAATCGGCGAATATCGTCGGCTATGTGATGGGCAATTACCATCCGCATGGCGACGCCGCGATCTACGATTCCATGGTGCGCATGGCGCAGGATTTTTCCATGCGCCTGACGCTGATCGACGGCCAGGGCAATTTCGGCTCGATGGACGGCGATCCGGCGGCGGCGATGCGCTACACCGAAGCGCGCCTTTCCCGCGCGGCGGACGCGCTCTTGGACGACATCGACAAGGAAACTGTCGATTTCCAGCCCAATTACGACGGCAGGTTGCAGGAACCGAAGGTGCTGCCGGCGCGCTTCCCCAATCTTCTGGTCAACGGCGCCGCCGGCATCGCCGTCGGCATGGCCACCAATATTCCGCCTCACAATCTCGGTGAGGTGATCGACGCCTGCCTTGCCTATATCGACGATCCCACGATCTCGATCGACGCACTCATCAAGCTGGTGCCGGGACCGGATTTCCCCACCGGCGGCCGCATCATGGGCCGCGGCGGCATCAACGACGCCTACAAGCACGGCCGCGGCTCAATCGTCATTCGCGGCAAGGCAGCGGTCGAACAACTGCGCAAGGATCGCGAAGCCATCGTCATCACCGAGATTCCGTACCAGGTCAACAAGGCGCGCATGATCGAGCGCATCGCCGAGGTGACGCGTGACAAGGTAATCGACGGCATCTCGGATCTGCGGGACGAGAGCGACCGCGACGGCGTGCGCGTGGTGGTGGAATTACAGCGCAGCGCGCAGGCCGAGGTGGTGCTGAACCAGCTCTATCGCCATACGCCGTTGGAAACCAGCTTCGGCGTCAACATGCTGGCGCTCGATGGCGGCCGTCCGCTGCTGATGAATTTGAAGGACATCATCACCGCCTTCGTCGTTTTCCGCGAGGAAGTGGTGACCAAGCGCACGGTCCATCTGCTTGGCCAGGCGCGGGGCAAGGCGCATATCCTCTTGGGTCTAGCCGTAGCGGTGGCCAATATCGACCCGGTGATCGAATTGGTCCGCAAGGCCAAAGACCCCGCTGCCGCACGCGAGGCCTTGACGGGCCGTTCCTGGCCGGCGTCGTCGGTCGCGGCTCTCGTCGGGTTGATCGAGGAGGAAGGGCGCTCGCGCCTTGCTCCGAACAAGACCTACAAACTGTCAGATGAGCAGGCCAAGGCGATCCTGGAACTGCGTTTGCAACGCTTGACCGGGCTCGAGCGCGATAAGATCGCCGAGGATCTGACGGGCATCGTCGCCGAGATCAAGATCTATCTCGAGATACTGGGCTCGCGGCCGAAGCTTCTCGATGTGGTGCGCAAGGAGCTAAAGGCGGTGAAGGAACAATTCGCCGACAAGCGCCGGACATTGATCGAGGATTCCTCGGCCGAGGCCAACATCGAGGATCTGATCCAGCGCGAGGACATGGTGGTGACGGTGAGCCATGCCGGCTACATCAAGCGCGTGCCGCTGTCCACATACCGGGCGCAACGCCGCGGCGGACGCGGCCGCGCCGGCATGGCGATCCGCGAGGAGGATTTCGTCAGCCAGGTCTTCGTCGCTTCAACCCATGCACCAGTACTCTTCTTTACCTCGACGGGCCGGGTCTACAAGCTGAAAGTGCATCTCCTGCCGCTGGCCACGCCGCAGGCGCGCGGCAAGGCAATGGTCAATCTACTGCCCAATCTGGCGCAGGGCGAAAGCATCTCCACCGTCATGCCCATGCCCGAAGAGGACAAGGCGAGCAAGGACATGACCGTGGTATTCGCGACCGCACGGGGCTATGTACGGCGCAACGCGCTCGATGATTTCGAGCATGTCAACGCCAACGGCAAGATCGCGATGAAGTTCGAGGGCGAGGATGCCGCCGACCGGCTGATTGCCGCCGCCATCTGCACGGTTCGGGATGACATCCTGCTCGCCATGCGCAACGGCAAGGTGATTCGCTTCCCGACGGAGGACGTGCGCGTGTTTACCAGCCGCTCCTCGGTTGGCGTGCGCGGCGTCAAGCTCGCCAAGGACGACGAGGTGTTCTCGATGTCGATCCTGCGTCACGAGGAGGTGGAATCAGGATTGCGCGCCGCTTATGTGAAAGAGGCCAACCGCCGCCGGCGCGGCGAAGAGGAAGACGAGGAGGCAGAAGACGAAGAGGCGGCCGTCGTCACCATCAGCGAGAAACAGTTCAATGAAATGGCGGCGCGCGAGGAATTCCTGCTGAGCATCACCGAGAAGGGTTACGGCAAACGCTGCTCGGCCTATGATTACCGCATCACCGGACGCGGCGGGCAGGGAATCGACAATCTCAAACCGGGCAAGGGTCAAGGCGCAACCGTCGCCGTCTTCCCCGTGCGCGAGAATGATCAGATCATGCTGGTGACCAATGGCGGAACGGTCATCCGCACGCCGGTCGAAGACATCAGTATTCGGCGGCGGGGTAGCGGCGGCGTGGTGGTGTTCAAGATGGACGAGGGCGAACGGGTGGTTTCCGTGGCGCGGCTGGCGGAGGCCGAAAATGGCGACGAAGGGGGTAAGTGATGAGCGAACGCATCGGGGTCTATCCCGGCACCTTCGACCCGATCACCAACGGGCATGCTGACATCATCCTGCGCGCCACCAAGCTGGTTGACCGGTTGGTGATCGGCGTGGCCCGCAACATCGGCAAGGGGCCGATGTTTTCGACCGACGAGCGTGTGGCCATCGTCAAGGACGAGGTCGCCCATCTGCCCGACGCCGCCAAGAAGTGCATCACGGTCAAACCGTTCGACACGTTGTTGATGCATTTCGCGGTGGGGAACGGCGCCTCGATCATCATCCGCGGCCTGCGTGCCGTGTCCGACTTCGAATATGAATTCCAAATGGCGGGCATGAACAGCCGCATCAATCCGCAGGTCGAGACCGTGTTCCTCATGGCGTCGGACCGTTTCCAGTTCATCTCTTCGCGTTTCGTCAAGGAGATCGGCATGCTGGGCGGTGACGTTTCCCCGTTCGTAAGTTCGCGTGTCGCCAAGCGTATCGTCGAGCGCTACAACGGCGGTAAGTCCAAGAAGAAACGCTGAGGAAACGCCAGGGCCGCGCCGGTTTTTAAGCCTTCGAGCAAGATGACATCGAATTAACTTGGCTCCGCCAAGGACTTAGAAGGTAATGGCGCCCAGCGGCGCAAGCCGTTGGTCTGCCTAAGCCCCCCTTCGGCAGGCCTAAAACCCCTGGATACGCCCCGCCTGCATCCCATTCCTCCAAGAATGCAGGCGGGGCGATCCTATTTCGGCCTCCTGCACCGGTGCGCGTTGACGGCAGTTGCGGCGCCAAGATCCTACGACTGTCCAAGCCAGCCGAAACCACACTGAATGCTCATTAACCAAAGCCCCCGGCAGTTGAGAAAATTTATTCCGTTAAAGGATGCTTAGTTCCCGGCACCGAGAATCGAGGAAATTCCCCTGTAAGGAGTTGTCATGCGCTCTCGGTTCATTGGCTTGCTGCGCGGCGAGAACGGCGCTACTGCGATCGAATACGCGCTGATCGCGAGCCTGATCATGGTGGTCATCGTGGCGTCGGTTACCGCCACCGGCACCTCGGTCAAGAACCTGTTCAACAGCGTCGCAACCTCTTTCTAATCGTCATTTTTTCTAATTACCGTTTCCGGCGGCGATCTCGCGCCGGAGGCGGGCGCGCCTTAATCTTCATTATGGTTAATCAATTTCGAAAATATCCACCTTTAACCATAGCTCGATACTGAAAGCGTTTATCGAAAATGCTACAAATCAACGGCAAAGTATTTCCGCAATTCGATAAAGCGGGCACCAAGCCCGTAAGAAGGATGACGGGGGATGCTCGACGGCTATTCCGCCCCTGAGGCGTTTCACCGGCCCAAGACGGCCGCGGCGCGCCGGCTCTTTCTTGTCACCGGCGGTTGCGGATTCATCGGCTCGCATCTGGCCGAGACCTTGATCGCGCGCGGACATGTGGTGCGCGTGCTCGACGATTTGTCGCATGGACGCATGGAAAACCTGCCGCGCGGCGTCGAATTCATCGAGGGCGACGTCGCCGATCCGATGGTGCTGCGCCGCGCCATCCACGACGTCGATGGCTGTTTTCATCTGGCCGCCATCTCTTCCGTGATCGAATGCCACAGCCGCTGGCTCGAGGCGCACCGTACCAACCTGACCGGCACTATCAATGTGTTCGACGCAGCCCGCCGCGCCCGGCCTAACATGCCCGTGCCGGTGGTCTATGCGTCCTCGGCGGCGGTCTATGGCAACCAGGGCAAGACGCTGCTCGATGAGAGCCTGACGCCCAGTCCGGTTTCGTCCTGCGGCGCCGACAAGGCGGGCTGCGAGTTGCACGCGCATATCGCGACATCCGCCCATGGCGTGCCGGCGGTGAGCTTGCGCTTCTTCAACGTATTCGGCCCGCGCCAGAGCGCGCATTCGCCCTATTCCGGGGTGGTGCCATCTTTCTGCCGGCACCTGACCGAGGGACGGGGCGTGTCCATTTTCGGCGATGGTGCGCAGACGCGCGATTTCGTCTATGTTACCGACGCAGTGACGGCGTTGGTCGAAGCCATGGCGCATCTGCCGCGCGAAAGCGAAGTTTTCAACGTCTGCACCGGGCATGGGATTTCGATTTCAGAACTCGCCGGGACCATCGCCGGCATCCTCGGCGTCGAGCCCAAGATTTCCTTCAAGCCGGCGCGGCCGAGCGACGTGCATCATTCGATCGGAAACCCGGAACGCGCCCACGCGCGGCTGGGCTTCATCACCGAGACCGATCTCGAGACCGGACTGCGGCTGACCTTGAATGCGCTGAAGACCGTCGGGGTGCTTTAGCCGAGCTGGCGGGCAATGAGCGGCCCGAGCCGGTTGGCGATGCCCAGCGGCAAATGCCGCCACAGCGCGATCTGCAGCCGGTATTTGGGATTGAGCGGATTGATCTCGGGCAGACGCTGGGATTTCACCAGGCGATAACGGTAGGCCAGGGGCTCGGGCGCGAAGCCCCAATAAGTCTTGTAGTCGAAACCGCCGTGCCGCAAGCGGATGGTTGGTCAAACTCGCCCACGAAAAAAAAGCCCCGGCCGAAGCGCGGGGCTTTTGAATTGGGGGGCTGGACTTCCCGGGGTTGGGCCGGGAACTCGTCCAGAACATCCAAGTCCTAGGCCCGGATGGTTAATAAAGTGTTTACGCCGCGCTGACGCGTCAAAAAATCAACCCCGACGCCGCAGGCGTCAAAAGTCGCCCCAACGCTGCAGGCGTCAAAAGTCAGAGAGATATTTGCGCGCGAAGCGCAACAGCTCGAGATCGCAGGTCTGCTTGGCGACCGCCTGGATTTCGCGGAAATACGCCTTCAGGCCCGCGGTGTCGATGCGGCACGACATCCATCCAACGAATTGCTCTGGCGTGCGCACCCAGGCGGGCAGGGGACCGAGTGTGCTGTCAAAAGGCAACAGGCTTTCCATGATCCGCCAGCGCCGATGGCGCATGAACATGTCGCCGGAATCCGTAATGGCTTCCGACGCCCATCCCGGCCGGCTGAAGGCGGCATTCATTCGGCGATCTATCGCCATGGTCCTGCGGACTTTTCCTGGTTTCCAGTTTCTTGTCGGCTCCCAAATTAGAAAATACGAATGCATGCCGCAATGCGAAAATATCATTAAAATGCAATATTGTAGAGTTAACCACGCGGCTGCGTTAACCATGACGGCGCGTCACGCGAAACCTGGGAGGCGAGATGCTCAACGTAGCGGTGGTGGGGCTCGGATGGTGGGGAAAGACCATCGTCGCGACCTTGCGCGACAGCGCCAAGCTCCGGGTGGTGAAGACGATCGACCCCGACCCCGTGGCGGGGTCCTGGGCGCGGGAACGCGGCTTCGATCACGCTCCGGCGCTCGATGCCGCGCTCGGCGACGATGCGGTGCAAGCGGTGATCCTGTGCACGCCGCATTCGCTGCACACGGAACAGATCGCCCGCGCGGCCCAGGCGAAGAAGCATGTCTTCTGCGAAAAACCGCTGGCCTTGAACCGTGCCGACGCGGTGAAAGCCGTCGGATTGTGCAAGGAGAACGGGGTAACGCTGGGCATCGGCCATGAGCGGCGCTTCGAGCCGCCGATGATCGAATTGATGCGCTTGGCCAAATCCGGCGGGCTCGGCACGTTACTGCAGATCGAGGCGAGCTTTTGCCAGGACAAGTTTCGCGATTTGCCGGAAGGGAATTGGCGGATGTCGCAAAGCGAGGCGCCAGCGGGCCCGATGACGAATACCGGCATTCATCTGCTCGATCTGGCCATCAGCCTGTTCGGCCCGGCGGAGAACGTATGGTGCCGCACGCGGCAATTGGGCAGTACGCTCACCAATGGCGATACGCTGGCGGCGCTGGTGTCGTTCAAAAACGGCGCGGCGTTGCTCCTCAACGCCATCCTGGCGACACCCTTTGCCGGGCGGCTCACGCTTTACGGCAACAAAGGCTGGACCGAAATCCGCGATCTGAGCCACCCGGAAAATCCCAAGGGCTGGGTATTGACGACATGCTTGCGCGGCGGCGAGGGAATTTCGCGCGATTTCCCGCCCGCGCCGGCGGTCAAGGCCAATCTCGAATCCTTCGCCGACGCGGCCGCCGGAAAATCGACCTATCCCATAACGCATGAGGAGATGATCGCCACCGTCGCCGCGCTTGAGGCGATCGTCACCTCTTCGCGGAGCGGGGCGATCGCCGCGGTCGCTTAAGTCGCTTCCTTAACCGCACATTTTCGGCGGCCAATTCATCGCGCTCACGCTCCGCGCGCTTCAAGCGCGCCTGGGCGCGAACCAACTCGCGCCGCAGCAGCGCCAGATAGAGGCCGGTGCGGTCCATTTTCGGCGCGGTTATTGCCCCGGCACTTGCTGCCACGGCACCGCGCATTGCGGCACATAAGGGTAATAGCCGGGCGGGTTGCTGCAATAGAACCAATAGGCCGGGGTCGGCGCCACCATCGGCGGCACATAGGGGTCGGGATAGGGATAGATCGGCGCCGGATAGAAGTAATAAACGCCGCTGACGATCCACCACCAGCCGGTGCGGCCGCTATAGGGACCATGGAACCAGTGGCCGCCACGCCAGACACCCATGTCGTGGTCGTTGAAATGATGGATGTCGTTGTCGTGCCAGTGGTCGTCGTGGTGCTGCGCCAGCGCGGCGGGCGCGTTGACCGCCAGGGCGAAACCGGCGGCGGCGAGAACGGGGATCAGAAGCCTGCGCATGATCGTCTCCTTGTGGAGATCCTTGGTTACCAGAGAGTTGCCTGATTGATCTTACGCTGGCCGGTGAGCCGCCATCCACGCGGCCCACGCCTCGGATTGTAAAATCAGCCGACGGATAATCGAATTTAACCATAGATTCCATACATTTACCCTGTATTTGCATTGAAACCGCGAAATATTTGATTTAGATTTTTTTCATCTTACCAATGCCAGAACGGCCGGCAGAACGCCGATCCCGTCCGGAAACGGGCAGCGATACGCAGGATCGGATTCGACTATGTCGTCCCTGTCGCAACGTCTGAAGCGCCGATATTTCGGATGGTACGCCCATCCCTATGCCGCGCTGGTCGCGCAGATCGAGCGTCACCTGACGCGGGAATCCGTGTTGCTCGACGCCGGCTGCGGCCGTGCCGCGCCGACGCTGACAAAGTTCCACGGCAAAGCCAGGCGGCTCATCGGCATCGATGTGGTCGAGTTCGCCCCGGGCCAGGACGGCATCGAACTGTGCCGTCGCGACTTAGCCGATACCGGGCTCCCCGGCGACAGCGTCGACCTGATATACAGCCAGTCGGTGATGGAACACATCACCGAACCGGGCGCGGTCTTTGCCGAGATCGCCCGGGTGCTGAAGCCGCACGGCGTGTGTCTGGCCCTGACCGCGAACAAATGGGATTATGCCTCGCTCATTGCACGGATGATCCCCAATCGCTTTCATCCCTGGATCGTGCACCGCACCGAGGGCCGCAAGGAACAGGACGTGTTCCCGACCGTCTACAAGGCGAATACGCGGCGTGACATCGAGTTCTATGCCGCGCGCCATGGGCTCGAGGTCGCCGAGTTCCGCTATCTCGGCCAGTATCCAAGCTATTTCATGTTCAACGGCGCGTTGTTCTTCCTCGCCACGCTTTATCAGAAACTGATCGAGCGCAACTCCCGGCTCCATTGCCTGCAGGGCTGGATTTACTTCGCGTTGCGGAAACCCGCCAAATCCCGGTTCGAGACCAGCGCCGCCGCCTAAAAACTGGAATCCCGGGCTTAGGCCGCGCGCTTCAATTCCACCGCCACGGTGGTGCCTTCGTTGATGCGGCTCTTGATGGTGAGCGAGCCGCCGAGCAATTCCACCAGATGCTTGGTCAGCGGCAATCCTAATCCGGCGCCGTTATATTTGCGTGCGAGGCTGTTGTCGATTTGCTCGAAGGGCCGCAACGCGGAGGGGATATCTTTCTCGGCGATGCCAATACCGGTATCGCTCACCTCGATCACCAGCTTATCTTTCTTGCCTTGCGCCGAGACCGTAACCGATCCGCCGGCGGGCGTGAATTTGAGCCCGTTCGAGACCAAATTGATCAGGATCTGCCGGAGCCGCGTGCGGTCGCCTAGCGCGGCTGGCAGATCGGGAGGAAGCTTGGTAAGGAATGTGATTCGGGCTTGTTTCGCCTGCTCGCGCACCAGGCGATCGACCTCGGCGACGATGACAGCCACGTCGAGCCTTTCGCTGCCGAGCTTCAGGGCATTGGCCTCGGCCTTGCTGAGATCGAGGATATCGTTGACGATCGTCAGCAGATGCGCGCCGGCCATGCGGATGTCAGTGGCATATTCCTGGTAGCGTTGGTGGAGCGGCCCGGCAATCCGGCCTTCGATCATCTCCGAGAAGCCAATGATGGCGTTCAGAGGGGTGCGCAATTCATGGCTCATATTGGCAAGAAATCGGGATTTCGCCTGGTTCATCGCCTCGGCGCGGGCGCGGCCCTCGGCGGCGCGCAAGGCCTCGATCCGCGCCTCGTCCAATTTGGCGTAGGCGGCGAGGTGGCGGCTGAGCAGGAAGGTGAGGAACAGCAGCATGCCGACCATGACGGCGGCGGCTCCGGCGATCGCGTTGCGCTGCTTGCGCCATTCGGCGAAGGCGTCGTCGTCGTTCATGATGACGTTGACGGCCAGGGGAAAATTCTTGAGCGCGCGGGTGGCAATAAAATCCGGCTGTCCTTGCAGGAAGCCCGTGCCGCGAATAACGCCGGCCCCGCCATGTTCCAGTATCCGCATGAATGCGGCCTGAACATAGGTGAACTGCTGGCCGATTTGCTTGACCTCCGGATAGCGGGCGAGCAGCAAGCCGTCGCGCCGGAACAATGAAATGGCCGTGCCGGGGCCGAGATAGATGTCTTCGTATAGATTGGTGAAATAATCGACTCGGATGACAGCGGTGAGCAAGCCCGCGAAGCTGCCGTCCGGCGCCTGCAGCCGATGCGCGATCAGAATGACGGGGGTCTTATTGATCTTGTATTCGAACGGCTCGGAGATCAGTGATTCCAGCGACGGATTGTCACGGAACTTGATGAAATAATCGCGGTCCGAGACATTGATCTTCGGGATCGGCCAGAAACGCGTGAAATTGACCAGCCGGCCTTTGGAATCGATCAGCCCAATTGTGTCGATCTGCGCCACGCCGCCGGCCTCGCTGCCCAACAGATCGAACACATCTCGCGTGCCGAAGGTTTTGTTGAATGTCGGGATCGAAAACGATTCCTTGGTCTCGAGGTATTTCTGGGTATCCTTCAGGACCAAGTCGACGGTTTGCAGCGTCCGCTCGGTCTGATCGGATACGACGATGTCGAGTCTGGTCAGATCGTGCTCGGTCTCCTTCACCGCACTTTGCCGGAGATGAATAATCAACAACACGGTGCCGAGGATGATGGCCATCGCCATGAAGCCGCTGCCGACGGCAAGGAACTTGACCAGGCGGCTCTTGGTGCCCGACTGCGACGGAAGCATCTCGCCGGCCGGAGGCGGCGAGGCCTCGTCCGTGTTTGATCCGGTCATCGGTTTGCCGTTCAACATCGAGAAATTCGATCGACCGCCTGAAAAGCGCGAAATTGCGCCGTGCCGTAAATCTAGGCGTCACTCCCTGCACAATGCTTAATGGTAGAGGCGCCGCGCCGCGCATGGATCGCTTATGGTTAAGCAACGCTTAACGAATTTCAGCGCATGCCGTGGATGCCGGGGGCAAGCGAGCGCGGATCGCGCTTGCTCCAGCGCCCGGCTTCGACCGCGTGCAGGAATTCCAGCAACGCGCGGTTGAACGCTTCCGGCTCCTCGAGATTGACGACATGGCCGGTCTTAGGCAGCAGCACCAGCCCCGCCGCCGGGATGTTGCGCTTCAGGAGCAATCCTGGCTCGATGCAGGCCTCGTCTTCGTCGCCGGCGACGATCAGAACGGGGAGGGTGATCCGCTTGATCTCGGGCAGTAGGTCCCACAGCGAGGGGCGTTCCCTCTGCACGCCGCGCAGCGTGTTGGCCGAGCCCTTGGCCGAATGCCCAGCCAGGCGATCGGCGAATTCCTGCCAGCCGCGTGGATCCTTGTTCAGAAACTGCACCCGCGCCGAGCCCAGGGCGTATCTGGCCGCGGCCTTTTCGCTGCCCTCGCTTTCGAAGACCTTGGCGAGCGCCTCGCTCTCCTGGCGGAAAATTTCGCGCTTGGCCGGCTCGGCGCCATAGCCGCAACCGCAGATGACGAGCGAACGCGCCAGCTTGGCGTGACGCAGGCCGAAATGCAGCGTGGCGAAGCCGCCCATCGACAGGCCGCAAACATGCGCCTGGGATACTCCCAGATGCTTCAGCACCGACGCTATGTCGTCGTCGGCACGCGCTTGCGAATATTTGGTCACATCCTGGGGTACGTCGGAAGGCGGATATCCCCGCGCGTCATAGACGATGCAGCGGTGGAAACGGGAAAAGAACCGGATCTGTGGTTCCCAGCTGCGGTGGTCGCCGGCGAATTCGTGGACGAAGATCAGCGGAAATCCGCTTCCGGCTTCCTCGTAATAAAGCTTCACGCCGTCTTCAGCGGTGGCGTATGGCATGGCGTTTCCTCCCCTTGGAAATGGATTTCCGCGCATCCCGCGCTTTTGTCAAGCGACCGGTCCGCGCCGCTGATCCCAATGCGGCGCGGCGGGCAGCGGCGACCCCCACGACACGCGCCTATGGACGGTGGCGAGTTCAGCCAGCTTCGGCGCCGACCCGGTGCGCCCGGCGGCGTAAGATTTCTCGTTGGAAAAGACTGGTGAGCCCGGCGGGAGTCGAACCCGCGACCCCATGATTAAAAGTCATGTGCTCTACCAACTGAGCTACGGGCTCGTGCGATCGCGCGGACAATAAGCCGCGCCCGGAGTCGGGTCAACCGGCGGCAATGCCACGCCGGGCGGCCAGGGCGCGATCCTCGACGCGGACGCGCCAGGTGATGAGCGCCAGATTGGCGAGCGAGAAGGCAAGGGCAATGGCGTAAGCGCCGAAGGCCAAAGGCAGCGCCGCGATCTCGGCCATGACCACCGCGTAATTCGGATGGCGTAGGAAACGATAGGGCCCGCGCCGCACCAGCGGCGCTCCGGCCAGAGTGACGACGCGCGTCGTCCAGTAAGGCCCGAGGCTCAAGATCACCCACAGGCGCATGGCTTGCAGCGCGATCAACAGCCCGAGCCAGAGCCAATTGGGCGGCGTGTTCCACGGCACGCACACCAGCAGGGAGCCGAGCCAAGAAGCGTGCAGCAGCATGAACAGCGGATAATGCGATGCGCCCGCCTCGGTCGCGCCGCGCGTCTTGAGATCCCGCGTGTTGCGCGCGGCATGGAACAGCTCGGCCAAACGCTCGAGCGCGATCAGCGCGACCGCGATCGGGAGAACGTTCACGGCGGGTCGAGCAACAGGAAGCCGGCGGTGAAGCCGGGGCCGAGTGCCGACATCAGCATCGGGCCTTTCGCGCCCGAAGCCAACGTCCGCTCCAGCACGAACAGCGCGGTCGCCGCCGACATGTTGCCGTAATCGCGCAGCACCTGGCGTGCGATGACCATCGCGCCCGGCCCGAGGCCGAAGGCCTCTTCCAGCGCGGTCAGCACCTTGGCGCCGCCGGGATGGCAGACGAAATGCCTGATGTCGGCAAGCCCGACGCCGGCGCGCGCGAGAAAACGCAACGCCGCTGCGCGCAGATCGCGCCGCACCAACGCCGGTATGTCGCGCGAGAAAATCGCCTTCAGACCGTCCTCGGCCACGTCCCAGCCCATGATGCCCAGAGAGTCGGGCCAGGTATGTTCGCCGGCCGCGCCGATCACCGGACCCTCGCCATCGCAGCCGATGATCGCGGATGCTGCGCCGTCGCCGAACAAGGCCGTGGCGACGACATTGCTCTTGGTGGCGTCGCTCCTGCGGAAGGAGAGCGCGCAGAGCTCGACCACCAGGAAGAGAACGCGTGCGCCGGGCCAGGCGCGGGCGAAATCGGCCGCGCGCGCCAGGCCGAGCACGCCGCCGGCACAGCCCAGGCCGAAAACCGGCAGCCGCCTTATATCCGCGCGCAAACCCAGCCGGCCCATCAGCATGGCGTCGAGGCTGGGGGTGGCGATGCCGGTGATTGAAACCACGATCACGCCGTCGATCTGGTTCGCTTCGAGCCCGGCCTGGGCCAGCGCCTGGCGCGAGGCCTTTTCCAGGAGATCGAGCGCGTTTTCGAGATAGAGCGCGTTGCGCTCGGCCCAACCGTGCGGCCGGTCGTACCATTCGAGCGGCACGCAGGAATAACGCGCGTCGATGCCGGCATTGGCGAAGACCGGCAGCAGATGATCGATATCGAGCGCATTGGCCCCCGCGAAGAACCCCGGCGCGCGGCTCTGGATTTCGGTCTGGGCGAGACGGAAGGGCGGCACGGATGTGGCCAGGGCGAGCAGGCGGGGTTGCGCGGGGATCACTGGCGGCTTGCTCCTGAGGCCGTTAAAATGCCGGGCTGTTTGCTTGCCGGTAGAGGCTACGCCCAAAGCCGTCAAAGCCATAGGGTCCGGGAGTTCACATGTTCGCGTGTTACATGAGTCGAGTCTGGCAATGACCGAAGCCGGCCAGTCCACGCCGCCGCCGGAATCAACGCGACTTTCGCGCTTCGGCGGCCGTCTCAGGGCCTATTTCATCGCCGGTATCCTGGTTACCGGGCCGATTATCGTCACCCTTTGGATCGCCTGGGGCTTCGTCGACCTCATCGACCGCTCGGTGGCGAAGCTTCTGCCCCAGCCGCTGGATCTGGTGTTCAAGATTCCCGGCCTGGGGCTGATCGTCGCGGTGGTGGCGCTGACGCTGCTCGGCTGGCTCGCCGCGGGCTATGCCGGCCGCGGGCTGCTGCGCCTGTCGGACATGATCATGACCCACATGCCGGTGGTCAGCGGCATCTACTCCGCCTTGAAGCAGCTGTTCGAGACCGTGCTGGCCAACCGCTCCAACAGCTTCCGCGAGGTGGTGATGGTGGAATGGCCAAGCCCGGGAATGTGGACGGTGGCCTTCGTGACATCGCGCGCCGAGGGCGAGATGGCGAACCGGGCCGGCGGCGATCTGGTCGGCGTCTATGTGCCGACCACGCCCAACCCGACCTCGGGATATCTCATCTATTTGCCGAGGGCGAAGACCAAGCCGCTGGCGATGACGGTGGAGGAGGGGCTGAAGCTGGTGATCTCGACCGGCATCGTGGTGCCGACGAGTTATCGCGAGGCGGGGAAATAACCCTTAGCCGGAGCGGAGATAGCGCACCGCCGCGTCGCGCGCGAAGAGGTAGAGCAGGGTCCGGAGCGCTCCCCCGCGCGGCGTTTCGAGCTCGGGATCGCGCGCCAAGGCGAGCCGCGACTCGTCCCTGGCGGCCGATAAAAGATCGAGGTGAGAGCCCAAATCGGCGAGGCGGAAGGTCTCAATACCGCTTTGCCTCGTGCCTAATACCTCGCCCGCGCCCCGAAGCCGGAGGTCTTCCTCGGCGATGCGGAAGCCGTCCTCGCTTTCGCGCAGGATCGAGAGCCGCGCCTTGGCGGTCTCGCCCAAGGGCGGGGTGTACATCAGCAGGCAGGAAGACGGCGTTGAGCCGCGGCCGATGCGCCCGCGCAGCTGGTGGAGCTGGGCCAGGCCGAAGCGCTCGGCATGCTCGACCACCATGATGGTGGCTTCGCGCACATCGACCCCGACCTCGATCACCGTGGTCGCCACCAGCAGATCGACCGCCCCGCCGGCGAATTCCGTCATCGCCTGGTCGCGCTCCGGCCCTTTCATGCGGCCATGGACCAGCCCCACCCGCGCGCCGAAGAGTTTCTTCAACTCGGCATAACGTTCCTCGGCGGCGGCCAGGTCGCTGTCCTCGGATTCCTCGATCAGCGGGCAGATCCAGTAGATCTTGTCCTGCTTGGCCAGCGCGCGCCCGATGCCGGCGACGACCTCGCCGTAACGCTCGACCGGCACGATGCGGGTGACGATTTTCGGCCGTCCGGCGGGTTTCTCGTCCAGCCGCGAGGAATCGAGATCGCCATAGGCGGTCAGTTCCAACGTGCGGGGGATGGGCGTGGCGGTCATCACCAATATGTCCACGCCACGGCCCTTTTCGGAAAGCGCGATGCGCTGCTCGACGCCGAAGCGGTGCTGCTCGTCGATCACCGCCAGGCGCAAATCCTGGAACGTCACGCCTTCCTGGAAGAGGGCGTGGGTCCCGATCACGATGCCGATCTTGCCCGCTTCGAGGCGCGCCAAAACTTCCTCGCGCGCGCGGCCCTTTTCGCGCCCGGTGAGCAGCGCGATTTCGACGCCCGCGCCGAAGTCGGCGCCCTTGGCCAGGGTCGAGATCGTGGCGAAATGCTGCCGCGCCAGGATTTCAGTGGGCGCCATCAGCGCGGCCTGGCCGCCCGCTTCGACCGCGTCGAGCATGGCGATCAGCGCCACCACCGTCTTGCCGCTGCCGACATCGCCCTGCAACAGCCGCAGCATGCGGTGCGGCGCCGCCATGTTGCCGCCAATCTCCGACGATGCCCGCAGCTGCGCGCCGGTGAGTTTGAAGGGCAGGGACTGGATCAGTTTGTCCCGGAGTTTTCCCGCGACCTTCACTTCGCGGCCGGGCAGGCGCTTGGCATGCGCCTTCACCAGGGCGATGGTGAGCTGGTTGGCCAAGAGTTCGTCATAGGCCAGGCGCGCGCGAGATGCCGCACCGGGCAGCAAATCACCGGCCGAAACCGGCGCATGCACGGCCAATATCGCCTCATGCCAGGACGGCCATCCCTGGCGCCGGCGGTATTCGGCATCGCACCATTCCGGCAGATCGGGCGCGCGGGCGAGCGCCGCCGCCACCGCCTTCTGCACCACGCGCAGGGAAAGCCCCGAGGTCAGACGATAGACCGGCTCGATCAGCTTCATCTCCTCGGGCGCATCGGGGTCGAGGATGTGGTCGGGATGGGTGATCTGGATCTGGTTGTTGAAATGCTCGACCCGGCCGCTCACCACGCGCACCGATCCCACCGGCAATATCCGCTCCAGGTAATCGTCCTTCACATGGAAGAAGACGAGAAACAGCGCGCCGCTGTCGTCGCGGCAGCGCACGCGATAAGGCATGCGCGGGTTCCGCGGCGGCTGATGCGCCTCGATTTTGACGGTGAGCGTGGATATCCGGCCGGGGAGCGCGTCGGCGATCTTGGGCCGGTAGGAACGGTCGATGAGGTCGACCGGCAGATGCCACAGCAGATCGACCACTTGCGGTCCGCACAGTTTTTCGAACAGCTTGCCGAGGCGCGGCCCCACGCCTTTCAACGCCGTCACCGGCGCGAAAAGCGGGTTGAGCGAAGCGGGGCGCAAAGCCGTCGGCGCCGCGCGCGCTAGACCTTGAGCTTCAGGAGACGCCGGGCGTTGCCGTTCAAGAGCTTTTCCTTGTCGGCCGCGTTCAGCGTCAGCTCGTCGAACGCCCATTTGGTGCCGGGCGGGTTGAGCACGAAGGGGTAATCGATCGAAAACAGGATGCGCTCGAGCCCGATCTCCTTGATGCAATAATCGAGCGCGTTGTTGGAGAAGAATCCGCTGGTGGTGACGGTGAAGTTCCGCAGGAATTTGTCGCGGAAGCCTTCGGCATGCTTGCCGTCGCGCGCCAGCGTCATGTTGATGCGCCAGAGGAAGAAGGGCAGGCCTTCGCCCAGATGGCCGAGGATGATCTTGACCTTGGGGTAGGCATCGAGCACGCCGCTCAGGATGAGGCGGACGCCGAGGGTCGCGGTCTCGATGGTGAAGCCCCAGGCGGCGTTGCCCAGCGCCGGATGCTTCGGCAAATAGTCCTTGAGATAGATCTCGGCCACGGCCGGATGCGGCGAGGCGGGGTGGAAATAGAGCGGAACGTCGAGCGCCTGGGCGCGCTCAAAGATCGGCCAGAAGCGCTTGTCGTCGAGGAACACGCCGTTGGACAGCCCGTGGATCATCGCGCCGACGAAGCCCAGCTTGGTGACGCAGCGTTCGAGCTCGTCGGCGGCGAGCTTGGCGTCGGTGGTGGTGGGCAGCGCGGCGAAGGCGCCGAAGCGCTTGGGATGGGCCGATACGGCAGTGTGCAGCCGGTCGTTGAGGCCGCGCGATATCTGCAAGGCGCTGTCGGCGGGCAGGCGCTGGGTCGCGGGCGCGCCGTGCGACAGCACCTGGTAATCGATGCCGGCCTCGTCCATCTCCTTGAGGCGCAATTCGCCCAGATCGTCGAGCCGCTTGGCGATTTCGGGGTTCTTGCGTCCCTCCATGGATGCCCCCATCGAGGCGACGATCTGGCTGTCGTGATAATGCTCTTCGAGTGCGATGACGAAAGTCTTGGCCATGGTTCCTCCCGGGTTTGGTGTCTTCTTATCAGGCCGGTGCGGGGCTGTCATCCCGGGGGCGGGGGCCTGATGGACACATATCGTGAGCCTAGCGTTCTCTTCGTCGGACGAGTAATATTAATTCTATTATCGCCAAGCTGATAATTCGACCTCGTCAGACATATGAGGTAGCTCCATGAATAAAAAAGACCTCATTGAAATTGTCTCCAAAAATCATGGAGTGAATAGGTCGCAAGCGGCAGAAATCGTCGACACCATTTTTGATTCGATAACCCAATCCCTCAAAATGGGAAAAGCAGTGTGGTTGCCCGGCTTCGGTCGATTCATTGTTCGGAGACGTGCGGCCCGCATGGGACGAAACCCCAGGACAGGGGCAGCCCTCAAAATATCGACCGAGAAACGGACGGTATTCCTTGCAGCTGGGCGTCTGAGAGCGGCCATGCAGACGAATGGTGATGGGGATCATACGGGCGATCACGGGGCCCATCTCGAACCAAAAAAAAGCTAAAGTTCAACTATAAAAAAAAGGGGAAACCCAATTATGACTGACGTTGGCAATCATAACGCCGATCCCGCGGCGAATTTGGAAAAGCGAAAACAAAATATTTACGATGAAAAGGATTTTGTTACGGGCCGCATCAGCGAGACTTGCCGCTATATAGGTTACGGCCTGTTGGCAATATTTTACACATTGCACAGTTCCGAAAATGCATTTGCCAAGGCGCTCTTGGAAAAGAACTCTTCCTTACTGTACATCATGGCGGTAAGCGGAACGGCTGCGATTGTTTTTGATTATCTGCAATACTTATTCGGGAATTTAGCCGCTGAACAAGCTCTACGAGAAACTGGTGCCAATCAGTATCTGTACAACAAGAAATGGATATCCTATCGAGGAAGAAACTTTTGTTTCGTGCTCAAGCAAATTACTGCACTCGTCGGCTCTGCCGTCTTGCTATGGATTGTGACCTTTCGTTCCTAGGGCCGGTGCGGGGCTGTCATCCGGGGGAGGGGCCCACCTGGGGCTCAGTCCAAGTCCAGGAACACGCGAACCGGCTCTTTTTCGATCGCGTTTGCGTAGGTTTTGATAAGACGGTGATTGACAACGTCGTAAGATATCTGGCCTTGCAGACATGCCTTCGCGACATTCGGGTAGTCGGCCAAAAGTTTTCTGAAGTTGGCTTTCGTCCAACTGAGCGCCGCAGCTTGTAATGGATAGAATTCCTTTTGGAATCCCTTGTGGCGGTCAGTCAGTTTTAGCCCAAGAACGTTCAAGCAGTACCCAAGGATATGGGCTCCTTGGAAATTCGCAAACTTGTCCATCTCCTTGATTTTGTCATAGAGCAACCGACGGACCTTTAACGCGATAATCTTGTAGGTCGCGTTATCGTGGAGTCCGAAGATGGAACTCCAGACAGCATTGTGCTGTATCGCCCAAGAGGTCCAATCGGGCGACGAAACAAATGACGCAGCATCGATCGTCTTGAAGATTAGGTTAGCCAGATCATCATAGATGTCAGCATGCAGGGGGTCCGAAATCCTAAGAGTGTTTGGCCTTACCGCGTGCTTCTCGACGAGCGTTATAGCGTCATTGATAAAATCTACTGTGACCTTAACTGCCACGGAAATCACGCGAAAGACGAAGGCAAGAAAAACGAATCCAAATATTGCCTTCAGGTTGTTAGGATTAGAAATCAGCTTTGGTATGGGAAATTCATTCTCGAACCAAACATCAGTTACCAGTATGGCAGTACCAACGCTGAGACCAACCCAGAAACCAACCTTCCGTAGATCTGTTTTGGTGAGAGAGAGCCTATACGAATAGCGAAAATCTGATGTGACTATGACGACTAGAAACAAAGCCAACGAGGCAAGATACTCCGCGAGGCCGAATATACTTCCTGAAGGCGAAGGATGGGCCCGAACCAGCCGGAATTGTTCCCAGACGGGCCAATCAAGGATGAGTTGGTTGAGTTGGCATAAATAACAGATCATGAGCCAGTACTGCTTGCACAATTCACAAAAGTCAGCGTCGAAGAATAATCTGCTCGATTGACTATAGCTATCATTGTAGGTGGGCTGTGGATGCGCCCATATTTCTTTATATCACCTCTCACGCCATCCCGCCCACGAACCCGCTGGTATCCCCGTTCTTGATCAAAGCCAGCCTGACGCCGGCGTGATGGCAGCCCTGAGTTGGACATGTCAGGTGTTTTGCAATTTCATCCCGGCGCAGGCGCCGGCCGCGTCCCGGACTGATGGGGGCCGCCTTGTGCCAGAAGCGGAGCCTCGCAATGCATTCGAAAAAATTGCCGAATAAGCAACGCGGATTTGCGTCAAATCCGTTGCTTCGGCCCATCCGCTAACTTTTGTTAACGGGTGGGTCTGTAAAATCGGGGCTGAGGTGGACCCTTATTCTATCCGAGATTGTATTGTGAATGCCGCGCGTCGCGCCCATCATCTGAAGCTGATTGTTTTCACCGTGGTTGCGGCCGTGGTGCTGACCCTATGGGCGCTGGCCGCGGTGTCGATCACCAACGCGCGGCGCGCGGCGCTCGACGATGCGATGAACAATGCGGCCAATCTGTCGGCCGCCTTCGCCGATGAAATCAACTTCGTAATCCGAGACATCGACGGCGCGATGTCGGTGGTGGCCGACAAAGTCATCGAGCATCGCGGCAACTTCAACGTCTACGAGATGGCCGATCAGATCAGGCAGATGTCGGTCGTTACTCTTCAGGTTTCGCTGATCGGACCGGATGGATGGATGCGCTCGACCACGCTGGATCCGCATCCCGGGCCGGTCGATTTGAGCGATCGCGAGCACTTTCGGGTTCCGGCCGATCCTTCGTTCCGAGGCATCTTCATCAGCAAGCCGGTGACGGGCCGGGTTTCGGGGCGGGTCACCATTCAGATCGCGCGGCAGATCGAATCCAAGGAAGGGCGTTTCCTCGGCGTGCTAGTGTTCTCGGTCCCGCCCGAAGCTCTAACCGTGCTCCAGAAGTCGACGGACATCGGTCCGCGCGGCTTCATCAATCTGGTCGGATTCGACAATGTCGTGCGGGCGCGGTTCAGCGCCAACAGTCCCGACGGCCTCAAAGGCGTGGGTGAAACCGTCGCCGGCCACCCGACGCCGGCGGAGCTGTCGGCGAATGGCGATGGTCTCGCCATCAGCCAAGATACCATCGATCATGTCACGCGGATCGTCAGCAACCGGCGCGTTCCCAACTATCCGCTTGTCGTCGGCGTCGGCCTCGACCTCGAACAACGGCTGGCCGAGGCCAACGCGCATGCCGAGGTCCTCATCGCCATGGCCGGGATCGCGAGCCTTTTGTTGGCCGGGCTCGTCCTTTACCTGATGCGCGAGATCGGCCGCCGCGTGGCGCATCAAATCGCGCTCGACGAGGAGAGCGACAAGCTGTATGCCGCGAATATCGATCTCCTGGCGAGCAAGGCGCGCGCCGAGCAGGCCGAGACCCTGTTGAGCGACGCGATCGATTGCGTTTCCGAGGCTTTCATCATTTACGACAAGGACGACCGTTTGGTTCTTTGCAACGATGTCTACCGGCGGCTATATCCGCGAACCGCGCAATTCATCCAACCCGGAACGAGTTTCGAGGAGTTGCTGCGGCTGGGCTTGGCGCGAGGCGAATATCAAGAAGCGATCGGCCGTGAAGAACAGTGGCTGGCGGAACGGATATCCAGGCATCAACAGGCAAGCGGCGTGGTGGAACAGCATCTGTCCGACGGACGGCATCTTTTGATCACCGAGCGGCGTATGAAATCCGGCGGGATCGCGGGCCTTCGTGTCGACGTCACGGATCTGGTGCGGACCAAGGAAGCCCTCATCAGGGCCGAGGCCGCCAACCAGGCGAAATCGATGTTTCTCGCCAATATGAGCCACGAGCTGCGCACGCCGCTCAATGCCATCATCGGTTTCTCGCAGTTGATCAAGGATCAGATCCTCGGCCCGGCCAACCCGCCGGCCTATGCCGATTATGCCAAGGATATCCATGACGCGGGCGAGCACCTGCTCGAAGTCATCAGCAATGTGCTTGACGTATCGCGCATCGAAGTCGGCAAATTCGACATCAAGGAAGAGCCGGTGGAGGTCGGCGAGCTGATGCAAAGCGCCGTGCAGACGGTGCGCGTGCAAGCGGCCAACAAATCGCTCGCGCTCGAGTTGCGTCCGCCCGAAGCGCCGGTCAGCCTGCGTGCCGACGCGCTCAGGCTCCGGCAGATTTTGATCAATCTGCTGGCGAACGCGGTCAAGTTCACGCCCGAAGACGGCCGCGTCACCCTGTCCTTCGAGGCATCGCCCGCCGCCGCCGTCTTCGCCGTGACCGACACCGGCATCGGCATGTCGCCCGAAGAGATCGCGGTGGCAACCAAGCCGTTCCATCAGATCGAGAACGCGCTGGTCAAACGCTACGAGGGCGTCGGCCTCGGTCTTTCGCTCGCCAAGCATATGACGGAAATGCACGGCGGCACGCTTGAGATCGAAAGCGAGAAAGGCGTTGGCACCACCGTGCGCGTGGTTCTTCCGGCCGAGCGCATCCTGCGCGCCCGCAAAGCTTCCGCCGCAGCCTGAAACGTCGCCGCGTCGCCGCCTTCCGGTGCATGGCTGTCATCCCGGCGCAGGGGCCAGCAAGGGCTTGATCGCGGTAATATCTTGGCCCAGATTGTGCCCGGAATCGATTGAAGGGCATGGATAGTTCGGACGAGGCGGTGGAGACGCAGCGCAAGCGGCTGCTCTATCAAAGCCATCACCGCGGCACCAAGGAAAGCGACCTGTTTCTGGGCGCTTTCGCGGGCGAATATTTGCCGAAATTCTCCGAAGCGCAGCTCAAACGCTACGAAGCGATCCTGAACCAGAACGACAACAAACTGTTCGACTGGATCAGCCGGCGGGCAACGCCGCCACGCGAATTGGACAGCGACGTGCTGCGCCTGCTGCTGGGATTCCAATTCAAGCCGTGAGCGCGCTCGAGAAGTTTTTTACCGCGCCCGCGGCGCCGCAAACCCGTTTGAATCTCGCGAACGCGCCCGAAGGCCGCGACGCGCAAACCTTGGGCGATCTGGCGGCTTCCGGCCAGGCTTCGACCCTGCTCCATGTCTGCCGCGACGATGGGCGTTTGGCGCGGCTCAAGGCGGATCTCGCCTTCTTCCATCCCACGCTTACGGTTTTGACCTTCCCGGCCTGGGACTGCCTGCCTTACGACCGGGTTTCGCCCAATCCCGAGATCATGAGCAGGCGCATCGACACGCTCGCGACCCTTGCGGGGGCAGCGATACGGCCGCGGATCGTCTTGACCACCGTCAACGCCGCGGTGCAGCGCGTGCCGCCGCGCCAGCTGTTCGAGGACCGCGCCTTGCGCCTGGCAAAGGGATCGCCGGGCAATCTCGACCGGCTCAGGAGCTTTCTCGGCTATAACGGCTACAACCGCACCGACACGGTGCGCGAGCCGGGCGAATACGCGGTGCGCGGCGGCATCGTCGACGTCTATCCGGCGGGCGCGGCTTCGCCCTTGCGGCTCGATTTCCTCGGCGACATGGTCGAGAACATCCGCAGCTTCGACGCGCTCAGCCAGCGCAGCACCGGGACGCTCGAAAATGTCGAATTGCGGCCGACCAACGAGGTGCTGCTCGACGAGCGCGTGATCGAGCGCTTCCGTTCGCGCTACCGCCAGGAATTCGGCGCGTCGGTGCAGCACGACCCGCTTTATGAATCGGTCAGCGCCGGGCGGCGCAGCGCCGGCATGGAGCATTGGCTGCCGCTCTATTACGAGAGCCTGGAGACGATTTTCGATTACTTGCCCGGCGCGGCGGTGTCGCTCGACCACCAGGCCGAGGAGGTGCGGGCGGACCGGCTCGCCACCATCGCCGATTTCTACGCCGCGCGGCTTTCCACCCCCGCGCCGGGCGCGCCCGCCTATCGCGCGCTCAAGCCCGAACTGCTTTATCTCGACGATTCCGAATGGGCCAAGAATCTGGACGCAAGGCGCGTGGCGCAGCTTTCGCCTTTCGCCGCGCCCGCGGGCGCCTTGTCTTTCGATGCGGGCGCCTTGCCGGGGCATGATTTCTCGGGGTCGCGCGCCGATCCCAACGTCAACCTGTTCGACGCGTTGCGCGCGCGGATCGAAGCCTATGAGAAATCCGGCCGCCACGTCTTGATCGTCGCCTATAGCGCGGGCTCGGCCGACCGCTTGAAGAGCGTGATGAAGGATCACGCCATGGCGGAACCCGCGCCTGTCGCGGATTGGGCTTCGTTCCAGGCTCTGCCCAGAACCGCGCCGGGCCTGGCGGTGCTGCCGCTGGAGAAGGGCTATGTCGCGAACGGCGCCGCGCTCATCACCGAGCAGGACATTCTCGGCGACCGGCTTTCGCGCCCGGCGCGGCGGCGGACCAATCTCGATCATTTCATCGCCGAAGTCTCGGCGCTCAATCCCGGCGATCTGGTGGTGCATGAAGAGCACGGCATCGGCCGTTATGACGGGCTCGTGACGCTGGAAGTGGCCGGGGCGCCGCACGACTGCCTGCGCGTGATCTATGCCAGCGACGACAAGCTGTTCGTGCCGGTCGAGAACATCGAGGTGCTGTCGCGCTTCGGTTCGGCGGACGCGGCGGTGCAGCTCGACCGGCTCGGCGGCGTCGCCTGGCAATCGCGCAAGGCGCGGGTCAAGGCGCGCATCCGCGACATCGCCGGCGAACTGATCGCGGTCGCGGCCGAGCGGCAATTGCGCGAAGGCGAATCCATGGCGCCGCCCGAAGGCCTTTACGACGAATTCGCCGCGCGCTTTCCTATCCCGAGACCGAGGACCAGGAGAAGGCGATCCGCGACACGCTCGGCGATCTGGCGTCGGGCAAGCCGACCGACCGGCTCATCTGCGGCGACGTGGGCTTCGGCAAGACCGAGGTGGCGTTGCGCGCGGCCTTCGCCGCGGTGATGGCGGGAACCCAGGTGGCGGTTGTGGTGCCGACCACGCTGTTGGCGCGGCAGCATTACCGCAGCTTCGCCGAGCGCTTCGCCGGTTTGCCGGTCAAGATCGAGCAGCTGTCGCGCTTCGTGGCGCCCAAGCGCGCCGAGCAGGTGAAGGCGGACATGGCGGGAGGCCGCGTCGATATCGTCATCGGCACCCACGCGCTCTTGGCCAAGAACGTGGCCTTCAAGCATCTGGGATTGCTGGTGGTGGACGAGGAGCAGCATTTCGGCGTGGCGCAGAAGGAGCGC
>Ga0187810_10000189_pt1 | contig 28350 bp, 29 predicted proteins | sample NC_wetland_sal_i_9_FD_132963 | JGI IMG/M metagenome (GOLD analysis project Ga0187810, IMG submission 132963) | Wetland sediment microbial communities from Neuse River Estuary, North Carolina, USA - ASW_5 | ecosystem: Environmental > Aquatic > Freshwater > Wetlands > Sediment | place: USA: North...
ACCTAAAGCCTGTAGATTCAGGAGGTTTGGCCCACACCGAGGCGCCCCTGGGGATCGAGTTCGTTTCGCGCCATCAGAGCCGCCGCGCGCCTGAATAAATCCACGACTCAATTTCATCCTATCAAGAAACACTGTGCATGAATGGCAAGGTTAGCCTGCACCGCTCCTTGCCGGAACTGTTGCGGTCTTTAGAGCGCTCTGAGTAAACGCAGGGCGTCGCTTGACCCTGCGACGCCTGGAGAGTAGACTCCGCTCACCGCCCTCAAGTCCCCTTGGCGCGTGGTTCTGTGCGTCGCATTTAATTCTTGCGGACAATTTTGTCCAGAGCGAGGTCGACTGTGAGCGGAAATCCGAGCATTCTTTCCAGAAGGGCAATCCTATACTTTTGGGCATGCACTTTTATCGGTGTAACAGGGTTGGCAACGTTTCTCGCGAGCTGCGGCGGCTCAGTTTCGCTCAAGTCTGTGAACGGCATGGGGGCGATTACCGTGAGCATTACCGATCCTCCGAGTTGCGCGTTCCCCCATGGCAGCTTCCAGCACGTCTTCGTGACCATTCGGTCCGTGCAGGCCCACACCAGCGCGACTGCGGACGATAATACTCCGGGATGGCAGGAGCTCGCCCCTCAACTGAACTCCCAGCCTGTGCAGATCGATCTTTTTTCCGCAGGCTCGAATGCCTGCCTGCTGGCCATGCTGGGATCGAATTCATCGCTGCCCGCGGGCACCTACCAGCAGATTCGTTTACTTTTGGTACCCAGTTCGGGAAGCAGTGGCCCGCTTCCGGCCACCAGCGCCTGCCTCGGGCAGGGCTTCAATTGCGTGGTCCTTCATGACGGCACGATTCACGAACTGGAGCTCTCCAGCCAGGCCAACACCGGCTTGAAGATTCCGCCAGGGCAAATCGTCGGCGGTCCCATTACGGTGAGCCCAGGCCAAGACATCGACCTCAATATAGATTTCAACGCGTGTGCATCCATCATCGTGCAAGGAAACGGAGTGTACCGGCTGAAGCCGACTCTGACCGCGGAGCAGGTCGGCACGACCAACACGGGAATCAGCGGCCAGGTCCTGAACGCAGCTACGCACGCGCCCATCGCGGGGGGAACGACACTCGTGGCGCTCGAGCAGCAGGACGCTTCGGGAGCCGACATCATTTTTGAGCAGACCGCCGCGGATTCCACGGGCCAGTTTAATTTCTGTCCTCTTCCTACTGCGGCCACCTTTGACGTCGTGGCCGTAGCCATTGACGGCGCTGGAAAAGCCTACAATGCGACCATTGCTGTGGGCGTTCCCGGCGGCACAAACCTCGGCGCGATCAATCTGGCTGCTGAAACGGGGACGCCGGCGGGGCCGGCAACGTTTCAGGGCCTGTTAACAGCGACCACGGGGACCGCAGCCGCGTCGATTGACGCATCGGTTGCTGCATTGCAGCCAATTTCTCTCGGCGGCGGACTCATCCGCTCGGTAGTGATTCCGGCCGAAGGCGCGTCCACAACGGGCATCTCGCTCGATTCAGCAACCGCGTGTTCCCCCAGCGCCCCGCCGCACACGAATTGCGCCCCGTACACTTTGATCGAACCCGCCAGCAATCCCAGCGTCGGGATCTTTTCTGCGGGAAAGATTTCGTTCGCCGCACCGGCTGCCGGAGCCGTGCCGTATTCAATTCGAGCGAATGCATTCGCTCCGATGATGGGCAGCACTACGATTTGCACGCAACCGTCCATTTTCGTGACGCTGGATTCCATCGGTAATCCCCTGCAGGCGCTTCCCAACTCGACGACAGTGCCGAAGGAGATCGATTTCACCGGCTGTTCGTGAGCGGAGCCACATCTGCATTTAAGTCGAGGAGAGCGCGCGTGCCCGCCGGTCTCCCCGTTTCTGGGCCCCTCAAATCATCAATCTGACGCGGTCAACAAGTGAAAATACTTGCGAACAAAGGGAGACTGCCTGCTCGTGTTCGGCGTCCTACAGAGAAAGTGCGGCAAGCAGGTCTAGCTAACCGTCAAAGCCGCGCTGAAAACAAAAGACTTAAAACAATCCCAACAGCTTGGGAGCGTCAGTCAAGATTGGTCGGGGAATTGCTGTATTCCTCGCGGGTAAAGGCGCATCTTTGCGCTGGTCAAGTGGCAATTGTGGTTATTTGACAAGCGACCTTTTGGCCCTGAAGGTCTAGTGGCTGGACAGAGGGTAACGGAATGCGAACCAGGCTCCTCACAGTTTTGGCTGGCTTGCTGGCCTTAGGGCTCAGCGGTCGAGCGGCTCGCGCCGACATGATTACGGCCACCAGCAATGGGGCGTCTTGCTCGGCCTGTCCGGCCGCGACATACACGGTGACAGCCACTGGTTCCGGAAGCAGCTACACGGTTTCGTTGAACATTCTCTTGACCGGGTCCGCGTCAGGCATTTTCATTTCCGCCGTTGACGTCGGCCTGGGCACGGGATCGATGACGGGAACGCTGGCGTCCTTCACCGCGAACGGCGTGTCCGGAAACCTCGCTGATTGGGCGACGTCCGCTGGGCCGATCAATAGCACCGGCAGCCTTTGCAACGGCACCTCCAGCGAGTTCATTTGCTCTTCTACTGCACTGACGAGCATCACTCCCGCGACCGCCGGGGATTCTTACACTTGGACTTGGAATGTGACCGTCCCTTCGGGAAGTTTGACGGCCGACAATCTGATTCACATCGGTGCGAACTACGATCCTCATCAAGGCTGGATCATCTCGGACACAACCACCGCGCCCGAACCCGCTACTTACCTCATGTTCGGGTTGGGCCTGCTGGGCCTGATGCTGTTGAGCCGGCGCCGCCTGCACGCTTAGCCGCACCGCAAGCCTCAATCGGTACGAAGCGCTTTTCCTCTTCCTCCTCCAAGCACGCGCCAGAAATTTATCCGGAGTCCGCCAGCCGGACGTTCTTGGCAGCTAAATCTCAGATCTCGTTCGACTCCCTGCATCTGATTCGACACAGGTGAATCCACCGCTCTGCTTCCCGCAAGCTACGCACTCCCGAGGCCCGCTCCGTTTCCTTTGCCGGGCTCCTTCAGGGTTGGGGGACACGGCACGCTGCTGAAGTGGCATCGCTTGAAAGGCGCTGGTTATTCGTGCAGGACAACGCTCAGGAGGGAAGTGTTGATGTGCAGCCCGCCATTGTACTCAATGAAGCCCAGTTTTCTGAATTTGTTCATGAAAAAATTGACTCGGGAGCGCGTTGTCCCGATCATTTCCGCCAGCATCTCTTGCGATACTTTGGGAAGCATTTTTTGAGGCTTGTCTTGCTTGCCATAGCGAGCGAGCAGCAGAAGTGTGCGGGCCAGCCGTTTCTCGCTGGAGTTAAAGAGCTGATCGATCAAATCCTGCTCGATGCGGATGTTCCGCGCCAGCATATAAGCCACGAAGCGGTCGGAGAACTCATGTTCTGCATGGAGCACGCGAATCATCTCCTGCTTTTCGACAAGCAGTAAAGTCGCTGGTGTCATCGCGGTCGCCGTCCCCATACGAACGGCCTGACCTGCCAATCCTCCCTCGCCAAAAAAATCACCGGGTCCAAGCATCGCCACGACTGCCTCTTTGCCGACCGCGTTGACCACAGACAGCTTGATCGTGCCTTTTTGAATGTACAGAACATGGTCCGTGGGATCGCCTTGAGAGTAGATGTTCTGCGACCTTTGATACTCCACGATTCTTCTCGCCAGGCCAGCGGAATCGAGGAAAGCCTGGGTGTTAAAGCCGGGTTGTATCTTGGGTCGTATCTTGCTTGAACGTGCGATTGATTTCATGGCGCCCCCGCCTGACGCAGCTACTTCTTCGAAAGCTCGCCCTGGAAACGGTTTTCCACATCTTCACGACTTAGCGCGTTTCCCGCTTTGAGCAATATCACCGAATATACGACTTCATTGCCGGCAAGTTGCGCGGTCATAAATGCCCCGTTTTGGGGCAGTTCCTGGTAGACGAATTTCACTTTTCTGCCGTCTTCCAGCGTCTTGATCCACTCTTCGTCTGGCATTTTCGCTTCCAGCCGATCCGCGAGACGCGTGCGAGAAAACCGCACAATTCGTACGTTCGATTCGGCTGCACGTCTTGACCAAATAACCGCCGAATCTTGTCGAGGGATAGTGTAAGTATCTGGAAAGAGTTCTGTCGGTCGTCCGCCGAACAGTGACCCGGAATGCTATTTCAAGCCGAGCTCTCCGTTCAGGTGCTGGATGATTCCATAGCACTCGCATGCGGAGCGTTCCAGTTTCGTGCGGTTCAGGATCTTCACGGACGCGCGAGGGTACTCGATCAGCCGCTTCTTCTGCAAAACACCCGCCGCCAGGCTAATGGTTGGCCGGTCTGTTCCGAGCATCGTGGCCAGGAAATCATGGGTGATCGACAACGCCCCGGAATCCACGCGATCCTGAGTCATCAACAGCCACCGGGCAAGACGCTGCTCCGCGCTGTGCAGCCGGTTGCACGCAGCCGTTTGTGAAACTTGCAGGCAGTGCAGCACGATATACCGGCTTAGCAGCATCTGCAGCTGCGAACTTGACTGCAGGACGTCTTGCAACACTTCAACTTTTATCCTGAACCCGTCTCCCGCGATTTGTACGATCTCGCGAAACGGGTTCCTCCTCAAACCGACCGCCGATGGTATCCCCGCGATTCCTTCTTTTCCCACGATGCCGCATTCCACCGTCGCTCCGCTTTCCATCACCACGACGAGCGAGAGTAAGCCTCCATTCGGAAAATAGACGAAACGCAGGGTTTCGTTTGGCTCGTGAAGGACTAGATGAGGCGGCAACTCGACGAATTCCAAGTGCGCGCGGACGGAGAGATATTCGCTATCCGTAAGCGCCAGAAGAATCTTGTTGCTTACAGGTTTCCCATCCGTATTGGTTCGTTCACCAGACTGCACGGCTTGCACATCTCTTCCTTCCAAAGTGATCCTCCGCTCGACTGGAATGAAACGCCGGAGACGCCTCGCAGACCTGGCCTCCGTGCCTTGGTTCGCGACAAGTCCCTATCCTGGAAGGATAGTGTCGCCAGGTATTTTATTTCCTTGCGTCAATCCAAATCTGTATCAAATCGAACAGTGAGGAGGGGCGGCTTGAGGTCCGCTCTGCGGACAAGATCTTGTAGATTCAGATGGTTTGGCCATCGCCGAGGCGCGGGGGACGCAGTGGTATTTGTAGCGCCGGCGTCTCGCCGGCGGGTTCCTGTTTCAAGGTATCATCCGCGAATTCCGCACGCCCGAAGAACAGCAGCGCCTCGCGGCCATGCGCGCCGGCTTGCGCATTTCCGGCCAGCCTTAACCGCCCGAGTATGGTCCTGCCCCTCCGCGCGAGGATTGAGGCGGGCCGCAATTGACAATGTAGCTGGTGAAGTATAACTTTTCCGCAATCATTGGAGGTCACTATGGCCCCATCCCGTCGCGTGCTGGTTCTTTTCGTGATGCTTGTTCTCGTTGTGTTCGCACCTTCGCCGCTGAAAGCCCAGACCACAAGCCCAGCGGCGAGCGCGCTGACCAATCATGATGTGAGCGAGATGCAGAAGGCAGGATTAGCGCCAGCGATCATCATCGCGAAGATTATGAATGGCCCGTGCAACTTCGACACTTCTCCCGCGGCGCTGAAGGAACTCAAGGACGCGGGCGTTCCCGACAATGTGGTTTTGCAGATGGTGGAAGCTTCCTCGCCTGCAAAGCCGGCGGGCGCGGCCGAACCGGAATCAAAGCCGGCGATGAGTAATGAGCCCGCTCATTTGCGCGTGTATCGCGCGCACCGCTTTGGCGGGTCCGGGCTTGCGCCGTCCATTTATGTGGACGATAAACAAGTCGTCCGAATCGGCAGTGGCCGCAGGTGCACGATAAAACTCACGCCCGGTTCCCACATGATCCGGTCCGACGACAAATCTTCCGCGATTTCGCTCGATGCCAAGGGCGGGCAGGAATACTATATTCGCGTGGATGAAGAGACGGGATTCTGGAAAGGCCACGGCAAATTGACTCTGCTCGCGCCCGAACAGGGCGGTCCGGAATACAAGCTCCAAAAACCTGTGGAAGACGACCGGAAATTCGCGAAGGAAATGATCGAGCCTGACGCGGCTCCGGACTCGAAACAGGATGACACAAAGAAGGGACCTGCGCAGCCCGAATCGAATCAAATTGAGCTTTGACTCCCGGTATCAGAAGTAACGATCCGCACCTCGCCGCCATGCGCCTGGGTTTCCATATTCCCGCGCAGCCGTACCCGTCCGAGGTCGAGCCCGCCCCTCCGCGCGATGATCGAGCCGAGCGCGCCAATCGGGATTGAAATCGACGCACGATGCGCGGGGCACTGCTGGCTGCAGCGGCTCTTCGAGCTAGGGCAGGCAAGAAGAACGATTGGGGCTCTTACAACTCCATCCGGTGAGTCCCGCAGATTTTGCTTGCAAATAGGAACCATGTAAGGTATATATTCACGGTGGTTACATTTTTCTGGGGGGAACGCGCATGAGTTCGAAGAGCGAGTACTTAACAGTTCGAGTGGACGCGGAGCTCAAAGAGGAGATTTCCAAGGCGGCCCAGGTCGAGCATCGGTCACTTTCGAACATCAGCAAGTTGCTACTCGAATATGCTTGGGGTCGGTACCTCGCCGCTGGCTCAATGCGGGAACTCTTAAATTCTAGCGAAAAGGGGGCACACCGAGTGCTCAAATGAGAACTCCAATCAGAATTATGCAGGCCGAGTTAAAGGAAGTCAGCGATCTGGAACGCGAGCTTGCTTGGAAAGAGCAACGCCTGAAGGACATAAAGGAAAATCTTTTGGTGCTGCTTCGCGAAGGCGTCCCGATCGAACCCGGGAGATTCGACGCTCGACTGGCCACTCGGGTGGGCCGCCCCGTACCGTGGAAGCAATTATTTGTAGAACGTTTGGGCCAGTTTCAAGCGGACATGCTGAAGCGCCAGTTCAAGACGCACGTATATTTTGAGGTCGAAGTTGTAGAACATGCTGTTCCGCCGCTATGGCAGGCGGGTGCTGGCGAAACAGGCGCGCAATCCTGAGAAGCCGCCTCGCAATGTGGCGGCCTTTCCACCCCGGGCAGCTTGGGGCGGAGCGTCCTGCTGGACGCGCTCGGGAATGTTTACGCCACCGGGCCGAGGACTCCACTTGGCTATCCTTGCACTGCGTGCCTCAAGTATTAAAGCTGTAACCTGTACCGCGGATTAGGAGCGCAACTAATGGAAAAGTATCATTTGGCGGATGAGGTTCAACAGATCAGAAAGGAAATACCAGCACTTAAAGATGACGGCGCGTTCGTGCTTTGGTTCCTTCGCGCATTCCTAGCCGATTCTGAAGAATCCGCGAAATTCGCCTTAACCGGCCAGTCCGGGGATAAAAACTTAGATGCTATACTGATCGATGAGAACGCGAAACAAGTTCACCTTGTCCAAGGTAAGTATCACCGGTCGGCGAAGCCAGAGAAACGCAACGACGTCATGGCGTTCGCAGACTGGGCGACCGTCCCTTGGGGCGAGCGACAAATTCGAGCGGCTTTCTATTCTAAACTTGCCCCCCTCGCCCAAAAGAAGATGGACGTCGCGATCAATAGAATCAGGCAGCGTGGGTACGAGCTCCGCCTCTATTTCGTTACCACGGGAACTGTAAGCGCGACGATAAGGGATGATGCCAAATACAAAGTAATCCAGGCTTCGACGCACCCTCAGATACAGATCCTGGATGCGAAGCGCGTTGACCAAATATTCCACGATTACGTTTACGGTATTGCCCCGGCTGTGCCCACCTTGTTCCTTCGGATCTCGGAAAGTGGAGCCGCCACGACGGAGGGGGTTCACCACAGGTTTGATCCCAGCACGGAGATCGAATGCTGGGTCTTTTCAATGGCTGCAGAAGATGTCGGTGCTCTTTTCAAGAAATCGGGCATCCGACTCTTTGCGCGGAATATCCGTGGTTACCTTGGTGAATCTCCTGAGATAAATGAGGCCATGGCCACGACTGTCAAATCTGAGCCTGAGAATTTCTGGTACTACAATAATGGCGTAACCATTGTTTGCGATGAGGCAAAGCGGGAGGTAGAGAGTGGATTGGACGTTCTGCGCGTCGAACGAGCTCAGGTCATCAATGGCCAGCAGACCACTAGGACGTTGGAAAGAACACCCTCCAGGCGGGCTAGTGTGCTTGTAAAGGTCATTCGCATACCACGTGCCGCCGGAGACCACGCACGCTACGAAGACTTGGTGAGCTCAATAGTTCGAGCTACTAATTGGCAGAATCCAATTTCCCCATCCGATCTGATTTCTAATGATTACATTCAGGTTTACTTGGAGCGCGAACTTCGCAAACGGGGATACCAGTATCTGAGGAAACGAGAGAGCAAATCGGAGGCTAGGCGCAGAGCAGACTCTCAAATCAACTTTCAGATAAGCAAGTTTGAACTCGCTCAGTCTGTAGCTGGCTCTGAATTCGACCCGGCTATTGTTCGACAAGGGAAAGAGGCATTATTCGACGAACGTAACTACCGTTCAATTTTCAAGACTGAGTCTGTGGAGTTTTACTTGAAGCGCTACTGGCTATTACGAACTGTTGGATCGGTAGCATACGGGAGATCGAGGGAGTTTAAGTACGCCAAATGGCTTACGTACAACCGAGTCTACGATCTCACCTCTCAGGCCATTTCCTCAAGAGACTTGTCTCTCAAGTTTCGAACCGCCTGTGAGTGGGATGACGTGCGGACTCTTACTCCATTGAGGAATCTTATCTTTACTGTATTTCGGGCCGTCATCAGCTTCTACAGAAAGAATAGTGGGACCGGAAAAGATCGAATTGATTGGCCAACATTTGTTAAAGCCTCAGACCAGCACGCTGCCTTCGCCTCTTATTGGCGAACTGCGGAGAAGGTGAGAGCCAAGACCGTTCGACGCAGGCTTAGCACCTTTCAAGCGCGTCTCTCTTTAATTGATTTATCCTCGTAGTCCAATACGCGCACTTCCCCGCAGGTAGCCTTGTGACCGTTCACGTCGCAACCACAATATATCGCCACGACAGGGCAGTTTCGCGGGCATCTACCTCCCACCCCGACTCGAAATTGGCTACGTTAAACGCCGCGCCGATGTTAGGCGCAGAAAGCGTCGCGCGAGGATTGGAGCCGCGTAAGCGCACGCGGGAGCGAACGCGGCGCGCCGCGGCCACGATTTCACGGAGGAGCGAGGCGAGCGCGTCAGCCAGACTTGCGGCCGCCGCCGACGGAGTGTTTGCGGGATTCCTTGTTTCTCGAGGACTCTTCGGCGCCGTGCTGCATCAATTTCTTTCCGCCGAGACGATCCAGGTTTCCCAGGAACGCATTCTTCTCAAGGTTTTTGGTTCTCTTTTTCTTAGCCATAGCTGCACATTACTCGAATGGCGTCCGCGCGTCAATTTCACGGATTCCGGCGCAGTGGCTCAGCTTGATTTGGCTGGGGATGGCCGGCAAGGCCATGCTACATTACTTGCCATGAAGCTCAACTCAAAAGAGCTTGGACCATGGCCGATTGTTTGGGCAATTGTTTGGGCGCTGGCCATCATTGCCACGGCTTTCTTGTTCAAAGGCAAACCAGCCGAGTACTGGATTGAATCAGGACTCATTGTAGGAGCACTCGCCTTTGTGGTGCTGAAGTCCCGGCGACCCTCCGCCTCCGCTAGATAGATTCCATTATTGCAATCCGCTGCCATAAGTTCTTCCGAGTTCACCAAAGGGTAGCGGGCTCGTTTGGCTTAGAACGTCGCTCTTGGTAGCACAGCCACTCCTGGTTGTGTGCAGTGCACTTGTGGCAGAAAAAACCACAGAGGATTCATCCTGAAGAGACTCATCCCGAAGGACAAGAGTGCCTGTGCTACTGGACCCCGCGCGAAAGAAAAGGCCGCGCGCGAACGTGCCGCCCGGCCGTCGAAATTCGAGCCTCTTAGCTCTCTGGAGACCTGCCGCTGGGGCTTATTTCACCATGGCGGATTGTGAGCGGACGGCCATCCATTTGCCATCGCGCTTGACGAAGACGTCCATCCAAACGTATTTCCCGCTGGAGTCTTTTCCTTTGGTCGTGCTTTTCTCGGTGTCGCTGCCCTGAACCACGGCTACGCTTCCCATGACCTTCACTTCCATGGGCCCAATTTCATAGGACGTGAGCGTATTTGCGCCGGATTTCACGTCCGCCAACAAACTCGCCTTTGTTTCCTTGGCGCCGTCGGCGCTGATGCCGGCCCAATCGTCGGCGATGATCTGACCGAGTTTGTCCACGTCAGCGGCTTTCGCTGCTTCCAACCAATCGTGTTCCAGTTGCTTGACCATTTGCGAGGTGCTCGGAGCTTTGGCCGGTGGCGGCGTCGCTTGAGCGAACGCCAGCCCGACGCAGACGCAGACCAACAGAATTGTTCCTAGAACCTTCTTCATTTTCTTTCTCTCCTGTTTTAATTCTTGGAAATCGGATGTAGGATTTTTGAAGCCGTAAGAGAGTGTATACGGTAAGCCTGGATTGTCAAAGGAATTCGCCGCGCGGCCCGAACGTGTCGTCCCAAAGCGTAAGCGCCGGTTTCCGATAAGACCGCTTCTCGAGACTTGGCCTTGCCGTCGTCACTGACAGCGGCAGGTTCTGAACGAACATTTCAATTTTGCCTCAAGGGGACGTGTCAGGAATTAAAGTGGACTTGTCCGGTTTCAGCGTTAATTTGGCTTTGGCGGAACGGCTCTATTCCCTGAAATCCTGTCGAAAATGTCGGCGAGGTTTCCGCTGGATATGTTGGAAACATCTACGCCATAGATATCACGAATTCTCTCGATGAAACTCTCATTTGTTTCATCGTCATGGAAGTCACAAAGGCTCGATTCGTCAGAAATCCATGCCCAATCGAGATCAAGAACGCGTTTCACAAAATCCTTCGATAGCTCCGAGTGCTGGCTAACGCGGGCGCTGGTGGCAAACTCGACCGGGACCTTGACACCCGGTCGCGGTAGACTGGCCTTCGTGGCTCTGAACCGCTCGAAATTCTTGCGGAGTTCTTCGAGTGCTTCAAGCCTCGAATTTGCGCCTCCCGCCATCGCCGGCCAATTAATTATGCTAGCCGTCCATGGAAATGGTTTGAGGCGAGATCTGTGCAAAGGTTCGGCAACTGACTGGAACGAAATGTGTACGGGATAGTCTTCCATCCTCCACTCGCGTTTGAACATCGAAGCGAGAAACGCCCAGGCCGCTCGGGCTTGCCGCAAAATGCTTTCAAGCTTGGGCACGGTCTTTTTATATCATGACGGCGTTAGCGCCCGATAAGTCTTCTAATCGGAACGTGGCTTTCCCCATCCGCCATGCCGGTCCTCGTGCGAAGCGTGCAAGTGATCGAGCGCCATCCGCCCTTCCTCAACGTGCCACGCACGCGCAATAGTGTCCGTGCGCCACACGCCAAAGCGAACTCCACGCCTTGTGCGGCTATTTCATGATGAGGTGGAGAACCTCCACGCGAAATTGACGGGATAGGAGATAGACGCGCGCGAAACTGCCCTCCTCTGCGTCGCGTTAATGATGGCGACGGGAAGAGACACCGATGCAAGTCTTTGATTGTCGTTGAAAGATTACGTAACGAGGTATATATGTCACCTATGTGCTTTAACAACTAATCGCCATGAAAATTTGCCGAATTACGATTCACAATTTCCGCTCCGTTAGAGATGCGACATTCGTGCCAGAACCCTACACCGCTCTTGTGGGGCCAAACAATCATGGCAAATCAAATATAATCCGTGCTCTCCTCTTCTTCTTCGATGAGGTGAAAGTCAGTTCTGAAGATTTCTTGACGGAAGTAGGTGGTGCGAGAGCGGAGGAAATGTGGGTCGAAGTGGAGTACTCGAATTTCTCTCCAATCGAGCTTGAGAACATTCCGCCAGAATACTTGCTCAGCGGGTCGCGCATGAGAGTCAGGAGAGAGTGCAAACTGTCGGACTTGAAGCCAGTGGCACACGGCTACGAACTTAAAGGCACAGCGGAGGCGCTTTCTGAAGATGATTTTTTTGGAGCTAAGGGCGTTGGGAAATCAAAATTGGGAGATGTCGTCTTCATTCCAGCCATTCGCGACGTAAAAGACGAACTTAAGCCTCAAGGTTCTACTGCGCTCTCCAATTTGGTCAAGCAGATAGTTACGCCAACACTTTGTGAGTGTCCTGAATACGAAAGGTTAAGTGAGGCGATGGAGCTGTTCGAGAATGCACTTCGAGGCCAGGGAGAAGTGGCAAGACGTGAACAGAGAACTTATTCCAGCCTGAATGAAATTGAAGCTACGCTTAATGAAGAGCTTCGTGAGTGGCACTGTGATGTGAAAATGCAAATCAAGCCCATGGAACCCGTTGACATCGTTCGACAAGGCACCTCTTTAACCTTGCGTGGACAGGGAGAACCAGATGGATTGCCCGAATCAAAGGGTCATGGCATTCAGCGATCATTGCTTGTTGCTCTACTGAAAATCTTGGCGGAAGCGGAAAGGGCCAATCGCCTGAGAGCTAGTTCGAGTAGTAAGAAAGTTTTCAGGCCCATCTGCACGTTGGTCTTATTCGAAGAGCCAGAAATATTTCAGCATCCTCCGCGCCAAGCTAAACTCTTTGAGGATTTGCGGCAATTATCAAAAAGAGATGACCTCCAAATAATTGTCTCCTCCCACTCCAGTCACTTTCTTCACCCTGACCTCGATCTAAAGTCCGTCGTTCAGGTGAGGAAAGATCCATATACCGTCGCATATCAGGTTTCACAAGGCACGCTTGAAGAACTGGCTGAGGAAGTTCGTCAGCAACGACTCGATGTGACACGATGGCTAAATGGTGACAGAAGCTCATTATTCTTCTGTGATCGCGCACTCTTGGTCGAGGGCGCGACTGAGAAAATTGTCATCCCATATCTATCTTCCCGATACCGCGGTTCTCTTGATGGTTTTTATGTGATGGATTGCGGTCTTAAGACAAACATCAAGCACTTTATGCGACTTTGTTCGGACCTGAGAATCACACATATTGTTTTGCACGATGCCGATGACAATCTGCCTTTAGACAACTGGAAACGTGCTGAAAATCAGGCTATCGAAGCAGTAAGAAATCAGTCGACTATCGAAATCCATTCGGTTTCACCTAAGTTTGAAGCTTATTTTGGCATCGGCGGCGGTGGAGGAATCCAAGCCAGAAAGCCATTTCAAGTGCTTCAATTCTTCAAGGAAAATGAGGTGAAACGCGATGCGCTGCGGGCCATACTTCCTGAGATTTTCCCACCTCTAGAGCAATGACCACTCGCGAATTTAGCCTGTGGCCAGACTACGGGCAATCTTCAGGTACCTTGAGCCCAGGCTCCTATCGTAGCTGAAGACATAACTTGCCCAGCCAGATAGTTGTGCGGCCCTCTTGCGATACACCCGAGGTTGAGTGACCGCGCCATGGAACATCGCGCGGAGCATTCTCCGTGTTTGACGATCCGGTTGCACCTTTTCGTTTACCACAAGTCCGGTCACGTACATAGCTTGGCCGGATTTTGCATTTCTGATCTTCTTTCGATTGATCGTGAACCCACGAGCTCCCAGAAGCGCGGTCAGTCTTGTTAGAAAATTCTCTGGAATAGGTAGCCTACGGGAAAAAGTCAAGTCATCAGCATAACGAGAGTATGTCATGCCAAATCTCCTGCAGATTCTAACAATCTCGTTGTCGATTTCTAGAAAAACAAGGTTTGCCAACGAAGGACTGGAGGGCGCTCCTTGCGGCAAGCTGCCCTCAAATGTGCAAAGCATTGTCAATAGCCGCGACATCTCTCGCGAAAAACCAAACTCACGAAAGATCTTGAGTACTTTCTCCATTCGTACTGACGGAAAAAAGTCCTTAATGTCGACATTCAGCAAGTATTGCGCACCGACATGGAACCGAGCATTTTGGATTATGCCTGTTCTCTTCACGAACCCCGTCACATACTCGGGGATTTTGTGCTTCTCTAAGATCTGGCGAAGAATAAACTTCTGGACAGCCTTCAAATAAGTTCGCGGCGCAAGAATTGTGCGGGAACCTCCAGACTTCTTCGGCACCTTGTATCGACGGTAGTACGGGTATTTTCTACGTGGGTGGGTAGCTAACGAGGTGATTAGTTTGGGGCTGATCCCCAAGATAAGCCCAAATGCAGTGGGTGAAACCAAGGGGGGAAGCCCCGCATGAACCAGATCGGAAAATGCCTTTTCCTCGGCTTGACTTAGTTCACCGGTGGCAAGTATAGCTTTCTTGAGATCGACAGCGCTCTTGAATGAAACGAGTGGCGGCAGCATGTTAGATCTACCAGTTGAGGGCCGAGTTTGAAGCAGCCCTCACTGCTTGAAGCGACGCGCACGCGAAGAGAAAAGTTTCTCAGCGCGCCGGAACAAGCGATGAGAAACTTTTCTCTTCGCTTGCGCGGACCTTACATCTAGGACCATGCACTCTTTGGTTGGCGAAACGCCAACCGATCTCACATTGGCGCTGACAATGTCAACGCTATCAGCCGCCACTCGAAGGTCAGTCTACAGCAGCTTCTTGATGAAAAAAAGTCGATTTCTGTCACGGGAAAGCGAAAGCCCAATCGAGGAGACCATCTGGAGGCCAGTACCTGAAACAGCATATAAACTCTTCCTTTTGATAACAAGCCTATTTTTCAAGAGGTTTCGCAACATTTGGCGAATTTCGAATAATGTAGGCTGTTTTTGATTCGAGATTACTCCGAACTCTTCGCGCAGACGGGATTCGGCGACGGGTTGAAGTACATTTACGAGGTACAGAAGAATGAGCGGACGATCAGCCTCGTACATTTGAATTCCATTGGCCGATCAGACGCCTCATTCGCTTCTTGGCCTTCACTTCCAAGACCAGCTCCCTCACTTCATGCCAGACGTCCAGCCGTTTTCGGTAATTCACAAAAACGACTTTCGCATTGTTTTGCTCTGCGGCCTTCACGGGCCCCAGCATTACGTATCCTTTGCTTTTCTTAAATTCCATATCTATTATGATTCTCAGCTTCTCTGCAACCTGCCCAGCCAGACAAAACATACCCAACTCTGCGAATGAACCAGGACTCGAAGGAAAGATGATTACCACGTCCATTTTATTTGTGACTAGAGAGAATTCGTGATTTGCTAAGTTTGAAGCACGACGCCCCGTGGCCTCAGTATAAGCCCGGATCATTTCCTTGTGTTCGCCTAATCGAACGATACAGCGTTTCATTTCTGAAGCTAATTTAGACTTTATGAATACCCTCAGATCTGTTTGTCTATTTTTTTGTTTCGCGCGTCGACCGGCCTTGATTTCTGGTCCGCAGAGGAACACCCGGACCGGAAACCTGTCCAAACTACGTGTAGTGTCTATGTTTACTTCCTTCGACAATGGATCACGGAAGGGCCTTGAATGTCCTGGCGGCACGCTGTTCCTCGGGGATTAGACTCGCAATTCTAGACGAATCATTGCCCTATGTGCAATGGGATCAGCTAACGTACTCACGGAATGACTCGAAAGTATTGACGACCTTTCGACAAACTCGTGCGTCGCAAATCTGATCCTCCATAACGCCTTGCTTGAAATCGGCAATGGTATCGAAGCGCACCGGGAACCAGTCCTCCACCATCCGCCCCTGACCACCAGAGTTTCTGTGAGCCCCTGCTAGTTGTCCTTGAACGCGGTAGTCTGCCGGGGCAGCGGACGTTTGAGGCGCAAAGCATGAACCCAACATAAAATTTCAGCGTGGGCCAGGTGTTCGGGCGATTGATGCAAGCCGTTCTTGATTCTTCCGATGCGGCCTGCTTCTCCCCGCCCGCAAGTCGATCAAGGCCCTGCGCGACATTCCGCTCATTTTCACAAGGCGCGCCAGCGGCGCTTTTTTCAGGGCTGGCAGAATCTTCGTCTGCCATTCATCGCGTCGCGGGTCGGAATACTCCGTGTAGACGATCTGCGCTGAGTGAATTAAGCCGGATTCAATATCTTCCAACTTGTTCGATTCCTTCCCGATGTATTTAATTCGGTCGATTTGAACGTTTCGCCGTTGAAGCAACCCGATTGTCTGTTTTCCGCAAGGATTTCCCTCTGCATCGGCGCACTTTGATTCTGGATGAAATTCGTACTCCCTCAAAACATCCCCGTATGTTTTCACCCGCGCTATCTGTCGCGTGCCATGATAGCCCGCCGTCGTGATTCGGTATTTCTTTCCGGTATAAACGTCGATCCAATCCATTTCTAGCCATCGCCTCGAATCCAAAGTGTAGGGCGCGATTAGGTGAAATCGATCTGGGTTCGTGCCGGGGGGATGGCCGAGTGGATTTATGTGGCAAGTCAATAAGAAATTGAATGGTTTGATTTGGTCGCCGTAGCGCTTTCCTTCGTTGAAGTTTGTAAACGGTCGAATCACGACGGGACTGCTAGTTGTAACGCGTCCAACAGCCGGTAGACCTTTGAAGTGCAGGCCTCGCGTTGGCAACCCCAAACTCTTGCGAACGATGTTCAACCAAGCCTGCGCTATCCAATCGCGGTTCTCGTTCTCAGGGTCTTTGGGACTCAAGAGATGGCCCAGGCCATGCTCCGACCATCTGTCGGTATGGTTGTTGACGTCTTCTTGGAGCAGCACGGGAACTCCGCGACGATTTTTAATAAAGAGCGCATACCGCTTCGCCGAGATTGCGAGACAGTAGAGCTGCCGTTGTTCGCCATTTTTCGGATTGAAATTGTCTTCCTCGATTTTCAGGATCGAACCGGGAACAGCGTCGCGCTTGTAAGGATTGAGAGCGGCAAACCGCTCTGAGATCTCGTGCACCTGTGTCCAAGATAATGCTTTCACCGCCTCTCGATGGTCAGGAGTACGCAGCGGACCACCTGGACACGGAATGATACTTTCGCGCTCGGTAGCAACAATCGCCATGGAGTCCGTATCCTCCATTGCATAGGTACCCCCCAACTCGGTTACGCAGGATTCATGAAGTGCCAGCATGAGCCGCGCAGCGCCTGTAATCAACGACGCGAGAGGCGGAAAACAATATTCGCCGGGCTCTTCAGGGTTTGCCACACGGCAGGAAAACGGCTTCGCATCGATCCCGTGGCATCTTACCTTCACTTTCTTATCGGATTCGTGCCGATCCATTTGCGCGTAGATTCCATAGCTCGCGGCGTTTGCAAGCACCTTAAGAGCTTTGTCGAGGCGCTGTTTCTCAGTTTGAGAAAGGCCAGTGCGCGATGCCAGGCGTTTCCTTTCTTCGATGGCTACCTTGAAGAAATCCTGCTTCTTCGGATCGACTTCTACCGCACCGCGCAACTTTGTCGGTTCGAGGTTGGGCAGCAAGCCGCTCGACTCAAGGCGAAACGCATCGATTATTTTTGGAATCTTTCCGGTTAGAAGAACGGATGCGACAACATCTGGAAGCGAATACCACAAAGCTTGATTCGGATCGTCCTTGTTCGCGTGGAGACGATTTACGGCAACTTGCCAGTCGTTGTGATGCGGGCTGTATTTGCTGCGGCACGGCAGGATGTCGCCATCGGGAATGATCTTTACGAACGCAGTTAAACGCGGCCAAGTTTCAGGCGCAAACAAGTTGTCGCGAGTCAATCGCTGTAGGAAAGCCCGAATTTCGTCGCGGCAATGTTCGATCACTTTGATCTCGCGGGCGGTGACAAATCGCCAAAGTTTCATAAGGCTGTTGACCGTCGGATACATCGAGAGAAAATCGACATACACAACTGGAACCGGCACCTTGCGAATGTGAGCGCTGGCTCGCCCGCCGAAAAATGCTGATTGTGCGTAGCCCAGGTATCTACGTGGGAATTTTCGCTGGCGTTCGAGGATTGGCGGAATCCCCATCGCGCGCAAGTACGCTTTTCCGATAGAGGCTGGCGAGTACGCCTTCGTCGCTTGTAGGGCGATTGGATGCCTATCGTATTCTTCGAGAAGTTTTGCTGCCAACTCCGAAGTTGCCAAGACATCGCGCCGGTTGTAGTCGATGTATTGCTCGGTGAGCTTGCCGTGCCGAGCGGCCTTCTGTTTTCCGTGCTCTACATTGAATGCCTTGCAAGCCGATTCCAGGGAATAGCCCATGTCGGTAAGCGCAAACGCGAGCGTCCGCAAGTCCAGGAAGTGACCGCGAAACTTGTAACCTGATTTCGGCTTTCCAGTCTCAGAACCTTCCGGGATCAGGTCGGCCTTGTCACGTTTTTTGCGAGAAGTGAACCCCTTGAGGGCGCGCTTGCTGTCAATCTGTTTGATGCCGATTCTAGGGCGATATGGATTTGGATATTCGCGGTCAGTCTCATCCAGGTAGGTCCATAGCCCCAGGGAAAAACCGCCCGCGAAAGGACCGCGTGCTGGTAAAAAATCGTGCGCAATCCGAGAAAGGTCGAATGGCAGGTTGAATCCCAGGACAAGACACCTGCCCTTATACGCAGCCAGAAATAGTCGGGCCAGGAATTGCCTGAGTGTAAGCAGGCGAATCCTGGGCGGTCTGGCCCACGGAATGTCAGGTCTATGTGTTGCGGCGTACCGTTCAAGGACTTTCCACTCCTTTAGCGGCAGATCATCCGCGTGGAATAGTCCTTCCTCCGTACATTCTCCGCGTTCAATAAATCGATAGCTGCCGAAAGTGAGGCGCTGCGTTGCATCAGTCCGCGTCTCGGTATCGAATACAAACATCGCGACTGGGACTCGCCAGAGCCTGCGAGATCGTTTGTCAGGCTTCTTTTTTTTCGGCCACGGATATGCGCGAACTGCGATAGGCAATGGCGTTGGTGGATGGTGTGGCATCTAACGTTTTGGCGAGAACTTCTGTAGATCAGTTTTTCGCCACCATTTCGGCCCGTGCAATTTCACTAGGGTCGCATCGAGCGTTTCGAGCATTTCTGGAATCCAAGACAGGAACTTCTCCGCCAAATAGGCCAACATATCCAAGAATCCACGGATGCGTGCCGCACCGGCGAGCAACGGGCTGCGATTCGGATTCTCTAGGGTTTCTGTTGGCCAGTCGTACTGATCGGGACTTAGTCTGGCGCGATGATCGTTGACTGGAATGGATATTGTTGCGGCACTATTCGATTCTCCCGCAACATGATGAGCGTCTAATGTGCTTCTGCCGCGCTTCTTGCGCTCGCACTTTGCGCATATGGTTGGTTCGCTCCCTGTAATCAGTGCCTCGGGCCGCGTTTCGCCGCAAGTTTCGCATTTCTTATTTTCCCCGATACGTCGCAAAGCCGTTGCTTTGCGTTGGTAGGCCCGGATGGGGTCGCGTGGGGGCAGTTTCTTGGACATCACGTCACCCCCGCATAGAGTGATTCGAAGGACAGGACCCCTGCAGAGGCCAGCCGGTCCAACTCTTCGAGATTCGTTAGCAAGGAAATGCGTTTACGGCTGGCGTCAGTAATGCCCCTCCGACGAAATTCCTCAATTGCCGAAGCGTCGCCTGTTCTAAGATATTTCTGGACGGCTGCCCAGTACTCTCCGACGCGGCTCGCTTGTCGGGAATCGCGCATGGCGATTTCGAGCAGACCTTTTCGCGTCGGGATGACAAGAAGTCGTAAGAGTTTGTCGGTTGGTTTCGCCGCGTATCGGCCCTTGCGCTTCCGAAGCGCGGACTTGGCCAAGCGGATCACAGTGCTAGTGCTGAGGCCAAATTCTCTGGAAGCCCTCTTTAGCGAAACTCCGTCAGCCCTCATTCGAGAAATGACGTGAGTGACGCGATTCCACGTGTCCCGAAACTGCTCTGTCCTTGCAAAGAATTGTTTGGAAGTTTGGGGAGCGATGGTCCTGCTTCTCGCAGTTCGACTGCGAGATTTCTTTCTATCAACTCGCCTCCGATGTCTGCGTGGATGCTGACGCTTCATGTTATTCACTTCCATTCGGTATCCGCTGATCCCGCCGTAGAAACTTCTTTAAGTCGCAAATCAAGATGACTCGTCTGCGACCAATTCTGCGGCTCGCTAATGTCTTCTGCGCCACAAGTGTCGCAACGGTTCTCGGCGAAATACCCAGACGCCGGGCCGCTTCTGACATGCTGACTGCCAAGATTCTTCCATCCATGCGTAGCCCCTTCCTTGCAATCACGCGCAACAGTTTGCACTTGACTGTGATAGACTGTAAATAAATAACAAGCCTATTGCGTTAGGCACGAAGCCGTATGTTACAGAAGCGAGCTGATCTCGTTACGGGTGAAAGAGTCGCAGTGAGAAGCGCGAGGCTATGAAGACTCATGATGAGACGCTTTAGACATCCAAAACTAGGTGAATTTCACAAGTTCGTTGTAGCGAAAAACAACATCTGGACAACTCTCATTTCGGACGCCGAATTAGCCCGTCTAGTAAAGTTTCTAAGCGACAGCAATCAGAACCATGAGGCCAAGAAAATGGTTCGCATTGTGGATAACATGTTAGCGCTTGAGAAAATCGAACCGCCGGTTTGGGGGGTTACGGAAAAGGAAAGAGCCTTTTCAAGAGGGCCAAACGCGCTCCCTATGACGGTTGTAAGAAATGGGCGATCATTTCCGCACCCCAAGTTGAAAAAGATCTCCCCAGAAAAATATCAACAGCAACTTGACATCGACGAGAAGCGATCCCTGGTCACCACTGAGCTAGCACGACATCAATATGTTCCTATTGTGTTCCTGGGCCCACGACCAAGATGGAATGTGATGTGGCGAGTCCGAGCCGAGGCTGCCGGAAGACTTCGAGGAAATCGTCGCTCATCGGAACTGAACGATGGTGCGGCTCTTCAAATGATTTTAGACCTCGCGAGGGCTGGTTATTTGAACCGTCTCCGACGATGCGTCTATTGTGAAAAGTGGCTCTATGCAAAATTCCGACACCAAATGTTTTGCTCTAGGAAGTGCCAGCAAAAACATTATGCGCACAGCGAAGAGTGGAGGGCGAAACGCCGTGAATATATGCGCGGATATCGCCAGGGAGGGATGTGAAGGTATGGACATTCAGTGTCAAGCAGATTTCACCCGGATGCGCGGAGTCAGGAAAAAAGTAATGACAAACCACAGTGCACAGGTCTTAGGTTTGGTAGCACCGCGCCACGGCGTTGTGACGCTCTTTGGCTACGGGATTACCGTGCGCGTTGATCGCGGTCACTTGATGCTGGACGATGGCATCGGCCCAGAACGCCGCAAGGCCCGCTATTCTCGCGTTGGACATGGCATTCGGCGTCTCGTCGTGATTGGTTCTGATGGAATGGTATCGTTTTCTGCGCTTCGCTGGCTGGCCGATCAAGATGCAGCGTTCGTTATGCTTGACCGCGACGGGTCTGTTCTTGCGACTACCGGCCCTGTCCGCCCGTCCGATGCTCGACTGCGCCGGGCCCAGTCCCTTGCGCATCAATCGGGGGGGGCAGTAAAGATCGCTCGTGAATTGATCGCCCGCAAGCTTGCTGGGCAAGAGCGGGTTGTGCGCGATAGGCTCAGGAATCTTGAGATCGCCGATTCAATCACAGAAGCTCGCCTCGGATTGGCTGAGGCGGAAACAATCCCATCAATTCGACAGCTTGAAGCCGAGGGCGCTCAAGCGTACTGGTCCGCTTGGCGCTCCATTCCAATCCAATTCCCACAACGCGACACCCATCGCGTGCCCGATCACTGGAAGGTCTTTGGAACTCGCAAGTCACCGCTCACCGGGTCCCCTCGACTCGCGGTGAATCCTCCGAATGCGATGCTCAATTATTTATATGCCTTGCTCGAATCGGAATCTCGATTGGCTCTGGCCGCACTCGGCCTCGATCCCGGCATCGGCGTGTTGCACGTTGATTCACCGTCGCGTGACAGTCTCGCGTGCGATCTGATGGAGGCTATCCGGCCTGAAGTAGATTCCTATCTTCTGGATTGGATTGCTCGCGAACCGCTACACCGCGAATGGTTTTTCGAACAGCGCGACGGAAACTGCCGACTCATGGGACCGTTTGCTGTCCGGCTTTCCGAGACCGCGCCGACCTGGGCTCGCGCTGTCGCCCCAGTGGCCGAATGGGTGTCGCGCACATTTTGGAAAACACTGAAGAAGCCAGCGCGCCAGATTTATCCGGCCACGCGATTGACTCAGAATCGACGACGACAAAGTAGAGGCGGCGCTCCGTTACAGGGAGTGGAGGCACCGTCACCGCTGCGCATTTGTCGCACGTGTGGAAAGCCGCTCAAACGCGGACGAAATTACTGCGCATCATGTGCTGTGGCCATATCCAAGGAAGGACTGATCGAGGCTGCGAAGCTAGGTCGGATTGCCACGCACAGTCGGAGAGCGGAAGCCCGACGCGCAGCAACGATGCGCCGACAGGAAGCCGCGAAAAGAGCCTGGAATCCAACGAACAAACCCGATTGGCTCGACGAAAAAACCTTTCGTGAGAAAGTTCAGCCCCTTCTCAAGGGAATTACTGTCCCATCGATAGCGACTGCGCTTGGAATATCCGACCCTTACGCCACGGATATTCGCGAAGGTCGGCGCGTTCCTCATCAACGGCACTGGTTGACGCTTGCGAGTCTCGTAAACGCGTATAACAAATAAATGTAAGTTGCTATTATTATAATGGGTTGTTAGGATTTGTGAGTCCTCGCTGACATCCGTCTTACACATTATGGCCTGGCTGATTGCGGGAGTCGTTCTGCTCATAGTTCTGCTGCTATATCAGCGGCGCGATAGGCACTATCGGATCCCGAGACGCCTCGCGACAATTCGCAGAGCGATTGCAAACGATAGCGACATCTGGATGATCTATTTCACATTTTCTCGAAGGCGATTTTCCGAACACACGATAACTCCGGTAAAGATAAAGGAGGGAATTTATTTAGACGCTATCGATCATCGACGCCATGAGATACGGACTTTTAAGATTTCACGCATCAAGAAACTGGATGAAATCCCGAGGCAATAGATCACGAACCACCTCTGGTTCTTCACGATTGGCCTCCTTGACAGATGCGCGGAGACAGTGTTTACTCTGCCCTGAATACACTCATTTTGTAACCACGGTCAAGCAGATTCCGTGCCGGTCACCTTGTAAGGCTCAGACGGAGGGCTACTATGCAAATTGCGAGGCGGGTCCTGGCGCTTGTGTTGTGTTACGCGTTGTTGTCGTTCGCGCAGGGAAACAGTTTCGATAAGGTGAGGTACAACGGCGGAAGCGTCGCGACTAAGGTCAAACCCGATGATTGGGACAACAAGCTGACAGTGACCTCCGACATAATTACCTTCACGTTAAAGGATGGACAGACGATCAAAATACCACCCAAGCGGGTCACTTCGCTGAGCTATGGAGAAGAGGCGCACCGTCGAGTAGGTACGGCAATCGGTCTTGCGGTGCTCTCTTTGGGAGTGGGTTTGATAAGCCTCCTGCACAAAACAAAGTTGCATTATATCGGTGTCAACTACTTGGACGAGAATGGAGGAAAGCAAGGTCTACTTTTACAAGGGGACAAGAGCAATTTTCGAGCGATCATCGTGGCGTTGCAGGGCGTCACGGGGGTTGCTGTGGCAGTAGGCGAGAAAGATAGAGAAGAGATTCCAGCCGGTATTCCAACAGAAGTCACCACAGAGAAAAGCCAACCCGCACAGAAGTCCGAAACTGCGTCGGTTCCAGCGCCCGCAAGCTCTCCAAGCAGCGCGTCAGATTCTTCCAGTTCGACGAAATCAGAGGCCATTGGCACTATTGCGGTTACCTCAAATCCTGATGGGGCGGACATCTACGCAGATGATGCGTTCGTAGGGAATTCCCCGGCCACATTGAAGCTCACTCCGGGAAAACACACGATTCGTGTGACCCACGCTGGATTTAAGGACTGGTCTCGGGAAATCTCAGTGCAAGCGGGGTCAGACGCGAAACTGGCAGCGACATTAGAGAAGCAGAACTGAGTGATGAAGAGGAGGCCAATGCTCACGGACGCGAAAACGGGTGAAGTCACTGCCTCAATTGAGGAAATCGCAATCTACAATATGCTGCTGTCAGAGGCCCTTTACGAGTTGCTTGCTGACAAGGGCGTGGTCACACGCGCTGAAGTGACCGACCGCATAAAGAAATTGAGAAGCGAGACAAAGGTAAACGTTCGTCGCCCGAACTAAGTTTCTTATCTCATTACGCTTTTCCGGTGTGCTCTATGCGACTTCGAAAGAGGTTCTCGGTGTTCTTATCCATGAAATGGACGTAGCAGCTCTTCATGGCGCATTGGGAGAACGCGGTACGTATTTTTTTTACCAACTTCTTTCGCCGCCCTCTGACGCAGAGGACAACAGAAATGCCGGATAACTCGCAGGCAGTCCAATTGGTGCACAAATTGAAAGTGTAATGTGTTCGTTTTGCTAGAGATGAAATTGCCTCACGTATGAATCCATTTTCTAGGAGAGATAGCCATGACAAAGGTGTCGGTCATGTGTATAGCGGTAATGTTGGTTACAATCTCGGCCCACGCTCAGGAGAAAACGAGGAATCTTGACACCAATCTTTTGGCGAATTTGAATTCCATCGAAAACCACGTGAATAATGTGATGGATATGGAAGGGTCAAGGATAAATTTTTCTCGTTGGGATGCCCCTGTTGGATTCATTGACGCGGCCAAAGCAGCCTATGACGCACAGAAAGTGTCAGCGAAAGCAGTGCACTCTGCCATCTCGGAAATTAAATCGCACGCTAGCGCTTCATCCATCCAATTGTTTTTCCTCTATGTCAATTTCCGGAATCTGCGAGAGGCGGTTGATGAATTCGCGAAAGATGCCCACGAAGAGCAGCGAGACTCCTCCCTTGCGACTGACCTGATAAACCTAAACACTAAACTAATTGCCGAAGAGAGCAAGCTCCACGATTTTGTTCAAAATTCCATACTGCTGGACGCATCCAAGCTCGCAGATTGCAGATAACGCTGATGGGAAAACAAAGTCATCGCCACCGGTTGCGAGGTTCTTCTCTTCTAAAATCTCGACGAGTGTTCAAGCGCCTCCCCGTCAGTCTTCTTCATGACTCCGTCAGTGTTGACGCTGCGCGGATTCAACCACGTGTCGGTAACTGTAGCTTGGGCCGGAGGCGACGTATGACAAGGGTGGTAGCCATATGGCAGAAAAAAATGAAAGCGGAGAGGAACTAACTCATCAAGCCAACAGTGAATCCTCCGCGTCCTCAAGTTTGGCCGAACGTGCCGCTCGATACAGGCAAGAAATCGAGAAGATAGTTCGGGAAATAGGGGAACACCCGCTGTGTGAAATGAAACGCGCCTGCTCGCTTCGAAATCTTAGCGAAAAGATTGAGTTTGTAAAGGATATGCAGTCCATCGCTACGTCACGCATACAAACAGAGAAATTCTTAATCATAGGAGCAGACGAATCTACTAAGTCCTTTTGCGTTGTACAGAATGCAAAGGAATTCGATGAAGCTGCGATCCGGCAAATGCTGGATAAGTACTTGAATCCGGTGCCGGATTTTGAGCTGTTTCAAATGACCTCATCAGATGGATGCCCCTTTATTCTTTTCGTCATTCCGAAGCAGAAAAGGCGACGAATCCTCGCGAAGGTCACTGTCGAAGATTCAACGGACCCGAAGCCAAAAGTTCTGCTGAGGGAAGGTGACCTTTGGACCAAAGGCGCGTCTACGGGCAAAAGGCTCGCAAGGCCCGAGGATTGGGACGAAATCTACGAAGAAGTAATCGAGACCGAAACCGAACGACGAACGAGACAAAGGACGGCTCATGCCCTTGAAATCGCGACAGCTCGGGAAAAAGTGCGGCCCAGCCATGGACAATCCTCGCTGCCGAGTTTTTTCACCGACGAGGAGTTTCAGGCTCTTATGGAGGATTTGTGTAGCACGGAAGACTTGGCCAAATTCAACGTCCTATTGGAGCGCCTGCGCGATGACCTCGTAGAGGGATGGCATCAGCTTGAAGCTTACGAAGATTGGCCAGCCACGTTGACCAGTCCCACTGTTTCCGTCCCAACACTTCGGGAAAAGGTTCGCGAACACATCAAGAATGTGTTCCGCCCCGCAATGCACTGGTTAACCCTCGCCGGTGTAAGCATAGTGAAGAACAGCGGGCCTATCGCGTTCTTGGATGCCGTTGCCGATTTATTGAAAGAGGTTTTTGATACATCGCACGAATTGCGAATGCTTCGCATGTTGGTGATCGACAGGGCAACATCTCAAGCCGCAGACGAGCATGTAAGCCATACTGTTCCGGCTCTAGAGAGTCTGGTTTCACTTCATTTGATCGGCGCATATTTGACCAAGAGAGGCCGCTTCCAGTACTTGCGAAGTCTCTTTCGCCCAAATGTCTATCGTATTGGACATCGAACGGATGAGCCGGAAGAGAAAACTCTGATGGTTTTTTGGCCTCTGGGTACGGGCTTCGGGGAGCCAGACGGACTCCATTACCGAGCAGGGAGAATCAACCATTGTACCAACAGGATTAACACGGATTTGTCGTACCTCCACCTCTTTGGATCAGCAACCGCCGCAACTGGGGCACTGTGTCAGTATGAATTGTGCCTGGAGCTGAACTCTCATCTCGCCACTTCCGGGAAGGACACCAAGGAATCGGCTGCCTACGTGGCAGCAGCGTATCCCGCGATGTATTTCGCTTTCTGGCCATGCCTGATTGCTTTTCCACTGGAGAATATCTTTGGTTTGGCATTGGAACTGTTCATCGAGATTAAGAAAGGGAAGCCCCAACTTCTCAACCTCATCCTTTTTGACCCCGCGCTTGCTAGCTATTTGACAAGGCCGGGATCAGACATGGTATTCGCAAGATTCTTGAGCGGGCTCGCACGCGACCAAGCGCAGTTGTATTTGGAGCTTCGCCGATTTCCGCCCATGCTCGTGTGGCCCAAAGAACTTGACGCCGCATTCAAGCAATTGCGGACCTCTCAAAAGTAACGGGAACCAGCCGACCCCCAGTCTGGCGCGCCGCGCACGCACGCGACTGCCCGGAGCACGAAGGAGGGCAGTTTCGGTCTCTCCTATCTCCTATCCCCACGCGAAATTGACCGCGTGAAACGCCGCGCCTATACTGGCTGAGCAAGAGCGTCGCACGAAGGAGACCCGCCATGGAGCAAGCCGTCATTTTGAGCGCCGTACGAACTCCCGTCGGAAAATTCCAGGGCGGACTCGCGTCGTTTTCCGCGCCGCAGCTTGGCGCGAAAGTTGTGACCGAAACGGTGCGCCGCGCGGGCATCGAGCCAGGCTCGGTGGACGAAGTCATCATGGGCAACGTCGTCCAGGCCGGGCTGGGACAAAACCCGGCGCGGCAGGCCGCGCTCGGCGGCGGCCTGGCGCCGCGCGTCGCGGCAATGACCATCAACAAAGTGTGCGGCTCGGGACTGAAAGCGGTGGCGCTGGCGGCGCAAGGCGTCATGCTCGGTGAATCGGAAATCGTGGTCGCCGGCGGCATGGAGTCCATGACCAATTGTCCCTACCTGCTGCCCGGCGCGCGCGCGGGCTACCGCCTGGGCAACGCCGAACTGGTGGACTCCATGGTGAACGACGGCTTGTGGGACAAGTACAACGATTTTCACATGGGCATCACGGCCGAGCTGGTCGCGGGAAAATACGGCATCACGCGGCAGGAGCAGGACGCGTTCGCCGTGGAAAGTCATCGCCGCGCCGTGGCCGCCGCGAAGTCGTGCTATCTCTCCTCGCAGATTCTGCCCATTGAAGTGCCTCAGAAAAAAGGGGACCCCATCGTGATTCAGCAGGACGAATCGCCGCGCGCCGATTCGACGCTGGAAACGCTGGCCAAGCTGAGGCCCGCGTTCAAAAAAGACGGCACGGTGACGGCGGCGAATGCGCCGGGCACCAATGACGGCGCGGCGGCGCTGGTGGTGACCAGCGAACGCAACGCCGCGCGCCTGGGAAAGACGCCGATGGCGCGAATCGTCGCGCAAGCCGTGAGCGGCGTCGAGCCCAAGTGGGTGATGATGGCGCCGGTGGACGCGGTCGAAAAAATTCTGGCCAAGACCGGCTGGGACCGCGAGCGCGACGTGGACCTCTACGAGTTGAACGAAGCATTCGCCGTCGCGGCCATCGCCGTGACGCGCCAGTTGCGCCTCGACCCCGCGAAGGTCAACGTGAACGGCGGCGCGGTGGCCATCGGGCATCCCATCGGCGCGTCGGGCGCGCGAATTCTAGTGACGCTGCTGTACGAAATGCAGCGGCGCAACGTGAAGCGCGGCATCGCGGCGCTGTGCTTGGGCGGCGGCAACGCGGTCGCGCTCGCCGTCGAGCGGTAGGCGGTTTCGCACGGGCGCCGCAGCCATTCTCCACATGATCTGCCCTCAATGCCGAGCGGAAACTCAGGAAGGCGAGCCGCGCTGCGCGAAATGCGGCGCCGCGCTGGCTTATTCCTCAGAGCCGACGCCGCAGCCCGATGCTTCGACCGAAGT
>Ga0187810_10000190_pt1 | contig 28161 bp, 36 predicted proteins | sample NC_wetland_sal_i_9_FD_132963 | JGI IMG/M metagenome (GOLD analysis project Ga0187810, IMG submission 132963) | Wetland sediment microbial communities from Neuse River Estuary, North Carolina, USA - ASW_5 | ecosystem: Environmental > Aquatic > Freshwater > Wetlands > Sediment | place: USA: North...
CTGACGGAAACGGCGGCGCTGCACCATTTCGAGGAGAACGCCAAATTCGTCTCGCGCCTGCGCGAGATGGGCTGCCGCGTGGCGATCGACGATTTCGGCGCCGGCTATACCTCGTTCCGCAATCTGCAGATGCTGCGCGTGGACACGGTGAAGATCGACGGCAGCTACGTGGTTTCGCTGACCTCTTCGCCGGAGAACCAGGTCTTCGTGCGCACGCTGGTGGGCTTGGCCAAGAGTTTCAACCTCAAGACCACGGCGGAGTGGGTGGGCTCGGAAGCCGAAGCGCTGATGCTGGAAAGCTTCGGCGTCGATCACTTCCAGGGCTATTTCTTCGGCCAGCCTTCCCTCAAGCCGGAATGGTCGCTGCCTACCAGTTGAGCCCCAACGCGTTGGCCGTCTGCGGTCCGACCGCGCCGTCTGGCACTAGGCCGTTTGCAGCCTGGAACGCCGCGACCGCGTCTGCCGTCGCCTGGTCGAAGCTGCCCGTATCCTGGCCTTGATAGAAGCTGCGGGCGGCCAGCACCGCTTGGATTTGGCGCACATACGCGCCGTTCATCGCGCTACCGCCGAGACGATAGATCGTTGCCGGCGGATGCCATGGATAGGACGGCGCGCTTTCGTCATAGGTGATGCCGGGAACCAGGATGCCCGTATCCCACCAACGGTCATCGACCTTGCCGCGGATGACGCCGTCGATGTGGCTATGCGCTTCGACCGTGCCGCCTTGGCCGTCGGCGAGCACGATATGCCCCGTTCCCTTCTTTGTCCCCGGTGGATAGCGCAACAGCACTGCGCCCTTGATTCCTGCCGCTGTCTCGACGCCGACGCGTCGCCCTTTTGTATCGCTGTCGCGTTGCCATGCTCCCGTATAGGCGTCGGCAACGGCCGGGTTTGCATGATCGTCGGTGCAGCCGAAAAGAAAACCGGCCTCCTGATAGACCAGCCAGGAAACGAATTCCGCACAGTCCCAGGGCCCTTTCCAGTTCGCGTCGTTCTTAGGAACGGAGGCTCCCAGCACATAGGGCTCATGGAGATGCCTGCAGGCATTGTCGAAGATGTCCCTTGCGTCTGCCATCTGCCTCACTTGATCGGAAGTTGCGGATAGCAACTTTAAGACGATATGTATGATGCTGCAACCGAGTTTGCCCGGCTTATTTCCGCTGGCTCAATTCCGCCAGCTGCCGCCGCATCGCCTCGACTTCGCTTTTCAGCTCGCTGATGTCTTCGGCGGCGTGCGAACCGTTGCTGCGCGTCTCGGCGGCGTGCGGGGCGAAGGGCGTGAACACCTGCATGGCGCGTTCGAACATGGCGAGGTTCTGCCGCGTCAGGTTTTCCAGCGCCTGGTTGCCGCCGCCCAGGGCTTCGGCGATGCGGCTGCGCATGGCTTCCCGGTTCTTGACGAAACTCTCCATGGAGAGGTTGAGATAGCCGGGCACGAAGGCCTGCATGCTGTCGCCGTAGAAGCGGATGAGCTGGCGCAGGAAGCCGATGGGCAACAGGCTCTGGCCCTTGGCTTCCTCCTCGAAAATGATCTGGGTGAGGACCGAGCGGGTGATGTCCTCGTTGCTGCGCGCGTCGTGCACCTCGAAGGCGACGCCCTGTTTGACCATTTCGCAGAGATGGTCGAGCGTGACATAGCTCGAGGTCTGGGTGTTGTAGAGGCGCCGGTTGGCATATTTCTTGATGATCACCGGCAGGTCGGTTTTCGCAATTTCGTCCGCCACGCGCTTCCCCGTTGCTTTTCCCCTCGCGTTGCTTGCGCAACCCATGCCTCTTCAAGGACATTCCGAGGGGAAGCAAAGCCGGAAAAACGGGGCGCGTCCAGCCCTATTTACGCACCTGCAACACGATCTGCCTGCGAAACCTCCGCTTAACCAAATGATTTTCTTATCGTAATCTCCAGTCGCCGGAAAATTCTCGCAGCCGCGGCGATTTGGGTGCGCTTGCAATAAAGCGCTGCCACGACCCCTTCGCCCCCCGGCGGCGATGCTGGCCAGGCTTCGCGCAGTCCTGCTACAAGGCCGCCCGCGCCACGCTTGCAGAAAGACAGCCGCTTGCAGATCGCCGCGCTCGAAATCGACCAGCTTGCCTCCATCCGCGGCCATCGTGTGCTGTTCCGCGATGTCAGCCTGAGGCTGGCGGCGGGCACGCTGCTCACGGTGGAGGGGCCGAACGGTGCGGGCAAGACTACGCTCCTGCGCCTGGTTGCTGGGCTTCTGCGCCCCACGGCCGGAAGCATCTGCATACGGACCGATACGGCGGTGCTGGGCGAGGCGGAAGAACGGGGGCGCCTTGTCGGTTGGCTCGGCCACCAGGACGGGGTCAAGCCGCAACTCGGCGTCGGCGAGCAGATGGCGTTCTGGGCCGGGCTTTTCGCCGTCCGCCGCGACCCCGGCGAGGTGCTCTCCGCCTTCGGGCTGGCGGCGCTGGCCGAGGTTCCCGGACAGTTTCTTTCCGCCGGCCAGAAACGGCGCCTGGCGTTGGCGCGGCTGGTGCTGGGCGCAAGGCCCTTATGGCTGCTGGACGAACCCTTCGCCGCCCTCGACAGCGCCGGCAAGGCATTGGTCACGCAACATATCGCCGCCCATTGCCAAGCGGGGGGGATCGCCCTCATCGCCACCCACGAGAAACTGAGCCTGCCTTGCCGCACGCTGGCGCTTGGGGAGGTGTCATGACCCCTTTCCTCGCGCTGCTTTCCCGCGACATCCGTCTGGCCGCCAGGGCCGGGGGAGGGGCCGCTTTGGCGCTCGCCTTCTTCGCGGCTGTGGCAACCCTGGTGCCGCTCGGCGTCGGGCCCGAGCTGACGCTGCTGATGCGCATTGCCGGCGGCGTGTTGTGGGTTGCCGCCGTTCTGGCGGCCTTGCTCTCGCTCGACCGCCTGTTCCAGGCCGATTACGAGGACGGCAGCCTCGACCTCCTCGCGCTCTCCATGCCCCTGGAAGTGGCGGCGCTGGCCAAGATCGCCGCGCATTGGCTGGTTACCGGCCTGCCGCTCACCGTGCTGTCGGTCCCCCTGGCGGTGATGTTCGCCCTGCCTTTCGGCGGAACACTTGTGCTGGCGGTTTCGCTCCTGATCGGCACTCCGGCGGTCAGCGCCATCGGCGCCATCGGGGCGGCCTTGACGCTGTCCATCCGCCGCGGCGGCCTGATCCTGCCCCTGATCGTGCTGCCGCTGCTTGCCCCGGCGGTGATCTTCGGCAGCGGCGCGGTGCTGGCGGCGCTCGACGGACTGTCGAACGGCGCGTTCTATTTCCTGGCCGCCTTTTCGCTGCCGGCGGTGCTGCTTTCGCCCTTCGCCGCGGCGGCGGGGGTCCGGCTCAACCTTACGGCGTGAAATGCTATAGAAAGACCGCATGTTCTACTTTGCCCATCCCACACGCTTCATGCGCACGAGCGGCGCCTTTCTGCCCTGGCTGGCGGCAGGGACGGCCCTGCTGCTGGCGGCGGGGCTGCTGCTGGCCTTCACGGTGCCGCCCGATTACCGGCAGGGCGAGACCGTCCGCATCATGTTCCTGCATGTGCCCGCCGCCTGGACGGCGATGATGGCCTATGGGCTGATGACCCTGGCCTCCATCGTCGCCTTGCTCAACCGCCATCCCTTGGCCGATCTGGCGGCGAAAACGGCCGCACCGCTGGGCGCGGTGTTCACGGTGCTCGGACTGATCACGGGGTCCTTGTGGGGCAAGCCGATGTGGGGCGCTTGGTGGGTATGGGACGGAAGACTGACGTCCTTCCTGCTGCTCCTGTTCCTCTATCTGGGGTACATCGCGCTCGGCAACGCTATCGAGGACGAGGTCCGCGCCGCCCGTGCCACGGCAATCCTCGCCATCGTCGGCGCGGTGAACCTGCCGGTCATCCATTTCTCCGTACAGTGGTGGACCACCCTGCATCAGGGCGAAAGCATCTTGCGCGCAGGCGGCCCCTTGATCGCGCCGGTCTTTCTCTGGCCGCTGTTCCTGATGGCGCTCGGTTATACGCTGCTGTTCTTCTGCCTGTGGCTGGTGCGCATCCGCACCGAAATCCTGGCGCGCAAGACGCGGGCCCTGCTGTTGAAGGGGGCGCCCTGATGGATTTCGCCGCACCCACCGCAAGCTATGTCCTGGCGGCTTACGGAATTTCTTTCGCCGTCTTGGTGTTGACCGTCTTGTGGACTGTGCTCTCTTGGCGCAAGGCTCGGCGCCGCCTGGCCCGCCTTCAGGATTCGGAAACCAAAATCTGAAATTGTCCGGCGCATGCAGATCAGCGCCACCCCCGTCCAGGCCCCGCCGCAGAATGCGCGCCCCGCCGCACCTGCGCCTTTCGCCCCCCTCGATTTCAAAGAGAAAGCCAGGTCCCCCGCCGAAGCGCCGCAGGCCGCAGCCAGGACCTATGTGCGGCCCGGCTCGCAGGTGGACATCAAGGTATAGAAGCTCAGCCCCGGCGCTTGCGGGTTTTGCTCCGCGTCTTGGGGCCGCCGTTGGTCTGGAAGGCGTCTCCGGCCGCGGCGATGGCTGACAGCAACTTGACGAACTTGGCGCGTTCCGAAGGCGGCAGGGCCTCCAGCAGCAGCTTTTCGGCGCGGTCGGCGGCGGAGCGGGCCGCACGCAAGGCCTTGCGGCCGCCTCCGGTGATGGCCACGGCATTGGCGCGCGCATCCTTTTCGGTGCGCTCGCGCGACAGCAATCCGCGTTCGAGCATCCGGCGCACCATCTCGGCCAGGGTGGAACGGTCGATGCCCGTCATCTCGACGAGGGCGGTCTGGCTGACGCCTTCGTTGCTCTCGAGCGCGGCCAGCACCGTGTACTGCTGCTTGGTCAGCTCGCAGGAGCCGGCTTCGCGCGCATAGAGATCGCCGTAAAACTGCTGGCACCGCTTGATGAGATGGGAAGGCGCTTCCGCAAGCTCGAAGCCCCCATTGGCTTTGCGCTGACCCTTCATGAGACGACCCCTGCCCGATGTCATCGTCAGACCTTACGCGTCCGCTCGATCGTTCAACACATTCTTCGAAGCGCCGGACGCGGTGCGTCTCGGCTGGCGCGAAAGGCGGACAATAGACAACCGCAGCGCTGCCGACAACTCTCTCTATATAGAATGGCTGCGCTGTGACAATGCGCTGCGTGCCGGCATTTTCGTACGGCGCCGTACCCTCCGGCAGGCAGTCCTATTCTTCGTCCTCTGCGATCTGACGCTTGAGCAGGAAGGGCACTTGGCTGGCGCAGAACAGGACCGTCAGCACGATCGCCCCGAAGACATGGTAGCCGACCCAGACGTCTTCGGAAAAATTTCGCCATATCAATTCGTTGAGAATTGCCATGGCCAGGAAGAAGACGCCGAAGCGCAGGCTCAGGGTGCGCCAGCTAGCATCGTTCAGCGTCATGGCGGGTCCGAAGACGAATTTTACCAGCGGGCGGTTGAAGAGAAGCCCGCCCCAGAGCACCGCGGCAAACAGCGCATAGATGATGGTCGGCTTCATTTTGATGAACATTTTGTCGTTCAGGTACAGCGTCAGCCCGCCGAACACCAAAACGATGAAGGCGGTGGCCAGAGGGATGGGGTGCAGTTTGCGGTCGAACCACCAGCCCAGGGCGGCGGCTACAACCGCTGCGGCCATGATGGTTGCCGTTGCGGCATAGAGGTCGAATAGTCTGTATGCGACGAAAAAAAGCAGCAAAGGCCCGAAATCGAGCACGCTGCGTCTCACTTGCGGATTCATGATGCCCCCGTCAGCGCTTTGGCAAAGGCTGTTGCCTCGAAAGGTTGCAGGTCTTCTTCTTGTTCCCCCACGCCGATGAAATTGACGGGCAGGCCGAAGCGGGCCGCCAGCGCCACCAGGATGCCGCCCTTGGCCGTACCGTCCAGCTTGGTCATGACAAGCCCTGTCAGAGGTACCGCCGCGGCAAAGGCTTCCACTTGGGCAATGGCATTCTGTCCGGTGGTGGCGTCGAGCACCAGCAGGCTGGCGTGGGGTGCCTCGGGGTCCTGCTTCTTGAGAACGCGCACGATCTTTTCCAGCTCGGCCATCAGGCCGGCCTTGTTCTGCAGGCGTCCGGCGGTATCGATCAAGAGCACGTCGGCCCCCAAGGCGCGGGCGCGGCTGTAGGCATCGAAACACAAGCCTGCCGCATCGGCGCCCGCTGCGCGCGCCACCACCTCGGCGCCCGCGCGCCGGCCCCAGATCTGGAGCTGCTCTATGGCGGCGGCGCGGAAGGTGTCGCCCGCGGCCAGCACCACATGCGCGCCTTCGCGCACCAGCTTGGCGGCGATCTTGCCGATGGTGGTGGTCTTGCCCGTGCCGTTAACGCCGGCCACCAGGATCACGAAAGGCTTTCTGGCGGGATCGATGGCGAGCGGCTTGGCCACGGGCGCCAGCAGCTGCGCGATCTCGGCGGCCAATACCCGACGCAGATCGTAGGTCGAGACATCGCTGTCATAGCGCTCTTTGGCGACCGCCGCCGTAATGGCCTTGGCCTGGGCGGCGCCCAGATCGGCACGGATCAGCGCCTCTTCGAGTTCGCCCAGCGAAGCGGTGTCGAGCTTCTTCTTGACCAGGGCCTCGAGCCCCAGCGAGCCGGCGCTTTTCGACAGGCCGGATTTCAACCGCTCGAAGAAAGTAGGCGGCGGAGGAGCCTCGCCGAACTGCCTCATACGATCTCTCCGGTGAGTTGGCCGCCCGCCCGTCCCGTGATGCGCACACGGACGAAATCGCCCGCTGCGCCCGTGAAGGCAACCGGTGCAAACGAAGGCGTGCGTCCCAGCCCCGGTTTTTCGACCAGAAGCGTCTGTTCGCTGCCCAATAAGGCGGCAAAGTGTTTGGACAAGGCCTCTTCGCCCTTGGCGCGCAGCCGCGCGGCCCGTTCGCGCACCAGGGCGCGCGGCAACTGCGGCATGCGGGCTGCGGGCGTGCCCTTGCGGGCGCTGAATGGAAAGACGTGCAGCAGCGAAAGCCCCGCCTCGTCCACCAGCTTCAGCGTGTTCTGGAACATCGCCTCGTCTTCGGTGGGAAAGCCCGCGATCAGGTCCGCGCCGAAGGCGGCATCGGGCCGCAGCCGCCGCACTTCGTCGCAGAAGCGGATGGTATCGGCGCGGCTATGGCGGCGCTTCATGCGCTTGAGGATCAAATCGTCGCCCGATTGCGCCGAAAGATGGAAATGCGGCATCAGCCGTTCTTCTCCGGCGATGGCCGCCATCAACTCGGCGTCGGCCTCGATGGAATCGATGGAGGACAGCCGCAGCCGCTTCAGATCCGGCACCAGCTTCAAAATCTTGCGCACCAGCCCGCCCAGCGTGGGCGTGCCGGGCAAATCGGCGCCGTAGCTGGTCAGATCGACGCCCGTCAGCACGATCTCGCCGTAACCGTTGGCACAGAGCCGCCGCGCTTCCTCCACCGCTTCGCCCATGCCGACGCTGCGCGAATTGCCCCGCCCGAAGGGGATGATGCAGAAGGTGCAGCGATGGTCGCAGCCGTTCTGCACCTGCAAGAAAGCCCGCGCCCGTCCCTCGAAGCCTTCGACGAACTGGGCCGCGGTCTCTTTGACGCTCATGATGTCGTTGACGCGCACCCGCTCGTTCGCGCCGAAGGCGTAACTTTTGGCGTCCAGCTTTTCGCCGTTGCCCAGCACCAGATCGACTTCCGGCATTTGGGCATAAAGTTCCGGCTCGGTCTGTGCTGCACAGCCGGTGACGATGATGCGCGCCCCCGGCCTTTCGCGGCGCAGCTTGCGGATCTGCTGGCGCGACTGGCGCACGGCTTCCGCCGTCACCGCACAGGTGTTGACGATCACCGCGTTGTCGAGCCCGGCGGTGCGCGCCTTGATCGCCTCGGATTCATAGGCATTGAGGCGGCAGCCGAAGGTGATGACCTCTGCGCTCATGCACACGCCTTGAGGTCGATCTCGCCGCGATAGGCGAGCGCCGCCGGCCCCGTCATCCGCACAGGACCGCCATGCCATTCGAGCTTCAGCACGCCGCCGTCGAGCCGCACCTCCACGGCGGCCTCGGTCAGCCCGCGGTTGATGGCAGCCACGGCCGCGGCACAGGCACCGGAGCCGCAGGCCAAGGTGATGCCCGCGCCGCGCTCCCACACCCGCATCCGGATGTGGCTGCGGTCGCGCACGCTGACGAACTCGACATTGGTGCGCGCCGGGAACAGGGGATCGGTTTCGATCTTCGGCCCCAGAGCGGCCACGTCGGCCTTCTCCGCATCCTCGACGAACAGCACGCAATGGGGATTGCCCATCGACAAAGCCGTGGCCGAGAACTCCTTGCCGCCGGCCTGCAAGGCGAAGTTGCCGGTATCGACGGGCCGGGCCAAAGGCACCATGTTCCAGCGGAATTCCGGCGAGCCCATCTCGACGGCGATCAAATCGCCCGCCGCGCGGCAGGCGAGCGGCCCTGCCAGGGTCTGAAGGCGCACCGTCCCGCGCCCCGTCTCCGCCATCAGCAGCCGCGCCACGCAGCGCGCGGCGTTGCCGCAGATTTCCACCTCGCCGCCATCGGCATTCCGGATGCGCATGAAGGCATCGGCCTCATCAGAGGGTTCGATCACGATCACCTGATCGCAGCCGATCCCCCGGCGGCGGTCGGAAATCGCCCGGGCCAGCCTCTCGTCCAGCGCAAGTGCTTGCTTTCGCGCGTCAAAAACCGCGAAATCGTTGCCCAGGCCGTGCATTTTCAGAAACGGGGTCATCGTCCGCTATATAGGCCGTGACCGCATCTCCCACCAGAGCCGGGTTGACGGGGGAGGGAGCTCTGCCCACCCTCCGGCCCGCCTGCCGATTTGGAGGGAAGAATGCGTAGCGCCGCCTTGCTGTTTGCCGCTTTTGCCGCCACGGCCGCTTTTGCGGCCGGCTTTATGAATACCGCCGCTTTTGCGGCCGACAAGGTTAAAGCCATGAACGACCCCTATCTCTGGCTCGAGGACATACACGGCGAAAAGGCCATGGACTGGGTCAAGGAGCAGAACGCCAAGTCCCTGGCGGTGCTCAAGAGCGACCCGCGCTACCAGAGGGACTACGACTTCACCCTCAAGGTGCTCGACGCCACCGACCGCATTCCCTACGGCAGCCTCGACCACCAATACGTCTTCAATTTCTGGCAGGACAAGGAGCATCCCAAGGGCGTCTGGCGCCGCACCACCATCGCCGAATACGCCAAAGCCGACCCCGCCTGGGAAACCCTGATCGACGTGGACAAGCTCGCGGCCGACGAGAAGGAGAACTGGGTGTGGAAGGGCGGCCAGTGCAACGCGGCGCTGACGAGATGCCTGCTCAACCTGTCGCGCGGCGGCGGCGACGCCGTGGTGACGCGCGAGTTCGATCTTGCGACCAAATCCTTCGTCAAGGACGGCTTCTATCTTCCCGAAGCCAAATCCACCGCCCTGCTGCTCGATGACGGCACGGTGCTGTTCGGCACCGATTTCGGCCCCGGCTCGATGACCACCTCGGGCTATCCCAACGTGGTCAAGCTGTGGAAGCACGGCGAGAAGATCGCCGACGCCAAGACCCTGTTCGAAGGCAAGCTCTCCGACGTGGCTTCCTCCGGCTCTTTCCTGCGCGACGGCGACAGGCAGCTCCCCTTCATCAACCGTTCGCCCAGCTTCTTCGAGAACGAAGACTACCTTGAGGGCGCCGGCGGCAAATGGTGGAAGATTCCGGTGCCGGATTTCGCGGTGCTGCAAGGCCTGCACCACGGCCAGCTCCTCTTCAGCCTGCGCAAGGACTGGACCGCGAACGGCGTCAGACTCGCCAAGGGCACGCTGTTCTCCGTGCCGCTCGACACGCTGCAAGCGACCCAAAAGCTGCCGCCGGTGACGGTGATATATGTGCCCGGCCCGCGTTCCTCGATTGACGGCGTCACCACGGGACGCGATGCCGTCTATGCCTCGATCTACGACAACGTGGTGGGTTCGATCCACGCTTTCCGCTTCGCCGACGGCAAATGGAGCGATACCAAGCTCGACCTGCCGCCGGGCGGATCGGCTTATGTCATCTCGGCCAACGATTTCGGCCCGGAAGCCTTCTTCGGCTTCGAGAGCTTTCTCAAGCCTTCCACGCTGTACCTCGAAGACGGCGGTGCCCAGCCGAAAGAGATCAAGGCGCTGCCGCCGCGCTTCGACGCCGGGGGACTCGAAACCGTGCAATACGAGGCCACCTCGAAGGACGGCACGAAAATCCCGTATTTCGTCATCCGCCCCGCGGCGGTGAAGGGCCCGGCCCCCACCGTGCTCTACGGTTATGGCGGCTTCGAGATTTCCGAGACGCCCGCCTATCTGGTGACCCCGGGCAAGCTGTGGCTGCGGAAGGGCGGGGTCTATGTCGTCGCCAACATCCGCGGCGGCGGCGAATTCGGTCCGGCCTGGCACGAGGCGGCGCTGACCTATCACCGCCAGCGCGCCTTCGACGATTTCGCCGCGGTGGCCGCCGATCTCATCAAGCGCAAGATCACCACGCGCGAAAAGCTGGGCATCATGGGCGGTTCCAACGGCGGGCTGCTGGTCTCCACGGTGATGACCCAGTATCCCGAGCTGCTCGGCGCCGTGGTCTGCCAAGTGCCGCTGATCGACATGCTGCGCTACACCCGGATCGGGGCGGGCGCTTCCTGGATCGGCGAATACGGCGATCCGGCCGATCCCAAGATGGCGGCCACCATCCGCACCTACAGCCCCTACCAGAATGTCCGTGCCAAGAAGACTTATCCGCCGGTGTTCTTCGTCACCGCCACCAGCGACGACCGGGTCACCCCGGCGCACGCCCGCAAGATGGCGGCCAAGATGGAAGCCCAGGGCCACAGCGTGCTGTTCTACGAGAACACCGACGGCGGCCATGCCGCGGCGGCCGACCATCGCCAGGCGGCCGAGAAGACGGCGCTGACCTTCGTCTACCTGGCGCGGGAGCTGGGACTTTCGGATTAGCGGAGGAAGCCGCAGGCCGGTCCGGAGTCTCCGCCGGACCGGCCTGCGGGCAGTCAGGCTTTGATGTTGAGCAGGTAGCCCATCATCATCTTGTTAGCTTTCCTCAGGGTGTCGAGGCTGGCGGTGTAAGAGGTCTGCGAGTGGACGAGATCGACTCTCGTCCCGGCCGGGTCATTGGCAGGCGCCTGCGTCTGCGCCTGTTTGGGGTTGGCCCCCGTACCCCGTGCCGCATAGGCCTGGACGGTCGTGGCGGCGACGCGTGTGATCTCGGTCATGGGTATCTTTTAGCGTGCAGGTCTTGGCAAAACCTGAAAACCCGGCTCCGGGTTTGAATCGAATCTTAACAACCCGGTGCCTTCGGGCGGTTTTTCCGGAAACCTCGCACGGAATAGATTCAATTCCGCCCCGGTTGGTTTATAATGACCGCATGACACGGGGGACGCCGAATTATCTCGCCATCCTTTTGACGCTGGCCGTGGCCGGCATCGTCGGGTTGTGGGCGTGGTACGGCCTTAAAGCGCCGCCCGTGCAGCCGGCGGCCTCCATCGTCACCACGCCGTCGGGCTGGAAGCGCTTCGACGCGGGGCTGTTCAACCTCTACGCCCCGAAATACGCGGTCCTGCGCAAGCTGGACGAGCCCGGCCATTCGGTAGGCCAGTTGATCGGGCTCGGCCTCTACGTGAAATACGAACTCGGTGCCCGTACCGACACGCTGGTGTCCGGCGGCACGGAGTTTTCCGAAAGCACGATCGTCATCGACGGCCGCCCGGCCGTGTTGCGCAAGGCCACCCTCGATCCGGCGCAGCAAGAGGCCCGCTTCGGCGGCTACGGCCAGCCCAGCTATATCGGGCTTTACATCCCCGAGGCCATCCGCCTCAGGACACCTGACGGACACGAGCAATGGATCGCGCTGCAAGTGGAAGGCGCCGCCGTCAACGGCGACCTGCGGGACACAGCCGAGATGATCCTGAGATCGATCCGTTTCGCCCGTTCCCCCTGAACCTGGGCCGTTCGGGCCAATTTGACTCACCTGCCGCCCCGGCCTAAAACCCGCCTGTTCCGGAAAGACCTCGGCCTTTCCGGTCCCGGACTAGGTCCGGGATCGCCCCCAGGCAGCGCGTGGCGCCCCCTGGGGCGATGATGCTTTGGGTTACACCTTCGCCTCGAGATGCCCGCCTTAAGGCGGCTCCCCAGGGTGAGGTCTGATTTATACCCTCATCCTGAGGAGCGAGCGCGAAGCGCGAGCGTCTCGAAGGATGAGGGGTGAGGATCGTATGTTCGACTCACTTCAATCCCGCCTCGGCGGCGTCTTCGACAAGCTGCGCGGCCGCGGTGCCCTCACCGAGGCCGACGTCGATGAGGCGTTGAAGGAAGTCCGCACCGCCCTGATCGAGGCGGATGTCGAACTCGGCGTGGTGGAGGACTTCGTCGAAAAAGTCCGCCCGCGCGCCGAAGGCGAGGCGGTGATCCGCTCGGTCACCCCTGCCCAGCAGGTGGTCAAGATCGTCCACGACACGCTGGTCGAAACCCTGGGCACGGAAAGCGCCGGGCTTCAGCTCGGCTCGCCGCCCGCCCCGATCCTGATGGTCGGCCTGCAAGGCTCGGGTAAGACCACCACCGCCGCCAAGCTCGGCCTGATGCTCCAGAGCAAGGAGAAGAAGCGGGTGCTGATGGCCTCGCTCGACGTCAACCGTCCGGCGGCCATGGAGCAGTTGAAAGTGCTGGGCGAGCAGGCGGGCGTCCCCACGCTTCCCGTCGTGGCGGGCCAGACCCCGCTCACCATCGCCAAGCGTGCCATGGCCGCGGCGCGGGTCGGCGGCTACGACGTGCTCATCCTCGACACCGCCGGCCGCCAGCACATCGACGAACAGTTGATGAGCGAAGCCGCCACGGTACGCGAAGCCACCAAGCCGCACGAGACCATCCTGGTCGCCGACAGCCTCACCGGCCAGGACGCGGTCAACATCGCCAAGGCCTTCCATGCGCGGATGCCGCTCACCGGCATTATTCTCACGCGTGCCGACGGTGATGCCCGCGGCGGTGCGGCGCTCTCCATGCGCGCGGTGACGGGCGCCCCCATCAAGTTCCTCGGCATGGGCGAAAAGCTCGATGCCCTGGAGGCCTTCCATCCCGAGCGCGTCGCCTCGCGCATCCTCGACATGGGCGACGTGGTCAGCCTGGTCGAGAAGGCCACCGAGACGTTCGACAAGGAAAAAGCCGAACAGATGGCGGCCAAGCTGAAGCGGGGATCGTTCGACATGAACGATCTCGCCGACCAGCTGCGCCAGATGAAGAAGATGGGCGGCATGCAGGGCCTGCTCGGCATGCTGCCGGGCGTCGGCAAGATCAAGAACCAGTTGGACGAGGCCGGCCTCGACGACAAGATCCTCACCCGCCAGGAAGCCATCATCCAGTCGATGACCAAGGCCGAGCGCGCCGATCCCGGCCTGATCAACGGCTCGCGCCGCAAGCGCATCGCCGCGGGCAGCGGCATGGAAGTCTCCGACGTCAACAAGCTGCTCAAGATGCACCGCACCATGTCCGACGCCATCAAGGCGATGAAGAAAGGCGGCCGCGGCAATCCGCTGGCGGCGCTGATGGGCATGGGCCGCGGCGGCCCCCCTCCCGGCTTGCTGGGGCGGCGATGAATACGGCACCTCCCTTGTCCTCCCCCCGAAAGGGGTGGCGGCTGCGCCAGCGGTCGGAGGGGGTCCGAAGTCGAATTTGGTTTTGAAGTCGAAAGGAAGAACATGTCTCTGAAAATCAGGCTCTCCCGGGGCGGCACCAAGAAGCGCCCGCATTATGCGATCGTGATCGCGGATTCGCGTTTTCCCCGCGATGGCCGCTTCATCGCCAAGATCGGCTACTACAATCCGCTGCTGCCCAAGGACTCGCCGGAACGCGTCAAGCTGGAAATCGAGAAGGCGCAGGAATGGCTGAAGAAGGGTGCCACGCCGACCGACCGCACCCATCGCTTCCTGGCCAATGCCGGTTTGCTCAAGCCGCTCAAGAAGAACAACCCGGAAAAGGCCAAGCCGAAGAAGAAGGCGCAGGAACGCGCCGCGGCAGCGGCCAAGGCCGCCGCTCCGGTCGAAGGCTGATGAATTGAGCGTCATCCTGAGGTGCGAGCCGAAGCGCTGCCGAGGCGAGCCCCGCAGGACGGGAGGTCGCGATGAATCGTGATGTCCTTCTTGCCGCCATCCTCGGTGCCCACGGCCTCAAGGGCGAGGTGCGGGTCAAGACCTTCACCGAAAGCCCCGAACGCCTCGGTGCCTATGGTCCGCTGCATGCCAAGGACGGACGCCTCTTCACGCTGGAGAGCGTGCGTCCCGGCAAGGATGGCGAAGCCGTCGCGGCCTTCGCGGAAATCCGCGATCGCGACGCTGCCGAAGCGCTGAAAGGCACCGAACTTTTCGTCTCGCGTGCCGTGCTGCCCAAGGCGGAGAACGGCGAGTTCTACCATGCCGATCTGGTCGGTCTTGCCGCGGAGGACAAGGAAGGCCGCCGCCTCGGCCGGGTGCTCTCGGTGCAGAACTACGGCGCCGGCGACGTCCTGGTGATCGCTTCCGATACCGGCGACGAGATCCTGCTCGCCTTCACCCGCGACAACGTCCCCGAGATCGACCTGGCCGCCGGCCGCCTGATCGTCACCGTGCCCGACGAAGTGGACACCGATCCACCACGGGACATGGGGTAGTTTCTTCACCCTCCCCTTGAGGGAGGGTCGAAATTTGCGCAGCAAATTTCGGGGAGGGGTCATGCCGTGGAGTGCGACAGTCCTGACGCTGTTCCCGGAGATGTTCCCCGGGCCGCTCGGCGTTTCGCTGGCCGGCAAGGCGCTGGAGAAGGGACTCTGGGCGCTCGATGTGCGCGACATCCGCGATCACGGCCTGGGCAAGCACCGCACGGTGGACGACACCCCCGCAGGCGGCGGTCCTGGCATGGTGATGCGCGCCGACGTGGCCGCCGCCGCCATCGACGCCGTGGAACGCCAGGACCGCCCGCTGATTTACCTTTCCCCTCGCGGTACACCGCTGAGCCAATCCCGCGTCAAGGCGCTGGCAGAGGGCCCCGGTGCCATCCTGCTCTGCGGCCGTTTCGAGGGTCTGGACGAACGGGTGATCGAAGCCCGCCGGATGGAGGAAATCTCCCTCGGCGACTTTGTCCTTGCCGGGGGCGAAATCGCTGCCATGGCACTGATGGAAGCCGCCGTCCGGCTGCTCCCCGGGGTACTGGGGGCGGTAGCCTCCCCGGCCGAGGAAAGCTTCTCGGAGGGCTTGCTCGAATACCCCCAGTTCACGCGGCCGCAGGCGTTCGAGGGTCACTCCATCCCGGAAGTCCTAACAAACGGAAATCACAAGGAAATCTCCAAATGGCGGCGGGCCGAGGCCGAACGCCTCACCCGCCTGCGGCGACCCGATCTTTGGACCCTCTTTGAAAAGGGCAAGCACTAGGCTATAGCCCCCGCTCTTGTTTTGAATTTCACGCGCGTAGGAGACTTCCCATGAACCTGATCCAGCAGCTCGAAGCCGAGCAGATGAAGGCCCTGCGCGCCACCCCGTTGCCCGAATTCCGTGCGGGCGACACCCTGAAAGTCAACGTCAAGGTGGTGGACGTCACCTTCGACGAGAAGACCAAGCAGAACAAGACGCGCGAGCGCCTGCAAGCCTTCGAGGGCGTCTGCATCGCCCGTCAGGGTCAGGGGATCAACGAGGCCTTCACGGTGCGCAAGATCAGCTACGGCGAAGGCGTGGAACGCGTCTTCCCGATCTACTCGCCGCTGGTCGATAGCGTGACGGTGGTTCGCAAGGGCCGCGTGCGCCGCGCCAAGCTCTATTACCTGCGCGGCCGCCGCGGCAAGTCGGCCCGTATCGCCGAGCGCCAGGATAACGAGCCCACCGAAGCCTGAGGCTTCGTACAACCGGATTTTTGCGCCATGGCCCGCCGCGTGCGGGCCATGGCGTTTCAGCGCCGTTCCAGCTTGTCCCAGTAATAGCGGTTCGCCCGCACCCGCGCCTTGTGCATCTTGCAGAGGAAGGTGGCACGCCGGTAGATGGTGGCGTCGTCCGAGACATCGTAGTTGCAGCCGCTGCACCAGGAGCAGCCGCCCGCCACCTCGCAGTCCAGGCATTCCTCCGGACTCTGCGAGCGCCGCGTCATGGCCAGGAAGGGCCGCAGCTTGTTCTTGTCGATGCCGTCGAAACAGTTGCCGATGGCCCGGCCGAGCTGGTGGGTGAGGGAATAGGGCGCGAAGCGGACGCAGGGATAGAAGACGCCGTCGCCGTCCACCGCCAGCATCTTGCCGGCGCCGCACCAGTTGCGGTCGTCGTCCTTGGGCAGCGGCCGGCCGACGCTCTTGTTGAACAGCGAGCAGTAACGGCCGTCCGTTAAGCCGCGCTCGATCAGCCGATCGGCCAGCGCCATCAACTGCTGCTCGAACGCCTCGTCGTCGCCCTCCTGCCAGACATCCTCGTTGACCACGTTCATGTTGACGTGCCGGATGCCCAGCGAGAACAGGTGCAGCACGCTATCCTCGATATAGGGAATGTCGTCGTGGGAGATGGTCGCTTTGGTGGCGGCGTCGGGGAACTGCTGCAGCCACAAAGGAATGTTCTTCACCACGGCATCGTAGGAACCGCGTCCGTTGGGGAAGATGCGCTGCTTGTCGTGCTTCTGCCTGGTGCCGTCGATGGAGATGCCGATGGAGAGATGCCGCAGGTTCTTGGCGATGTAGCGCTGCACCTTGGCTTTGCCGTAGAGCAGGCCGTTGGTGGAAAAGCTGAAGCGGTAGTTCTCGAACCAGGGATGATTCGTCTCGTACATCTTCAGCTTGGCGTAATCGGAAATGCGGTCGATCAGATCGATCTCCAGGAACGGCTCGCCGCCGATGAAATCCCAGATCACCGCCTTCTCGCCGAATGCGTTCCTGTCGCGCAACAGGAAATCGATGGTGGCCCGCGCCACCTCGAAATCCATCTTGCGGGTCTGGTTCTTGCCCGCCAGATAACAGTACTTGCAGCGCAGCTGGCAGTCTTCGGTGACGATGAAGGTCACCGTCTTGGCGCGGCCTTCCTGCCAGGTCTTGGGCCGTTCTTCCGCTTTGGGCTGCAAGTCGAACATGCTGTCACGAACTCGTGTTTTGGCAGGCGGCGGCGCGATGGAAGCTGCCTGCCGGGAAAATCCCGTGCCCGCTATTTCATCGACCCCGTGCAGCCGTTCTTGCAGCTGTCCTGGCACGAGCCCGAGCAATCGTCCGAACACATGCCGGTGCAAGTCCCGGCGCAGCCGTTGGCGCAGCTGCCGCCGCAATCCCCGCCGCAGGACGCCGTGCAGCCGCCGGTGCAGGCGCCCTGGCAGCCGCCTTCGCACATGCTGTTGCAGTCGGCGCGTGCGGTGGTGGGCACGGTCATCGCCAACCCAAGAAGGGCAATCGCCGGCAGCACCTTGCCGCCGCTGCGCAAAAATCCGCGCCGGTCCATTTTCTTGCTCATGCTTTCCCCCTCACGCAGGCTTGTTCAGGCTGATCTCGCAGGTGTTGAAGTCGATCGACCACTGCCAGCCCGGCTTGCCCTGCCAGCCATAGGCCTTGGCCTTGTCGTCCCACCATGCTTGGAAGCGCGTCTTGGTGCGGCCGAGATCGGCCACCACCTTCTCGTAGAACAGGGCGTTGTCGAGCAGCGCACTGCGGTCCGCCGCCAGCGACTGGACCAGTTCGACGAGGCCGTTCCGGCGCTCGAACAGCGCCTGGATTTCGTCGCGTTCCTTGGGACTCACCCGTCCCACCACGATGCGGGAGACTTCGGCGGCCTTCTTCTTCTGCTTGGGCATGGTCGTCCTCACAGCATGGCATCGGTGGCGGGATCGGACGCTCTCGGCGGCAGGTCGATGCATTCCAAAGGATCGCGATAGGTCAGTTCGGGAATGCGCGCCATCCGGCGGAAGGGTTCCAGCGTCCCCAGCTCGTTCAGCAACTGCCGCGACGCCTCGCGCTCGATATGGGCCAGCGCGCATTGCTGTTCGGAGGGGATGTTGCGCTCCAGCGTCATGCGCTCGTTCAGATAGAGGCAGCGCTTGCAATGGAAGGCGTCGCAGCGCGAACAGATGGGCGCGCTCTTGAGATCGGCGCGCGGCACCGGCCCGGCGACGAAGCCCTGTTCGGCATCGAAGCGCCCCACCGGCGCGGCCCCGTCGGCGAGGAAGCCCGGGCAGAGATAAAGCCGTCCGTCCGGCGCCACGGTCAGATGCTCGGTCCCGGCGCCGCAATTGCGCATCTGCGACAGCATCATGCGGTCGGTGAGGACATTGACTTCCACCGGACTGCCGGCGCGGCACAGCAAGGCCAGACGCCGCGCCATCTTTTCGAGTTCTCCGGCATAAAGCGCCAGCTCGGCCTCGCCGTAATATTCGATGCCGGTGAGATGCAGGCTGAGCCGCCGGAACTTGCCGGTCAGCGCCTCGAACAGCGCCGTGCAGCGCGGCAGATCGTGCCGCGCCAGCCTGAGGATGACGATCCGCTCGGAACTGGCCTTTAGGGTCGGGAAAGGCCCGTCCTCGCCGTCCAGCACCAGGATGGCCTCCGGATAGCGCGCGGCGAGCGCAGCGGGCACGATCTTGGCGTGGCCCTGGATCGGCTTTTCCAGCCTAGGGGGCGGGGGCGTCTTTCCCATAAGGAAGGTAAGGGAGATCTCCTCCCGCTGGGCTCGTTTCAGAAGGGCGGAGAGCAGCGCCTCTGCCATCCATTGCGGCGGGGCCGCGGCATGGCAGCGGGGATTTTCGTAATGGCAGAAGGAAACCGCGCCGTCTTCCAGAAGCACGATGGCATGGTGAGGAAACACACGCACGAGAGGCCTCTTTCCCCGGTCCGCTTCCGGTGCGCCTTCAGTCTCGACTGCAAGCGCCGGCAAGAAAAGACAAATATTCCGGATGCGTCTTTACCCGCCATACCCTTGCGGTGCTTTCAAATAACAACAATCTGCAAGAATTTCTCCTCCGGCCGCTCTGGAAATGGCGCCATTGCGCGCGGCCGCTTTCATAATAACCGTGCCGGTAAAGCATCATCTTGACGGCTGGCCTACCGCCATCCCCCGGCACAGATGCGATACGTTCTCAATTCCGTGCCGACTTTTTCCGGGCCGAAGGCGCGGCGGAGCGCCATGCCCCGCGACAAACGTCCGCTGCCTTGTGCCTCTTTTGCTTCGCCCGGTGTATCCCCGAAAGCCGTCGCGGCGCGCAGCCCCGCTGCCTTTGCCGAGGCCGTGCCGGGGTGCCAAAAGCGGAGGCTTTTCGATTCGCCGTGCCCCCGCTTGGGCCGCATTCTCGAAAACACCGTGTTTTTAGCGTTTTCTTGCATTCATCCCTCTTGTGTTTGCAGGAAATGCCCTAAAATAGGGCTTCTTTTTGATTCGCAGAGGATAACCCCATGGCAAAAGCCGCAGTCGCTCCGGGCGCAACCGCCGCCGCGAAGCCCAAAGTCGAGACGATCTCCACGCGCCAGTTGGCCGCGCAGCTCGCCCCGAAACACGAACTATCGAACAAGGCGTCGCTGGCCTATCTGGACGACGCCATCGCCGCGATCACCAAGCACCTGAAGAAGGGCGCGCGCGTCCGTCTCAACGGGCTTGGCATCCTGCAGGTGCGCAAGCGCGCGGCGCGTATGGGCCGCAATCCCGCCACCGGCGAGGCGATCAAGATCAAGGCGTCGAAGAAAGTCGCCTTCCGCGCCGCGAAGGAATTGAAGCAGTCGGTCTGATCGTCCGCTCGATTCACGGCACTTGAAAGCCGGGCGAACCTTCGGGTTCGTCCGGCTTCTTGTTTTTTGCGCCCGCATTCGTAAGCTTCCCTGCCTGATGCACACGAATTCACTGGAAGCATACTTGTCGTCATTCGAAACTTGGCTGCCCGCCTGGGCACTGGCGCCGGTCGTGTTTGCGGCCGTCCTCCTGGCGGGATGGCTGGCCCGCCGCATCCTGGCACGGCTGCTGCGTGTGCGTCCGCTCGACTGGCATCCGCTGTTGCGCACCCTGTTCCAGCGCACGCGGCGCCTTTGGCGTTATGCCCTCGTGCTTGTGGCCCTGGCGCTTGCCCTGCCGTTGTTGCCGTTGCCCCATGCCGTGGACGACCGCCTCAACCGTTATCTGGTGGCCGCCTTCATCGTGCTGTTGGGCTGGATCGCGGGGGTCGCGGCCAATATCGGCATGGACGGCTACATCGGCAACTTGAAGCTCGACGCCGCCGACAACCGCAACGCCCGCAAGATCGCCACCCAGATGCGCATGGTGCGCCGGGCGATCAACATCGCCATCCTGTTCGTCACCGCGGGCTTCGCGCTGATGAATTTCGACACGGTGCGCCAGCTCGGCATCTCCCTGTTCGCTTCGGCGGGCATCGCGGGGCTGGTGGTGGGCATCGCCGCGCGCCCCTTGTTCGAGAATTTGATCGCCGGCGTCCAGCTGGCGCTCACCCAGCCGCTGAGGCTGGGCGACGCGGTGGTAATCGCCGACGAATGGGGCTGGGTGGAGGAGATCACCTCCACCTATGTGGTGGTGCGGCTGTGGGATCTGCGCCGCCAGATCGTCCCGCTCTCCTATCTCTTCCAAAATCCCTTCACCAACTGGACGCGCTCCAGTTCCTCGATCATCGGCACGGTGCTGCTGTATGCCGATTTCACCCTGCCGGTTGAGCGGCTGCGCGCCAAGGCGGAGGAACTGGCGAAGGCCTCCCCCTTGTGGGACGGCAAGGTGGTGGGCGTGCAGGTCGTCGATGCGGGCGAGCACGCCATGCAGCTGCGCATCCTGGTCAGCGCCTCGGATTCCTCGCGGGCCTGGGATCTGCGCTGCGATATGCGCGAGAAGCTGATCGCCTATATCCGAGACGAATATCCCGGCGCGCTGCCGCGCATCCGGCGCGTCGAATTCGGCCGCGAAGCCGAACCGAGCGGGGACGCCGCCGTTCCGCGCTGACCCGCGCCGAAACCCGGCCCGCTTGCCCTGCGACCTTTCGCACGTTAAGAGCCAAGAGCCTCACCCGAAAGGACATGGTTTATGGCACATCCGAAAATCGCACTGATCGGCGGCGGACAGATCGGCGGCACGCTTGCCCATCTGGCCGGCCTCAAGGAACTGGGGGACGTCGTTCTGTTCGATATTGTCGGAGGGTTGCCGCAGGGGAAATGTCTGGACATCATCCAGGGCGGCGCCATCGAGGGCTACAACACCCAGTATTTCGGCACCAACTCCTATGCCGACATCGCCGGGGCCGATGTGGTGATCGTGACGGCGGGCGTGCCGCGCAAGCCGGGCATGAGCCGCGACGACCTGCTCTCGATCAACCTCAAGGTCATGAGCGCGGTGGGCGAGGGCATCAAGACCTATGCCCATGACGCCTTCGTCATCTGCATCACCAACCCGCTCGATGTGATGGTGTGGGCGCTGCGCCAGTTCGCCGGACATCCGCATCACATGATCGTCGGCATGGCGGGCGTGCTCGACAGCGCCCGCTTCCGCCATTTCCTGGCCACCGAATTCAAGATCAGCGTCGAGGACGTCACCTCCTTCGTGCTGGGCGGCCACGGCGATACCATGGTGCCGATGCCGCGCTTCTCCACGGTGGCGGGCATTCCGCTCACCGAACTGATCAAGATGGGCTGGATCACCGAAGAGCGGCTCGCCTCCATCATCCAGCGCACCCGCGACGGCGGCGCCGAGATCGTCGGCCTGCTCAAGACCGGGTCGGCCTATTATGCCCCCGCCTCCTCGGCCATCGAGATGGCCGAAGCCTATCTCAAGGACGAGAAGCGCGTCCTGCCGGTGGCCGCTTATGTCAACGGTCCCTACGGCATCAAGGACCTTTACGTCGGCGTGCCGGTGGTGATCGGCGAAGGCGGCGTCGAGCGCATCGTCGAGCTGAACCTGTTGCCGGAGGAGAAGGCCGCCCTCGACAAATCCGCCCAGGCGGTGCAGAGCCTGATCGACGCCTGCAAGAAACTCGATCCCAGACTGGGCTGAGGAGACCGGCCATGAAGCGTTTCATCCTGGCTTGTCTTGCGGCCGCCGCCTTGCCGCTTTCCGCCTCGGCGGCGGAGCTCGCCAGCCTGACCGTGACGGTCGAAGGCGTTAGCGGCAACGGCGGCAATCTCAGGGTCGGCCTGTTCGACCGGCAGGCTTTCCCGGTGCGCGGCGCCAGGCCCGTAAACGGCCGCGTGCTGCCCGCCCAGGCGGGCGAAATGACGGTGCTGCTGGAGGGGATCGTGCCCGGCGACTACGCCGTGAAGGTGCTCGACGACGAAAACGCCGACGGCAAGATGAATTTCACGCTGGGCATGATCCCGGCGGAGCCTTACGGCTTCTCCAACGACGCCAAGGCCGCGGGCGGCCCGCCCGCCTGGAACGACGCGAAGTTCACGGTCAAACCCGGCGCCAATTCGGTTACCATCCATCTGCATTGAAGCAGGGGCGGCCATGCGCTGTCTTCTTCTCGGCCTGGCATTGCTGACGCTGGCGCCCGCGGCGGCGGCCACGCTCACCGTCGAGGTCGCCAACATCGACCCCAAGGGCGGCACCTTGCGCCTTTCGCTGTACGATGAATTCGCCTGGTCGGCCGCCGCGGACGAACCGCAGGCCAGCGCCAATATTCCGGCGATGGCTCCCGAAACCACGGTGACGTTCAAAGAGGTCAAGCCGGGCGTTTACGGCATCAAGTGCTACCAGGATGCCAACGACAACGGCAAATTCGATCAAAACTTCCTCGGCCTGCCGCTGGAACGCTACGGCTTCTCGCGCGACGCCAGGCCCTTCCTGTCGGAACCCGGCTTCAACCGCACCAAATTCATCGTCGGCGACGGCGACAACAAGATCGTCATCCACCTGCAGTAACGCCCGCCAACATTATGTGATTTGGCAGCCGCCGGGCCGCAAGGCTAGGCAGACGTCATGATCCCGCACCTTGAAACCGAGCGCCTGCTCCTGCGCGAATACCGCCCTGCGGATTTCGAGCCCTTCGCCGCCATTCTGGGCGATGCCGAGGTCGCCCGTTATCTGCCGGGCGGCAAAGCCATGAACCGCATGGATGCCTGGCGTTTCGTGGCGGCTTCGATCGGGGCCTGGACCCTGCTCGGCTTCGGCACCTGGGTGGTGGAACGCAAATCCGATTGTGCCGTGATGGGCCGCATCGGCCTCATCCGTCCCGACGGCTGGCCGGGCCTGGAAGTGGGCTGGACGCTGGGGCGGCCGTACTGGGGGCGGGGTTATGCCACCGAAGCGGCGAAAGCTTCGCTGCGCTACGCCTTCCTCACCCAGAATGTGGACGAAGTCATCTCCACCATCCATCCCGGCAACACGGCTTCGCAGGGGGTGGCGAAGAAGATCGGCGAAAGCCTGAAACAACGCACCGAGATCATGGTCGGCAGCGTTCCCTACACTTGCGACATATGGGCGATCGCACGCGCGGAATGGTTGCGGCGCGCGGCCTGACGAATTGCCGTGTGCGGAGGGATTGGTTATGAAAAGGCCATGATCCCGCGCCTGGAAACGCCGCGCCTCGTCCTGCGCGCCTTCCGCAACGACGACCTGGACGCCTTCGCCGCCATGATGGCGGACCCGCAAGTGGTGCGGTACCTGAGCGGCACGCCGATGAGCCGTGCCGATGCCTGGCGCGCCATGGCCACCACCTCCGGCCACTGGCTGCTGCGCGGTTTCGGCATGTGGGCGGTGGAACGCAAGGAGGACGGTGTCCTCCTGGGCCGGGTGGGGCTGTTGCAGCCGGAAGACTGGCCGGGGCTGGAAGTGGGCTGGACGCTCGGCCGGCCTTATTGGGGCCGGGGCTATGCCACGGAGGCGGCGGCCGCCTCGATGCGCTATGCCTTTCTCACCCAGCCGGTCGGGCGCGTGATTTCCTGCATCGATCCCGCAAACCGGGCCTCGCAGGCGGTCGCCTTGCGCCTGGGCGAAAGCAAGGGCCCGCAGCAGGACCTGGTGGTCGGCGGGCGGAGCTATCTGGTGGACGTCTGGAGCATCGCGCGCCGCGACTGGCTGGACCGGGCATGACCGACGCCACGGTCTATCGCAATCGCGATTTCGTTTGCTTCGAGATCGCCCGCTTTCTGTCCAGCGCCGCCATGCTGGTGCAGTCGGTGGCGATCGGTTGGCAGATCTACGAGATGGAACGCACGCCGCTGGCGCTGGGCCTGGTCGGGCTGTGCCAGTTCCTGCCCATGTTCCTGCTCACCCTGCCGGCCGGCGAGATGAGCGACCGCTTCGACCAGCGCCGCGTGCTGTCCATCGCGCAGGTGCTGCAAGGGGGCTGCAGCGCCCTTTTCCTGCTGCTCAACTTTATGCACGTGCAAAACGCGCTCGCCTTTTACGCGGTGCTGGTGCTGTTCGGGGCCGGACGCGGTTTCGCCTCTCCGGCGGGCCAGTCGCTGGTCGCTTTCCTGGTGCCGCAGGAAAAACTGGCGCGGGCCATCGCCCTCAATTCCTCGGTCTTCATGGTGGCGGTGATCGCCGGTCCTGCGCTGGGCGGCTTTCTCTACGCCTTCGGGCGGGAGCTCACCTACGGCGTCTGCGTCGCCGGCTTTCTCATTGCTTCGCTGCTCACCGCCACGGTCGGCGGGCGGCGCAACCGCTACGATACGAACGGCGCGCTCAGCCGCATCGAACGCGTCGCCGAAGGCATCCGTTTCGTGCGCCGCCGCCCGGTGCTGTTCGGCGCCATTTCGCTCGATCTCTTCGCCGTGCTGCTCGGCGGCGCCACGGCGCTGCTGCCGGTCTATGCGCGCGACATCCTCGGCAGCGGTCCCGTCGGCCTCGGCCTGTTGCGCAGCGCGCCGGCCCTGGGCGCGGCGATGGTGGCGCTGGTCTTGGCCCGCCGCCCGCTGCAGCACCGTATCGGCCGCAAGATGTTCGCCGCGGTGGTGGTGTTCGGCATCGCCACCATCGTCTTCGGCCTGTCGCGGAATTTCTATCTTTCGCTCGCCGCGCTCTTCGTGCTGGGCGCTTCCGACATGATCAGCGTCTTCGTGCGCCATTCCCTGGTCAGCTACGCCACGCCCGACGCGATGCGCGGCCGGGTGGGGGCGGTGAACATGCTGTTCATCGGCGCCTCCAACGAGTTGGGCGAATTCGAATCCGGCTTCACCGCGGCCTTGTTCGGCACGGTCCCGGCGGTGATCGTCGGCGGGCTGGGCACGCTCGGCGTGGTGGCGATCTGGATGAAGCTGTTCCCGCCGCTCAAGACGGTGGACAGCCTCGACGACGTCAAGGCTCACCAGCGGTAGCCGAGCGAGAGATACATACCGTTGCCTTCCATGGCGTCCAGGCTGGTATAGAAGCCGCGCGCTTTCGGCTTGTAGCGCGTGGTGAAAATCCGGTTGTAGCTCCAGGAGATCGCCATGGTGGCCAGCCCGTCCCAGATGCGGTTCTGCTTGTCCTTGTTCAGCGTATAGCTGGGATATTTCGAGAGAACGAACAGCGGCAGTCCCCATTCCCAGCCGTAACGCGCCCAGGCGAATTGCGAGGGCGCCGAGGCGATGGCCGAGGTGGTGGAGGGGAAGGAATCCCAGCCGGTGGAATGATCGAAACGATCCTGGTATGGGCGCCGCTCGCGCACCAGCTGCTTCAGCCCATAGGCGGTGCCGTAGGTCAGGCCGGTGACGACCAGCAGCTGCGCAAAGCCCTTCACGTCCTTCTTATAAAGCGTAAGGCCGGCGGCAAACGCCGGCATGGCGTAAGCCACGGCCTTGCCGCTGGCGCTGAGGGTCGTAGCCGCGGACGGTGCCGCAACGACGGCAGCCGCCAGGACAAAAGCCGCGCCCGCCCGCATCTCCGATCCCCCATTCTCCGCCTGCATTAATGGGGGCGATTGTGACAGCCCTGTTACGGCGCTGCCCTCGAAAGAGGCCGATGAAGCGGGATCAGTTCTTGACGATGACGTCCACGCGGTCGAGCGGGCCGTCGTCTTCGGCGCCGCCCACGGCAAGAACGTCGATGCGTTCCGCCGGAACGCCGTCGTCGATCAAGAGCTGGCGCACGATCAGCGCCCGCTTCAGGGAGAGCCGCCTGGTGTCGGAAGTTTTCTCGCCCTTCATGCCGGCATAGGCCATCAGCTGCACGCGCGCACTGCCGTCCGAAAGGGCCTGGATCAGCGACCCCGCCAGCGAACGCAACGCGGAAACCGCCGAGCCGGAGGGATCGGTGGCCCCGGCCGTGAAGACGATGCTGTCGCGCTTCAAGCCTGCCGCCAGGCGCGGCTTGCTCGGGCGCGTTTCGGTGACGGGGTTGCGCGGCGCCGGTTTTTCGGCGCGCGGTACGGCGGCAGCTCCGGGCGCTTCGGGTCTGGGTGCTTCGGGTTTTGGTGCTTCGGCACGGCGGTGCGGTGGGGGAGACGCTTGCGGCGGTGCTGCTGGCACCGGCGGCTGGGTGGCGAGTTCGGCGAGATCCGACAATCCGCTTGCCGGGGCGCCTTGTTGCACCGGCTGTGGTGCGGCAGCGGGTGGGGGCGTTGCGGCCACACGGTGCCGCGGTTTGCGCACCGGGGCCGGAGCCGTTTCGGGCGCCGCCGCCTCGGCTTGAACCGCCGGCCGGGCCTGGCGGACATGCTTTCTCGGCGGGCGCAAACGGATGGGTTCGTTGTCCCCGGGCATCAGAAGCGGGGGTACGACGCGCTCCTGGCCGGTGCCCGGATCGTACAGCACCTGGGCGCCCATGGGATTGACCGTCACGCTGCTTGCGTTCTGCGCCGCGGCCGAGGCCGTGGCGGCGACCGCCAGAAGCACCGTGGTGGCAATAAGGAAGCGCATCGAATCAGGGAAACCTGCTGCTGAACCGGTCAACCATAGACACCTCGGCAGCGCCTCTCAACTACGCTCCGGAGGTTGCGGATTTTTCAGGATTTGCAGCATCTGGGGGTGCAGGACTTCGTTGGCCGCCAGGACGTCGCCGTTTTTGAGCGCATCGGGGCCGCCTGCGAGATCGGTGACGACGCCGCCCGCCTCGCGCACCAGCAAAATGCCCGCGGCGATGTCCCAGGCATTCAACCCGCGTTCCCAGAACGCGTCAAAACGTCCCGCCGCCACCCCCGCCAGATCGAGCGCGGCCGAGCCGCAGCGCCGGATGCCGGTGGTGCGGGACACCACGGCCCGCACTTCGGCCAGCGAGCGGTCGTGATGGGCCTGGTCGCCCCGTCCCATGAAAGGGATGCCGGTGGCGATCAGCGTTTCGCCCAGGTTCTTGCGCGCCGCCACGCGCAGGCGCTTGTCGTTGAGATAGGCGCCGTGGCCTTTTTCGGCCACGAACATCTCGTCCGGGATGGGGTTGTAGACCAGGGCGGAGACCAGCTGGCCTTCGCGCTCCAGCGCGACGGAGATGGCGAAGATGGGCACGCCGTGCAGGAAATTGGTGGTGCCGTCGATGGGATCGATGATGAAGCGGTGGCTCTTGTCGGGGCCTTCGTGCTTGCCGGTCTCCTCGCAGAAAAAGCCGTAGCCGGGGCGCGCCCGCGACAGCTCCTCGATCAGGATACGCTCGGTGCGTTCGTCGGCGTTGGAAACGAAATCCGCCGGCCCCTTGAGCGAAATCTGCAGGTTCTCGAGTTCGCCGAAATCGCGGATCAAAGGCCGCCCGGCCTTGCGCGCCGCGGCTATCATGACGTTGAGGGCGGGGGAGAGATAGGGCATTCAGGGTCCTTCATACCTCATGCTTCGACAAGCTCAGCATGAGGGACTTGCTTGCCCCCTCACCCTGAGCTTGTCGAAGGGCGAGGGCAAACGCTTTACTCCGCCCGCTTCACATAGCTTCCGTCTTCGGTGGAGACCACCACCTTGGTACCCGCGTCGATGAAGGGCGGCACCTGGATTTTCATGCCGTTCTCCAGCAGCGCGCTCTTGTAGGAGGGCGCCGCGGTGCCACCCCTCAGCACCGGATCGGCCTCGGTCACGATGAGCGTCACATGGATCGGCATCGAGAGGCCGATGGGCTTGCCCTCGTAGCTCTGCACCAGCACCTTCATGCCGTCCTGCAGGAACTGGGCACGTTCGCCGACGAAATCGCGTTCGATCTCGATCTGCTCGTAGGTCGCCATATCCATGAAGGTGAGCATGTCGCCCGAGGCGTAGAGGAACTGATAGTCCTTTTTCTCCAGATAGATTTCTTCCACCGCCGCATCGGAGCGGAAGCGCTCGTTGAGCTTGGTGCCGGTGAGGATGTTCTTGAGTTCCACCTGGTTGTAGGCGCCGCCCTTGCCGGGCTTGACGGCCTGGGTCTTGACCGCGATCCAGAGGCCGC
>Ga0187810_10000191_pt1 | contig 28064 bp, 29 predicted proteins | sample NC_wetland_sal_i_9_FD_132963 | JGI IMG/M metagenome (GOLD analysis project Ga0187810, IMG submission 132963) | Wetland sediment microbial communities from Neuse River Estuary, North Carolina, USA - ASW_5 | ecosystem: Environmental > Aquatic > Freshwater > Wetlands > Sediment | place: USA: North...
CGATACCGGCTCCGGCGCCATGGAAGAGAAGTCCGTCGCCGGCACCACCACCACCTGGCGCGACTACCTGTTGGCCGACGGCAAGATTATTGCCGAGAAGTTCTCGGGCGGTACCAGTGCCACCCGCTACTTCGTGCTCGACCATCTGGGCTCGATTGCTGTCGTCACCAACGAGAGCGGCACTGTGGTGGAACGTGACGCCTACGACGCCTGGGGCAAGCGACGCAACCTGGACGGCTCGGACGACACCTCCTGTTCGCTCACCAGCCAGACCACGCGCGGCTTCACCAATCAGGAGGAGATCGACGCCCTCTGCCTCGTCAACCTCAACGCCCGTATCTACGACCCAACCCTCGGAAGGTTCATGACCCCCGACCCGACGGTCGAGGACCCCTTCAACCTGCAAATTCTTAACCGATACTCCTACGTCGGAAACAACCCGCTCAGCTTCACCGATCCCTCCGGCCTCTGCTTCCTGGGATGCTTCTGGAAGAGCCCGATCTTCGCAGCCATTGTCGATATCGCCATCGCGGTTCTGGTACCAGTGGCGATATACGGAAGTTGGGAGGCCTTCGCGGCTGAAGCTGCGCAAGGGACCTGGGGCGCGATTGGTGCAGCAGCACTTGGAGGCACACTCGGTGGTACTGCATCGGCAGGGCTGACGGGAGGAAACATCCTCAAGAGCGCTCTAGCGAGCGGCTTCACCGCTGCCGCGATGGTAGAGGTTGGGAGTTTTGTCGATGGTCTAGAAGATGCCAGCAAGGGTGCGGCGACGCTGAGCGACATCGAAGGTGCGGGTCTGCGGCTTGGGTTGCATGGCATGGTGGGAGGAATCGCTAGCGAGATAGATGGCGGGAAATTCGGGGCAGGCTTCTTGGCTGCTGGCTTCGGTTCTTTGGCTGATCTCGCACCAACTGGAAACATGTACGAAGATACGGTCGAGCATGCCATCGCTGGTGGAGTCGGTTCTACCCTCGGCGGCGGCAAGTTCGCAAATGGCGCCGTAACGGGCGCCTTCGGGTATCTGTTCAACTCTTGCATGCATGGAGGAGGATGTTTCGGGGCATCCAGATCGCTTCCAAGCGCTCAACAGCTCGGAAATATAATATTTAATGAAACCAGCTCTCTGGACAACGAAGGGTGGAGCTTCGATCTCAGGGTTGATATTGGATATGTTGTTGTGAACGACGACCTTATGGGCGTCGAGCCTCCGCCAACAGTTGCGTCAGACACGATTCCGAATTGGGCACAATCCGCTATCAATTCAGGTGCCACAGAATTAACCGGGCTCGCCGAAGTAACTAAGTTGGCCTATCTCGACTCCCAGGCGGCTGCGCAATATGTGCTTTCACATCTCTACGATGAGGACCCAACAGGCGGTGCAACTTTTTATCGCCTTGGTAGTGCGACGCAAAATCCAGGTGGGGCATACGCGCGGTGGGGAATCGTTGGGCCAGTTTGGAATTACAACCCGCAAGGCCAAGTACCAGCGCAGACCTATTTAAGACTTTACGGCGTAGGCGCACCTCACGGTGGGTTTTAGGAGGGCCAGTACCATGAAAGCGATGCAGTGGCTGCTCGTTGGCATTCTTCTTGTCTCTCACGCCGCCCCTGTCTCAGCGGCCGCTTTTACTGATTGGAGCGCGTATATAAAAACCGTGAGCCACAGGAAAAATCCCGTGTTTGTATCCAGATGCAGCCTCGGCAAAGGCTATTTGGCGGTCGTCACGTTCCCTGTCGGAAGTGCCGAGGGGAGCTTTTTTGAGGTTCGATTCAATGCCGGTGGTCGATCCGAGACGCTCAATTTTAGCGACATAGAATTCAAGAGCGGCGAGCTCATCTCACCAGACATTGCGTTTGGTGGAATCGCGACACTTAACTACCTTGACCGAACGATCAGAGCCTTGTTGAAGGCGCAATTCTCGATGGTTGCCCCTTCCGAATTGTCGTCTATGCACGAGACGGCAGATACTCCTCCGTGCCCTGAACCGGAAAAATAGTACGCATTATGGTGCCACTGAGCGGTAAGTTTGTAAGTTTGTAAGTTTGTAAGTTTGGTAAGTTTGGTAAGTTTTAAGTTTGGGGTCAGAGTAGAAACTTCTCCCCACCTGCATTATGATGCCGTCCTGAGATTCCCTGGGAACGCCCCATGGCCAGGCTCGGTCGCTATTTCATCCCCGATCAGCCGCTACATGTCATCCAGCGCGGCAATGACCGCAAGGCCGTGTTTTTCGACGAAGACGACTTTGTGCAATACCGCAACTGGCTGATGGCCGCCGCCGGGGCCAACGGTCTTGCCGTGCACGCCTATGTGCTGATGACCAACCACGTCCATCTTTTGGCGACGCCCGCCGGTGCCGAAAGTCTGCCGCGCACCATGCAATCGCTGGGGCGGCGCTACGTCCGCTACATCAACGGGCGCTATCGGCGAACCGGAACGCTGTGGGAGGGCCGCTATCGCGCCGTCCCGATCGATACGGAGGCGTATTTCATCGCTTGCTGCCGCTACATCGAACTCAACCCGGTGCGCGCCCGCATGGTAAAGCATCCGCGGCAATACCGCTGGTCGAGCTATCGCGCCCATGCCGAAGGCAAAGACGATGCGCTGGCGGCTTTCCATCCGGTCTGGCGGCGGCTGGGGCGCAGCGCCGCGGCGCGGCAGCAAGCTTATCGCGATCTGATCGGGGAGAAACTCGATCCCGGCTTTGTCGAAGCGCTGCGGGCGGCGACGAACGGCGGTTGGGCGCTGGGCAGCGAACGCTTCCGCGCAGAGATTGCCGAAGCGGCGTGCCGCCGCGCAGGCCCTTTGCCGCGTGGCCCCCGTCCATCCGCTGCTGCGGACGGCCGGCAGATGCAACTGCTATGAAAAAGGTCCTGATCGGGCCAAGGGGGCCGCTTCGCCATCTCTTGAACCGGCGCCTCGCACTTCCCACCTCTATCCCGCTCTTTGACCGCGCCGGATAGCTCTGCGATTGCGTCGCCCGCGCAAATGCGCCGCAACACGCCACCAAATGCAGGCTCATGCACGATCTTGTGTTTTCCTGTACAAGACGATTATCGCGCCCCATCAATCCCTTACCGGCCAAAAAGCCGATTTGTTTTCAACTTTTCCTTTTTTCCGCCCCCCCCGCAAAATTCGCCGCTTCACGTCCCCTGCTGCACGAACGGCACCATCTGAAACAGTTCCCGCTCGCGCCCGCGCGGATCGTTTTCCAGCCGCGGCGGCAGGTCGAAGATCATGGTCTCGCGCTTCGCCATCGAATACGGCGTCCAGGCCGGGATCAGCGCGTTATCCGGCCTGCCCGTCTTGGCGAAGGCGATGAAGGTTTCGCTCATCACCGCCGCCATCCGCCTCGCCCCCGCGCCGTCGCCGGTGATGGCGCCTTGCTTGCCGGTGTTGTCGAACACCAGCGGAATATCGGTCATGTGCTGCGCCCGCCGCTTTTCGTCGGGGCAGGGCCAGTCGAGCTGATAGGCATAAGCGGGCGTTCCCGCTTCGGCCCGCAGTTCGTCTTCCACAATCGCCGCCCGCCAGGAGCGCGAGGCCGTGGTGGCGCGGAAGAACAGCTCCGTCGGCGAAATCCCCGGGAACCACGCCTTGTAACGCGCCATCACCAGCGCGGGCGAAATATCCCCCCGCATATCGGCCGCCAGCCGCGCCGGCAGCTCCTCCCACGACAGCACATAAATCCCCGGATCGGTGATGAAGGCCCGCGTCTCGTCATGGGTGTTGCCGATGATCATCGGGATGCGGGCGGATTGCCCCGGCGCATCGGGATAGAAAGGGTGGCGGGGCAGGGCGCGCATATCCAGCACCGGCCCGAAATACAGCCCGCCCGCCCCGATGATGGGATCGGCCGTCGCCAGCGCCGCCACCAGCTTTTCGGCGGACAGCGCCGCCAACTCGTCCAAACGGGTCCGCGAAATCCCCAGCGCCTTCAAATAAGCTTCGGCTCGCGCGCTGGCATGCAACGGCCCCGAAGCCGTCACTTGCTGCCCGCTCATGGTGGCGGCTTTGTGGAACAAGCCCTTCGCCGCCGGCATCGCCATCAGCGTGGCGATCTTGGCCCCGCCGCCCGATTGGACGAACAGCATCACGCACTCGGGATCGCCGCCGAATTCGGCGATGTTGTCGCGCATCCATTCCAGCGCCAGCACCAGATCGAGCTGCCCAACATTGCCGGAATCGGCAAAGCGCCCGTCGATCGTCCCCAGATAGAGATAGCCGAAGGCGTTCAGACGATGGTTCAGCGTCACCACCACCACATTGCCGCGCCGGCAGAGCGCCGCGCCGTCCGTAATCGCAGCCGATCCCGAACCGTTGGAGTAGGCGCCGCCGTGGATATAGACCATCACCGCCCGCTTGCCCCCGTCGCGCAGCGCCGGCGTCCAGACATTGAGGAACAGGCAATCCTCGCTCATGGCGGTTTCGCCCGCGCGCGCTTGCGGACAGGGAGGCCCATAGGCCAGCGCCGCACACACCCCGCGCCAGGGCTCGGGCTTCACGGGCGGCATGAAACGCCGCGCGGCGCCATAGCGGATGCCCTTGAAGACCAGGACCCCGCCGTCCCGGCCACCCTGGACTGTGCCAGCCGCGGTCTTCGCCAGCGGCGGCGCTTTCCCGGCAAAGCCGGGCGTTCCTGGGCTCGCGGCCATGGCGAGCGAAGCGAGAATTAACCTGCGTCTGGTTTTCGATACCGGTGTCATAATAAAATCGGCTCCTAAACGGCCCTCCAATCCATAGCGCCAAAGCGAGGCGCGAGTCAGCGGACCGGTCCGTTTTCGCGCGAAATCTCGCGCGGCCGGCGGCTCGCGGCGCCATGGCAATGCCACATTTTCGAGGCCACGCCACGATGGGATGGCTGCCCCCGTCAATCTCGTATTCAATGGATTTTCTGCACGGTTTCGCACCCCGCCAGGTTTTTTCAAGTATGGACACGGGGTTGAACGGCGATAGCGTTACCATGATTTTGTCATAACTGTTGCCGGCTTACATCGTCTTTTCCCCTTCCGACCATCCGCGGCCGAAGCCACCTTGTGCCCGCCGTCATTTCCGTCGTATGTTTCTTGTGCTACCGGTGTCAAAAAGTACTGACACCGGTGTCATAACAGGGGAACAACGCGATATTGGCGCTGTCACAATCGGGATAAGAAACCGGGACAGCCGCGAGGGAGGGAATAAGTGTTGATATCCAGCAAGACCTTGACCGCGACGTCGCGGTTCAAACTCGGAGTCTCCGCGATCGTGCTGCTGGCCGTTGTCGGTATGAGCGGTGCGGCCTTTGCACAGGAAAGCGAAGGCACCGAAACGATCGTGGTGACCGGCTACCGCGCCAGCCTTGAAAAAGCGCTGGATCTGAAGCGCAACGCGCTCGACGCCTCCGACTCGATCCTGGCCGAAGACATCGGCAAATTCCCGGACATGAACGTCTCGGAAGCCTTGCAACGGATTCCGGGCGTGGCGATCAACCGTGAATCGGGCGAAGGCCGCGAAATCACGGTGCGCGGCCTGGGCGCGCAATTCACCCGCGTCCGCGTCAACGGCATCGAAGCCGTGGCCACCGTCGGTTCGCAGGACGTTTCCTCGTCCAACCCGGGCGGTGGCGCCGGCGGCACCAACCGCGGCCGTGCCTTCGACTTCAACGTCTTCGCCTCGGAACTGTTCTCGGCTTTGACCGTGCACAAATCGAACTCCGCCTCGATCGAAGAAGGTTCGCTGGGCGCCACCGTCGATCTCAAGACGGCCCGTCCCTTCGATCACCAAGGCTTCGTGCTGACCGCTTCGGCCCAGGCTCAATATCAGAGCATGGCCGGCAGCGTCACCCCGCGCCTCGCGGCGCTGGTGTCCAATACCTTTGCCGGCGGCAAGTTCGGCGTGCTGTTCTCGGTCGCCTATCAGGGCACCAACACGCTGGAAGAGGGGCACAGCTCGGTACGTTGGATGAGCGACCTCAACAACTCCACCACGCCCTCCTCGAACTACCTCTTCGGCAGCGTGCCCAGCGGCGCCAGCACCGCCACGTCGCCCGAAAACACGGCCTTCCATCCGCGCTTCCCGCGCTACGACATCGTCACCACCCATTCCAAGCGCCTCGGCCTGACGGGTTCGGTGCAGTGGCAGCCCGACGACCGTACGCTGTTCAGCGTCGACGGCCTCTATGCGGATTATGGCCAGGTCCGTAACGAATACTACCTCGAGGCCAATTCGTTCAGCTCCTCGAACTACGGCAGCAAGACGACTTATATGGACGGCACGACGCAGCACTTCGTCGTCTCGCAGGGTATCAAGGACATCCAGTTGCTCGGCGCCACCATGGGTTCGGCGACGGGCATGAACATGTTCCACGACCCGACCGCGACGATGATCGCCGCCTCGGCTTACAATGTCGGCCTGCGCAACGAACACCGTCTCGACCACCTCGATACGCGCTTCATGCAGGCGACCCTCGACGGTTCGCACGACTTCTCGGATACGTTCAAAGCCCATATGCTGCTGGGCTGGACGGAATCGCATCACCGCAACCCGATCCAGACCACCCTGGCGGCGGATCTGGGCCTCAACGGCACCGGTGCGGGTCCCGCCACGCCGACGGCCGCCACCCCGCTCGCCTGGTACGGCGGCGCCGGCACGCCCGCCGATCCCTACAGATACGATTATTCGCTCGGCTCCATCCCGCTCTTCAGCACCGGCAATATCGATCCGACCTCGACCGACGGCTGGTTCCTGGCCAACGTCAGAGAACGCCAGGAATTCGCCTTCAACTCCTACCGTTCCGCCGCGGTCGATTTCGAATGGGAGGCGCTGTCGCAGTTGAAAATTTCCGGCGGTATCGACTTCCGCAACTACGGCTTCGGCACCTATGAAACCCGCCGCTCCACGGGCGGCACGGGCGAACAGTCCACCATCCCGGACAACATCCGTTCGGTGCCGCTGTCCAGCTATACGAAGGTGGTCTCGCTCGAAGGCATTCACGCTCCGGACGGTTCGAACACCAGCTGGTTCGTCGCCGACATGGACAAGGCGGCTTCGGCCATCAGCCTGTGGGATGCCGGCGTTTTCCCGATCAACCGCGCCCCCGGCATCTCGAATTCGGGCGGCGTGCGCGAAGACGATTACGGCGGCTGGCTGCAGGCGACCTGGAACACGGAACTGCTCGGTATGCCGTTCCGCGGCGATACCGGAATTCGCTACGTCCTCACCGAATCGAAATCCACGGGCTGGACGGTGACCAGTGCCGGCGTCTCGCCGGTGAACGCCCACATCGTCTATCACGACTGGCTGCCGGCCTTGAACGCGATCCTGGAGCCGCTGGAAGACTTCCAGGTCCGCTTCAACGCCAGCTATGCCATGGCGCGCCCGACGCAGTCCTCGATGATGCCCAGCGGCGCACCCTCGGTATCCGGTTCGAGCTTCGCCGTCAGCGTCGGCAATCCCTATCTGCAGCCGATGCGCTCGAAGAACCTCGACCTGGCCTTCGAGTGGTACTACGGCAAGGGCTCGATGATCTCGGTGGCGGGTTTCTGGAAGCACCTCGACAATTTCCTCCAGGCCGCACAAAGCTCCGGCATCTGGAGCGAAAACCCGTTCGGTTTCGACGCGGCGCCCTTCGTTGCGGCCTGCGGCGGCACCGGTACGGACTGGTCCACCGTTCCCACCAGCAGCAACTGCTACGCCAACGGCGCCAACCAGACCTGGACCTTCACCCGCACCGTCAGCGTCAAGGGTGCGCCGCTCTACGGCACCGAAATCAACTGGCAGCAGCAGTTGTATTTCCTGCCTCAGCCTTTCGACAACATGGGCGTGCTGGCCAACTACACTTACGTCCAGGCGCAGCAGAGCTTCTATTCCAACTCGGCCCAGTTCCTGATGAAGGCCGACCTCAACAACATGTCGCGCACCAGCTACAACGCGACGGTGTATTACGACGACTCGATCTTCCAGGCGCGTGTGACCGCGGCCTTCCGCAGCCACTACCTGGTCGATCCCAACATCCAGACCAACTACCAGAACTTCGGCATCTTCGCGAAATCGACGCTGAACGTGGATGCCTCGCTGTCCTACAAGTGGGACGACAACTTCATGTTCACCGTGGATGCGCTGAACCTGACCAATCAGCCCAGCGACATTTACGCCGACCAGTATGCGCAGCGGTCCTATCAGTACCACCAGACCGGCCGCGTCTATTTCTTCGGCATCAAATACACCTACTGATCCTCTCCTTCCTGTTGGCGCGGCGCCGGGGATATCCCCGGCGCCGTTTTTTTGAGAGAGGAAGGTGCGGCTCATGAAACACGGCATCCTGCATCCGCCGATCGCCCTTCTCTTTCTTTTTGCTTTTGCGCCCTGCCTGGCGGCAGGCAACGACGGTCCGTTCTTCCATCTCTCGGCGGCGAGCCCGTCAAACCCCGCCGCCCCCGCTGAGCGCCCGCAACGGACGCATTGCCGAAACCGCTTTTTTCTGCATTTCTAGGGGTATGCTGTATCTGCTCCTCTTCCTCGCTTCGCTCTGGGCGGGTGCGCAGAATGCGCTCGCCGGCGGCGGCTCGTTCCTCACTTTACCCTCGCTGATGTTGACGGGGATGGACGCACGCGCCGCCAACATCACCTCGACCATTGCCCTGTTTCCGGCACAGGTCGCCACGGGCATGACCGGGCGCAGCCATGTGACGGGGGTCGCCGGGCTGCCCTTCAAGACGCTGGCGATCATCAGCCTGGCCGGCGGTGCGCTGGGTGCGGTGCTGCTGCTGGTGACGCCCTCGGCGTTCTTCGCCAAGCTGGTGCCCTGGCTGGTGCTGTTCGCCACGGGCGTGTTCACCTGGGGCAGTTTTGCCCCGCGCAGGGAACGTGCCCCGAACCTAGGTGCCTGGGGCGCGGGCGCCGTGCAATTGTGCATTTCGATCTACGGCGGCTATTTCGGCGGCGGCATCGGCTTTCTGATGCTGGCGGCGCTGACCGCTGCCGGCCTGGCGCTGCGCAGCGCCGGCGCCACCAAAAACGTGCTGGCCGGCGTGATGAACGCGTCTGCGGTGGCGATCTTCGTCTTCTCCCCTGAGGTGCGGTGGCAACAGGCCCTCGTCTGCTGCGCCGGCGCGGTGACGGGCGGCATCGTCGGCGGCCTGATGCTGAACCGCGTCAACACCAAGGTCCTGCGCGTCTTCGTCATCGTGATCGGGATGGCGCTGACGGCGGGCCTGTTTTGGGATTCCCCGTGAGGCCCGCCGCCGCTCGCCGTCAGGTGCCTTTCGCCTTGGCGCTGGAATCGAGCGCGGCAGGCGATTTCGGCGTCATGTCGAAAAGATTCCAGTCGTTGGGATCGAACGGCCGCGTGGTCGGCTTCTGCACCGGATAGCCGTGGATCTCGTCCTGGCTGGAAATGATGAAGCCGCGCCCTTCGGCCACGTCGGCGATCAGGCGCACGTCGTCGTAGTCGCGATCCCAGATGCGCGCCCCGGCGTTGTGCAGCACATATTGCTGCACCGCGACCGCCGGCATCGGCTTGACGTAAGGCGGCCACAGGGGCGGGGTCTTCACCGCAATGATCCTGGCGGGCGAGGTGGTATAGCGCCCCAGCATGGGAATGGGCCGTCCGATCTGATCGACGGCGATGTTGTCCTTGGCGTAAAGCGCAAGATCGCCGTAGCCGCCGATCTCCAGCAGCGCCAGGTTGGGCACGCTGGAGAGGCCTTTGCGCAGCACCGTCCCCACCAAGGTGAGCTGCCCGAGCTGCCAGGCGTGGTTGCCCCATTCTTCGGCCATCAGGTTGTAGTGGATGGCGCGCTGGCCGGGATCGTAGATCAGGTTGTTGACGATGGCGGCGCGCGTGCCGCCCTTGAGCAGCGGATTGCGCTCGTAATTGTGGGCGTAAAGGTTGTTCGCGATCAGGATGTCGCTGGCGTTGTCGTGGATCAGCGAGCCTTTGGAGTGCTCGATCTTGTAGTGGGTGGCGAAGGAGAGCCCTTCGGCGATGATGTTGTTGGAGAAGGTGATGCGGTGCGAAGTATCCGCGCGCCACTTGGCCGGGTCCTCGCCTTCGAAGCGCTTGCCCGAGGCCGACATGTCCTCGTCGGTCGCCCAGGTCACGGTGTTGTGGTCGAAGATCACGTCATGGGCGTCCCGGTCGGTCGAAAGCCCGTCCTGTTCCCAGCCGCTCTTCTTCGGCAGCCCCGCATCGCCGACGCGCACCCGGATATTGCGGATCACGACGTCATGCGTTCCTACCTGAAAACCGCCGCGGATGAAGGTGATGCCGGGCGAGGGCGCGGTCTGGCCGGCGACCGTGAGATAGGGCTCGTCGATGCGGATTTCGCGGGCGCCGAGATCCACCACGCCGCCCACCTCGAAGACGACGATGCGCGGGCCTTTGGCCTGCACCGCCGCCACGAACGAGCCCGGACCGTCGGGGTTGAGATTGGTGACCTTGATGATCCGCCCGCCGCGCCCGCCGGGCGTGCTGGCGGCCCAGCCCATGGCGCCCGGGAAGGCCAGTTGTTGCGAGGTGGTCGCAACGTTGGCCGCTGCGAGCTTAGGACGGGTTTGTTTTGCGGCGTTGGCCGGGGTGTGCAGCAGAAGCGCACCCGCGCAAAGCGCCGCCAGGATCGCATACTTGGCCATTTTTGCCTCCTCCCTAGATTTTCAGGAGCCGCTGCCCAGCTTATTCCCCTGTCCCAACCGTCGCAGCCGCTCTGTGTTTATTGAAAATGACACCGGTTTCCTATAAACAGAAAACGGCCGTCCCGAAAGGGGCAATTTCGCAAAGCGTATCCCGTTCGAGGGTGGAGTACACGCCATGGTGGCAGTCCGGAAGACGCAGTCCGTTGAGGCGGAAACCCTTGCTCGGGCATTCGTTTCTGCGCGTCTCAAGGGCCTTTTCCTGCCGCAGTTTCCCGGTCCTTTGCCGGCGGATTTGGCGGGTGCTTATGCCGTTCAGGACGCCGCCATCGCGCTGTGGCCGGACGAGATCGCCGGCTGGAAGATCGGCAAGATTCCGCCCGAGCATGCGACGATGCTCGGCGCCGCCAGCTTGGCGGGCCCCGTCTTCCGCAAGGACGTGCGCCGCTTCACCCCGGACAAGACGGTCGAATACGGCATCTATATGGGCGGCTTCGCCGCCGTCGAAGCCGAGTTCATGTTCGAGATCGGCGAGGACGCGCCCCCGGGCAAGACCAGCTGGAGCACCGCCGAAGCCGTCGGCCTCGTGAAACGGATGTTCTGCGGCGTGGAAACCGCCGGCAGCCCGCTTTCCACCATCAACGTCGTCGGCCCCCGGGCCGTGGTTTCGGATTTCGGCAACAACAACGGCCTGATCGTGGGGCCCGAGGTGCCGGATTGGAGCGCGCGCGACATGGCGGAGCTGGTCTGCGAGAGCTTCATCGACGGCAAATCCGTGGGCAAGGGCTCCGCCGCCAATGTGGCGGGCGGCCCCATGGAGCCTTTGCGCTTCGTTGCCGAGCTTTGCGCCGGGCGGGGGCTGCCGTTGAAGGCCGGCATGTTGATCACCACAGGCGCCATCACCGGGATTCACGATGTGGGGCCGGGCCAGATCGCGCGGGTCGCGTTCAAGGGCTTCGGCGCGGTCCAGTGCGCCGCCAAACCTCTGCCGATCCGTTCGTAACCACAGCGCAATTCATGTCGTAATTGTCATCCTTCGGCCGGCGCCGGGACTGTCGGCGGCGTAGCGGTTGCGAAAGAGGCGCACGCGACGCAGGGTCGCCTCTGCAATACCTCCGGCAGGCCTTATCAGCCGGTCCCGCCGGTCTTACGCTGCCCCCATGCTCAAGACGCCGATCACCGCCTGGCTTCATACGCTCAAGGCCTATGAGCGCCACATCTCCGCGGCGGCGATGGCCGGCGGCTTCGCCTTCGACGATTTCACCTACGGACGCGTCGACCGCCCCGTCACCCAGACGCTGCTGATCGTCTATCTGGGGATGGCGGCGCTTTCCATCGTCGCCCTGCACTGGCTGGAAGCCCACCAGGAGTGGCAGTCGAAATTCGTCGTCAAGCTGCGCGGGCTGTTGCCGGCCCTGACCCAGTTCATGCTCGGCAGCTTATGGAGCGCCTTTCTGGTGTTCTACGCCCGCAGCGGCGTTTTGGCGGCGTCCTGGCCCTTCCTCCTGGTGCTGGCGGCGATCTTCATCGGCAACGAGGTGTTCAAGCAGTACCACGCACGCCTCATCTTCACGACCACGCTGTTTTTCTTCGCGCTGATCTCCTACGCCGCCTTCATGGTGCCGGTGTTCACCCACACCATCGGCGAGATCACCTTCCTCGGCAGCGGCGTTGCCGCCGTGACGGTGTTCGCGGGCTTCCTCTGGCTGCTCAACAAGCTCAGCAGGGCGAAGCTGGGCGAAGTGAAATGGCAGATCGCCTTCGGTGCCCTGGCCGTCTACACCACCATCACCGTGCTTTATTTCCTCAACGTGCTGCCGCCGCTGCCCTTGGCCATGCAGAACTCCGGCGTCTATCACTCGCTCTGCCGCGTGCCGCCCAAGGGCCGCATCAAATGCATCGGCGAAGAGTCGAAGCCGCTCGCACGCACGGCCGGACTCTATTACCGGGGCTTGGAAGAGCCGCCTTCCTGGACCGTCTGGCTCGGCGTTCCCCCCGTCGTGCACGTCGCACCGGGCGAGCAGGTGGTGGTGTTCGGCGCGGTCTTCGCGCCGATCAGCCTCGACACCATGACCTATCACGTCTGGCAGCGCTATGACGACAAGACCGGCACCTGGAAGACGGTGCAGCGGGTCGATAATTTCCTCAGAGGCGGCAGGGAGAAGGGCTATCGCGGCTTTTCCCTCAAGAGCGATCCCAGGCCGGGCCTGTGGCGGGTCGATTTCGAAACGGTGGACGGCAGGCTGATCGGACGCACCGTTTTCACGGTGCAGCGCGGTCCTGCGCCCGCAGCTCTCGAAAGCGTGATCCTCTAAAGCGCATTTCTTCCCTTAGGTGACGGTTGCGACCGCCCGCCGAGGCGTGTTCGATGCCCGGCATGAAGACGCGCCGCCAATTGTTGGCCACCGCAACAATATCGGCAATCTGCGTGTGGATATTTCCGGCCTCTGCCGCCGGCGTGGCCGTGGAGGAGTTTTCCGCCTCCGGCCGCAGCCTCGGCACGCGGCCGCTGCCGAAAGTCGTGAAGAGCGATGCCGAATGGCGGGCGATGCTGCCGCCCATCTCCTACGAGGTGACGCGCCGCGACGGCACCGAACGGGCCTATACCGGCGCCACCTGGGACAACCACGCCGACGGACTTTACCGCTGCATCTGTTGCGGCACGGCGCTGTTCGACTCGCGCACCAAATACGATTCCCATACCGGCTGGCCCAGCTTCTGGCGCCCGATCGCCGCGCGCAACGTGGTCGAAACCCGCGACAATTCCTGGATCGAGGAACGCACGGCGGTGTCCTGCGCGCGCTGCGACGCCCATCTCGGCCACGTCTTCAGCGACGGCCCGCCGCCTACGGGGCTGCGCTACTGCATGAATTCGGCGGCCTTGCGCTTCGTGCCGCGTGCCGTTTCGTAAGCGAGGACCCCATGAAATACGCTTTGCTGTTTGCCGTGCTGCTGTTCTCGGCCGCGCCCGCCGCGGCGGAGGAAACCGCACGCGCCTTGCCCGTGCCCGCGCTCGATGTGCCGGCCGCCGGGACGCGCCAGACGGCGGTGCTGGCCGGCGGCTGTTTCTGGGGAATGCAAGGCGCCTTCCAGCACGTCAAAGGGGTCAAGCAGGTGACGGCCGGCTATTCCGGCGGCAGCGCCGGGACGGCGCATTACGAGACGGTGGGCACGGGAACCACCGGACACGCCGAAGCCGTCGAGATCGTCTTCGATCCGCACGAAATCGGCTACGGCCGCCTGTTGCAGGTGTACTTCTCGCTGATGGATCCCACCACGCGCGACTACCAGAGCCCCGATGACGGCCCGCAATACCGTTCCGAGATTTTCGCCGCCGACGCCGCGCAACAGCGCGCGGCCGCGGCCTATATCGCCCAGCTCGAACGGGCCCATGCCTTCGCGGCGCCCATCGTCACGCGCGTCTCGCTGCTGCACGGCTTCTATGCGGCCGAGGCCTATCACCAGGATTACCTGATCCGCCACCCCGACCAACCCTATATCGCGGTCTACGACCTGCCCAAGATCGCCAAGCTGCAACGGCTTTATCCCGATCTTTACCGGGCCGAGCCCGTCAGCTTGGCGCTGCGCTGAACGCCGAAACACAACGGGCCGGAGTTGCCTCCGGCCCGCCGCTTTCATCCGGACGGCCGCGCCTTACACGGCGACGTCCTTGAACCTGGCCGGCGTCAGCTTGGGGGAGATGACGTGGATCACCAGCACGGCCAGGAGATAGATGACTCCCGCCACCAGGAACACCGAGGAATAGCCGCCCAGCCCGGACAGCGCACCGGCGACGCCCTTGGCCATGATGATGCCGCCGATGGCGCCCGCCGTGCCGCCGATGCCCGAGCAGCGGCCCACCGCCTCCTTCGGCATCAGGTCGGAGGTCAAGGTCATCAGATTGGCCGAGAAGGCCTGATGCGCCGCCGCCGCCATGCCGATGATGAGCATGGTGGCCCATAGATTGTGGGTCAGCATGGTCATGAAGGCGACCGGCAGGACGCAGGCGGCGCAGATCAAGAGGCTGAACTTGCGCGCCTTGTTGACGCCGAGCCCCGCCTTCATCATGGCCGAACCCATCCAGCCGCCGAAGACCGAGCCCACGTCGGAGATCAGGAAGATCATGATGATCGGGAATTGTACGCCCCAGAACAGGCCGTGTTCCTTGCCGTAGTTGAGCATGAAAAAGGACGGCAGCCAGAAGGAATAGAAGAACCACACCGGATCGGTCATCAGCTTGCCGAGGCCGTAGGCCCAGGTTTCCTTCTTGAACAGCACCTTGAGCCAGGGCAGCTGCTTCACCGGCACATAGGGGTCGCTCTCGATATAGGCGAGTTCGGTCTGCTTGAGACGCCGGCTTTCCGAAGGCTTGCTGTAAAAGGGAATCCAGATCAACAGCCACAGAATCGAAAGCATGCCGGTGGCGACGAAGGCCCATTGCCAGCCGAAGGCCAAGAGCACGAAGGGCACGATCAGCGGCGTCAGGATGGCGCCGATGTTGGAACCGGCGTTGAACCAGCCGATGGCCAGCGAGCGCTCGCGTTGCGGAAACCACTCGGCCACCGTCTTGAGCGCGGCGGGGAAATTGCCGCCTTGTCCCAGGCCGAGCACGGCCTGGCTGATCATGAAGCTCACCAGCACCCAGCTCACCGGCAGGAAGCCGATGATGGCGCAGCCCAGATGCGCCGCCGTCCACACGCCCACGGCGATGATGTAGCCGCGCTTGGCGCCGAACCTGTCGATCAGCTCGCCGAACAGCACGAAGCCGACGGCATAGGCGAACATGAAGAACTGCACGACGTTGGCGTAGTCGGTCTCGGTCCAGTGATACTCGTCCGAAAGGGCGCCTTTCAGATAACTGATGGTCAGCCGGTCCACGTAGAGCAGGCTGGTCGAGGCGAACAGAAGTCCGCAGATCACCCAGCGATGCCAGCCGATGCGTGGTTTGCCGCTTGCCGCGGGCCCGTCTTGGTTCATGCGTTCCTCCTGTGACGGCTGGCTTCGCCGCCTTTTGCTTTATGGCCGTCCACCGCGGCGCGCCCCGGGCGGTACCATACCGTTAGCGATACCATACTGGCCCTCCCGATCACGAGGACGCCGATGCCGCTGCCGGGCAGGCTATGGTAACCGGTAGCAATTGGCTAGCCTGCGGCTTTTCTTCTTTACCGGATGAGGCCCGGATTCGCGCTAAGCTCAAGGGAATGTGAGGGGGACGAGATGCCGCAAGCGCCTTACCAGCCGTTTGTTTTGTTCGGGCCGTCGCATTGGAGCGTGCTGGCCCTGACCGTTCTCGTGCCGGTGGTGCTGGCGATTGCGGTGCGCCTCGCGGCAAGCAAGACGCTTGAGCGGGCGATCTCGTGGCTTTTCGTGCTGGTCATTGCCGGCGCCTGGGCGGCCTGGTTCGTGGTGTTCGCGCAGAAGGGCTGGCTCGATCCCGGCAATGCCCTGCCAATGGATCTGTGCAGCTGGGCGGCCATCGCCACCCTTGTCGCGCTGATCCGCCCGAAGCAGAAGGTCTACGAGCTGGCCTATTTCTGGGCGCTGGCCGGAACCACGCAAGGATTGCTGCGGCCGGGCATACCCTATGATTTTCCCGAGTTCCGCTTCATCGAGTTCTCGCTGTTCCACGGCGGCATCATCGCCGCGGTGCTGTTCCTCGCCTTCGGCCTCGGGCAGAGGCCGCGCCCCGCTTCGCTGCCGCGCGTGTTTTTGTGGTCGCTGCTCTATATGGCGGCGGCGGGACTCACCGACTGGGCCTTGAAGGTCGATTACGGCTTCCTGCGCGCCAAGCCGATCTATCCCAGCCTGTTCGACCTGATGCCCGCCTGGCCGTGGTACCTGCCGGTGCTGGTGGTGCTGGGGATGCTCTCGATGCTGATTCTCTACGCGCCGTTCTTCCTCTACGACCTCATGAAGGGCAGGGCAAAAGCCTGATCAAAGGACTACCAGCCGATCTCTTGCCCCTTGTAGTCGAGGAAATGCCCGCTGGCCTGGAGGTTCAGCTCGGCGATGCGCCGCTTGAGTCCTTGCACGCTTTTTTCCACGCCGATCAGCGCGTCCGGCCCGCCCATGTCGGTCTGCACCCAGCCGGGATGGAAGATGCCCACCGCGATGCCGTCTGCGGCCCATTCCCGGGCCACGCCGTGGAAAATCATGTTGAGCGCCGCTTTCGAGGCGCGATAGGCGAGCGTGCCGCCCGAGGAATCGGCGATCGATCCCATCTTGCTGGTCAGCACGATCAGCTTCTTGTCGCGACCGGCCATCAGGTTTGCGCGCAGCGCCTGCGCCACCATCAAGGGCGCCAAGCTGTTGACGCGGAAGGTCTCGACGAAGCCCTCGAAATCGCTGTCCGAGGCGCTTTGCCGTTGCGGCCCGAAGATGCCGGCATTGTTGATCAGGATGTCGATGGCCTCGTCTTTCAGCGCCGCCGCCAGCCGTGCCGGCGCCGCCGGATCGCGCAGCTCCAGTTCCATCACGCGGACGCCCAGGCCTTTGAGGGCGGCGGCCTTGGCCTGCGCCCGGCAGCAGGCGATCACCGTGGCACCTTCGTCGCGGTATTGACGGACGAATTCCAACCCGATGCCGCGATTGGCCCCGGTCACCAGCACGGTGGTCATGGATGTTATCTCCGTCAGTTGTATTTCTGCCTCGTTTGCCGTTTAGGTTAGCTCCATGTCGATCTGGGGTAAAATCGGCGGTGCGGCGGCGGGCCTGTTGATGGGTGGTCCCATCGGGGCGGCTCTCGGCGTGGTGGCGGGGCATTACCTGTTCGACCGCGAGGCGGCGGCGGAGGGCGATCCCGGCGTCACCTTCACCATCGCCATGATCGCGCTGGCCGCCAAGATGGCCAAGGCCGACGGGGTGGTGACCGACGAAGAGGTGGAAGCTTTCGACCGCATTTTCCGCGTGCCGCCGGCCGAACAGGCGGCGGTGCGCCGCTTCTTCGACCTGGCGCGCGGCGACACCGCCGGCTACGAAACCTATGCCGGCCAGATCGCGCGGGCTTATGCCGGCCACCCGGCGGTGCTGGAAGACATCCTCGACGGCTTGTTCGAGATCGCCGCCGCCGACGGCGTGCTGCACCCGGCCGAAAACGCGTTTCTCGAACGCGTGGCCGAGATTTTCGGCTTCGCTCCGGGCGAATTCCGCCGCATCCGCGCCTCGCATTTTCCGCCCGATGCGGCCGATCCTTATGTGGTGCTGGGTGTGAGCTACGACGCCAGCGACGAAGAGATCAAGCGCAGCTATTACCGCCTGGTGCGCGAGAACCACCCCGACAGCTTGATCGCCCGCGGCGTGCCGGAAGAGTTCGTCAAGCTGGCCAATGACAAGCTGGCCGCCATCAACGGCGCCTACGAGAAGGTCCTGGCCGAACGGGCCCGGAACTGAGGCTCACGCTTCCGGCAGGCTCAGCTTTCCGGCCCGCGCCCGCAGCGCCGGCACGTCACAGCCGCGCGCATAATCCAACATGCGCCGGAAATCCCCGGCAAGCTGGCGATTGGCGCGCGGCAAGCTCGAACCCCGCCTGCAAAGCCGCGACGCGCACGATGCGGCTTTTGTCCTGCCGCAGCCGCTCATCCAGCGTGCCGCACAATTTCGCGGCCTCGCCTTCCGTCAGCGTCAGACGTGCCGCCATGGGAATCAAGTGCCAGCGCAGCTCGGCGCTGCCGTCGTCCAGCGCTCCGCCCAGCAGTTCCTTTTTGTGCGAACGGAACGGCGCCATCCCCGTCCTGCTGAGCTTCTCCAAAGTATCGCCCGCGCGCATCCGCACCAGCCCGTCTGCGTGCTTCAAGCAGGCCCACAATTCCTCGAAACGCTGCGGTGCCGCCGCCACCAGCGCGACGACGTCATCCGCCCGCCCGATGGAGCGCCGGTCCCCGCCCGCCAGCATCTCGGCCAATTCCCGCATGGCCTCAATTTTAACACCCATCTCGGACACTTGACATTTGATGATATAATGATGATATACCACTCAACGAAACACCTGCTAATCACCAAGGAGACCTTTTATGACCAAGCTTGACGTGGGCATCGGGGAGGAATTCCCGCTCGACGAAGACGCCCCCCGGCAGCCTGAAAACCAAGCCGAATCCGTCGGTTGCGACGAAGATTGGCGTAACCGGCGCCGCCAGCGCCGCGAGGCCTGGCGCCGCTTCCGGGACCAGATGCATGCCGAGTGGCACGGCCGCCGCCGCGGCTTTCGCGACGGCCTGAACCGCCAGGACGACGCGGAAATCCTGGACGCCTTGCGCAGCCGCCATGTCCAGCATCTGGCGCTTGGCGCGCTGGCCCTGATCGGCCTGGCCGCCTTGCTCGGCCTGCGCCGCAACGATTGAAGGAGCGCGCCATGCACGGACACCATTATCACCGCCGTTTCCGCGGCATGTCCGCGGAAGCCATGCGTGCCGCCGCCGATGCCATAGAGGCCTCGGGCGAGGAGCCCGGCCGCACGACCACCCGCGTCCAGCTCGAAATGCCGCCCCAGGCCATGGACCGCCTGCAACGCCTCAAGGACCGCACCGAAGCGGCGTCCTATGCCGAGGTCATCCGCAACGCCTTGCGCCTGTTCGAGGCCCTGGTGGAAGAGCACGAACAGGGCGCCGAGTTCTCCCTCAAGCGTGCCAACGGCGAAACCGTCGCGTATAAGATTTTCGTGTGATGAAGTTGCGCCTCGTCGAATGCCCTTCGCCCAACCACGATGCGCGCCCGCCGGGCGCGGCCATCGACATGCTGGTGCTGCATTACACCGGCATGAAGACGGCGGACGAGGCGCTGAACCGGCTCTGCGATGCCACGGCCAAGGTCTCGGCGCATTACACCATCGACCGCACGGGCCGCATCTGGCGCCACGTGGCGGAGGAGCGCCGCGCCTGGCATGCGGGCGCCTCCTTCTGGGCGGGGGAGAAGAACGTCAACGCCCGTTCCATTGGCATCGAGCTGGTCAATCCCGGCCACGAATTCGGCTACACGCCGTTCCCGGAGGAACAGATCGCCGCCTTGCTCGAACTCTGCCATAACATCTTCACGCGCCATGCCATTCCGGCCCGCCGGGTGCTCGGCCATTCCGACGTGGCCCCCGCGCGCAAGACCGATCCGGGTGAACTCTTCCCCTGGCAAACCCTCGCCGCCGCCGGCATCGGCCTCTGGCCCGGGACACCGCTGCCTACCGCAGAAGGCAATTTCGCCGCCACCCTCTCCCGCTTCGGCTACGGCGTTCCGCCGCAGGGGGAAGCGCCCCTCAAGGACGTGATCGCCGCCTTTCAGCGCCATTTCCGCCCGTCATGCATCGACGGCGTGGCCGATGCACAATGCGCGGCCATACTCGCGGCGCTCCTCGCCCTTTAATCTTTCCCCTCCGGCAGTGGAGGGGACATGAAAACCATCGGCCTGATCGGCGGCATGAGTTGGGAGTCGACGATCACCTATTACAAGCTGATCAACGAGGGCGTGCATAAGCGCCTCGGCGGCGTGCATTCGGCGCGCCTCTTGATGCATTCCTTCGATTTCGAGGACATCGCCGCCTTGCAGCGCGCCGGGGAATGGCAGCGCTCGAACGCGGCGCTGATCGCGGCGGGGCAGGGGCTGAAACAGGCCGGCGCCGACGTGCTTCTCATCTGCACCAACACCATGCATATGGCCGCCGCCGCCCTGGCCGAAGGCACCGGGCTGCCGCTGCTGCACATCGCCGATCCTTTGGGCGCCGCCATCCGCAGGGCCGGGCTCAAGCGCGTGGGGCTGCTCGGCACGAAATTCACCATGGAACGGCCCGACGTGCTGCGCGGCCGCCTGAAAAGCCTGTTCGACCTCGATCTTGTGACGCCGGAAGGGGCCGATGCGGAGGAGGTCCACCGCGTCATCTATGAAGAACTCTGCCAGGGGCGGATTCTCGAAGCCTCGCGGACGCGCTATCGCCGGATCATCGCCCGGCTGGCGGCGCGCGGGGCCGAAGGCGTCATCCTCGGCTGCACCGAGATTCCGCTGCTGGTGGGGCCGGAAGACAGCACCGTGCCGCTGTTCGACACCACGGCCCTGCATGCCGCCGCCGCCGTCGATTTCGCCCTGGAAGGGCAGGCATGAAAACCATCGGCCTGATCGGCGGCATGAGCTGGGAATCGAGCGCCGTCTATTACAAGCTGATCAACCGCGAGGTGCAAAAGCGCCTGGGCGGGCTGCATTCGGCCAAGCTCGCCATGCTCTCGCTCGATTTCGACGAACCGGCCGGTTATGCCCGCCGCTCGCAATGGGACGCGCTGGCGGCACTGCTTTCCGATGCGGCGCAGAAACTCGAAGCTGCCGGCGCCGGGCTCATCCTGATCGGCGCCAATACCGCCCACAGAGTTGCCGATTCCGTGCAGGCGGCGATCCGCATTCCGGTGCTGCACATCTGCGATTGCACCGCCGCCGCGATCAAGGCGGACGGGATCAAGCGGGTGGCCTTGCTCGGCACCGCCTACACCATGCAGGAGGCCTTCTTCAAAGACCGCCTCGAAGCGAACGGCCTTGAGGTGATGGTGCCCGAAGCGGAGGACCGCGCCGTCATCCACCGCATCATCCTCGACGAGCTGGTGCTGGGGAAGATCGAGGAATCCTCCCGTGCCGCCTGCCGCGAAATCCTGGAACGCCAGGTGGCGCGCGGCGCCGAAGGGGTGATCCTCGGCTGCACCGAACTGCCGCTGCTGCTCACAGCCGCAGACAGCCCCGTGCCGCTTTACGACACCACCCTTCTGCACGCCCAAGCGGCGGTGGATCTGGCTCTCCTGCAACCTCCAGATGGGGGCTGACGCCTCCGCAAACTCCGGCCTATACTCCTGGGGCGTCAGACGGCCGGATGGCCGCTCGTTTTCGTTTCGGTTTGCCGGGCTTGCCCGGCGTAGCCGAAGGCGAAGACGGGAGGAAAGTCCGGGCTCCACGGAAACACGGTGGCGGATAACATCCGCCGGGGGCGACCCCAGGGACAGCGCCACAGAAATGACACCGCCTAATCCGGCGAAGCCTGCAAGGGCGAAGACGGACGGCAAGGTTGAAATGGTGCGGTAAGAGCGCACCGCGCCTCTGGCAACAGAGGCGGCACGGCAAGCCCCACCGGGAGCAAGACCAAATAGGGACGGCACGTAACCCGTTTCCGGGTAGCCGTCCGGGTAGGTCGCGTGAGGCGGCAGGCGACTGCCGTCCCAGAGGAATGGCCATACAGTCCGCCTACGTCGGCGGATGGACAAAACCCGGCTTACAGGCCGTCTGACGTCATATAATGCCATATTATGACTATAAACCTATTGAAATTATGTTATTATATGATACAGTACCATTGATCATGAATATAGTGGATCTCCTATGTCGCGCACAATCACTATTTCGGACGAGAATTTCCGCAAAATTCAAGATCTGGCGGAGCCGTTGGTGGATTCTGTTGACTCTGTTTTGTCTAGGGTTCTAGCTGCGTATCCTATGGTACATAATCGTAGGGATACATCAGAGTCAACGGGATTCCCTCTTGCTGGCCATCCTGGGCCGACTTCGGTCGAGCACGCCTACGATCCCTTCAATTCTCCAGACCTGACGCACACGAAAGTCACCTTCGCAGCAGTTGGCGATAGGTCGCTCGGTTCACCGAACTGGAATTCGGTGCTGGACGAGGTCATTCGCGTCGCCGCGCAAAAGCTAGGTGACCTCAGTGCTATCCGAAAAGTCGTCCGCGCCAATATGGTGGAAGGGAAAAAGACGAACGAAGGCTATCATCTGCTGGCGGGTACGGGGTTTTCCGTGCAAGGGCAGAGCGCAAACGATGCTTGGCGCTATATTGCGCATATTGCGCGTGAGCTGCGGCTCGGTGTGCAGGTTCGGTTTTTCTGGCGAGACAAGGAAGGTGCATATAGGCCGGGAGAGGGCGGGGTATTCATTATAGAAGAGCGCGAATGATATGCCCCATTCTACGACTCCTCGCTTCTGGAAGGCCTATGATGGTCTTCCCGCGTCTATTCGCGAACTTGCCGACAAGAATTTCGTACTGCTGAAGCAGAATCCGCAACATCCGTCGCTGCAACTCAAGAAAGTCGGACGCTTCTGGAGTGTGCGTGTCGGCCTAAATCACCGTGCACTGGGTGTCGAAAGCGACGATGGGATTCTCTGGTTCTGGATAGGCTCGCACGCCGAATACAACGTGCTGATCAACTCATAATTCGCGGGCGCGGCCGGCCTTGAAATCTGCCAGGGCTTCGTCCGCCAGCTTGTCCAGCTTGCCGGTCTTGATGTCGCGCTCTATCTGCCGATCCCAGTTGGCCGCGTCGAATTCCTCGTACCAAGCGCGAAACTTGGCGAGCTTGTCGGGCGGCAATGCCGCTACGGCCTTTTCGAGTTCGTCAACGGACATGCAGGAAATATAGCATGAAAAACCGTCTTACCAATACGACTGCATCAACACCCCCGCCCATCCCGGTTCCCGCACCTCGCCCCGCGGCAGAAAGCCTTTCATCACCGGTTTGATATCCAGCACCGGCGTACCGTCGATGGCATCGAGCCCCGCCACGCGCAGCACCGTTTCCTCAACAGCCAGAATCCGGCAGATGGTGGCGCCGATGCGGTTCGGCCGGTCCTTGCCGCGCTGGGCGAAGATGCCGACACGCGGCCAATCGGTGTTGCCGCGCGGATGGCGCGCGCCGGTTTCCACCGCCGCCGTGGCCGCGTGAAAATAAAACAGCACTTCCACATGCGAGAACGCCGCCAGCCCCACCAAGGCCTCGGGCCCGAAGCGCGCATCGAGTTCGATTGCCGCCTCCACCGCGTCCCAGCCGTCATCTTGCGCCGCAACACGCCCGCCCCGCACAAATCCTACCGGCACCATCGGAATTGTTTCACGCACACCCGTCTCCGAACATATCAAGAACAAACCCGTCGCCATCTTAAGCGAATATTTACTACGGTGAATCTAACCTTACCCTGTTTCGTATTTGTTCAGGGAGTCGCTACCGCTAGACTCAGGACATCTAGCGGTAGCGCCTCAACCCCCTCATTTTCCTAGGCTTTTTCGTTGACTCTGTATTCTGTCCCATGTTATCCCATGTCGTCCCAGGGACCATGAGAGCGCGGAAATCCGCGTAATTGGCAAAAAACTAAGTTTCCCCAGGGACTTATGGGGATTTTTTCGTGTCGGTACAATCGTTCATTTCCACGATGGCTGGCACGCTCGACAGCAAGGGTCGGGTTTGCATCCCCGCGGCCTATCGCCAGATTCTGGCGGCCCAAAACACGCCCGGCGTCTATCTCTGCCCGTCTTTTTCGTCGGCGGCGCTGGAAGGCTTCGGGGCCGAGGTGCTGGAGAAGTTCCACCGCCAGCTCGCCGAACAGGACCCCTTCTTCTCGCCGGAGTTCAACGACAAGGCGATCATGGTGGTTTCCATGACCCAGCAATTGCCGCTGGACGAGAACGGCCGCGTCCGCCTGCCGGACGAGATGATCGCCCATGCCGGCCTCAAGGACCGCGTGCTGTTCGTCGGCATGAGCACCAAGTTCCGCATCTGGGAACCGGCGCGTTTCCAGGAAACGCTGGAGCTGCACCGGAAGCGCGCCTTGGCGGCCTTCAACGGGGGGGCCGAATGAGCCACCTCCCTGTCATGCTGGCCGAGGTGCTGGAAGCGCTGAACCCGCGCGACGGCGCCCATTACATCGACGGTACTTTCGGCGGCGGCGGTTATGCCCGCGCCATCCTGGAAGCCTGCGATTGCCGCGTGCTCGGCATCGACCGCGATCCCGCAGCCATCGAGCGCGGCAAGGCGCTGACGGCGCTTTATCCCGGCCGCCTCACCCTGGTGCACGGCACCTTCTCCGAAATGGACCGCCTTCTGGCGGAAACGGGCGAAACCGGCACCAACGGCGTCGTCCTCGACCTCGGCGTTTCGTCATTCCAGTTCGACGAGCCGGAACGCGGCTTTTCCTTCCGCGCCGACGGCCCGCTCGACATGCGCATGAGCGCGGAAGGGCAAAGCGCCGCCGACGTGGTCAACACGGCCGACGAGAAGACGCTGGCGGACATCATCGCCCGTTACGGCGAAGAGCGTCAGGCCCGCCGCATCGCCAAGGCCATCGTCGCCGCCCGTCCGCTCGCCCGCACGCTGGAGCTGGCCGGGATCGTCGCCGCAGCGCTGGGGCCTGCCGCCGCCCGTCAGCCCATCCATCCCGCCACGCGCACCTTCCAGGCATTGCGCATCCATGTGAACGACGAGCTGGGCGAGCTGGAAACCGCCCTGGAAGCGGCCACGCGCGCGCTGCTGCCCCAAGGCCGCTTGGCGGTGGTGTCGTTCCATTCCTTGGAAGACCGCATCGTCAAGCGCTTCCTGGCCGGCCGCGGCAAGCCCGCGCCCCAGGCTTCGCGCCATGCCCCGGAGGCACCGCGCGCCGCCAAACCGCAATACCGCCTTCTCACCGCCCGCCCGCGCATCCCGGGCGAGGCCGAAACCGCCTCCAATCCCCGGGCCCGTTCCGCGAAATTGCGGGCGGCCGAGCGTCTGGCTGCCTAGGAGAGAGCCATGATCCGTGTCGTGAGTACGTTCTGCGTCGGACTGATGGGCTTTACCATCCTGACGCTCTACCACGTCTCCGAACAGACCCGCATCGCGGGCCAGGACCTGGCCGGCGTGGAAAAGCGCATTGCCGCCGAACAGGTGCAGATCAGCGTGCTGGAGGCCCAGTGGCAGCGCGACGCCGCCCCCGACACCATCCAGAAGCTGGCGGAAAACTCCCTGGGCATGAGCGACCGCAGCACGCTGCAGCTAGCCTCCGTGACGCAGCTGCCGCGCCGCAGCGACGACCCTTACGGCAGCGTGCGTTCGGCCAGCGCCCAGCTGCCGCCGCCGCAGGCGCCGATCCTCAAGATTTCCGCGCGCAGCGGCATGTGATGCTCCATGGCGGCCCCCTCCACGCAGCCATCCTCCACCGTGTTTCAGCGGCGCATCCTGATCGGAGCGGTGATCTGCGTGGCGGCTTTCTCCCTGGTGGGCGTGCGGCTGATCGACGTCACGGTGCTTAACGGCGGCGCCCAGCCGCGCCGCCCCGCCCCCGCGCTCGTCACCCGTGCCGATCTTCTCGACCGCAACGGCGAATTGATCGCGCGCGATCTTCCGGCCGACGATCTCTACGCCCGCCCGCCGCTGCTCAAGGACAAGCGCCGCGCCGCCCAGGGCCTGGCGGCGGCTACCGGCGCCGACGAACGCCGCCTGGAGCAGCTCTTTTCCGGCAAATCGAAAACCGTGCTGGTGGCGCGCCAGGTGCCCCCCGGCGCCCGCAGCAAGGTGGCGCTGCTCAGGCTGCCGGGCCTCGAATACCAGCCCGACAGCAAGCGCACCTATCCCGACGGCCGCATGACGGCGCAGGTGGTGGGCGTCACCGATCTCGACGGCAAGGGCGTTTCCGGCCTCGAGCTGGGCCTGGAGAAGCGGCTGCGCGATGCCCGGGGGCCGGTGGAAACCTCGCTCGACATGCGCGTGCAGTTCATCGTCGAGCACGAGGTCGAGGCGAGCATGGAGGAATTCCACGCCCGCGCCGCCGGCGGGCTGGTCCTGGACGTGCGCACGGGCGAAGTGCTGGCGCTGGTGTCGCTGCCCGATTTCGATCCCAACACCCGCGTCTTCGGCGACGGCAATTCCGGCCGCAACATCATGGTGCAGGACGTCTACGAGCTGGGCTCGATCTTCAAGATCTTCGCCTTCTCCCTGGCGATCGAGAACCGCACCGTGCGCCTGGACGAGGAACTTCCCATCGGCAACGGCTTCAAGATCGGCCGCTACACCATCCACGAAGCCGAACGCATGCCGGCGACGCTCGCCGCCCGCGACGTGCTGGCGCTGTCCTCGAACATCGGCACGGCGCAGATCGCGCTGCGCTCCGGCCCCGAACGCCAGCGCGCCTTCCTCGACAAGATGGGGCTGCTCGCGCCCATCACGAGCGAGCTGCCGGAACGGGCCCGTCCGCTGCTGCCCGAGCACTGGGGCCTCATCGAAACGGCAACCATCGGTTTCGGCCACGGCATTTCCGTCAGCCCCTTGTCCTTCGCGGCGGCGGCGGCGGCCGTGGTCAACGGCGGGCGCCTGATCCGGCCCACCTTCCTGAAACATCCCGAAGACGGGCGCGGCGAACAGGTGATCTCGCCGGAAACCAGCGCCACCATGCGTTCGCTGTTGCGCTATGTCGTCACCAACGGCACCGGCAAGAAGGCCGACGTTCCCGGCTACGACGTCGGCGGCAAGACGGGGTCGGCGGAAAAGCCCGGCCGGCATGGTTACCAGGCGCACAAGCTGGTGACCTCCTTCTGCGGCGTGTTTCCCATCGACAACCCGCGCTATCTGGTTCTGGTCGTCCTGGACGAACCGCACGGCACGCGTGCGACGAGCGGTTTTGCGCTGGCGGGCTACACCGCCGCGCCGCTTGCCGGACATATCATTTCGCGCATCGCGCCCTTGCTCGGGGTGCCGATCGATCCGATAACGCTCGCCAAAGAGAATTCATAATGAAAGCGGGTAACGAGGTGGTGGAGGTGACGGGAGAGGCGAAGAAATTCGCCGGGCTCACGGCCGACAGCCGCGAGGTTCGTCCCGGCTGGCTGTTTGCGGCGATCCCCGGCGCCAAGGCCGACGGCGCCATCTTCCTGCCGGACGCGGTGGCGCGCGGCGCCGGCGCCGTGCTCGGACGCCCCGAGATCGCCCCGGCCGCGAAGGCGCTCGGCGTGCGCTTCATCGCGGCGGATAATCCGCGCGCGGCGCTGGCGAAACTCGCCGCCGCCTTCTACGGCGCCCAGCCCGCCACGGTGGCCGCCGTCACCGGCACCAACGGCAAAACCTCCATCGCGGTGTTCCTGCGCGAAATCTGGACCGCGCTGGGCAGGCGCGCCGCAAGTCTCGGCACCATCGGCGTGGTGACGCCGGATCGCGCCCTCAAGCTCGACCACACCACGCCCGGCCCCGTCGAGCTGCACAAGCTGCTGGCCGCACTGAAAGGCGAGGGTATCGAGCATCTGGCGCTGGAAGCTTCCAGCCACGGCCTCGATCAGTACCGGCTGGACGGCGTGGAAATCGCCGCGGTCGCCTTCACCAACATCACCCGCGACCACATGGATTATCATCCGACGTTCGAGGCCTATCTGAACGCGAAGCTGCGCCTCTTCCGCGAACTGGCGCGCGACGGCGCCGCGGCGGTGGTCAATGCCGACAGCGATCACGCCGGAGCCTTCATCGCCGCTGCGGCCGAACGCGGACTCAGGCTGGTCACGGTGGGCGAACAGGGCGGCGGCCTGAAACTGCTGCAGCGCCGTCCCACGCAAGACGGCCAGAGGCTGGAGATCGCCTATGCGAAAAAGACCTACGGCATCGCCCTGCCGCTGGCCGGCGCCTTCCAGGCCTCCAATGCGCTGGTGGCGGCGGGCCTGGCCATCGGCCTGGGCGAGAATCCCGCGGCCGTCTTCGCCGCCCTC
>Ga0187810_10000192_pt1 | contig 28016 bp, 25 predicted proteins | sample NC_wetland_sal_i_9_FD_132963 | JGI IMG/M metagenome (GOLD analysis project Ga0187810, IMG submission 132963) | Wetland sediment microbial communities from Neuse River Estuary, North Carolina, USA - ASW_5 | ecosystem: Environmental > Aquatic > Freshwater > Wetlands > Sediment | place: USA: North...
CGATGACATAGGTGTAGTGATCGACCAGCTCCTTGCCGAAGCGCGCGGCGAGAATTCGCTCGGCCAGCGCCATGCCGACGGAATTGCCCAGGCCTTGCCCCAAGGGCCCGGTGGTGGTCTCGATGCCCGCGGCGTGGCCGCGCTCGGGATGGCCGGCGGTGCGGCTGCCGAGTTGGCGGAAGCGCTTCAGCTCGTCGAGCGTCATGTCGGCATAGCCGGTCAGATGCAACAACGCGTAGAGCAGCATCGACCCATGCCCGGCCGACAAGACGAAGCGGTCGCGGTCGGGCCAATCGGGCAAGGCCGGATCGAAATTGAGGAAGCGGGTGAACAGCACGGTGGCCGCGTCGGCCATGCCCATCGGCATGCCGGGATGGCCGCTTTGCGCCGCCTCGACCGCGTCCATGGCGAGCGCGCGCAGCGCATCCGCCATGCGCCGGAGCATCGGATCGCGCGGCCGCGGCAAGGGCGGCGCTGATGCGGTCGGGATCGGGTTGGCGCTCATCGCAAGAGAATCGATTCGGCCTCGGGCAGGATCGGGCGTGATCGGGGCCGCACCTTGGCGCGGCTCGGCGTTACCGTCAACCCTCGACTCCTGGGACCAGGGATGCGCAAAGGCGCGGTCTGGTTGCGGCGCGGTGGGCTTGCCGCTAAGGTCGCACGATCCGGTTTTTGCGCGGAATCTTGGGGCGTAGCCAAGCGGTAAGGCAGCGGATTTTGATTCCGCCATTCGGAGGTTCGATTCCTCCCGCCCCAGCCACCCTTCGCTGTGGCACAGCTTCGGGTGGCTTACGCCAACGTCAACGCCGCCGAAAAAAAGCGAGGCGCCGATCATGAAAGCCTGCTGGTACGAAAAAACGGGCGCCGCCAAGGACGTGCTGGTCCTGGGCGAGATGCCGGCGCCCGAGCCCGGACCCGGCGAAGTGCGGGTCAAGATCATGGTCTCCGCGGTCAACCCCTCGGACACCAAGGGCCGCACCGGCTGGCGCGGCCGGCCGATGCCCTATCCGCGCATCGTGCCGCACCAGGACGGCGCGGGCGTGATCGACAAGCTCGGGCCGGGCGTTTCATCGCGCAAGCAAGGCGAGCGCGTCTGGGTCTATATGGCGCAGCGCGGCCGGCCCTTCGGCACCGCCGCCGAATACACCGTGGTGCCCGAGAACCGCGCCGTGCCTTTGCCCGACGGCACGAGTTTCGAGGAAGGCGCGTGTCTCGGCATACCGGCGATGACGGCGCATCGCTGCCTTTATGCCGACGGCGCGATTGCCGGCAAGGCGGTGCTGGTGCAGGGCGGCGCCGGCGCGGTGGGTTACTACGCGGTGCAGCTCGCCAAGCTCGGCGGGGCGCGCGCGGTGCTGGCCACGGTGAGCCGCGACGAACAGGCCGCCCGCGCCCGCGAGGCAGGATCCGACCACATCATCAATTACAAGAGCGAGAACGCCGCTTCGCGCGCGAAGGCGATTTTGGGCGGCGGCGTCGACCGCGTGATCGAGGTCGCGCTGGGCAAGAACCTGGCGGGCGACGTCGAGATGCTGGCCGTCAACGGCGTGATCGCGGCCTATTCCAGCGACGAGGTTCCCGAACCGGTCGTGCCCTTCACCGCCATGCTGATGAAGGACCTGACCATCCGCTTCGTGCTCATCTATGAGGTTTCGGATGCGGCGCGGCTCGAAGCGGCGCGCGACATCAACCGGCTCCTGTCGGCCCGACAATTGAAGCACCAGATCGCGGAGATCTATCCGCTCGAGCGGGCGGCGGAAGCCCATGCGCGCATGGAGCAAGGCCGCGCCATCGGCAAGCTGTTGCTGCGCGTGGCCGAGAAATAGGGAACCGGCCGTTTAACGCGTCCCGCTATTCATCGCGGCGATGCCGGCGATCCTGGCCGTGACCTCGACCTTGCCCGCCTTGGCGAAAATGAGGGTCAGGGGAAAGCTCTGGCCCTGAACCAACGGCCGCTTCAAATCCATCAGCATGACGTGATAGAAGCCCGGCTTGAGCACCGACGTGGCGCCGGCCTTGACGTCGATGCCGGGGACCGGCCGCATCATCATCACGCCGTTTTCCAGGCTCATGCTGTGGATCTGCGCCTCGCCCGCAACCGGCGTCGCCGCGCCGACCAGCCGGTCGTCGGCCGGGCCCGGATTGACCAGCGTCATGTAGGCGGCGCCGGTCTTGGCGCCGAGCGGCGTGGCGCGGGCCCAGACATCGACGGCCCCGATCGTTTGCGGATTGCCGGATTGCGCGGCGGCCGAACCGGCAATCAACGCCGCGAGCAAGCCGAGCAGGAAGGTTCTGAACGCCATGCGGCCCACCATAGGACTCATACCTTAGGACTCATGGGCGGCGATGGGCGGCGAAGAAGGTCAGGATTGCCTCGGCCGCCGAAACCGGCTTGCCGCCGCCGGGCGCGGGGAAGATGTCGCCCGGCCAGTTGTGGTCGCCGCCCAAAATCTCCCACAACACCACCTCGCTGCCGTCCTTGCAGCCGGCATAGGCTTCGCGCTTGAGCGTCTTGCCGGCGGCATAGGCGATCGCGGGCTTGTCCATGCAGCCGTCGCTCGCCACCCAGAAGGTCAGCGCGTCGTCGACCGACATCTTCCAGCGGCTGGGAAAGCTGATCAAGCGCGAGGAGCCGCCCCGATAGAGCACATAGGGATCCTTGTTGCCGTGGATGATCATCACCGGCACCGGCATCCCGGGCATGGGGATGAGATAGGTCTTGCCGGTACGGGTCATGCCGCCGATCGCCGCCGCGACCGGCGCCACCGCGGCGAACCAGTCGGGATGCAAGGCGGCGAGCTGATAGACCAGCATGCCGCCATTGGACATGCCGGTGGCGTAGACCCGGGTACGGTCGACCGGATGATGGCGGGCCACGTCCTCGATCACCGCTCCGACGAATCCCACATCGTCGACCTGGCGCGCCGGCGCGTCGCCGCAGCAGATCTGCGCGTTGAAGGTGCGGCGCGGCGGGTTGCCGCCTTGGCTGCCGTCGGGGAAAGCCACCAGCATGCCGAGCTTGTCGGCGGCTGCGGCAAAGCGCGTCTCGCCGGCGAAGCCCGGCGCATCGCCGCCCGCGCCGTGCAGCGCGATCACCAGCGGCAGCTTCCCGTCGCCCGCATTCGGCGGCACATGCAGGACATAATCGCGCGCGGCGCCCTGATAGGGCAGAGCGAAACGCTCGTCGGCGCGCGCGCTTGCCGCCGCGAGCAGTGCAGCCGCCAGCAGAAGAGCCGCCGCCTTCATTCGGCGCCCGCGACGGCGCGCTCCACGACGGAGACGTGCTTGCGCTTCCACGGCGCCGCCTTGAACCAGGCGACGCCATAGGCGATGGCGAAGAGCAGGAAGAAGCTTAGCCCGTTGACCGCGAGTTGGACCGCCGCGCCGGTGCCGGCATGATCGAACACCATGCCGTCGATATAGGAGAGCACCATGCCCGAGGTGAAGATCGACAGCGCCTGCTGGCCGCATTTGAAGAAGGGCTTGAGCGGCACCGACAGCAGAATCCGTTCGCGGCCCTTGAGCAACGCCACCGCGACATAGGCCGAGGCGAGGAAATGGACGTATTGCATCGGGTCCATGTAGGTCTTGTCGGTGTGATCGCCGACCCATCGGCGCAATCCGTCGATCGCGGGAACGCGCTCGAACACCGAAGGCAGCGAGATCGCCAATCCCGCGAGCAGCACCGCGACGCTGCCCCAGAACAGGATCCGGGAATCGATGGGCACCTTGATCCAGCCGCGCCGCAGCGCGAAGCCGGTGAAGAAGATCAGCTGCCAGGCGAAGGGATCGAAAAACCACGTCGCCTGGTCGTCGGCATGGGCGGGCAAATTGATCTGGAACACCCAGGCGCAAACATAAAGCGCGAGCGAGGCCGCCAGGACGAGCCCGGGGCTCAGCCGCGCCAGGGCCATCGCCGCCGGCACCATCGCCAGCACGACGATGTAGAGCGGCAATATGTCGAGATAATGCGGCACGTAGGTCAGGGTGAAGAGGCCGATCAGCGCGCCGGGGGTATCGGCGAAGAAGCGCTGCAACTGCGCCACCGCGATGTAATCGGTGTCCGGGAAAATCTTCGAGCCGGCGGCCACCACCATCGCGGTGACGAAGAACATGCCCAGCTGCGCGGCGTAGAGCTGCATGCAGCGGTAGAGGATGCGCAACGCGCCGATCGGCCAGCCCCGGCTGTGGAAGGTGCCGCCGAAGGCGATCGCCGCCGTCATGCCGGAGACGAACACGAACATGTTGGCGGCGTCGCTGATGCCGAAGCGCGCCGGGATGTAGTTCCACAGGACATTCCCGCGGCAATGCGCGATGAAGATGATGAACATGGCGACGCCGCGGAAGAAATCGAGCCGCGGATCGCGGCCCTTGTTCAACGCCGTCACCTCTTCCACCGCGCTCTCCGGACTCAGGACGAGCGCAGCTTCGCCGGGATCGGGATGAAAGGCAAATAGCGCTCGACCAGTTCGATGCCGCGCCGGCGGCGGATGACCATGACGGCGACGCTGAACACCCACACCGTGCAGGCTTCGCGGAACAGCACGCCGCCGTCGCCGTAGGGATCGACGCCCAGCGGCGAGACCAGGTGGAAGAAGATGGCGCCGCTCATGATGCCGCAGGACAAGGCCGCGCCCAAAACCTGCCATCGCGGGATGAACAGCAGGAACGCGGCGACGAGCTCGGCGCTGCCGGTGCCGATGCGCATGAATTTCTCGTGGCCGTGGAAGCCCAGCCAATCGGTCAGGATGGTGAACAGCCAGACGCTGCCGTCGTCGCCGGTGAATTTGTATTGCAGGTACCAGACGAAGATATAGGCGATGTAGATCGCCATCGCCCAGGCGGCCCATCCCGAGATTCGCTGCATCGCGCCCCCGCTTCCGCCCCGTCTATAGCAAATCGGCGGCCGGCCTTCATCTCACATCGCCGCGAGCGAATCCGGCGAGGCCGGCTTTGCGGCCTTACGCGTATGCCCAGAACGCATGCGACGCCCCGGCCCGGATGAATTAGCCTTGGCGTCATGGCCGAGGAGTTCGTCATTCCCGCCCACGGCGCCCTGCCGCGCCCCTGGCACCGGGCGGCGGCCGGGCTGTCGGCGCTGCTGCTCGGCCTCGGCCTGTCGCGCTTCGGCTACGCGCCGCTGATCCCGTCCCTGATCCAGGCGCATTGGTTCACCGCCTCCGACGCGGCTTATCTCGGCGCCGCCAATCTCATGGGCTATCTCCTGGGTGCCGCGGCGGCGCACCGCCTGGCGCATGTTTTTCCGCCGGTGGCGTTGATCAAGCTGTCGATGCTGGCGGCGACCGCGTGCTTTTTCGCCTGCGGCTTCCCGCTCGGCTTCGCCTGGTATTTTCCGTGGCGGCTGCTGGCGGGCGTCGCCGGCGGGCTGTTGATGGTGCTGGCGCCGCCGGCGATCCTGGCGGAAACCCCGGTGGCGAAGCGCGGAAGGGTGGCGGGCATTGTCTTCACCGGGGTGGGCGCGGGCATCGCGCTCTCGGGCACGCTGGTGCCCTGGCTGGTGCAATTCGGCTTGCCGGCGACCTGGTTCGCGCTGGGCGGGGCCGGGCTGGGGCTGACTGCGCTGGCCTGGGGCGGCTGGCCGGTCCGGATGACGGAGGCCAAGGCGCCGAAGCGCGGCGCGCATCGCGCCGCGTTGACGCCGGCGCTGCTGCTGCTCATCGCCGCCTATGCCTGCAACGGCCTGGGTTTCGTGCCGCACACCGTGTTCTGGGTGGATTATATCGCCCGCGGCCTCGGCAAGGGCTTGGCCGTCGGCGGCTTCAATTGGGTGCTGCTGGGATTGGGCGCGATGATCGGGCCGCTGCTCTGCGGGCTCGCCGCCGAGCGGCTGGGCTTCGCGCGCAGCTTCGTCTTGGGTCTGGCGGCCTTGGCGCTTTGCGTCTTCCTGCCCGTGCTGTCGCCGCTGCCGGTTTTCCTCGCGGTCTCGTCGCTCGGCGTCGGCGTCTTCGCGATCGGCATGGTCGTGCTCGGCTCGGGCGGCGCCGGCGAGCTGGTGGGGATCGAGCAACAGCGCCAGGTCTGGGGCTGGATGACGGCGACCTATGCCGTGGTCTATGCCGGCGGCGGCTATGCGCTGTCCTACCTCTTCGCCCGCACCGGCTCGTACCATCTGCTCTTCGCCGTCGGCGCGGCGGCGATCCTGCTGGGCGGGTTGCTCGCTCTCCCCGGCGCGCTCAAGCCGGGAAGGCGCTCATAGGCGCAGCAGGCGTTCCGCGTTGAGATGCGCGATCTTTTCCCGGTCGAGATCGCTGATCGGGAGCGAGTTGAGGAAGTGCATCCCGCTCATGTTGGGCTCATACGGCCAGTCGATGGCGAAGAGGATGTTGTCCACCCCCAGCGCCAGCAGCGTGCAGACGAAGGCCGGCTCGAACCAATTGCCGCTGGTGGTGACGACCAGATTGTCCCTGAGGTATTGCAGCGGCGTTTTCTTAAGCCCGCGCCGCTTCGCCGCCGCGAAGCTGTGGTCGTTCAGCCGGTGCATCGCGAAGGGCAGGCCTTCGCCCAGATGTCCGAGAATGATCTTGAGGTCCGGATAGGCGTCGAACACCCCGGCGAAGACCAAACGCAGGAAATGGACGCTGGTGTCGACGGCGAAGCCCCAGGCCGCGCGCGCCAAATCCTCGTAGCCGGTGAAGTAGGCCTTGACGACCTCGGGATGGGGCAAGGCCGGATGAAGATAGACCGGCACGCCGAGCGCCTGGGCGCGTTCGAAGATGACCCAGTATTTTTTTTCGTCGAGGAAGCTGCCCCGCGTGTGGCCGTGGATCATGGCGCCCTTGAAGCCCAATTTGGTCACGGCGCGCTCCAGTTCCTCGGCCGCCACCTCCGGCGCCGCCGTCGGCAGCGCGGCAAAGCCGGCGAAGCGGTCGGGATGCCGTTTCACCGCCTCATAAAGCCGGTCGTTGGCGTCTTTGGCGAGCGGGATGGCGTCGGCCGCCTCGAAGGCTTGCGGGCCCGGCGAGGTGAATGACAGCACCTGGATGTCGACCCCGGCCGCGTCCATGTAGGCGAGCCGCTGCTGGTCGAGGTCGGCCAGCTGGTCGACGATGCTGTGGCCGAGATGCTCGCTGCGCGAGGATAGATAGAAGCTGCGGAAATCCGTCGCGCTCGTCTTCTGCCGCTGCATCGGCGTCGAGAAGTGTTCCTCGATGGCGATGGTCTTGATCCGGCGATCCTTGTCGGTCAACTGATAGCGCATGGTCGAAGCTCCCGGGCGTTTCTTGCGCCGCATGTATACCCTATCAAGGCAACGCTCGAACTGGTATTTCTAGCGGGAAGACGTCGGCGTAAAACGCGCGTGCCGGCGTGGCCGTCCGGCAGGCCGGTTCGGATCGCCGGGGTTTCGCGCCACTGGGTTATAAGACTTCCAACTCGGAGAACGCCGCGATGACGCCGAAGTCGAATAGGCCCCCCAAGGACATGAGGACGTGGATCGGCGAGTTGGAAGCCGCCGGCGAACTCATCCGCATCGACAAGCCGGTGGACCCGCTCACCGAGATGGGTTCGCTCCTCTATCAATCGCGCGAAAAGGCGCTGTTCTTCGAGAAGCTGCCGCATGGCTGGCGCTCGCTCGGCCAGGCGCCGGCGAATCTGCGCCACGCCGCCATCGCCTTCGGCACCACCCAGGAAGCCTTGGTGCCGTCCGTGGCCGAACGCATGGGCAACTGCATCAAGCCGGTGATGGTCGCGGACGGGCCGGTCAAAGAGGTGAAGCTCAAGCGCGGCGAGTTCGATCTGACCCAGCTGCCGGTTCACGTGGCGGGGCAGCGCGACGGCGGACCGGTGATCGGCTCGGGCTTGATGGTGACCAAGGACCCGGACACCGGCGCCCGCAACGTCAGCTTCCACCGCTTGCAGATCAAGGGACCGAACAAGTCGGGGATCCTGCTTTATCCGCGCCACAGCTGGAAGAATTACCTGAAATACCAGGCGAAAAATCAGCCGATGCCGGTTGCGATCTTCATCGGCCACTACCCGCTTTATTACGCCGCCGCGGCGACCACCGCCGCCTACGGGCTCGACGAGTTCGAGATCGCCGGCGGCTATCTCGGCGAGGCCGTGCGCCTGGTGAAGTGCGAAACCGTGGACCTCGAGGTCCCGGCCGACGCCGAGATCGTGCTCGAAGGCCATATCCCGCCCCATTACCGCGAGGAGGAAGGCCCGTTTTCTGAGTTCCAGGATTACTACGTGACCGGCACGGGCAAGAATCCCGTCGTCGAGTATCAGCACATGACGCGCCGGCACGACGCGATCTTCAAGAATTTGCAGAACGGGTCGGAAATGGAAGGCTGCGTCTTCCACAAGCTGCCGATGAGCGCGGCGATTTTCCGCCGGCTCAAGGACGTGGGCGGCGGACCCGATCTGCACAACGTGGCGGTTTTACCCGGCATTTTCGGCTTGGTGGTGCAGATGACGCCGCGGGCCTACGGCGAAGCCAAGAACCTGCTGCTGGCGGCGCTCTCCTCCGAGTACCAGCATCCCAAGATCGCCATCGCGGTCGACGCCGACGTCGATATCTTCAATCCGTCGGAGCTACTGTGGGCGCTTTCCACGCGGGTCAATCCGCAGGAGGACGTGGCCATCATCCCCGGCACCCAGAACCACGCCATGGACGCGAGCCTGCCGGAGCTGGGGGCGCCGGGAACCGGGCTGTGGCAGCGTCTCGGCTCCAAGATGCTGATCGACGCCACGATTCCGCCGCCCGCCGATCCCAAGGCCCGCGCCATGTTCGAGCGCATCCGGCCGCACAATCCCCATCTCCGGCTGGAGGAATTCGCCGCGAAGGACTCGCTCGATCTGGTCCGCGCACTGTCGCCGCTGTTCTTCGGCTCGAAGCTGCTCGGCGGCCAATGAGCGCGATGGCGCGAGACGGAAAGGACTGAAGGACCGGGCAACCGGTTGTCGATTGACCGAAGCCCGCGAACCAACAAGACGGGCGATGGACGCAGGAGGAAACGATGAAACTCAAATTGGCTGCTTTGCTGTGCGTGGTTGCGGGAACGATCGGGATGCCGTGGACGCCCCCGGCCGCGGCGGCGGACGTCACCACGCTGAAAATCTCGACCTTCGAGCCGATCGGCAATCATTACACGATCTGGCTCCAGTCATGGGCCGAGACCTTGAACAAAGATTCGAACGGACGCCTCAAGGTCGAGGTTTTTCCCTCCAATCAAATGGGCTCGATGCCGCACCAGTTCGACCTGGCGCGGACGGGCGTCGCCGATATTTCCTTCGCGCTCCATGGCGGGACGCCCGGCCGCTTTCCGTTGACCGAGCTTTCGCACGCGCCGTTCCTCATCCCGAACTCGGAGGTGGGCTCGGTCGCCCTCACCTCGCTGGTCCCCGGCTATCTCGCCCAGGAGTACGAGAGCGTGCACGTGCTGTGCCTGACCACGACCACGCCGCTCGCTTTGGTGACCACGAAGGTCGCGGTCCGCCGGCCGGAAGACATGAAAGGATTGCGCATCCGGCATCCGGACTCCGTCGCCGCGGCGACCCTGAGCGCGCTGGGCGCCGTTCCGGTCTTCATCGAGCCGGCGCAGATCGCCGATGCGCTCAACAAGGGCACCATCGACGGGGCGCTGCTGGCGTGGGAGGCCCTGCAATCGTTTCAGGTCTCGGCGCGCTACGTGACCGACTGGGGCGGGAACGCCACGACCTTCGTCCTCGCCATGAACCGCGCCAGCTATGACGGCCTGCCGGCGGATCTGAAGAAACTCGTCGACGACACCACCGGCCTTAAGGCGGCGCGGGAGATGGGCAAGGCCACGGACCAGGCGGCGCTGGACGGGCGCGCCTATGCGCGCAAGAACGGGATGGAGATCATCGATCTGTCGCCAAGCCAGCGGAAAGCCTTCCAGGCCGCGACCAAGGCCGCCGTCGCCCAGCTGGTCGCCGATCAGGACCAGAAAGGGCTCAAGGCGTCGCCCTTCTTCAAGGCGCTGACCGATAAGGTGGCGGCTCTCCAGGCGAGCCAGGGAAAGCAGCCATAGTTCCGCAAGCCGGCGTTGAACGGCGACGAAGGCACGGAGCCGGCATGACAGATCCGCCGACGGACCGGGTTGCGCGGTTGCTGACCAACGTCGCGGGCGCGGCGCTCACCGTCATGATGCTGGTGACGGTGGCCGACGTGTTTCTCCGCAACGTCTTCGACCAGCCGATTTACGGATCGGTCGAGCTCGTCCAGGGCACCTTGGTCTACATGGTCTTCCTCGGCATTCCGGAGACCTTCGTGCGCGGCGGGCACGTGACCGTCGACATCGCGGATCATCTGTTCGGGCCCCGCGTGATCGACTGGTTCAGGACATTCGCCCGGCTTTGTTCGCTTGCCTTCCTGGCGGCCATGCTTTGGACCATGGGAGCGCGGGCGCGCGACGCTTATGCGTTCGGCGACACGACCTCGGACCTCACGATCCCCCTGATCGCGTTCTGGGCGCCCATGCTGCTGGGCACCGTCTGTTCCATCATCGCCCTGTGCCTGCCGGCGCTGCGCGACCTCCAGAACCTGGCGCGGCGGAAAGCGTGAGCATGGCGCCGCAAACCATCGGCTTGCTCGGCATGCTCGCCCTGCTGGCGCTCATTTTCATGCGCGTGCCGGTGGCGGTTTCCCTGGGCATCGTCGGCTTTGCCGGCTATGCCGCGATCGAAGGCTGGCAGAAGGCCCTGCTCGTGCTCGGCAACACGCCGTTCGACATCGCCTCGGGCTACGCGCTTTCCGTCGTGCCGCTTTTCATCCTGATGGGCGCGCTGGCCTCCGAATTCGGCATGTCGGCCAAGCTCTTCAAGGCCACCAAATCCCTGTTCAACGGCTTCCGCGGCGCCGAAGCTTTGGCGACGATCGGCGCATGCGCGGGATTCGCCGCGGTGTGCGGCTCCTCGCTGGCCACCGCCGCGACCATGAGCCGCATCGCGATCCCCGAAATGCGGGCGGCCGGCTACGACGACCGTCTTTCGACCGGCGTGGTGGCGGCGGGCGGGACCCTCGGCATATTGCTGCCGCCGTCGATCATCTTCGTCATCTACGCGATCATCGCGCAGCAGTCGGTTTTAAGGCTGTTTGCCGCCGGCTTGATTCCCGGCCTGGTTCTCATGGTGCTCTACATGCTGGTGGTCGGGCTTCTGGTCGTGGTGCGGCCGGCTTGGGCGCAATCTGGACAACCCCTGTCCCTGCGCCGGCGCCTGCGCGACATGCTGGAGATGTGGGAGATCGCGCTGCTCTTCTGCGTGTCGATCGGCGGCATGTATGCCGGCCTGTTCAGCCCGACCGAAGCGGCCGCGATCGGCGCGTTCGGCGCCTTCCTGCTCGCCACGATCACCGGACAGATGTCGCTCGCCAAGTTCTGGAAATGCGTGAGGCAGTCGGTCCAGACTACGGCGATGCTGTTCTTCATCATGATCGGCGCGTTCCTTTTTTCCTACTTCGTCGTGCAGACGCAATTGCCGGTCACCCTGGTCGCGCTGGTCCGCGAGGCGGGCTTGTCGCCCCTCAACGTGATGATCGTCCTGATCGTGATCTACATCGTCCTGGGCTGCTTCCTCGACGCCATCGGGATGATCCTCGTGACCGTGCCGATTTTCTTTCCCTTGGTGGTGGAGAACGGCTTCGACCCAGTGTGGTTCGGCGTGATGCTGGTGACGCTGATGGAGATCGGCCTGATCCACCCGCCGGTCGGCATGAACCTGTTCGTCATTCGCGCCCAGATCCCCGATATCCCCTTGTCCGCGATCTATCTCGGCGTCATCCCCTTTCTCCTCGCCCAGGCGGTGCTCATCGTCCTGCTCTTGGCCTTCCCCCACCTGGCCTTGTGGCTTCCCGCCGCGCTTTACGGCCGGTAGACGGCTGCGGCAAGCCGCCACACGCGGGTTTTAAACGGGCGGCGAATCGGGTTTTAGCCGGGACCAGGGGACCGTCTTCCGGGCCGGCGGAGAAGCCCCTTCATCGCCTTGTCCTTAACCAACTTCATCCCGGCCCGGGCCAGACATTGATCCATGTCAAAGCATGCCGGGACCACCGGTAAGATACTTTTGGCGGTAATCGGACAGATTCCGCCCGCATGATAATGTTCAAGATTAGCCCGCTGAAAAATAAGGCAAATGGGCGGTCGTGGAAAAGGAATGATGGAAACGTCCAATTTTGAAATCGTGGCGCGAGAGGATTTCTCCGACGTTACCTACCTCCTTGAGGTGCGCCATCCCCTGATGGCCAAGGCCGCCAAACCGGGGCAATTCGTCATCGTCATGCTGAACGAGCACGGCGAGCGGATTCCGCTCACCATCGCCGATTTCGACCGCAAGAAAGGGACCATCACCTTGGTCATCCAGGCGGTCGGCAAGACCACCAAGCAGATGCAGCAGGAATGCCGGGTCGGGACGACGCTCTACGGCATGGTCGGCCCGATGGGCATCCCCAGCCCGATCAGCCACGCGAAGAAGGTGGTGTGCGTCGGCGGCGGCTTGGGCGTGGCGCCGATCTACCCCCAGGCGCGCGGCTACAAGGAGAGCGGCGCCTATGTGATCGCGATCCTCGGTTTCCGCACCAAGGACCTGGTGTTCTGGGAAGACAAATTCCGTGCCTGCTGCGACGAGCTCATTTTATGCACCAATGACGGCTCGGCCGGCATGAAAGGGATGATCACCGACGGCATCAAGGTCGCCTTGGCGGGACATCCCAATATCGAAGAGGTGGTCGCCATCGGCCCGCCGGTCATGATGAAGGCCTGCGCCGAGGCGACGCGCGCGGCCAAGATCAAGACCATGGTGAGCGTCAACCCGATCATGGTCGACGGCACCGGGATGTGCGGCGGCTGCCGGGTGAAGGTCGGCGGACAGGTGAAATTCGCCTGCGTGGACGGACCGGACTTCGACGGCCATCTGGTCGATTTCGACGACCTGATGACGCGCTTGCGGCGCTTCACGGAAGTCGAGCACGAAGCCGAGAAACGCTGGTCGGAAAACTGCCGCATGACCAAGGAAATCGGCCCCAGCGCGCTCCATGCCGTGAAACGCGCCGCGCAAGGCGAACTGCTGGAACTGCCGGATCCGTACGATGAATCAATGGGCGGTTAGAGCGGTTCGCGGTTTTTAGGATCGCCGCCGGGGAACGAGGACATGGCAAAGAAGAAGACGATAAGAAACATTCCGCAAGAACGCACGGCGATGCGCGAGCAGGATCCGCAGGCGCGGGCGAAGAATTTCCAGGAGGTCGCCTGCGGTTACAGCCTGGAGAACGCGCTGCGCGAATCCGAGCGGTGCCTGATGTGTCCGGACGAACCCTGCATCGCCGGCTGCCCGGTCGGAATCAACATCCCCGGCTTCATCCAGAAGATAACCGAGAAGAACCTCCGCGGCGCCTACGACATCCTCACCGACACCAATCTGCTGCCGTCCATCTGCGGCCGGGTGTGTCCGCAGGAGAACCAATGCGAAGGCGTGTGCACCGTCGGCGATTCGCTCGAACCGGTCGCCATCGGACGCCTGGAACGGTTCGTCGGCGACGCCGCCATCAAGGAGGGCTGGGTCAACATCCCCTATATCGAGCCCAACCGGTTCAAGGTCGGGATCGTCGGCTCGGGGCCGGCGGGCATGGCGTGCGCGGCCGACATGGCCAAGGCGGGCTGCGATGTCACCGTCTATGAAGCCTTTCACCAGGCGGGCGGCGTGCTGAAATACGGCATTCCCGATTTCCGCCTCCCCAACGAGGTGATCGACGCCGAGATCAACAATCTGAAGAAATTGGGGATTAAGTTCGAATGCAACACCCTGGTCGGCCGCCTGTTCACCATCGAGCAGATGATCGACGAGATGGGCTATCACGCGGTGTTCGTTGGCGTCGGCGCCGGCTACCCGACCATGCTCGGGATCCCGGGCGATTCCCTGAACGGCGTGCTTTCGGCCAATGAGCTGCTGACGCGCTGCAACCTGATGCGCGCCAAGGAGTTCCCGAATTTCGACACGCCGATACCCATCGGCCGCCGGGTCGCCGTCGTCGGCGCCGGCAACACGGCGATGGACGCGACCAGGGTGGCGCTGCGTCTCGACGCGGAGATGGTGTACTGCATCTATCGCCGCTCGCGCACCGAGGCGCCGGCACGGGCCGAGGAAGTGCATCACGCCGAACAGGAAGGGGTGGAATTCCACTGGCTCACCAACCCGGTGTCGGTGCTCGACGACGGCAAGGGCGACGTGCGCGGCATGCGCTGCGTGCGCATGGAGCTCGGCGAGCCCGACGAGTCGGGCCGGCGCCGCCCGGTTCCGATCGCCGGCAGCGAATTCGATTTCGAGACCGATCTGATCGTGTACGCGATCGGCACCAACGCCAATCCGATCATGGGACAGACCTCGAAGCTGAAACTGAACAAACGGGGCTATATCGGCGTCGACGGCAACCTGGCGACCTCGGTGGCGGGGGTCTTCGCCGGCGGCGACATCGTCACCGGCGCCGCGACCGTGATCGAAGCCATGGGCGCGGGCCGCAAGGCGGCGCGCAGCATGAAAGCCTATCTCGGCATCCGCGACGCCGGGCTTCCCTATCTCAGCCGGAGCGAGACCGGTACCGGCACGTTTCTGGGCATCGACACGAAGGAGCGGAACTTTGCGCGCGTGCGCGTTGCCTAGGCGTCGGGGGCCCCAAACCCCCGGCCTAACGGCGCCACATCTCGACAGCGACCACGGGAAAACATGGACGACATGACCATACAGAGTGCGGTTGAGACGCCTGGGATCAGAACGCGGTCGCCGGCGAAAAAAGCGGCCGTCGAACTGAAGGAACACATCATCGAAATCATCAGCGATTCCGGCGAAGGCGCGCAAAAATGCGGCCAGTCCCTGGGCGCGATCGCGGCGCAGATGGGGAACGGCGTCTGGACCACCGAGATCATTCCCGCCGAAATCCGCCCGCCCGCGCGCAGCGTCGCCGGGGCCAGCGGCAACCGCATCCGCATCGGCTCGGGCTACATCACCAACGGCGGCGACGAGACCGACCTGGTGGTGGCGTTCAACGAGCAGGTGCTGCTCGGCCGGGTGCGGGCGAAGGAACTCAAGCCCGGTTGCACCATCCTGCTGGAAAGCATGTGGCGTTCCAATACCGACCCGAAGATCGCGGCGTCCTATATCGAGACCCACGACCGGCTGGTGGCCGCGGGATACAAAGTCTACGAAATTCCGATGGAGCAGGAATGCCATGCCATCGTCTCCGACGCGCGGCGCGGCAAGAACATGTTCGCGCTCGGCATGCTGTGCCACATCTACAGCCTCGAGCCGAAGCTGGCGGCGGACCAGGTCGTGCTCGCCTTCGGCAAAAAGGATAAGGCCGTCGTCGACGCCAACATCAAGCTGCTGGAAGCCGGCAACAAGTGGGCGGAAGCCAATCTCGATTTCTGCTACCGCATCCCGGCGACGCGCCCGACCGAGCCGCAAATCGCGATCAACGGCAATACGGCGGTGGCCTTGGGGGTGATGGCGTCGGGGATGGAGATCTGCGCCATGTACCCGATCACGCCCGCCACTTCGGCCTCGCACTATCTCTCCGACGTGTTCGAAAAGGTTGGCGGCATCGTGCACCAGGCCGAGGACGAGATCTCCGCCTGCGCCTTCGCCATCGGCGCTTCTTACGCCGGGAAATGCGCGGTCACCATCACCTCGGGCCCCGGCTATTCCCTGAAACAGGAGGCGATCGGACTCGCGGTCATGGGAGAAATTCCCCTGGTCGTGGTGAACGTCCAGCGCGGCGGCCCCAGCACCGGCCAGCCGACCAAGATGGAACAGGGCGATCTCATGGCCGCGATTTTCGGCAGCCACGGCGACGCGCCCAAGGTGGTGATGGCGCCGGGAACCATCGAGGAATGTTTCTATTCGATCATCACCGCGCGCAAGATCGCCGAAACCTTCAACATGGTGGTGGTGGTGCTGTCCGATGCGGGGCTCGCCACCTCGCAGCAACCATTCCCGCGCCCGAAATTCAGCGAAAGCTGGATGGCGCCGCCGGTCGACCAAAGCCCGGTTCCCGCGGGCGCCAAGCCCTACGCCTGGGACGACACCACCGGCCTCGCGCGCCGCTTCATTCCGGGCCAGCCCGGCGGCATGCACACCCTCACCGGCCTCGCGCATGACAGCGACAGCCACGTCGCCTACGACGGCGAAATCAACGAACAGGCCCTGCGCTTCCGCAGCCTGAAACTGGCGGCGCTGCAGAAAACCCTCAAAGCCCCGGCGGTGTTCGGCGCTCCCACGGGCGATCTGCTGGTGATCGGCTGGGGCAGCACCAAGGGCGCGATCGAGGAGGCGGTCGGGACGATGCGCGCCGAAGGACACCAGGTGTCCTCCATGCATCTCCAGTTCCTCCAGCCCCTGCCGCCGGGGATCAAGGACATCATGTCGGGGTTCAAGAAGGTGATGACCGTCGAGAGCAACTGGAGCGACCGTCCCGAGGACAAGATCATCGACGAAACCAACCGCCGCTATTCGTCCCTGGCGATCCTGCTGCGCGCGCGCTACCTCGTCGATGTCGACTGCTGGAGCGAGGTCAAGGGCCAGCCGATCAAGCCCGGCACCATCCGCCGCGTGATGATCGAGAAACTGAAACAGTAGGATGCGGGTTTTGGAAAGGTGATGACCATGATGTCCGCGACCGAGTGCCTGCTGCAGATGCACGACGAGCGCTTCGAATTGGAGGATTATCAGGGCGGCGTGCCGCGCTGGTGCACGGGCTGCGGCGACAACGCCATTCTCGCGGCGGTGCAGCGGCTGTGCCGCGACGAGGCGTTGCGGCCCGAGAAGACCGTGTTCGTGTCCGGGATCGGCTGCTCCAGCCGCTTTCCGCATTACATGAAGACCTACGGTTTCCACGGCATCCACGGGCGGGCGCTGCCGGTCGCCGAGGGCGTGAAGATGGCGCGTCCCGACCTGACCGTGTTCGTGAACACCGGCGACGGCGATTGCTGCAGCATCGGCGCGGCGCACTGGATTCACGCCGTCCGCTACAACATGAACCTCACGGTGTTCCTGCACGACAACCAGATTTACGGCCTGACCAAGAAACAGGCCTCGCCGACCTCGCCCATCGGCACCAAGAGCAACACCACGCCGCGCGGCAGCTACCTCGAGGCCTTGAATCCCCTGACGGTGACGCTCGGCGTCCAGAACGTCTCCTTCGTCGCGCAAGCGGCCGACTGGATTCCGGAGGTCCTGTTCGACATCGTCAAGGCGGCCTACCACCACAAGGGGCTGTCCTTCGTCCGCATCGTGCAACGCTGTCCGGAGTGGCTGCCGAAGGCGTTCGATCCGTGGCTGCACGACCCCAGCAAGGTCCAGCTGCTCACTCACGCGGACGGCTTGCAGTCGAGCCCGAGCCTGTCGAAGGTCTACAAGAACCAGCTGCCGCACGACCCGTCGGACATCAACCGGGCGCGCGAAATCGCCTCCAGCCGCGACATCATTCCGGTCGGGATCCTTTATCGCGATGAGACGGTTCCCTGTTACGAGGATTTGCGGATTTCCCGCAGCTTGCACACGGCCGATCAGACGCGGACGGGGCTCGATGCGGAACTCGACAAGTACACGATCTGGCCGCAAGGAGCGGAGCAAAAGGTGGCGTAAAGCGCCGTCATCGCAGGCGATGGACGGCGCCAACAAGGCAGGTTGACAAGGACATGGACGCGGATACCCAAGCGCAAGTTGCTTTTTTCCTGACCGGCCGGCGGCCGGACGAATACCTGGACGCGGTCGACGGGCTGGGCCTGCGCCCGGCCCTGTTCGCCGGATACCGGGAGCTTTCCCGGCTGCGCTACGATTTTCCGCTGGTGCTGGTCCCGGGCCGCGCCGACGGCCTGTTCGTGCAGTCGCTGTCGGGTCTTTTCGACGGCGCCCTCAAAACCGCCGCGTCAGGCGCCGACGGCGAGCGCATCCGGAACCATGCGTTGCGTCTGGAGCAGGAGATTCGCGCCCTGGCCGTCGGCGGCGCCGCCGGATCGTTGTCCGATCTTTGGGACAAGGCGGCGGCCAAGCTGGCGAAGGGCGCGGACAAATCCTTCGCCGACAGCCTGCGGCGCGTCCGCGCCGCGATCAAGCTCGACGGCGAGGTGGCGGATTGCGACCAGGATTTGCCCGCGCGCCTGCTGCGCCACGCCTGGACCGCGGTGCAGAAGCAGAAAGCCGAGGCGTTCCGCCAGAATATCGACCGGCTGGTGCTGAAACTGTCGGACATTTTCAAGGCCTATGAGGAACGCTCCGAAGCCGGGCGCAGCGCCAAGCACCTGAAAGCGGCGGTCGGAGCCGGCTTCGGCGGCGCGTTCGACTTCGATGCGATGTCGCGCCTGCTCGTCAAGGCCCTGCCCAAGGACGAATTTCCCGAAAGCCGGCGCAAGCGCCTCCGCGGGCTGCTCGACGTCCTGGGCAAGCAGCAGTTCTTTCCCGCCCCTGCCGCGCCGGCGAAAAAGACCGGCGCCGCCAAGCCCTATTCCTTCCGGTTCGACAGCTGCGCCGAGGCGCTGCAGGCCTTCCGCGCGCGCTTGCCCAAGCTGACCGAACTCGCCAAGGCGATATCCGTCGCGGAGCTGGAGATTGACGGGCAGTACAGCGAATCCAAGCACGACGCCTTGTTCGAGCAGTTCGGCGCGAACGGGCTCGACCCGCAGGAGCTGGCTCCGTTTCCCGATTACCTGGTCTGCGTCAACGCCGGAAAATTGCAGGCGCTCGATCATGCCCAGCTGATGGAAATATTGTCCTCGAGCTTGCCGATCAAGGTGCTGTTCCAGATCGACGACATTCTCGAAGAGGCGCCGGAAGGCGAAGGCAGCCTCACCACCGGCCTGCGCAGCCGGCAGATCGCCAACATGGCGATCGGCCTCAACCAGGTCTATGTGCTGCAATCGAGCGGCTCGAACCTGTTCCAGTTCCGCGAGCGCATATTGCGCGGGCTGGCTTATCGCGGGCCTGCCCTCTTCAGCGTGTTTTCGGGCGCGAGCGCGCGGGCCTCCGGCCTGCCGCCCTATCTGATGGCGGCCGCGGCGATGGAATCGCGCGCCTTCCCGGCCTTCACCTACGATCCTTCGGCGGGCGCGGATTGGGCGTCGCGTTTCTTCCTCGAAGCCAATTCGCAGACGGAACTCGATTGGCCGATCCAGAGTTTTTCCTACGAGGACGAACAGCACCAGAGCGTGTCGGAGGAGCTGCCTTTCACCCTGGTCGATTTCGTCGCCAGCGACCGCCGTTACGCCAGGCATTTGGCGCGGGTGCCGCGCCCGAAGTGGAACGGCAGCCAAATCCCGGTGGACGAATCGCTGACGCGCGAACGGAAGGGCCTGCCGGACAAGGTGCCCAGCCTGCTGATGGTCGACGGCCAGAACGTGCTCCAGAAGGTGATCATCGACGAAAGACTGATCCGCGAGGCGCGAAGGTGCCGCGAGATGTGGCACAGTCTGCAAGAGTTGGGCGGGGTGCACAATTCCCACGCCGAAAAGCTGCTCGCGCGCGAGAAAAAGACCTGGGAAGAGCGCATGCGGCAGGAAGCCGAGAAGCACGCGGTAACCGCGCCGGCGGCAGCCGCGCCGGCGTCGGCTAAAACGGCCGCGCCGGAAGCGGCGAGCGCGACGGCGGAACCGGAGCCAGAACGCTCGCCCGATGAAGCCTATATCGAGACCGCGCGGTGCTCGACCTGCAACGAGTGCACCCAGATCAACAACAAGATGTTCGCCTATGACGGCAACAAGCAGGCCTACATCGCCGATATCAACGCCGGCACCTACGCGCAGCTGGTCGAGGCCGCGGAAAGCTGCCAGGTGGCGGTCATCCATCCGGGCAAGCCGAAGAACCCGAACGAACCGGGCCTCGAAGACCTGCTCAAGCGCGCCGAGGCGTTCCGGTAGATTTCCGCCGCCTGAATTTCTGGCGCCATCCCGCCATCGTCATCGCCGGACGGAACGTTCTTAGACCGGCTCGATTTCCTTCAGCTTGGCACCCAGGCGTTCGCGCGCATGCCAAAGCTCGTAGTTGCCCTGCATGTTCAGATAGAGATCGGGCGCGCCGCCGACCAGGCGCCCGAACCGGAGCGCCATGTCGGCCGAGACGGCCGAGGTGCCGTTCAGGACGTTGTTGAGCGCCGCGCGCGTCACGCCCATGCGCTCGGCCGCGACCGCAACCGACAGCTTGACGTGATCGTCCAGTATCTCCCGCATCAACGCGCCGGGATGCGCCGGCGCGGCCAGCGGCCGTTTCACACGATACTCAACCATAATAATACTCCATCAACATTAGTCATCAGAAGAAGCCAGAACCGGCGCTAGAGCATTTTAGACCAGTCACGCCATTCGCGGCCTTCAAAAACCGGCTTCCACAATATGTGAAAGAACGCTTCGGCAAAGTTTAGCGTCCGCTTACTGATCGTGGTCGGCAGTAGCACGTTTGCTCTGGCGGTATTGCTCTTTATCCACTCACCAATGTTAGCTCGCGGGATTTCTGGAAGTCCAATCTCCCGGCCTCGCTCTAGCAACGTCGCTGCAAGATTGCTGTTTGATGAGTTTGGGTTGTAGTGCTGGGATGTAAATCGTGCCGTACTGTTGGGTCCCACTTGGCCGCACTTCAAGCAGCGTCCCTCGTAAAAGAAGGCATACACGGCGGGCATACCGCCCGGCTGACTTGACGGCTGGCGATGCGGAGGACCCGAACACTTGGCAAGGATGGTTTGCGCTGCAAGGCTTTCGCCTACCGCTTCTAGAGCCGACAGCAATCGGCGCACTGTCTCCTCAAGTGTCTGTTGGTCCATGCAACCTCTTCAAGTGAAGTCGAAAAAATCAGCCAACAGCAAGCCATTTGCTATGCGATTGCGCGCGTCAATCCAGCAAACCTCCACGGTAGGAATTGCCCGCAGGGCAATGACCAGCGGATCGTGCGTGCCTTGCAGATATTCCCCATGACGATCAGGGCTAAAAAACACGACGCGCGTGCGCTCGGGATCGAAGCGCGTTACAAAGCGTTTGCACGTTTCAACCACGTCCGGCATTTTATTCGCAGCGAACGGTTGAAGCGCGCAAGCGAAATTCCATCGCCGGCCCTCGTGCGGCGTGCGTCCTTTGATCTTCTCTTCAGTCTTATCCAAAAACTCAGGGAGCGTTTCGCCGCGCTCGTGGGGAGATGTTATCCGAAGGTATAGGCTGCGCTCATTGGACAAGCGATACATCTCCGGGAGATTCAACGCTCCGGGGATATTTCCATTGGCACCCAGCCGCACGTCACGAAACATGCTCCGGAGCTGAGTGCTTTTGCCTGAGTTCTGTTCTCCAACAACAAAGAGGGCGCGCTCGACGTAATAAACTGGCATGACATAGTCCTATCTATGTTTTTCAAATAAGCTCTTGAAAACTGGTAGCGGGGGAGGGATTTGAACCCCCGACCTCGGGATTATGATTCCCTTGCTCTAACCAACTGAGCTACCCCGCCACCGGGGCCGGATATAGATAGCGCGGTGCTTCGCGTCAAGCGACGGGGTTCAGGATGATGGGGCTTCCGCCCGCTGTTTCAGCCGCTCGCTTGCCTTCAGCTTGACCGAGGCCGATTTGAGCTGGCCGCAGGCGGCGAGGATGTCGCGGCCGCGCGGCGTCCGCACCGGCGAGGCATAGCCCGCTTCGTTGACGATGTCGCCGAAGGCCGAAATCGCCTCCTCGGTCGAGCATTCGAAGGGCGCCCCCGGCCACGGGTTGAACGGGATGAGATTGACCTTGGCCGGGATGCCGGCGATCAGCTTGACCAGCGCGCGCGCCTCGGCCGGGCTGTCGTTCACGCCCTTCAGCATCACGTATTCGAAGGTGATGCGCCGCGCGTTGCTCGAACTCGGATATTTCCGGCAGGCCTCGAGCAGTTCCTGGAGCGGGTATTTCTTGTTGAGCGGCACGAGCCGGTCGCGCAGCTCGTCGGTCACGGCGTGGAGCGAGATCGCCAGGTTGACGGCAAGCTCCTGCCCCACCCGCTCGATCATCGGCGCGACGCCGGCGGTCGACAGCGTGATCTTGCGCTTCGAGACCGACAGGCCTTCGTGGTCCATGGCGATTTTAACCGCCTTGGCGACGTTATCGTAATTGTAGAGCGGCTCGCCCATGCCCATGAGCACGATGTTGGTGAGCTGGCGGTCGTCCTGGGGCGAAGGCCATTCGCCCAGATCGTCGCGCGCCACCATGATCTGGCCGACGATCTCGGCCGCCTCGAGGTTGCGCACCAGCTTTTGCGTGCCGGTATGGCAGAATTTGCAGGTGAGCGTGCAGCCCACCTGCGAGGAGACGCACAGCGTGCCGCGATCCTCCTCCGGAATATGCACGCATTCGGCCTCCTGCCCGTCGGCGAAGGCCAAAAGCCATTTGCGCGTGCCGTCGACCGAGGCCTGAGCCCGCGAAACCGCCGGCCGCGCCACGGCGTAGCGTTCGGCCAGCTGCGCGCGGAATTTCTTCGACAGCGTGGTCATGGATGCGAAATCCCGCGCGCCGCGGTGATAGATCCAGTGCCAAAGCTGGCGCGCGCGGAAGGGCTCGGCGCCCATCGCCTTCATCTCGGCCGCGAGTTCCTCGCGCGCGAGGCCCACCAGATTCTTGAGATTGCTCATGATGGAGGGAATATAGGGCTTGCCGCCTGTGGTTTCAGCCCCCGTAAAACCGGGGCTACCGCTTGTAGTTGCAGGCCTTGTCGATCGCTTCCAGCGCCGCGCTGAAGCCGTCGAGCAGATAGGTGTCGATGGTCGCGACGCCGCGCGCCGGGATTGCTTTCAGGGTGGCGCTTTTGCCCCGGGCCAGCGCTTCGGCGATCGCCTTGTCGGTCGGCGAATCGGGCGCCCAGGCCGCGTTCTTCTCGATGAAAAGCTGGAATTTCTTGCCGTCGATGACGAGCTCGGCCTTGGTGCCGTCCTTGGCGGCATAGCCCAGATCGAAGGTCACGACGTTATAGGCCTTGTCGCCCAGGCGATGGGCGATCACCGCGTCGACGCGGCCGCGCGCGGCGCCAGAAGGCAGGGTCTTGGCCGGATGGCCGGCCAGGTAACAGGTCTTGCCGCCCTTTTCGGGATAGCTATAGGCCAGCCAGCCCTTGGCCCCGCCGATCGCGGTGGGACTGGCCGGCGGCGGCGGCTGGTTGGGCGGGGTCTGCGCCCAAACCGGAAAGGCGGCGGCGAGGCAGGCCAGAACGGCGAGCCCGCAAAGCTGGCGTTGCATGGAAGCAACATAGCCAAGGCATCTCGCCCTGCCAATCGCGGCGAGCCGATTTTGTAAAGGAATGTTACGGTCCTGCCGCGCGATTTGACGGCGAATCCGCCCTCGAAACGCGCAAAATCGCTCGAAAGCCGCCGCGTTAACGGTTTATGATGTCTCCAACCCTTGAGAGGGGTGAGGGAGAGGCGGCATGAGCGTCGTCCGTCAGGCGCGGCTTGAAGACGCCCAGGCGATCGCGAAAATCGAGATCGAAACCTGGCGCGCGACCTATGCCGGCATGTTGCCGGACCGGGTCCTGCTCAACATGTCCGAGCGCCGCCAAATCCCGTCCTGGGCGAGCTTCCTGCGCCACCGGCCCGAGGATGTCTGGGTGGCGGAACAGCCCGGATTGGGCGTGGTCGGCTTCGGCAATTGCGGCACGCAGCGCGACAGCGCGGTCGATTTCAGCGGCGAGGTCTACACGCTTTACGTTCTGCCCGATCTGCAAAGCCGCGGCTTGGGGCGCGAATTGTTGCGCGCGCTGTTCGCCCGGCTCGATGATGGCGGCCACCGCTCGGCCCTGGTCTGGGTGGTGCGCGGCAATCCGGCGCGGTTTTTCTATGAGCGATTGGGCGGCAAGCAGGTGATGCACCGCCCGATCCCGGTCGCGGGTCAGCCGATCGAGGCGATCGCCTATGGCTGGCGCGACCTGGCCGTGGTGCTGGGCCAGACGGCGCAAAAAAGCCGCGGCATCGCCGGCGACAAGCCGGGCGAATAATCCAAGAACCCAGGACTTAAGCTTGTAAGAACTAGCCGGCGGCGCGCAGCTTCGGCCCGCGGCGCGGCATGTTCCGGGTCGGCGCGTCCTCGTCGAACAGTTCCGCCAGGCGTTCCAGCATGGTGCCGCCCAGCTGCTCGGCGTCGACGATGGTCACGGCGCGGCGGTAATAGCGCGTCACGTCGTGGCCGATGCCGATCGCGGTCAATTCCACCGGCGAGGTCTTTTCGATGCGCGCGATCACCTCGCGCAGATGGCGTTCGAGATAATTCCCCGGATTGACCGACAGCGTCGAATCGTCGACCGGCGCGCCGTCGGAAATCACCATCAGGATCTTGCGCTGCTCCGGCCGGCCGATCAGGCGCTCATGCGCCCAGAGCAGCGCCTCGCCGTCGATGTTCTCCTTGAGAATGCCCTCGCGCAGCATCAGACCCAGGCTCTTGCGCGCGCGGCGCCACGGCTCGTCCGCCGATTTGTAGATGATGTGGCGCAGGTCATTCAGTCGCCCTGGGTTCGCCGGCTTGCCGGCGGCGATCCAGCGCTCGCGCGACTGGCCGCCCTTCCAGGCGCGCGTGGTGAAGCCCAGGATCTCGACCTTGACGCCGCAGCGCTCCAGCGTGCGCGCCAGGATGTCGGCGCTCATCGCCGCCACGGTGATCGGCCGGCCCCTCATGGAACCGGAATTATCAATGAGCAGCGTCACCACCGTGTCGCGGAACGCGGTTTCCTTCTCGCGCTTGTAGCTCAAGGGATAGATCGGGTTGGCGACGATGCGGGCGAGCCGGGCCGAATCCAGCATGCCCTCCTCGAGATCGAATTCCCACGACCGCGCCTGCTTGGCCAGGAGCCGCCGCTGCAGGCGGTTGGCGAGGCGGGCGATGATGCTTTGCAGATGCGCCAGCTGCTGGTCGAGCAATCCCCTGAGCCGCGTCAGTTCGTCGGCGTCGCACAGGCCCGCCGCCTCGACCACCTCGTCGCATTCGGCGGTGAAGGCGCGGTAGATCGCGGGATCGTCGTTGGCGCCCCGGTTTCGCGGCAGCAGGCCGGGCCGCCCCGGCCGGCCGGGATCCTCGTCGCCGGATCCGGGCATGGCCTCGCCCTCGACCTGCTCGGCGCCCGACGCGTCGCCGTCCTCTTTTTCCCGGTCGGGCGATCCGCCTTCGAGCGCGCCCTGCGCGCCCGTGCTCGCCCCTTCGCCGTCCTGGTTCTCGCTGTCGCCTTCCTCGATCTTGTCGCTGTCGTCCTCGGAACTCTCCCCGGTTTCCTCCTCCTCGGCCTCGCCGAGATCGAGGTCCAGATCGTGGATCAGCTGGCGCGCGGTCTTGGCGTAGGCCGCCTGGTCGGCGACGTGCTTCTGCAATTCCAGCAGGTCGCGCGCCACCTTGCCTTCGAGATAGGGGCGCCACAACTCGGCCACCTGGCGGGCGGCGGGCGGCGGCGGGGCGCCGGTCAGGGTCTCGCGCACCAGCAGACGGATCGCCTCGGCCAAGGTCACGTCGTTGCGCTCGGCGATGTGCTCGAAGCCCTGGCGGCGATAACGCTCGTCGAGCATGGCGGCGAGGTTTCCGGCCACGCCCACCATGCGGCGCGATCCCAGCGCCTCGACCCGGGCTTGCTCGACGCCCTCGAAGATGCTGCGCGCGGTCTCGCCCTGGGGCGTGCGGCGGGAATGAACCGCGTTGTCGTGATAGCGCAGCTTGAGCGCGATGGCGTCGGCCGCGCCCCGCACCGGGGCGGCCTCTTTCTCGGACAGATCGCGCGCCGGCAGCGGCAGCCGCACCCGCGTGCCCGAGGCGCCCGGCGGCTCGGCGCCGTAAGTGACCTGGACGTCGGCGCGCTCGGCGATGGCGCGCAGCGTCGCCGTGGTGGCGCGCTTGAAGACTTCGACGGGTGATTCGCTGTCCGGCATGATGGGGCCCAACCGCCTCAGGCGGTATTGGTGCGGATTCCGGTTTCCTTGAGCTCGCTTCCCATGCAGCGCTGGTAGTATTCGGCCACGGTGGCGCGTTCCACCTCGTCGCATTTGTTGAGGAAGGTGGTGCGGAAGGCGAAAGCGAGATCGTTGAAGATGCGGTTGTTCTCGGCCCAGGTGATGACCGTGCGCGGCGACATCACGGTCGAGATGTCCCCGGCGATGAAGCCGGCGCGGGTCAATTCGGCCAGCGCCACCATGGCGTGAATCTGGCGGCGGCCTTCCTCGTTGTCGTAGGACGGCGCCTTGGCCAGCACGATCTCGAACTCGGCGTCATGCGGCAGGTAGTTGAGCGTGGCGACGATGTTCCAGCGGTCCATCTGGCCCTGGTTGATTTGCTGCGTGCCGTGATAGAGGCCGGTGGTGTCGCCCAGACCCACGGTATTGGTGGTGGCGAAGAGCCGGAAGGCGGGATGCGGGCGGATGACGCGGTTCTGATCGAGCAGCGTCAGCTTGCCGTCGACTTCGAGCACGCGCTGGATGACGAACATCACGTCCGGGCGGCCGGCGTCGTATTCGTCGAACACCAACGCGGTCGGATGCTGCAACGCCCAGGGCAGCAGGCCTTCGCGGAATTCCGTCACCTGCATGCCGTCCCGAAGCACGATCGCGTCCTTGCCGACGAGGTCGATGCGGCTGATATGGCTGTCCAGATTGACGCGGATGCAGGGCCAGTTGAGCCTGGCAGCGACCTGTTCGATATGCGTCGACTTGCCGGTGCCGTGATAGCCCTGGATCAGCACGCGCCGGTTGAAGGCGAAACCCGCCAGGATCGCCAGCGTGGTGTCGCGGTCGAAGCGATAGGCTTCGTCGATATCGGGCACGTGGTCGCTCGGCCGCGAGAAGGCCGGAACCTGCATGTCGGAAACGATGCCGAAGGTCTGCCGGACCGAGACGGTGATGTCGGGCTGGTCGAGCATGTCGGCGGGAGAAACGGTGTTTTGTGTCGGTGTCATGGGCGTGCTGCTTGTCGGACCTCGTGAAACGGGGAGAAATTCAGGTGGCGGCGTAACAGGATTTGAGCGTCGCATAGGCCTGGTTGATGACCTTGAGCCGTTCTTCGGCATCCTTGTCGCCGCCATGCGAGTCGGGATGATTGAGCTTGACCAGTTCCTTGTAGCGCGTCTTCAGGCCCGGCAGGCTGACCGGCGGCTCGAGATTGAACACCGCCAGCGCCCGGGCCTCGGGCGAGGCCGGATGATGCGGGTGACGCTTGGCGCCGTTCCCGTCCCGCCCCGGCTCCGAATCATCCTCGAAGCCGAACAACCCGCTGTCCCTGAAGCGGGCGGCATAGCGATAAAGCCGCGTGCCGAAGGGCCAGGTGGGGCGCTGCCACACCGTGTCGTGGCGGATCTCCTGTTCGATCTCGTTCATGCTCATGCCGGCGTAGTAATTCCAGGCGGCGTTGTAGGCGCGCACATGGTCGAGGCAAAACCAGTAGAACTGGTTGAGCGCGGCGCGCGAGCGCGGCGCGCGAAACTCGCCGGTCGCGGCGCAGCCGGGGTGATCGCAGGCGCGCAAATCCGCATTCCGGGCCGGACCGGCATGACTCGCAAGGAAGGAACGTGACATGATGCCAATCAGTATGGAGAGGGCGCTGTGCCCTGACAAGCCTTAGCCCTGAATAGATGGGGACGCCCGCCCTTGCTGACAAGCCCTTGAGAAACCGGCCGTTTTTGCCATGACCGTCGCCGACCGCATCCGCGCCAAGCTGACCCGGGCGCTCCAGCCTACCAGGCTCGAAATCCACGACGATTCGCACCGCCATGCAGGCCATGCCGGTGCCCGGCCCGGCGGGGAAAGCCATTTCCGCCTGGAACTCGTCTCCCCGGCCTTCGCCGGCAAAACCCGGCTCGAGCGCCAGCGCCTGGTCTATGCTTTGCTGGCCCAGGAGTTGCAGGACGCCGTGCATGCCTTGCAGCTTTCCACCCTGACGCCGGAGGAGGATAAATCGCGGGCACGCTGAACTTTTCTTCACCGGGCTTCGCGGTTGGCAGGGCCGGTCGCAACTACTATAGGTTGTTAAATTACCGCATTGTCTCTTATTGGTTGCATCGCGAATAGAAGCTTTAGATTAAAAACATGC
>Ga0187810_10000193_pt1 | contig 27845 bp, 25 predicted proteins | sample NC_wetland_sal_i_9_FD_132963 | JGI IMG/M metagenome (GOLD analysis project Ga0187810, IMG submission 132963) | Wetland sediment microbial communities from Neuse River Estuary, North Carolina, USA - ASW_5 | ecosystem: Environmental > Aquatic > Freshwater > Wetlands > Sediment | place: USA: North...
CCTTGCCCGCCAGCGCCCCCACGCGCTCGGCGGTACGTTCGCTGTGGATCAGGCGGCGGCGCAGCGACACCATGGCGTTGTGCCCGCCCAGGCTCTCGCCCAGGCTGCGCCGCGACAGCCGCGCCGGCAGCGTTTCGCGGGCTTCGTGGGCGGACAGCGCCAGCTCGACGTTGCCCCGCGCCGTTTCCAGCAGCAGTTCGCTGGCGCGCGGTTCCAGCTCGTGTTTGCGCATGCGGAACAGCACGCGCATCGAGGCCAGGTCCGAGGCCAGCAGGTAATTGGCGGCGATCAGCTCGTTCAGCGCGGAAAGCGCGGCGCCTCCGAGCTGCGGCTCGTCCCGCAGCCGCCGCACCGCGATGGCGAGATTGGCGGCGGCGTCGTGGGCGCGTTTGCGCGCCAGGCGGAAATCGTGGTCGTTGCGCTGCCGCGCCAGGGACAGCGCCGCATAGACGCGGTCGGCGGCGAGCTTGGCGTTCACCAGCTTGGGCATGTTGCGCCATTCCCAGCTCGGCAACAGGAAGCTGAAGCCCCAGGACAGCCCGGCCCCGATCAGCGTGTCGCCCAGCCGCTCCAGGATCAGGCCGGCATCCGCGGGCATCGCGGGGCCGAGGAAATGCAGCTGCAGCAGCGCCGTGATCGAGGCGCAGAGGGCGGTGATGCGGAAATCCACCATGGCGAAGGCGTGCGCCGTGCCCACGGTGAGGATCATCGGCAGGAACAGCCAGTCGCGCGGCAGGAACTGCACCAGCAGCGCCGCCGCCAGGCAGCCGACGGCGGTGCCGACGATGCGGTCGTTGCGCCGCTGCTTGGTGATGCTGTAGCTGGCGCGCATGATCAGCGCGGTGGTGAGCAGCACCCAGCCGCCGTGCAGCATCCCGGGCAGGGTCAGGGTCAGCAGGTAGCCGCAGATCATCGCCAGGGTCATGCGGATGGCATAGCGCATCACCGGCGAGGCGAAGTTGAGCTGGTTCGCCAGCACCCGCGGGTCCATGCGGTCGTGCTGCACGAAGGCTTCCAGATCGACATGCGGCAGGATGGCGTCCGGGCCCGCCTCGGCATCCACCGCCTGCGCCAGCCGTTCCAGGCGCTGGATGCCCAGCGCCAGCTTGTGGCCGGTGGAGCGGAAGGCGGAAACCGCCAGCGGCTCGTGCGCTTCTTCGCGTGCGGCCAGCAGTTCCACGTCGTGTTGCAGGGCTGCGATTTCTCCCGCGTGATCCGCGAGGCCGGAGCCGGTGCCCGGCGTGCTCAGCGCCAGCGCCAGCGCCTCGCTGTCGGCGGCGAAGACTTCGGTCAGGGTCTTCAATTGCGCCAGCAGCGCGCCATGCCCGGAATGGCGCAGGGTTTCGATATCGGCGTCGCTCGACACCACCGTGTCGAAACAGTCGAGCAGGGCGAGCAGCGCCGCCATCCAGCGCAGCCGCGCGGGCGTGCGCCGCCCCACGAAGATCATGTCGCGCGCCGCCTGCAAGCGCTCGGTGAAGGCGGCATGGGCATCCACCAGCCGTTCCAGCGCCGGGCGCGTGCGTGTTGCCGGATCGTAGAGCGCCGCCTTGGCCGCCAGATAGGCGCTGAAGGCCCGTACCGCTTCGCCCAGGAACAGCCGCCGGTTGCGGCCGTCGAGCAGGGAAGCGGCCGCCAGCGCGAAGGCGGCGTAGGCGATGCCGCCCGCGGCGAAGATCGCCACATGCAGCGGCAGATTGCCCGTCCGGTTCGCCGCCATGCCGAACAGCAGCGCCAGCACCGCCGTCACGCCCAGCCCGATGGCCCGCCGCCCATAGGCGGAAATGAGCCCCGTCACGAAGCTCATGGCGGCCACGATCATCCCCATCAGGATGGCGTGGCCGTCTGCCAGGATGGTGAGCACCGTCAGCAGGGTCGCCCCCGCCGCCGCCAGGGCGAACATGCGCGCTTTCACCGGCAGAGGGCCCGGCTGGTCCACGATGCTGGTACAGAGGGCCCCGGTCGCCGCCAGGACCGCGACATCCCGTCCGAACGCCACGGCCATTCCCAGCCCGACCACGGCCATCCCCAGGGAAACAAAGGCGCCGTTCTCGATATGGATACGGAACAGGGCAAAGCCCAAGCGGCGGGGCACTTCGGCCAGGGGCGGGCGGGGCGGCATGGGTTTACCTGAACCGCAGGACCTCCTAAAAGCAACAGCGCTAGGATAGTATTGTTCTTCCTCGCTTTTTTAAGGCCAACCGCGCCGCATTAGAGGGCTCGCGTGTTCCAGAAGATTCTCATCGCCAACCGGGGCGAGATCGCCTGCCGCATCATCCGGACCGCCAAGCGGATGGGCATCGCCACCGTGGCGGTGTTTTCCGACGCGGACCGCGGCGCACTGCACACCGAGATGGCGGACGAACGCGTCCACATCGGAGCGGCCCCGGCGGTGCAGTCCTATCTCAACACCCATGCCATCCTGGAAGCGGCCCACTTGACCGGCGCCGAAGCCATCCATCCCGGCTACGGCTTCCTCTCCGAGCGCCAGGCCTTCGCCGAAGCCGTCACCAAGGCGGACGGGCTGGCCTTCATCGGGCCTTCGCCGGAAGCCATCGCGCGGCTGGGCGACAAGATTTTCTCCAAGAAGCTGGCGCGCCAAGCCAAGCTGGCCACGGTTCCCGGCTATGCCGGCGAGATCGTGGACGTGGACCATGCCGCCCGCATCGCCGCGGAGATCGGCTATCCGGTGATCGTCAAGGCCTCGGCGGGCGGCGGCGGCAAGGGCCTGCGCATCGTGCGTTCCGAGAAGGACCTCAAGCAGGCGCTGCTCTCCTCGCACAACGAGACGCGCACCAGCTTCGGCGACGACCGCCTCTTCATCGAGAAATACGTCGCGCCGCTGCGCCATATCGAAATCCAGGTGATGGGCGACAAGCACGGCAACGTCATCCATCTGGGCGAGCGCGAATGCTCGCTGCAGCGCCGCTACCAGAAGGTGGTGGAAGAAACCCCGTCGCCCTTCCTCGACGCGGCGATGCGCCGCGCCATGTGTACCCAGGCGGTGGCCCTGGCCAAGGCGGCGGGCTACGACAGCGCCGGCACGGTGGAATTCGCCGTCGACAAGGACCGCAATTTCTACTTCCTGGAAATGAACGCCCGGCTGCAAGTGGAGCACACGGTCACCGAACTGGTCACCGGCCTCGACTTGGTCGAGCTGATGATCCGCGCCGCCGCAGGCGAACCCCTGGGACTGACCCAGGCCGAGATCAAGCCGCAAGGCTGGGCGATTGAAGCGCGCGTCTATGCCGAAGACCCGGCGCGCAATTTCCTGCCCTCGCCGGGCCGGCTGGTGCATTACATCCCGCCCCCCGAAGGGGCGCGCGGCGGCGCCGTGTTGCGCATCGACGGCGGCGTGCATGCAGGCGAAGAGGTCACCGTCCATTACGACCCCTTGATCGCCAAGCTCTGCACGCATGCGCCGACGCGCCTGGAAGCCGTGGACGCCATGGCCGGCGCGCTCGACGAATTCATCATCGACGGCATCAAGCACAATGTCGGCTTCTTGAGCGCGGTGATGGGCAATGCGCGGTTCTGCGAAGGGCGGCTCTCCACCGCCTTCATCGCCGAGGAATTCCCGCAAGGCTTCCGCGGCCTGGCGCTGGACGCCGCCGCCAAGAAGCGCTTCGTGGCGGCTGCGGTGGCGGCCAAGCTGCAACGCACGCAGCGCGCCGGCGGCATCAGCGGCACCCTCAACGGCCCGCACAAAGGTTCCGCCGCCTTCACCGTGACGCTGGAGGGCGAACAGTTCGCCGTCGGCGAAGCCTGCCTCGAGAAGGGCACGCTGTCCCTCACGCTCGGGGGCGAAACGGTCTCGGCCTTGATCGACTGGCGCCCCGGCCGTCCCATCATGCGGCTTTCGCTGGAAGGGAGAGTCACCGCCATCCAGATCGCGCGGCTGGCGGGCGCCTACCGTTTGTCGCAAGGCGGTCGACAGGTGCTGGTCGGCGTGCGCCCGCCGCGGGCGGCGGAACTGGCCAAGTTCATGCCCAGGCGCGTCAAGGCCGTCAATTCGAAGAAGCTGCTTTGCCCGATCCCCGGATTGGTGCTGGCGATCCATGTCGATGCCGGCCAGGAGGTGAAGGCGGGCGAGGCGCTGGCGGTGGTGGAAGCCATGAAGATGGAGAACGTGCTGCTGGCCGAGCGCGACGGCACCATCGCCGAGATCAAGGCCAAGGCGGGCGACAACCTCGCCCTCAACGACGTGATATTGGAGTTCGCATGAGCGGCGACGACATCACTTCCCTGCGCCTCAAGATCGAAGGCTTCGTCCAGGCCGTGGGCTTCCGCCATTTCGTCATCACCGAGGCCCGTCGCCTCGGCGTCGACGGCTGGGTGCGCAACTGTTTCGACGGCACGGTGGAGGTGATGGTGTCCGGGCCGAACGCGGCGGTGGAAGCCTTCGTCGGCCAGTGCATGCGCGGACCGTCCGGAGCGCGCGTCGGCAACGTCGAGATCCACAAGGCCGAACCGGTCAAGGACAAGGGCTTCCGGCGGCTTTCTTCGTTCTGAACATTTTTATTGGTCGCGCAATTTTACGGTCAATCTGGAGCTAGCGGCAGCGTAGCGACACCCACTTGACCGAATTGCGCTTACTCTGCCGCCATGCGCAAGACGGTTTCCTCGCCGACGGCGCGGCGGCGAACCAGTTCGCGCACGGCCGAAACCAGGAAGACGAGCAGCGCCAGCACCGAGAGGATTTCGCCCGCGCCCATCACCGGGATCAGCGCGGGATTGCGGCCGATGAGGAACAGCGCCAGCGACGGGATCAGCACCGCGACCCCAACGAGGGAGAGAACGTAGTTCGTCCAGGCCAGCCGCTTCGACAGCGTCTTGGCCGTGAGGGCGTAGAAGGTGCCGTACAGCGCCATGGTCACCCAGCCGAGCAGGTTGAGATGGGCATGGGCCGGCATGGTGGCCATGTCTTCGCTGGCGCCCATATGGATGCCCCAGAGCATCCCGGCCAGAACGCAAAGTCCTCCGGTCAGGAAAAAAGCGGCAGAAACGCGCGGCATGGAACCCCCAATTCCTAGACGTATGCTGGGAATATACCGCTCATCCTGGCGGGGAGACAACGGCTTAAATGCCGTCCGTCGGTCCGAAAACCTCGTGGAAGGCCTGGCGCAAGGCCGCGTCCGCCTCCGCCATGGTCGCCGCAATGCCGAGGTCGGCCAGGCTGGTCACCCCATGCCCGCGGATGCCGCAAGGCACGATGCCGCTGAAATGCGTCAAGTCCGGCGCCACGTTCAGCGCCACGCCGTGGAAGGTCACCCAGCGGCGCACGCGCACGCCCAGCGCCGCGATCTTGTCTTCGCGGTCGCCGCGCACCACCCAGATGCCGACGCGGCCTTGGCGCCGCTCGCCCTTGACGCCGAAGCGCGCCAGGGCGCGGATCAGCCATTCCTCCAAATCGTGCACGAAGCGGCGCACGTCGCCGTCGCGCGGCTTCAAATCCAGCATGACATAGCCGACGCGCTGGCCCGGCCCGTGATAGGTGAACTGGCCGCCGCGTCCCGTCTTGAAGACGGGAAAGCGCGCCTCCAGCAGGTCTTCCGGCTTGGCGCTGGTGCCGGCGGTGTAGATGGGGGGATGCTCCACCAGCCAGACCAGTTCGCGTTCGGAGCCGCCGGCGATCCCCGCCACGCGCCGCTCCATGAAATCCACGGCTTCGGGGTAAGGCAACAGCCCCGGCCGCACCAGCCACTGCGGAATTAACCTGTCCGAAACCATAGGCCCCTAAGGATGGAGGTCGTCACCTCCGGATATGGGCCATGCTGAGCAACATCTCCAGTGTGAAAGTGGAAATCTCGGTGGTGCTGGGCCGCTCGGTCATCGCCATGCACCAGTTGCTGCGCATGGGCCGCGGCGCGGTCATCGAGCTGGATTCCTGCCAGGACGATCCCGTGCTGATCCTGGCCAACGACAGGCCCGTGGCCAGGGGCGATATCATCATCCACGGCGACAAGATCGGGGTATCGGTGACCGAATTGCTCAAGGGTTACGGCTGATTACACAGTAATATTTATGTAATATAATAAATTATCCATCATCTTCTTGCATTTTTATATCATAGCACGTACTTCTTTGTGAAAAGAGAGGTCCGCGTGCTTCCCATCCTGCTCAATCCCCTGACGTCCGGGATCGGCCTGGCAGGCGCCGGCGAAGGCCTGCAACGCCGCCTTGCGACCTTGCACGCTGCCGGCGTTCAGCCCGTGCCCGTCACGGCACAAGACGCTTTGGAAGGCCTATCGGTGCTGTTTGTGGCCGGTCTGGAGGTTTCTCAAGCCGCAGTGCTGGCGCAGCGGGCGCGCGCGGCCGGTGTCTTGGTCAATGTCGAGGACCGGCCGGAGCTGTGCGATTTCCATGTTCCGGCCATGGTCCGGCGAGGCGACCTGATGCTGACGGTTTCCACGGCAGGCCGCTCTCCGGGCCTGGCGCGGCGGCTGCGCGAATGGTTGGAGGAACGCTTCGGCGGCGAATGGCACGGGCATGTGGCGGAACTCGGCGACGAGCGCGCGCGCTGGCGCGCCGAAGGCGTTCCGGCCGGTGAAATCGCCGCAAGGACTCGCGCGCTCATCGACGCCAAGGGCTGGCTATGCGCTCGGTGACCGTGATCCGCGGGGCGCCGCGCGCTTTCGACCGGCAGCAGGCCGCCAACGATGCCGATCCCGCCGCCGCCGCCCGCCTGGCGCAGCTTGAGGCCAAGGCCGCAACGCGCGACGCACGCGGCCTTCTCGAACTGGCGCTGGAAGAATTCCCCGGCAAGGCGGCGCTGGTATCGTCGTTCGGCTCCGAATCCGCCGTGCTGCTGCACATGCTGGCCGGGATCGATCCCACTGTGCCGGTGCTGTTCCTCAACACCGGCAAGCTGTTCGGCGAAACGCTGCGCTATCGCGACCGCCTGCAAGAGCTTCTCGGCCTGGGCGATGTGCGCTCGCTGGCGCCACACCCCATCGACCGGGCCCGGCGCGATCCGGACGGCACGCTGTGGTCCGCGGACCCCGATGCCTGCTGCCATGTCCGCAAGGTGCTGCCGCTCGGCCGTGCGCTGGCAGGCTTCGCAGCCCAGATCACCGGCCGCAAGCGTTTCCAAACCCGCGAACGCGCCGAAATGGCGGCGGTGGAGCTGTTCGAGGGTCGTTTCCGCTTCAATCCGCTGGCCGATTGGTCGCAAGCCGATCTCGATGCTTATCTCGATGCCCACGCCCTGCCGCGCCATCCGCTGGTGGAGGACGGCTATCCCTCCATCGGCTGCATGCCCTGCACGCGGCGCGTCCGGGCGGGCGAGGGCTATCGCGACGGCCGCTGGTCCGGCCTCGACAAGGACGAATGCGGCATCCACGGCGTCGACGGCGAGGGGATCTAGAACCGGTCCACCGGCAGCTTGAGATAGACGTGGCCGTCGTTTTCCGGTGGCGGCAAGTTCCCGGCGCGGATGTTCACCTGCACCGCAGGCAGGATCAGAAGCGGCATGGAAAGCGTCTTGTCGCGCGCCGTGCGCATGGCGACGAAATCGTCCTCGCTTATGCCGTCGCGGATGTGGACGTTGTTTGCCCGCTCCTCCGCCACCGTGGTCTTCCAGACATAGCTCTGGCGCGTTGGCGAGCCGTAGTCGTGGCACATCCACAAGACCGTCTCCGGCGGCAGCGCCAAGAGGCGGCGGATGGAACGGTAGAGCGTGCGCGCATCGCCGCCGGGGAAATCGGCCCGCGCCGTGCCGTAATCGGGCATGAACAGCGTGTCGCCGACGAAGACGTTGTTCCCCACCCGGTAGCTGACGCAGGCCGGGGTGTGCCCCGGCGTGTGCAGCACCTCCACCGTAAGGCCGCCGACGGCCAGCGTTTCGCCGTCCTTGAGCAGCCGGTCGAAAGGCGTGCCGTCGCCGCGCACATCGGCGGCGTTGAACACGACGCGGAAGCTGTTCTGCACCGTCTTGATGTGTTCGCCGATGGCGATCTTGGCGCCCAGTTTCCGCTTGAGGAACTGCGCCCCCGAAAGATGGTCGGCATGGGCGTGGGTTTCGAGGATCCATTCCACCGCCCAGGCTTCGGACTTCACCGTATCGAGCAGACGCTGGGCCGAGAGGGTGGAGGTCCTGCCCGATTTGGGCTCGAAATCCAGCACCGGGTCGATCGCGGCCGCCTGGCGGCTTACGGGATCGGCGACGATGTAGCTGACCGTATAGGTGGCGGGATCGAAGAAGGCGGTGACGACGGGTTCCATGTGGCCCTCCGGGACGGCTTGACTTATATATTAGTAATTCCTAATATATCAAGTTCCGAAGGAAGAATAGCATGGCCAGAACCGCCCCCAACGAGCTTAAGGCCATGTCCCGCAAGGCGGATGCCGCGGCCGAGCTGCTGCGGGCGCTGGCCCACGGCGCCCGGCTCAAGGTGCTGTGCGAGCTGTCGGGCGGCGAAAGGAGCGCAGGCGAGCTGGTGGAGGCGTCCGGCCTCAGCCAGTCGGCGCTGTCGCAGCACTTGGCGCGGCTGCGCGAGGACGGGCTGGTGTCTACCCGCCGCGACGCCCAGACCATCTATTACAGCTTGGCCGACGAACGGGCGCGGCGGCTGATCAAGCTGCTCTACGAACTTTATTGCGGGTGACGGCAGGCATGATTTCCGCGCGCAAGACTCCGGCACCGTGACCGATCTGCTCTCCATCGGCAGCGGCGGCATCGTCGGCTTCGCCCTCGGCCTTCTGGGCGGAGGCGGCTCCATCCTGGCGGTGCCGCTGCTGGTCTATGTGGTGGGCGTGCGCTCGCCCCATGTCGCCATCGGCACCAGCGCCTTGGCGGTGGCCGTCAACGCCTTCGGCAACCTGATCGCCCATTCGCGCGCCGGCCACGTCAAATGGCCTTGCGCCGCCACCTTCGCCGGCTCGGGCATCCTGGGCGCGGCGCTGGGCGCCCATCTCGGCCAGATGGTGGACGGCAAGCGGCTCATCTTCCTCTTCGGCCTCATCATGCTGGCGGTGGCGGCGGCGATGTTGAGTCCGCGCGCCGCAGCAGGCAATCCGGAGGTGCGCCTCGACCGCGCCATCGCCGTCAAGCTGGTCGCCATCGGCCTGCTGGTGGGGCTGCTCTCCGGCTTCTTCGGCATCGGCGGCGGCTTTTTGATCGTCCCCGCCATCATGCTGGGCAGCGGCATGGCCACCATCAACGCGGTGGGCTCCTCGCTGGTCTCGGTCGGCACCTTCGGCCTGACCACGGCCGTCTCCTATGCCTTTGCCGGGCTGGTCGATTGGCGGATCGCAGGCCTTTTCATCCTGGGCGGGGTCGTGGGAGGGCTGTTGGGCGTGGCCCTGGCCAAGCGGCTTTCGGCCCGCCGCGCCGTTCTGACGCGCCTCTTCGCCGGGGTGGTGACGGCGGTGGCCGTTTACATCCTCTGGCGCTCTATCCCCCCGGTATTCGGCTGATTTTCCAGCCCTTCACAAGGGCTGAGGGGTTTGCTAAACCGCGCGACCTTGCGCTGCGGTCGTGGCGGAATGGTAGACGCACTAGCTTGAGGTGCTAGCGGGGGAAACCCCTTGGAAGTTCGACTCTTCTCGACCGCACCACCCTATGCTGCGCAGCGGCGGAGGGTGTCTCCCGAAGCGCGCAGCGCATAGGGAGACTGTTCGGCTTCGCGTCGCGCGTGAAGCGTGCCCGGCAAAGCCTTTTCGGGCGAAGCCGGGCTTTATTTCCGGGCTTCGCATGGCACACTCCCCGGCATGAAGGTTTACGATCTGGATCTGGTTCCGGGACGCAGCTGCGGCCCCTGCACGCTGTGCTGCACCGTGATGGCCGTCGACCGGCCGGAGATGCAGAAGGAAGCGGGCGTCACCTGCCGCCATTGCAAAGGCGGCTGCACCATCTATGAGACGCGGCCGGCGCTGTGCCGCGACTTCCATTGCGGCTGGCGGCAGCTGCCGATCCTGGACGACGATTGGCGTCCCGACCGCTCCGGCGTCTTCGTGGAAGTGGAAGTCATCGACGATCAAACCGCCCTCAGCTTGGTGCTGGTGGGCAATCCGCTCAAGACGCTGCGCCAGCCCTGGTTCATCGATTTCGTCATCACCGGCGTGCGCGGAAACGTGCCGCTGCATCTGGGTATTCCCGGACCGCCGGGCTTCCAGGGCGCCTCGCTGCCGCTCAACACCAAGCAGATGTATGAGGCGAGCCTTTCCCGGGTCCGCACCAAGGCGCTGCTGGAAAAGGAATTGCAGCGCCTCCGGGCCCACCGCTTCGAGCCGCGGGTCTTCACCCACAGCGGTCATGACCTGGGCGGCGGCTGAGGCGGTTACGGCCTCTGCTTCCCGCGCAAGGCATCGGCGGCGCGGCAAACCGCGTCGGAGAGTTGCCGGATCTGTCCGGCCAGCGGACTGGACTTGCGCCAGATCATGCCGACGGTGCGCGAGGGTTGGGGGTCCTTGAAGCGGCAAACGCTGACCGGGGCCGAGCGCGTCTCCAAGGCGACGGCCATTTCCGGGATCAAGGTGACGCCCAAACCGGCGCCGACCATCTGGACCAGCGTGGACAGCGAGTCCGCGTCCAGCGCCTGCGAGGTTTGCATATGGCAGAACGCCAGGGCCTGGTCGCGAAAGCAGTGTCCTTCTTCCAGCAGCAGAAGCTTCATCTTGCGCAACGATTTGCCGCCGGGCACCGGCACGCCCGCCTCCCCGGCCGGCCGCACCAGCAGGAAATTCTCCGTAAAAAGCGCGGTCTCCGCCAGCGCAGGCTCCGACACCGGCAAAGCGACGATGGCGGCATCGAGCCGGCCTTCTTCCAGTTCCCGGATCAGCTTCGAGGTGATCGCCTCGCGCACATGCACGTCGAGTCCGGGATGCGCGCGCGCCAGCTCCCCGATCACCGACGGCAGCAGATAGGGCGCGATGGTCGGGATCATGCCGAGGCGGAAACGGCCCGCCAGCCGCTCCCGCGAGGCACGCGCCGTCTCGGCCAGGTCATCGAGCGTGCGCAGGATGCCGCGCACCCGGGCGGCGGCCTCTTCGCCGAACTTCGTCAGCCGGACCTGCCGCGCGCCCCGCTCGATCAGCACGACACCCAGGGCCTCTTCCAGCTCCTTGATCTGCATCGACAGCGCCGGCTGTGAGACCGCGCAAGCGGCGGCGGCGCGTCCGAAATGATTGTTGCGGGCCAGCGCATCGAAATAGCGGAGCTGCCGCAGCGATAGGGAATCCATCAGATTATCTTATCGCAGCCATAAATTAAATCAACTTTACCTGATGGAAGCATCGTATTAAGGATGGCATGTATCGGGAAAACCACGGCACAGGATGGAGAGACGGCATGGCTGACGAGAAGAAATGCCCGGTGATGCATGGGGTTCGTCCCAACGCCTCGCTTGGCGGACAGTCGAACCGAAGCTGGTGGCCGAACCAGTTGAACCTCAAGATTCTCCCGCCGCCGGCCGATCCGATGGGGCCGGCCTTCGACTACGCCGTGGAATTCAAGAAGCTCGACCTGCCAGCCCTGAAGCGGGACCTTTACGCCCTGATGACCGACTCGCAGGATTGGTGGCCGGCCGATTTCGGGCATTACGGGCCGCTTTTCATCCGCATGGCATGGCACAGCGCAGGCACCTACCGCACCGGAGACGGCCGCGGCGGCGCCGGCGCGGGCCAGCAGCGCTTCGCCCCCCTCAATTCCTGGCCGGACAACGCCAACCTCGACAAGGCGCGCCGGCTGCTTTGGCCGCTCAAGCAGAAATACGGCAGCAAGATTTCCTGGGCCGACCTTATCATCCTGGCCGGCAACTGCGCCCTCGAGTCGATGGGCTTCCAGACCTTCGGCTTCGGTGGCGGCCGCACGGATACCTGGGAGCCCCAGGAAGACGTCTACTGGGGCGCGGAAGACACCTGGCTGGGCGACAAGCGCTACAGCGGCGAACGGGAGCTCGAAAATCCGCTGGCCGCCGTTCAGATGGGCCTCATCTATGTGAATCCGGAAGGGCCGAACGGCAAGCCGGACCCGGTCGCCGCCGCCAAGGACATTCGCGAGACCTTCGCGCGCATGGCGATGAACGACGAGGAGACGGTGGCGCTCATCGCCGGCGGCCATACCTTCGGCAAGACCCACGGCGCCGGCGACGCGTCGCTGCTGGGGCCGGAGCCGGAAGCGGCACCCATCGAGGCGCAGGGCCTGGGCTGGATCAGCCGCTACGGCTCGGGCAAAGGCGGCGACACCATCACCGGCGGCCCGGAAGTCACCTGGTCCCAGACGCCGACCAAGTGGAGCAACTACTTCTTCGAGAACCTGTTCGGCTGCGAATGGGAACTGACCAAGAGCCCGGCCGGGGCCTATCAGTGGCAGGCGAAGGGCCGTGCAGATGCCATCCCGGATGCCCACGATCCGTCGAAGCGGCACGCGCCGACCATGCTGACCACGGACCTGGCTTTGCGCTTCGATCCCGTCTACGAAAAAATTTCGCGCCGCTTCTACGAGCATCCGGACGAGTTCGCGGACGCCTTTGCCCGGGCGTGGTTCAAGCTGACCCATCGCGACATGGGTCCGCGCGCGCGCTATCTCGGTCCGGAGGTTCCCGCAGAGGAGCTGATCTGGCAGGACCCGGTTCCCGCCGTCGATCACAAACTGATCGATGCCAAGGATATCGCGGAGCTCAAGGCCAGGATTCTCGCCTCCGGCCTCTCCATTGCGGAACTCGTCTCCGCCGCCTGGGCCTCGGCCTCCACCTTCCGCGGCTCCGACAAGCGCGGCGGGGCGAACGGCGCGCGAATCCGCCTCAGTCCCCAGAAGGATTGGGAGGTCAACCAGCCCGCCCAATTGGCCAAGGTGCTGGCAACCCTCGAAGCCATCCGCACGGCGTTCAACGGCGCGGCAAGCGGCGGCAAGAAGGTCTCGCTCGCCGACCTGATCGTGCTTGGCGGCTGTGCGGCCGTCGAAAAGGCCGCCAGGAATGCCGGGCACGAGGTGGACGTTCCCTTCAAGCCGGGGCGCACCGACGCGACCCAGGAGCAGACCGACGTGGCCTCCTTCGCCGTGCTGGAGCCGATCGCGGACGGATTCCGCAACTACCTGAAGGCGGAATACGCCGTCCCGGCGGAAGCGCTGCTGCTCGACAGGGCGCAACTCCTGACCCTGACCGCGCCCGAGATGACGGTTCTGATCGGCGGCCTGCGGATGCTGAACGCGAATGTCGGAAACTCTCCGCGCGGCGTCTTCACCCGGCGTACGGAGACCCTGAGCAACGACTTCTTCGTCAACCTGCTCGACATGGGCACGGCGTGGAAGGCGGTCTCCGAGGCCGGGGATGTGTTCGAAGGACGCGACCGCGTCACGGGCCAGGTGAAATGGACCGGCACCCGTGTCGATCTCGTCTTCGGTTCGAACTCCCAGCTGCGGGCTCTCGCCGAAGTCTACGCCTCCGGCGACGCGCAGCGGAAGTTCGTGCACGACTTCGTGGCGGCCTGGAACAAGGTGATGAACGCCGACCGCTTCGACCTTGCCTGAGCCGGCATCGGAAAAGGGGCGGCGTTTCGCAATGAACCGGAATGCCGCCTCTTACGGTTCCACCACCGTCACCTCCCAGGACATGCCGGCGGGGGTATAGCGCGGCGTGCATTTGATGCTGAAGCGGCCCCGGCAGATTCCGAGATCGACATGGCGGTCCGGCAGGATGGCGATGTGGCGGTCTTCGATCCGCACCACCAGCTGGCAGTGCCGCGGATAAAGGCTGGCGGCCATGCGCCGCAATTGCGTGCGATAGGGCTCGCGTTTCCAGGCGTCGGGGCGGGCGGGATCGACGAACACCATCAGGCGCGAACGGTCGTGATCCATGCGCAGCATCAGATGCGCATGGGCCGGGTTCCAGGCTTCGGGCAGCGCCGGATCGGTCTTGTAGAGGCACTCGAATTCGCGGCAGGAATCGGGGCGCTCCGGGTAGATGGAACAGCCCCGGCCGACGACGCAGTGGCGGCACCATTCTCCGGCGGCTTTGCCGAGGGCGTCGATGCCCAGCAGCCGGCAGCAAAGGCTGCACTTGCCGCAACTTCGATCCATGGTCCGGGTACCGGTTGCCGTCTCGCCCGCCCTGTACCGCAAAACAGCTGCGCCCCCGCCCGTCTTCTGACCCTGAAAACTAGATTTCGCCCTTCAGCATCAGGCGCACCAGATCCTCGTCGTAGATCACGCCCAAAGGCTTGCGGTTGCGCTGGTCCTTGAAGACCACCAGCCCGCGCAGATGGTTGTCGGTCATGGCCTTCAAGGCTTCCGAAACCAGCGCGGTGTCCGAGATGCAGTCGCGCAGCGAAAGCCCGATGCATTTCTTGATGTTGAAGTTGCCGATCTCGCGCAGCACGATGCTGGAGCCGGGATCGGCCAGCACGTCGACGATATAGCGGGCGATCTGGGTTTCCGCGTTGTCGCCCACCATGAAGACGCGGGCATAGGCGGCCGGCACGTAACCGATGTATTCGTCGTGCTCGTTGACCAGCAGGATATGGACGAAGTTCTCGAAGCTCTTCAGCTTCTCGAACAGCTTCCGCAGTTCGATCGGGTTGAACACCGATTTGCCGGAGGCCTTCTTGATGGTGACGAGGACGTTGCGTCCCGTGTAGTCCTCGGGATGGCGCGCCACGCCGAAATCGTTCACCGTGGTATCGGGCTTGATGGTGAGGCGCACGCCCTCGGTGGGGAAGTGCTCGAAGGCCTTGATGTCGAGATCGCGCAGCCTAGTGGTGGCGGCCGGTTTCTTTTTCTCCGCCCGGGTCATGGCCGTCAGCGTCAGAAGCGCGACGGAGGCCACGAAGGCCGAGACGGCGGCGGCCAGGGTCATGGTCGCGGCGCTGACGGAATAGCCGGCATAAGGCGCGCCGAGATACGCGGCGGACATGACCAGTCCCGCGCCCACGCCTACCAAGGCCGCGACAACCCCCTTATTCGCCATTTACCCCACATGCCCGTCTTCTGGATTAATGATAACCCAGTAGAGGTCAGGCTCAAAGTGGCTCAAAATCCACGCCTTACAAGAACATAGAACTGCGGCATTAAGGATGGGAGGCCGTCATGCACGACGTTCTGATTCTGTCGTCCGCCCGCACCCCGATGGGCGGTTTCCTGGGCGAGCTGGCGTCTTTTTCGGCCCCCGAGCTGGGAGCGGCGGCGATTTCCGCAGCCATTGCCCGCGCCGGCATCGCCGCGGAGGACATTCAGGAAAGCGTCATGGGCTGCGTACTGCCCGCCGGATTGGGCCAGGCACCGGCGCGCCAGGCGGCAAGGCTGGCGGGCGTACCCGACAGCGCGCCGGCGACCACGGTCAACAAGGTCTGCGGCTCGGGCATGAAGGCGATCATGGTGGCGGCCGACCAGTTGGCGCTCGGCCATGCCGGGATGGCGGTGGCGGGCGGCATGGAGAGCATGTCGAACGCGCCTTATCTTCTCTCCAAGGCGCGCGGCGGCTACCGGCTCGGCCATGGCGAGATCAAGGACCACATCTTCCTCGACGGGCTGGAAGATGCTTACGAGCACCGCCTGATGGGAAGCTATGCCGAAGAGGCGGCGCGTCATTACCGCTTCGGCCGCGAGGCGCAGGACGCCTATGCGACGGAATCGCTGCTGCGGGCCAAACGGGCGCAATCCGGCGGCGATTTCGCGGACGAGATCGTGCCGCTGACGCTGCGGGGCAGGGGCGGCGAGACCGTCATCGCCACGGACGAACAGCCGCGCAAGGCCGATCCCGCCAAGATCCCCACGTTGAAACCCGCCTTTGCCCAGGACGGCACCGTGACGGCGGCCAATTCTTCTTCGATTTCCGACGGTGCCGCGGCCCTGGTCCTGGCGCGCGCCGATGTGGCGGAAAAACGCGGCTTGAACGCCGTGGCACGCATCGCGGCACAGGCGAGCTACGCCCATGAACCGCGCTGGTTCACCACCGCGCCGGTTGGCGCCGTCAGGCGCGTGCTGGAAGCGGCGGGCTGGAGGCGTGAAGACGTCGATCTCTTCGAGATCAACGAAGCCTTCGCCGTGGTGGCGCTGATCGCGCTCGGCGAGCTCGCGCTGCCGCACGGCATCGTCAACGTCAACGGCGGCGCCTGCGCGCTCGGCCACCCCATCGGCTGTTCGGGGGCGCGGGTGGTGGCGACGCTGCTGCATGCGCTCAAGCGACGCGGCCTCAAGCGTGGCATCGCTTCGCTCTGCATCGGCGGCGGCGAAGCCACCGCGCTGGCGGTGGAAATACTTTGAGCGTCTTGGTCGCGGGTGCGAAAGCGGCTATCACGCGCCCGTCATTCCGGGACCTGCCATGAGCGATACCCCTCCGCCGTCCGGTACGCGCCTTATCATCAATCCGCCGCCTTTCCTGCGCGTCCTGGGCTGCAGCGGCTGCGGCCTGGGCTGTTTCGTCTTTCTTCTGATCGTTTTCGTGCTGGGAGGCCTGTTCGGCATCCTGATGTTCGGCTGGAAAGTCCTGTTCGGCAGCTGATGGTTGTGACACGGCCCCGCCTGCCACGATTAACCATGTTCTGCGCCGCTTATCCTTAACGCAGCCGTAACGGTAATGGCGTTGCCGGGAAAAATGTCGTAAGCTGTAACTACTTGGTTGGCTGGGGGTATCAATGGACGTCATCACAAGCTTTCCGACTTATTTCATGGACTATGTGCACACCGTCATGGCGATGCCGAATTGCATCTATGCCGGTGTGATTGCGCTGTTCTTCGGCATCGTGACGGCGAGGGCGCCGGGCGTGGTGTTCGTTCCGGTCGTCGCGGCGGTGGTCTACATCGCGGCGCTGGCCGTGATCCCTCCGCTCTTGGCCCATGCGGACATCGTGGCGCCGGTTTTCGACAAGGCGCTGTTGGAGAAAGGCATCGCGCTCTACGTGATCTTCCTGGTCGCCGACACGGTGGTGTTCGCGATCAAGAAGGCCATCATGGCCATCTTCGGCCTGTAAGCGCGAGAACCGCGGCATTCCGGGAAAAGCGCGCCATCGCCAGCAGGAGCGGCGTGCGCAAAAATGTGCGCGTCGGCACGCTGGCGCTACCGACTTGCGCGAAGACGCCGCGACCATCAAAAAACCGGAGCAAAACGCCGGCCCGGCGGGGAGGTGTTTTGCTCCGGCGGTGCTGCCTTTGCGCCTGCGCGAATCGGCGCTAAAGCAGGATCGCGCTTCTTTGAATCGCAATCCTGCTTTAGCCTTTTGAATTGTCGCGCAATCTAGCCAAAAACCGCTTCACACTTTTTGGATTGCGCTCTAATACCCGCCGATGACCGTTCATCTCGTCAAACTCTGCGTCGGCGTGGATTCGATCCAGGAACTGCTGGATTGGCAGACGGCGCGGCTCAAGGAACGCAAGAAAAAGAAGCTGCCGCCGGTGCTGATGCATGTGACCCGGCAGATGCCCAAACGTGCCGCGGAACTGATCGACGGCGGTTCGCTCTACTGGGTGATCAAGGGCGCCATCGCGGCACGTCAGCGCATCCTGGAGCTGAAGCAGGTCAGCCGGAACGGCGTGCCCCATTGCGGCATCGTCTACGATCCCAAGCTGATCCCGACGGTGCGCCGTCCCTGCCGCCCCTTCCAGGGCTGGCGTTACCTGGACGCGAAGAACGTCCCGCCCGACGCCCGCGGCCTGGCCAAGAACCTGCCGGAAGAATTGGCCATCGAACTGGCGGAGCTCGGTCTTCTCTGATCAGACCGCCATATTGTCGATCAGCCGCGTCGCGCCCACGGTGGCGGCGGCCAGGATGCGCGCCGCTCCGCCCGGTTTGGCCAGCGGCGCCAAAGTTTCCGCGTCGCGCACCGCCACGTAATCGACCGCGGCAAATCCGGCGTCCAGCAGCGCACGCTTGCCCTTTGCTTCCACGGCGGCGACGGCTTCGCCGCCGCGCAGCGCACCGGCCAGTTGCTGCAGCACGGCGTTCAAGCGGCCGGCGATCTTGCGTTCTTCCGGCTTGAGATAGGCATTGCGCGAAGACATCGCCAGCCCGTCGCGCTCGCGCACGATGGGCGCCCCCAGGATGCGCGTGCCGAGCCCGAGATCGGCCGCCAGGCGGCGCACCACCAAAAGCTGCTGGTAGTCCTTCTCGCCGAACATGGCCACGTCGGGCATGGCGGCGATCAGCAGCTTGGCCACCACCGTGGCCACGCCGGAGAAGAAATGCGGCCGCACCTCCGATTCGAGGCCGAGCGCCGGCCCGCCCATCTCGATGCGGCTGGCGAAGCCCTCCGGATACATTTCCCCCGGCGAGGGTGCGAAGATCAGGTCGGTTTCCCCGGCGGCACCGAGCTTCTCGGCATCGGCTTCCAGCGTCCGCGGATAGCGGTCGTAATCTTCGTGCGGCGCGAACTGCGCCGGGTTTACGAAAATGCTGACGATCACCGTATCGACGTGCTTTTCTGCTTCGCGCACCAGGGAAAGGTGCCCGGCATGGAGCGCTCCCATGGTGGGAACCAGTCCGATCAGGGACTCGTCCTCGCGGAAGGCGGCGATGCGGTGGCGCAACTCGGCGATGGTGGTGACGATCTGGGGCGGCTGACTCATGCCCCGAGATTAGCCGGGCCCTCGACTCCGCGCTAGAATGCTTCGCCATCCAACGAAAATCTTCCCATGACGGACATCCGCCAAGCGATTGCCGAGGCCTATTTTGCCGACGAAGACGCCGTTTCCGCCGCCCGTATCGAAGCCGCGCGGTTCTCGCCGCAGGAAAATGCAACCGTGGCGAAGCTGGCGCGCGAACTGGCGGGCCGCCTGCGCAAAGAAGGCGCACGCAGCGGCGTCGATGCCCTGACCCAGGAATACGCCCTTACCACCGAAGAGGGCGTGGCGCTGATGTGCCTGGCCGAGGCGCTGTTGCGCGTGCCCGACGCCGCCACCGCCGACAAGCTGATCCGCGACAAGATCGCGCCCGGCGACTGGGACAGCCACAGCGGGCAATCGGATTCGCTGTTCGTCAACGCGTCCACCTGGGCGCTGATGCTGACCGGCCGCGTGGTGCGCATGGGCGAGGCTTCCGGCTGGGACATGGAATCCGTCCTGAAGAAGCTGGTGGCGCGCTCCGGCGAGCCGGTGATCCGCCAGGCCATCGGCACGGCGATGCGGATGCTGGGCGGCCAGTTCGTGCTCGGCCGCTCGATGGCGGAAGCCATGCGCAACGCGCGCAAATGGCGCGAGGCGGGCTATCGCTATTCCTTCGACATGCTGGGCGAGGCCGCCTACACCCGGAAGGACGCCGAGCGGCACCTCAAGCATTACCGCACGGCTTTGGGAGAGATCGCCGAAGCCTATGGCGAAACCGGCACGATCTTCGACCGTCCCAGCATCTCGGTAAAGCTCTCGGCGCTGCATCCGCGCTATGAATGGGTCAAGCGCGAGCGCGTCTTCGCCGAACTCTATCCCGCGCTGGTCGAGCTGGCCAAACAGGCGCGGCTTCTCGCTGTCGGCCTCACCATCGATGCCGAGGAAGCCGACCGCCACGAGCTGATGCTCGATCTGTTCGAAGCCCTGCTCGGCAACGCCGGACTGAAAGGCTGGAACGGGCTTGGGCTGGCCGTGCAGGCCTATCAGAAGCGCGGCCTGCCGACGATCCAGTGGCTGATCGAGACGGCACGGCAGCATGGCGTGCGTATCCCGGTGCGCCTGGTGAAAGGCGCCTATTGGGATACCGAGATCAAGCGCGCCCAGGAAGCCGGGCTCTCCGATTATCCCGTCTTCACCCGCAAGGCGGCTTCCGACACCTCCTACATCGCCTGCGCCCGGGCCATCTTCGGCGCACGCGATGCGCTCTACGGCCAGTTCGCCACCCACAACGCCCATACCCTGGCGGCGGTGGACGCGCTTTCCGGCGGCGCCGAATTCGAATTCCAGCGCCTGCACGGCATGGGGGAATCCCTCTACGAACTTTATGCCGGGCTGCGGAAGAACGGAGCGCATACCCGCATCTATGCGCCGGTCGGCAGCCACGAAGATCTGCTCGCCTATCTGGTGCGCCGCCTGTTGGAGAACGGCGCCAATTCCTCCTTCGTCAACCGCATGGCCGATGCGGAAGCGCCGCTCGATGCCTTGATCGGCGACCCGGTGGCGCAACTCGCCGGGGAAACGCCGTTGCGCAATCCGCGCATTCCTTTGCCGGCGAACATGCTGCCGGACCGCAAGAACGCCTCGGGCTTTTTGTGGAGCGATGCCCGTGTGGCGGAGCCCATGCTCGCCGCCATGGCCGAGGCGCTGCGCCTCCCGGCGGAGGCAGCGCCCGTGATCGGCGGGCGGAAGCGCGAAGCAACGGCGCAGCCGGTGTTCGACCCGGCGGACCGGCAGCGGCAGATCGGCCGTGTCGCGCTGGCGGGCGAGGGGGAAGCCGGGGAAGCGCTTGCCATCGCCCATGGCGCGCAGCCGGAATGGGACCGCCTCGGCGGCGAAGCGCGGGCGGGGATTCTGGAACGCGCCGCCGATCTTTTTGAAGCCAACCGCGCCCGGCTGATGGCGCTCATCGTGCGCGAAGGCGGCAAGACGCTGCCGACCGCGCTCGGCGAAGTGCGCGAAGCGACGGATTTCCTGCGTTACTACGCGGGGCGGGCGCGCGCCCATTTTGCGGCGCCGCAGCTTATGCCGGGCCCCACCGGCGAATCCAACGAACTCAGCCTGCACGGCAAGGGCGTCTTCGCCTGCATCAGCCCGTGGAATTTCCCGCTGGCGATCTTCACCGGCCAGGTGGCCGGCGCCTTGGCCGCGGGCAATGCCGTGCTGGCCAAACCCGCCGCCCCCACGCCGCTGATCGCGGCCGCGGGCGTCCAACTGCTGCTCGAAGCGGGCGTGCCCGGAGCGGTGCTGCATCTCTTGCCCGGCAGCGGTGCCAGGATCGGCGGCGTCCTCTTCCCCGATCCGCGGCTGGCGGGGGTGGTGCTGACCGGCTCGACCGAAGCGGCCGCCGTCATCAACCGCGCCCTGGCGGCGCGCGAGGGGCCCATCGCCACGGTGATCGCCGAAACCGGCGGCCAGAACGCCATGATCGTCGATTCCACCGCCTTGCCCGAACAGGTGGCGCGCGACGCGGTGACCAGCGCCTTCGACAGCGCCGGCCAGCGCTGTTCGGCGCTGCGGGTGCTGTTCCTGCAGGACGACGTCGCCGATAAGATGCTGGAGATGGTGCTGGGCGCCGCCGACGAATTGCGCCTCGGCGATCCCATGGACCCGGCCACCGATGTCGGCCCGGTGATCGACGAAGCTTCGCGCGCAACCCTGGAAGCCCACGCCGCCCGCATGACGCGGGAAGCCAAACTGCTGCGCAAACTGCCGCTCGGCCCCGAGCACCGGCACGGCGTCTTCTTCCCGCCGCATGTCTTCGAGATCGAATCCCTTTCGCTTCTCCGCCGCGAGGTCTTCGGTCCCATCCTGCATGTGGTGCGCTATCGGGCGGGGCACCTGGACAAGGTCTGCGAAGCCATCAACGCCACCGGCTACGGCCTGACGCTGGGCATCCACAGCCGCATCGAAGCCACTGCGGCCTTCGTGCGGGCGCGGGTGCGGGTGGGCAACCTCTACGTCAACCGCAACCAGATCGGCGCGGTGGTGGGGGTGCAGCCCTTCGGCGGCGAGGGACTGTCCGGCACCGGCCCCAAGGCGGGCGGCCCGCATTATCTCATGCGCATGGCGCTCGAACGCACCTATACGGTCAACACCACCGCCTCCGGCGGCAATGCCATGCTGCTCAGCCAAAGCTGATCAGCGCGTCGAAATCGCCGCGAAGCAGGTCTGGCCGCGCTCGGTCAGACGGGCGCAGACTTGGCGCGCCTCCCGTTCCAGGAAGGGGCCGAAGCGGGCGCGATACAGCATCTGCCCGTCGATCGACTGGAACGGCACCACGATGCGCTGCGCCTGTCCCAGCACGTCCATCGACTTTTCGGCATAGGCGGCCAGTTGCGCCTGCGCCAGCTTGAGGTCCGCGAAGGCGCCGATCTGGATGGTCCAGTCGTGCATCCCCAGCGAGGCGTGCAGCGTGCCGTTGTCGCCTTCGCCCAGGATCACGGGACGCAGGGCCGGTTTCGGCACCACCGGCTTGGGCTGGTAGGAGGCGACGGTGACGGGCGCCGGCAGCGCGGGCCGTGCCTGCAATGCAGGCCGCGGCTGCGGCGTGGGCGGCTTGGGCGTGTCGGCGGGCGGGGCCTGCCGCGGCGGTTTCGGCGTGTTGAGCGCCACGGTTCCCGCCGGCATCTGCTGCGCCACGACGGTGTCGTCGGCATCGTCTTCGTCGGTGCGGGATTCGGCGGCGTCCTCGTCGTCGCCTTCGGATACCGGGCCCGAGGCCGCCGGGAAGGCCGGCGCCAGATAGGGATTGGGCACGGTGTTCAGCGCCACCTGCCAGGGCACCTGGGCGCGCGCCACCAGCGTCGGATTTTGCGAGATGGCGGCGAAGGCGTTGTCGAGCAGCTGCACCATTTCCTTGTCGCGCTTGCGCGCCGTGCGCCCGCCCATGACGATGCCGATCACATGGACGTTGTCGCGCACCACCGAGGAAACGAGGTTGAAGCCCGAAGCGCCGGTATAGCCGGTCTTGATGCCGTCGGCGCCGCGATAGCGCCCGATCAGGTTGTCGTGGGTGGGATATTCGACGCCGCGATAACTGAAGGCGGGCGTGGCGAAATAATGGAAGTATTGCGGGAAGTCGTAGGCCAGGTGGCGCGCCAGGATGCCCAGATCCTCGGCGGTGGTGATCTGCAGATTGTCCGGCAGGCCCGAGGCGTTGTGGTAGAAGGTGTTGCGCATGCCCAGCGCCCGCGCCTTGGCGGTCATCATCTCGGCGAAATGGGCTTCGCTGCCGCCCAGGGCTTCGGCGATGGCGACGGCCACATCGTTGGCCGAACGCACCACGATGGCCTTGATCGCCTGCTCGACGGTGATGCTGTCGCCTCTCGACAGATGGAGGTTGGTCGGCTTCTGCGCCGCAGCATGTGCCGAAACGGCAAGCGGGGTGGAGAGCGTGACCTGTCCCTTTTTGAGCGCGTCGAACAACAGGTACAGCGTCATCATCTTGGTCAGGGACGCCGGATGACGCAGCTCGTCCTGGTTGCGGGCGTAGAGGACCTTGCCGGTGACCCCGTCGATCACCAGGGCGGCGTCCTTGGAGGGATCGGTGGGACTGGCGTAATTCCCGGCACTTCCGTGGTGCCGGACGCTGTGGCGGCGGGCTTCGGCGGGCGAAGCGAGGAGAACGGCAAAGGCAGTCAGCAGCGCCAGGACCGTCACAAGTCCTGCGTTCTGGCCGGCCCGGCCACACGTTCTATTAAACATACACAGCCCCGGAACCTCGGATCGCGACGTACCCATTCGCCACAACTTGCAACAATAGGACCAAATAGTTGCGCCCGGCGCAAGTCAAGCCAGGCATTTTGATATTAACTTCCCGGGTCTTAACAGGCGTTTTTCAAGGCCCGGGACGGCCTCCGCGCCGCGCTCTTGATCGCCCTTTGACGGGAGCCGCGCTGCTTCGTGCGGCGTTATGTTGCACCGCAAAACGAGCCGGAACAAGCCCGCCGGCGGCCGGCAAGGAGCGGAAAAAGCCGTCCAAGCTTCCCTAGGCGGCAGCATCCTGGGCTTGATTCCGTCGCAGGGCCGCGAGGGAAAGCGGCCGCGCAACAAAGCCCGTTTGCCGCCGGGCCGGAACGAGAGCCGCGCCTCCGGCACTTTATTTTCCATGACGCCGTAAACTCTGCGGGCAGACATCTGTTGCAGAAATTTGCGGCGATCCCCTTATAATCGAAGTTTGCGGCAGCGAAGCGCGGTATGAAAGCGGCGGCATGAAAGACGGGCGCGACGATCGCAAGAACGGCAACGGCACGGGGCCCGGCTCCGGCGTCGCCGCCAAGACGCGCCCGAAGACCAAGAAACCCAGCCTCTACAAGGTGCTGCTGCTCAACGACGACTACACGCCGATGGAGTTTGTGGTCTACATCCTGGAGAACATCTTCAACAAGAACCGCGAGGAGGCGGTGCAGATCATGCTGCACGTTCACCGCCACGGCGTCGGCGTCTGCGGCGTCTTCACCTTCGAGGTGGCCGAAACCAAGGTGGCGCAGGTGATTGAATTCGCCCGCCGCAACGAGCATCCTTTGCAGTGCACCATGGAGAAAGAATAGCGCATGCCCTCGCTTTCGCGCAGTCTCGAACAGGCCTTGCATCGCGCGATCAAGCTCGCCGGCGACCGCCACCACGAATACGCCACGCTCGAACACCTGTTGCTGGCCCTGATCGAAGACGCCGACGCCTTGCAGGTGATGAAGGCCTGCAACGTGGACGTCGAGGCGCTGCGCGTGATGCTGCTGCGCTATGTGGACGAGGAGCTGCTCACCCTGGTGGTGGAGGACGGCGGCGACGCCAAGCCCACCACCGGCTTCCAGCGCGTGGTGCAGCGCGCCGTGCTGCATGTGCAGAATTCCGGCCGCGAAGAGGTGACGGGCGCCAACGTGCTGGTGGCTTTGTTCACCGAGCGCGAAAGCCACGCCGTGTTCTTCCTGCAGGAACAGAACATGACGCGGCTCGACGCCGTCAGCTACATCAGCCACGGCATCGCCAAGCGCCCGGGCATGAGCCAGCAGAAATCCGCGCGCGGCACCGAAGAGGAAGAGGAGGGCGAGCGTCCCGCCAAGCAGAACGGCGCCCTGGAAAGCTATTGCGTCAACCTCAACGAAAAGGCGCGCGCCGGCCGCATCGATCCCTTGATCGGCCGCGAGGCCGAGGTGGAACGCACCATCCAGATCCTCTGCCGCCGCCAGAAGAACAACCCGCTTTACGTGGGCGATTCCGGCGTCGGCAAGACGGCCATCGCCGAAGGCCTGGCGCGCAAGATCGTCAACGGCGAGGTGCCGGAGGTGCTGCGTCCCTGCACCATCTACGCCCTCGACATGGGCGCGCTGATCGCCGGCACGCGCTATCGCGGCGATTTCGAGGAACGGCTGAAATCGGTGGTGAAGGAGCTGGAGAACCTGGCGGGCGCCATCCTCTTCATCGACGAGATCCACACCGTGATCGGCGCCGGCGCCACTTCGGGCGGCGCCATGGACGCCTCCAACCTGCTCAAGCCCGCGCTGCAGGCGGGCATCCTGCGCTGCATCGGCTCGACCACCTACAAGGAATACCGCCAGTATTTCGAGAAGGACCGCGCTTTGGTGCGCCGTTTCCAGAAGATCGACGTGGCCGAGCCCTCCATCCCGGACACGATCAAAATCCTCAAGGGCCTGAAGCCGTATTTCGAGGAATACCACAAGGTGCGCTACACCGCCGACGCGGTCAAAGCGGCGGTGGAGCTGGCGGCCAAGTACATCAACGACCGCAAGCTGCCCGACAAGGCCATCGACGTGATCGACGAAGTCGGCGCTTCGCAGATGCTGGTGCCGGAATCGAAGCGCAAGAAGACCATCGGCGTCAAAGAGGTGGAAGAGGTGATCGCCAAGATGGCGCGCATCCCGCCCAAATCGGTGTCGAAGTCCGACGCCGAGGCGCTGCGGAGCCTGGAAGACGACCTCAAGCGCGTGGTGTTCGGCCAGGACAAGGCCATCCACGCCCTGGCTTCGGCCATCAAGCTGGCGCGCGCCGGCTTGCGCCAGGCGGAAAAGCCCATCGGCTGCTATCTGTTCAGCGGCCCCACCGGGGTGGGCAAGACCGAAGTGGCCAAGCAGCTTGCCGCCATCATGGGGGTGGAACTGCTGCGCTTCGACATGAGCGAATACATGGAGCGCCACACCGTCAGCCGTTTGATCGGCGCCCCGCCGGGCTATGTCGGCTTCGACCAGGGCGGGCTTCTCACCGACGGCGTCGATCAGCATCCCCATTGCGTGCTCCTGCTCGACGAAATCGAGAAGGCGCACATGGATTTGTTCAACATCCTGTTGCAGGTGATGGACCACGGCAAGCTGACCGACCACAACGGCAAGAAGATCGACTTCCGCAACGTGGTCCTGATCATGACCACCAATGCGGGCGCCTCGGACGCGGCGCGCGAATCCATCGGCTTCGGCCGCGGCAAGCGCGAAGGCGAGGACGAGGCGGCGATCAAGAATCTGTTCACGCCGGAATTCCGCAACCGCCTCGACGCCACCATCGCGTTTTCGGCCCTGGGCCGCGACACCATCGACCGGGTGGTGGAGAAATTCGTGCTGGAGCTGGAAGCCCAGCTGATCGACCGCGACGTTACCTTCGATCTCACGCCCGAAGCCACCCGCTGGCTGGGCGAGAAGGGCTACGACGACGCCTTCGGCGCCCGGCCCTTGGCGCGCGTCATCCAGGATCACATCAAGAAGCCGCTGGCCGACGAAATCCTCTTCGGCAAGCTGCAGAACGGCGGCACGGTGCGGGTGCTGCTCGACCGCGAGCACGACAAGCTGGTCTTCGAGTTCATCACCGACAAACCGAAACAACTCCCCCCGCCCAAGAAGCGCGAAGAGAGCGTGTAACTTTCCGCCCCGCCTTTCTGCCCCCGCGAAGCGGGGGAAGTGGCCGCGAAGCGGCCGCGCGTAGCGCGTTTCTGCCCCCGCTTTATGTTCAGTCTGGGGAGATGGTTGACGCCTGTTCGGAGACATGGCTGACACATCGCTTGTTAGTCAAGTCTATTTAGGCGATCTGGTGAGCACCGAAGCAGACTGCGTAACGGCCTTCTGAGCGGGGCCGGATTGCGACGCGCTCGCCGCAGAAGATGATCGGAGGGATCAAATGGTCGACCTAACTAAAAAGCAAATTGAAGCGCTCCTCGCGGAAGACCGCGCCAAAAGGCGTGGATTTGAACTGATTGGCCAATTCATATTCTGGTTTTCGCAGCTCGAATTCACTATCAAGGCGCGTCTCGCAGCCGCTCTTAGTCTGCCCGACGAACAGTTTGATACGATTACTGCCCCTTACGATTTTGCGGTGTTATGCATGGTTACGTCATCCGTGCTCGTGCGGAAATTTCCAGAGAGCAAGCCGGAAATCGAGACGCTGTTTAGTCAATGCCGCAGCCTCAACGATGAGCGGGTCCGCGTCGCACATGGGATGTGGACACATGGGAAAGACGGTCTCATGGCGCGGCATGTAAGCCGCACGAAGCTGGAACCGAAGTATTTCTATGAAAATCCAGCAGAATTGAGAAAACTCGCGGCGCAAGCCCAACAGCTTATGAATCTTATGTTTTCAACTCCTGCAAAGCCCGATACTGGTTCCGTTGAACGACTAAGTGTCGAGATACTGAGGCCGGTCAGAGGTGATAGACGCAAAGCGAAGAAATCGCCCTTCCGTAAGCAACGGAAATCAAAATCCAGTGAGTCATAAGTGTCTCACTGGTATCATTTGCTGCGCAAACCCACCCGCGAGTGAGCATTCGCGTCGGTAGAAACGGGGCCAGAGTGGTTTTCTTTCGAGACGGCAGCCTCCTTATCACCGCATCCGCTTGCGAGGATTTGGTCACCCCGCTCGCTGCGGCTGCGAGTAAAAAGCGAAAGAAGGCCAAACCCGCGCGCTGACCTGCCGCGTTGAAACTCCGCCAATCGCTCATACCTCTCTCGGGTTCTTTGACCACGCTGGAGAAGGAGAGAATCCAATCAGCCTTTGTACGGCAAAGGCATGAGCCCCATGTCGCTTGGTGCCGTGAAATCCGGCCCCCCAAGCAAGGCGAAAATCGTTTGTCCACAAACGGATGGCACCGATTTAGACCGCTTCGAATTCGATTTTGGCAGTTTTCGCCTGTTGCCCGGCATCTTCGCGGCCCGGCAGACCGCGTCCTGCAACGGCGACCCCGGCAACAGAGGGGGGAGGGGGCCAAAACGAAGGTTCAAATGGGCAGGAAACTGTCCAGACAGGAAACGGAAAGAAGGCCCCCGTGGGGCACGGAATTCCGCGAAAAACAACGCTCAAGCCCCGGCATCGTCCG
>Ga0187810_10000194_pt1 | contig 27779 bp, 31 predicted proteins | sample NC_wetland_sal_i_9_FD_132963 | JGI IMG/M metagenome (GOLD analysis project Ga0187810, IMG submission 132963) | Wetland sediment microbial communities from Neuse River Estuary, North Carolina, USA - ASW_5 | ecosystem: Environmental > Aquatic > Freshwater > Wetlands > Sediment | place: USA: North...
AATGGTCGGAGCGAGTGGATTTGAACCACCGACCCCCAGTCCCCCAGACTGGTGCGCTAACCAGACTGCGCCACGCTCCGACTAAGGCGGTTCGGGAACCGCCGGGGGTATGTTCCTCGGGCGTTCCCCGAGGGCGGCGGACTATAGAGGCCGAGTCTCGCCGGGGCAACCGCGTTGGCTGCGGCAATATCCCGTTTTCCAGCAAGAATTTGGCGAGCGTTCGCCGCCCCCTTCCCGGCCTTCGGCCGGACTTCCCCCGCTAAGGCGAGGGCAGAAAAGAAAGGGCGTGTTCGCGTCGCGCGCGTCAGAACGAACGCGGCGCGGCGCGGAGGCGGGCTTTCAACTGCACCAGTTCGGCGAGCAGGATTTCCAGTTTCTCGCGTTCCTCTTCGCCCAGCGCGGCCGGCCGCCCGAATTGCAGCACGGTGCGTTCCTTGGCGCTGGCCCGTTCCCGTTCGGGCGGCGGGGCGGACGACGCCGCATCGCGGATGCTGTCGCGGCCGATCTCGGCGACATAACGCGGGCCGCGTTCGCGCAGCACCTTCTGCACGCCCTTGATGGTGTAGCCTTCGGCATACAGCAGCGCGCGGATGCCGCGCAGCAGATCCACGTCTTCGGGGCGGTAATAGCGGCGGCCGCCCGCGCGCTTGGTGGGCTTGATCTGTGCGAAACGGCTTTCCCAGAAGCGCAGCACGTGCTGCGGCACATCGAGTTCCGTCGCCACCTCGCTGATGGTGCGAAACGCTTCCGGTGATTTCGCTCGCGCGGGAAACTGCGCTACGGCCGCATACATCAATCGGCCTCATCGGCGCCGTCGGGCGGCGTCTGTCCGTTGATCACCGCCTTCAGCACATGGCTGGGGCGGAACACCAGGACGCGCCGCGGCGCAATCGGAACTTCGTCGCCGGTCTTGGGGTTGCGCCCCATGCGCTGCGACTTCTGCCGCACCGCAAAGGTGCCGAAGGAAGAAAGCTTAACCGTTTCGCCGCGGGCCAGGGCCGAACACAACTCTTCCAAGATGTCTTCGACCATCTGGGCCGACTCGTTGCGCGACAGGCCGACCGCCTGAAACACGGCCTCGGTGAGATCGGCGCGGGTCAGTGTCGTTGTGGTCATGGCGGATAACGACTCCCTGGTGCTCCACCAAGGGTAAGCGGTTCAGGGATTTGCCGTCAACATCAAAGGGATAGAACAAGCTGTTGCGGACCTGTCGCGAAAAGGTCACCAGCGCAGCAAAGCGGCGCCCCAGGTCAGGCCCCCGCCCATGGCCTCCAGGAGCACCAGCTGGCCCTGTTTGATCCGCCCGTCGGCCACCGCCGTGGCCAGGGCCAGGGGCACCGAGGCGGCCGAGGTGTTGCCGTGGGTGGCCACCGTGGAGACCACTTTCACCGGGTCGATGTGCAGCCTTTTGGCCGTTCCGTCCAGAATCCGCTGGTTGGCCTGGTGGGGGATGAACCAGTCGATTTCGGCCACGGGCACGCCCGCCGCCTCGGCCGAAGCCTCGATGGCGGCGGCAATATTGGTCACGGCGTGGCGGAAGACCTCCTTGCCCTGCATCCGCAGGTATCCGGTGGTTCCCGTGGTGGAGGGCCCGCCATCGACATAGAGAAGGTCGTGCAGCCGCCCGTCCGAGAACAGGCGGGTGTTGAGCACCCCGCGGTCGGCGGCGCTCCCCGCCCCTTCGGCGGCGTTCAGCAGCAAAGCTCCCGCCCCGTCGCCGAACAGCACGCTGGTGGTGCGGTCGTTCCAGTCCATCAGCCGGGACATGGTCTCGGCCCCCACCACCAGCACGGTGCGGGCCTGGCCGGACTTGATGAAATTGTCGGCCACCGCCAGGGCGTAGATGAAGCCCGAGCACACCGCCTGCACGTCGAAGGCCGCTCCGCGGCTCATGCCCAGGCGCGACTGGATCATGGTGCCGACGGAGGGGAAGGTTTCGTCCGGGGTGGTGGTGGCGCAGATCACCAGGTCGATGTCGTCCGCCGAGGCGCCGGCGTTCTCCATCGCCGCCTTGGCGGCGGCCAGGGCCAGGTCCGAGGTCTTCTCCCCGGGCGAGGCGATGTGGCGCTGGCGGATGCCGGTGCGGGTGCGGATCCATTCGTCGCTGGTGTCCATGCGGGACGCCAGCTCGGCGTTGGTGACGATGTTGGCCGGCAGGTACGCGCCGCAGCCGATCACATGCGAACGGATCACGGTACCGCCACCCCCGGCCGTACCCCGGCCCTGTCGGCGACGATGCTCTTGTTGATGCCGCCCAGCGCCATCTCGATCGCCGTGTCGATGGCGTAGGCGAAGCCGAGGGCATCGGTGCCGCCGTGGCTTTTCACCACCACGCCGTTGAGGCCCAGGAACAAGCCGCCGCCGGCCCGGCGCGGATCCAGCTTGTTGCGCAGCATGGCGAGCGCGCCGCCGGCCAGCACGGCGCCCAGGCGCGAGAGGATGGAGCGCTTCAGCGCGCTGCGCAAATATCCGGAGATCAGCTTGGCGGTGCCCTCCGCCGTCTTCAGCGCGATGTTGCCGGTGAAGCCGTCGGTGACGGCGACATCCACCACCCCCTCGCCGATGTGGTTGCCTTCGATGAAGCCGCAGAATTCCATCGGCAGATTGGCGGCCCGCAGGATCTGGGCGGCGCCCTTCACCGCGTCATGGCCCTTGACGTCCTCGGAGCCGACGTTGAGCAGGCCGACGCGCGGCCGTTCCAGGCCCAGCACGGCGCGGGCGAAGGCCTCGCCCATCACCGCGAAATCGACCAGCTGTTCGGCGTCGCATTCGATATTGGCGCCGCAATCGAGCACCACCGTCTGGGCGCGCCGGTTGGGCCATACCGAGGCGATGGCTGGACGCGTGATGCCGTCGATCAGGCCGAGCTGGTACATCGACATCGCCATCAAGGCGCCGGTGTTGCCCGCCGAGACCACCGCCTCGGCCTCGCCCGTCTTCACCGATTCGATGGCGCGCCACATGCTGGAATCGCGGCCGCGGCGCAGCGCATAGCTGGGCTTCTCTTCCATGCTGACGCGGCCGGGGGCATGGCGCACCGTGACGCGCGCGCCGAGCTTGAACTTGCGCTTGCGCAGCAGCTCGTTCAGCGCCGTCTCGTCGCCGTGCAGGATGTATTTGACCGCCGGGTGCCGCTGCACGGCGCGCACGAGTGCCGCTACGACCATCGAAGGGCCGGCATCGCCGCCCATCGCGTCTATGGACACCATCAAGTCGCGGGCCACGTTCTTTCCTGCCCCTGAGGGCCTTTCGCCCTGAGCAAACCGCCTTCGAGGGGAACCGGCGCTTTGCTCCAGCTTTCCATTGTCGCGGCGTTCGCGCAAAACCGCACACGCTTCCGCGCACGCCGAGCGAGGAGAGGCGCGCGTCAGGCTTTCGCCTTCTTCGCCTTCACCTCGCGCCCATCGTAGTGGCCGCATGAGGCACAAACATGGTGCGGCCGCTTCTGCTCACCGCAGTTCGGGCATTCGTTGTGGGAAGCAGGTGCCAGCGCGTGATGCGACCGGCGCATGTTGCGCCGCGACGGAGACGTTTTTCTCTTTGGGACCGCCATGGCGGGTACAACCTCCTTCAAACCGGCCGAAGCATGGGAATGTGCTCCTGGCAGGCGATAAAGCAAGGCGGCGGAGGTAGCAGGAAACAGCCCCCCCTTTCAAGCGCCAAAAAGGGCCGTTTTCCGCGCTTCAGTCCTGCTCTTTCAGGGACTTCAAGACGGCAAAGGGGCTTTCCGGCGCTCCCTCCGGGTCGGGGGGCGCGGCAAAGGCCGCTCCCTTCTTGCGCGGGTAGGGATCGATGGCCAGCACCAGCTCCTCCAAGAGCGGGGCCATCAGGTCGTATTCCAGCCCGGTAATGGTCTCGGGCACCTCGTCGTCGCCTGCCGACAGCGTCAGCTCGCCTCCCTGCGGCTCGGCATGCGGCAGCAGCAGCAATTCGCGGGCGATGTGGCGGGCGATGCGCGTGCGCACCGGCTCCAGCGTGACCACGCAGCTTTGCACGATGTCGGCGGTCAGATCGGCCTCGAAGGCGAAACGGGTCTGCGACAGCCGCTTCAAAGCCACGCCGGCGCGAAAGGCCCGTACCGCATCGACCCCGGCCCAGCCGGCCAGCCGCGCCAATTCGTCGCCCGTGGCCGTCACCGTCACGCTGCTGCCGGCCTGGGTGAGGCCGCCGAGGTCGAAGAAATGGTGCAGCGGCAGGCCGTCGTCCTTCATGTCTAAATCCTAACCGGGCAAGGGGCCGAAATCGGGCACCGCCCCTTCCTTCCAGCCGGCCAGGTGCTGCCGGGCCCGCAAGACATAAGCCGCCATGGCCCCGGCGCAAGGCGCGGTTTCGCCGCGATAGAGGTTGCGCGTCAGCGCGTCCGCCATCGCCGCCGCGTCCGCCGCCGCGCCATACGCCTGGAGGCGGCCGTAGAAGGCATCGGCGAGCTTTTTCATCTTCCGGCCCATGCCGAGGTCGCCCGCGCCCATCTCCCGCAAGGCCTCGTCGAAGCCGACGAAAACCGCATCGACCAGCGCCTGGGACAGGCGCGTCTCGCCCTTGAGGCGCTCCAGCAGCAGCCAGGCATGCAGCGTTAACAGGTCGAAGCGGCCGTCCAGGCTGTCGGGCACCGCGAACCTTGCAAAAAAGACAGGTTCCCGGGCGCGCGACACCAGCGCGGCATATATCCGCGCGGCCGCCTCGCGGCGATGCTTGCTCCGGGAGAAGACGTTCAGCATGATGGGATGTAATCTTGCATCGGCAGCGGCCCGAGGCTAGCACATTCGGTCTCGGCGGCAGGGAGAGAACCAGCGCATGAAACTCTACGCGCTTTTGGCGGCATGTCTGATTCTGGCGGGGTGCACGCCGGTGGTCAGCCAGCGCGGCTATCTCGAGGACCTCGACGCCGAGGCCGGCGTCGCGGTCGGCACCGATACCAAGACCACCATCGAAAAGAAGCTGGGCGATCCTTCCATCCAGGCCGCTTTCAGCGGCGACGCCTGGTACTACGTCTCCTCCGTCGAAAAGCAGGTGGCCTTCTTCAACGCCTCGACCCTGTCCCGCCACATCCTGGCGGTTTATTTCGACAAGGACGGCAAGGTCGCCGACATGAGGCATTACGGGCTGGAGGACGGCCACGTCGTCGCCTTCGAGTCCCGCACCACGCCCACCCGCGGACGCGAACTCACCTTCCTGCAACAGCTCTTCAACGCCACCCCGGGCGTGCCGGGCGGCTATAACCAGGAGCAGGAGCAGAACCCGGGCGGCGGCGGCGGCCCGCCGCGGTAAGCTTCCGCGCCTGCGGCACTCGGAGGCTGGGATGCCGAAGAAAACCGAACTGTGGAAAGACAAGCCCGAGGCGCACGATTATCCCGCCGCGCACGATTACCTCACCCTTCTCGGCGACGGCAAGCAAGCGGACGCGCTGGTGGCCGGCTTGAAGAAGGCGAAGCTCGTCCGGCGCAAGGCCAAGGACATTCTGCGGGCCAGCGGGCTGCCCGTTCTGCCCGAGAACAATCCGCATGTGGCGCGCGACCTGAAGAAGCTGCGCAAGGGCGAGAAGCTGTCGCCCGTGCTGCTGCTGCGCGGAGATCTGCGGCGAGGGCTGCCGCTTGTCGTCGCCGACGGCTATCACCGCATCTGCGCCAGCTGGCACATCGACGAAAACGCGCCGATCCCCTGCCGGATGGCGCCGGGGCCTTGACCGGGAAGCGCCCGGAATTATGCCGCCCCGGCCCGGCTTCCCAGCTCGGTTGCCGGGCCGCAAGACGGCTGTCGCGACGGCGCTGGGCGGACTATTCCGAGGTCATCCTTTCAAGCCCGCCGGGCAAGGCGTCCAGAGAAGAAATCCTGAGGTCGGCAAGTCCGGCGGGCGTGCCGAACGCGTGTGCGATGGCCCACGGACCTCTTCGCAGGAACACGGTGCGAAGACCGCAGGCTTGCGCCGGCCTGATGTCGTTTTCCGGATGGTCGCCGACATAAACGATCTGTTTGGGGGGCAGTCCGGCGACCTCGACGATGCGCGCGAAGAAGGCCGCAGAGGGTTTTTCGATGCCCCAGCCTGCGGAGGAGCCAAACCAGTTCGCCTCAAAGCCGAGGTTGCGCAGAGCCTCCTCGCACTCGACCGGCTGGTTTCCGACGATGGCAACCTGGTAGCCTTGCCGGCGAAGCCTTGCGACGCAGGGCAACGCATCCGGGTACAGATCCGCCTCCCGGATGTCGTAGCGCCATCCTTCGGCGGCCCTCAGCGACGCGGCTTCGGACGCATCGTAGGAGGACAGCAGCGGGAAGACGTCCCGATGACTTCTTCCGGCTCCGATCAGAACGCCCAGCGTCGCCATGAAGGTGAAGCGAGGGACATGGAGCCAGTCGGCCCATTCGGACCAATGGCGCGTCTCGTCGATCAGCGTTTCGCCTGCGTCGAACACCACCAATTTCACTTCGGCCATGTCCCCTCCCCGAGCTGGAGCTGCCGATTTCGCCATAAGTTTACGGCCGCGGCAAACATGCAGCGAGGTTGTCAAGGCCCGCCAAGGGCTGGAAGCCGTCATACGGCCGTTGCCGGCCCGGCTTTTCCCGAAGACGCTCTACTCCAGCACCATGATATTCTTCCTGGCGCAGATCTCCTTCAGCTGTTGCGGCCAGACCGAGACGGTGACTTCTCCCAGATGCGCCGTGCGCAACAGGTACATGTAGGTGCGCGCCTGGCCGATGCCGCCGCCGATGCTGAGGGGAATGCGGTCGTTGAGGATCGCCTGGTGGTAGGGCAGCTTGAGGAAATCCTCCTGGCCGGAGAGCTGCAACTGCACTTTCAGGGTTTCCTTGGTCACCCGGATGCCCATGCTGGACAGTTCGTGGCGGCGTTTGGTGACCGGGTTCCACACCAGGATGTCGCCGTTGAGGCCGTGGGTCTCGTGCCCGGTCGCCTTCGAGGTGTCGCTGACCCAGTCGTCGTAGTCGGCGGCGCGCATCTCGTGCGGATAGCCGTCTTTCAGCACCCAGCCGATGCCGATGATGAAGACCGCCGGATGCTTCTGCAGGATCGCGGTTTCGCGCTGCTTGCGCGGCAGCTCCGGGTATTCCGCCAAAAGATCCTCGGCGTGGATGAAGGTGATCTCTTCGGGGATTTGCGGATAGCCCCCTTGCTTCAGCGCGGGGAAGCGTTCCTGCACATGCAGCGCGGCGCCGCGGATCGTCTTCCAGATATGGCGCACCGTGGTCTTGAGGTATTCCAGGTTGCGCTCGGCCGGGGTGATGCGCCGTTCCCAGTCCCATTGATCGACATAAGAGCTGTGGTCGTGATCCAGGAAGTAGTCCTTGCGCACGGCCCGCATGTCGGTGCAGATCCCCTCGCCCGGCCGGCAGCCGAACTGCGCCAGCGCCATGCGCTTCCATTTGGTGGCCGCCTGCACCACTTGCGCCTCGATGCGCTTGTCCAGGCCCAGCCCGCAGGGAAACTCCACCGGCGTGCGCGAGCCGTCGCGGTCGAGGTAGTCGTTGACGCCGCTCGCCTTGTCCACGATCAGCGGCACCTGGACCATGTCGAGGTTCAGCGCCTCGCACAGATGGTCCTCGATATAACGCTTGACGGCGAACACCGCCCGCTGGGTGTCCATGCGGCCCAGCATGGGCTTGTAATGGTCGGGAAGAATTTTGGCGACCTCCTCGTAGGTGCCGATGCCCGGTCCTGCCAAATCCGCTTTCTTGTTCGACATGCGATGTCCTCCTCGCCTGTTGCAGACGAAAACTTCGGGTCCGGACTCGAAAATACGTCCGGCGGCGGCAAAAGAGGTGAGCAAAGCGGGCATGGGCGCGATGCCCTGAACTGCTGGAGCGCTTCCCGAAAAGTGGGGACCGGTTTTCGGAAAAGAAGCGCGACAAAACAAAAAACCGAAGCGGCGGGCAGTTCTATTCCGGCGCGGAGGGCGCCTCCGGCTTTTTCTGTCGCTATTCGTTCGTATCGCGCATCATCGCTGCGCCGGGGCGGGCCGGAGTCGCGGCGCACAAACAAAAGGCGCCGGGGTGAGCCGGCGCCTTTCGCTTTCAGATCATACTAAGGATCAGAGGTTCGCCAGCGTCGCCAGCAGCAAGAGTGCCACGATGTTGGTGATCTTGATCATCGGGTTGACGGCCGGGCCGGCGGTGTCCTTGTAGGGATCGCCGACGGTATCGCCCGTCACGGCCGCCTTGTGGGTGTCGGAACCCTTGCCGCCGTAATGGCCGTCTTCGATGTACTTCTTGGCGTTGTCCCAGGCGCCGCCGCCCGAGGTCATCGAGATGGCGACGAACAGGCCGGTGACGATCACGCCGAGCAGCATGGCGCCCACGGCGTTGAAGGCGTCAACCTTGTTGCCGGTGACGAAGAACACCACGAAGTACAGCACGATCGGCGACAGCACCGGCAGCAGCGACGGCAGCAGCATTTCCTTGATCGCCGCCTTGGTCAGCATGTCCACGGCGCGGCCGTAGTCCGGCTTCTGCGTGCCCTTCATGATGCCGGGCATTTCCTTGAACTGCCGGCGCACTTCGTCGACCACGGCGCCCGCCGCTCGGCCCACCGCCGTCATGGCGATGCCGCCGAACAGGTAGGGCAGCAGGCCGCCGAAGAACAGGCCCACCACCACCCAGGGATTGTCGAGGCTGAAGCTCGGCACCGACAGGTTCTGGAAGTAGGTGAAGGTGTTGGAGTGGTCGATGAAGTAGCGCAGGTCCTGGGTATAGGCCGCGAACAGCACCAGGGCGCCGAGGCCGGCCGAACCGATGGCATAGCCCTTGGTCACCGCCTTGGTGGTGTTGCCCACCGCGTCCAGCGCGTCGGTGGTCTTGCGCACCTCGCCTTCCAGGCCGGCCATTTCGGCAATGCCGCCGGCATTGTCGGTGACCGGGCCGAAGGCGTCGAGCGCCACGATCATGCCCGCCAGCGACAGCATGGTGGACACCGCGATGGCGATGCCGAACAGCCCCGCCAAGAGGTAGGTGACGATGATGCCGATGCAGATCACGATCGCCGGCAGCGCCGTGGACTCCATCGAGATCGCCAGGCCCTGGATGACGTTGGTGCCGTGGCCGGTCTGGGAGGCCTTGGCAATCGCCTGCACCGGGCGGAAGTTCGTGCCGGTGTAGTACTCGGTGATCCAGATCAAGGCGCCGGTGACGGCCAGGCCCACCACGCCGCAGTAGAACAGATCCTGGCCGGTGTAGATCAGGCCGCTGGCGACATTGAGCTGGGCGCTCATGCCGCCGGGGATCAGATTGTCCATCAGGAACCACAGCCCGATCAGCGACAGCACGCCGGTGGCGATGACGCCCTTGTAGAGCGCCCCCATGATGTTCTTGCTGGGGCCGAGGCGGACGAAGAAGGTGCCGACGATCGAGGTCAGGATGGCCATGCCGTTGATGGCGAGCGGCAGCAGCATCAGCGCCGCCTTGTCCTCGCCGGTGAAGTAGATCGAGGCCAGCACCATGGTGGCCACCGTGGTCACCGCATAGGTCTCGAACAGGTCGGCGGCCATGCCGGCGCAGTCGCCGACGTTGTCGCCCACGTTGTCGGCGATGGTGGCCGGGTTGCGCGGGTCGTCTTCGGGAATGCCGGCTTCCACCTTGCCCACCATGTCGCCGCCCACGTCGGCACCCTTGGTGAAGATGCCGCCGCCGAGACGGGCGAAGATGGAGATCAGCGAAGCGCCGAAGCCGAGCGCCACCAGCGCGTTCTGGATGGTGCGCGCCTGCACTTCGTCGGTCAGGCTGAGGCCGAGGCCCTGGGTCAGGAACAGGTAGTAGCCGGCGACCGCGATGAGGCCGAGGCCGACCACCAACAGGCCGGTCACCGCGCCGGAGCGGAAGGCCAGCGACAGGCCGGCGGCCAGACCCTTGCGGGAGGCTTCGGCGGTGCGCACATTGGCCCGCACCGAAACGTTCATGCCGATGTAACCGGCCGCGCCCGACAGTCCCGCGCCGATCAGATAACCGACGCCGGCCTGCCAGCCGAGCAGCCAGGTCGCCAGCGCGAAGATCACGATGCCGACGATGCCGATGGTGGTGTATTGGCGATTGAGGTAGGCGCGGGCGCCTTCCTGGATGGCGGCAGCGATTTCCTGCATGCGCTCCGAGCCGGGGCTCTTCGAGAGCACCGAACTCACCGTCAGTCCGCCGTAGACCAACGCTGCGAGGCCGCAAGCCAAGACGATATAAAGTGCCATGGGGTCCCCTTAATTTCCGAATTCCGGCCGGCCGAAGAGCGGTCGGCGCCGAGTCCAAGACAGGCCGGAAACCTGCCGGGCGGCGGACTAATGCCAAAAAGCGTTCGGGGAAGCAACTTAGTGTTCCGGACCTGACGCAGGCTGCGATGTCGCGGCAGTCCCGGCCTTTGAATCCGGGCTTTGCGTGGAGGCCGCCGTGGCGGCGGCCGCTGCCGTTCCGGAAGCCGTCTCCGGCCCTGCGCCCGTTTCGGTCCCTTTTGCCGTCGATTCGGAGGGATGCAGCGGGGCAAACTGGATCAGCAGGAAATCCGTGCGCACCACCATGGCGTCACCGGCCACGCGCTTCGCGTTCAAGGTGAGGCGGGCGTTCAACGCCTCCCGGTCCGCCGCCGTGGGATCGCCGGCTTCGGCGATGGGACGGGCGTTGACATCGCGTACATCGGCATCCTGGATGAAGACCAGTTTTTTGCGCACCAGAATGGCCGCGGACGGCGAAGCGCAGATCAATTTGCTCGTTATATAGGCGTAGCCGAGCAGTTTGCCGTCCTTGTCGCTCATCGGCGCCATGAGCAAGGGCATCTCCACGGCGGTGCCCGGCAGGACCTTGGGCTTGGCGCCCTCCGCCTGGGCGGAAGCGGCCAGTGTGACAATGGCAAGCAGCAAAAACAGGCAGCGGCGCATGGCGCGAGCCTCGCAAATCGGGGCTAAGAGCCTGTTTGAAAATTCCCCATGGCCGCGACGCGGAGGGTTTCGGCAAAAATCGCCCTCTGGGGCGTCGAAAGCCTCGACCGTATTCCCCGATACGCTCATCGGCTTTCTCCTGCCATAGGGCGATTTTTACTCGAAACGCGGCTCATGCGGAATTCTCATACAGGCTCTAACAGATCCTTACTGTCTCAAAAGTGTGAAAAACCGGCCTTTGCGACGGAGATTTCGCGGCCGCTGTCATCCAGCAGAACGACGCCCTGCCCGGCTTCCACCCGGCCGATGCGCGTGACGGCCACCCCGCCCTGCCGTCCGGCCGCCAGGGCCGCCTCTTCGGAAGGAGCCGTGAAGGCGATCTCGTAATCGTCGCCGGCGGTGGCGGCGCGGAGGACGGCCTCGGGCGTGCTGCCCCATACGGCTTGCAGGGCTTCGGAACGCGGGATGCGCAAAGCTTCCACCACGATTCGCACCCGCGAGACCTCGGCGATGTGGCCGAGATCGGCCAAAAGACCGTCGGAAACATCCAGGGCCGCCGAAGCGGTGCCGTGCAAGGCCGTGCCCAAGTCCAGGCGGGGCTCCGGCAGGCGGTAGCGCCCGCTCAGGTAGGCGGCGTGCGGTCCCGCTGCGAGAGTGCCCTGCAGCACCGCCAGACCGGCAGCGGCATCGCCGATACTGCCGCTGACATAGACCCCGTCGCCGGGTTCGGCGCCGGCACGTTTGATCATCCGCCCTTTCGGCACGCGGCCGAGCGCGGTGATGGCCAGCGTCAGCGGGCCGGGCGTGGCGGTGGTGTCGCCGCCGAGCAGCGAAATGCCGAAACGCTGCTGGTCTTCGGCCAAGCCGCGCACGAAGCCTTCCAGCCATTCCGTCTCGAAATCCTGCGGCAGGGACAGCGCCAGCAGGTAACCGGCCGGCGCGGCGCCCTTGGCCGCCAGATCCGACAAATTCACCCGCAGCGCCTTCCGGGCGATGAGATGGGGCGGGTCATCGGCCAGGAAATGCACGCCGGCGATCAAGGCGTCCGTGGTCGCCACCGTTTCGCTGCCTGCATAGTTTTCGAGCAGGCAGGCATCGTCACCGAGCGCCAGCGCGCCGGGATCGCGCGCCAGGGGCTTGAAGTATTTCGCGATCAGCGCGAATTCCGAAGGTCTTGCCGCCATGACGCCCTGTTTAGCACAGATGCCGACCGGCTTGTCGTCCCGATCGGGCGATGCATCGCGGATTCAAGGCGGCTTCAAGGCGGTTTTGCCATCTTGTTGCCAAGCCGCCGGAGCATTTTTTCGGAAACCGGATCGGCGTTGCCGCGTTAGGACAAGTGTAAAGCAATAGCCGGAGCGTGCCATGTACCGCGAAGATCCCGTGTCCGCAGATGCCGCGCAAAAAGGCATATGGCGCACCTTCGTGGTCAGCATCCTCGGGCTTTTGCCGGCCTGCGTGGTCTCCGCCATGATGCTGTTGCGATTTCTCGGTGTGACGGCCTACTGAGAGAGAACGCCCCGCGCCCCCTCCCCTTCCCGCGCGGGGCGTTCGTTTTTGTTTGCCGGCCCCCTTCGCCCGGCTTTGCTCCTGCGGAGCTACGCCGGGCACTTCCCCCGCAAAGCGGGGGCAGAAAGGATCGGCGCAGGGACGGAAAGCTTCAGAATTCGCCTTCGGGCGGGGGTTCGCCGAATTCGGCGGCGCGTTTGCAGTGCGCCAGCTTGTCGAGCACCGCGTTGACGAAGGATGCTTCCTGTTCGGCGAAGAAGGCGTGCGCCAGCTCGACATATTCGTCGATCACCACCCTGACCGGAACGTCGGGGCGGGCCGTCAGCTCAAAGGCCCCGGCGCGCAAAATGGCGCGCAGGATCGAATCCACCCGCGACAGCCGCCAGTCCGCCGCCAGGCATTTGGCAATGGCCGCATCGATCTCGTCCTGGCGGGCGGGAACGCCGTGCACGATGGCGGCGAAGAACGCCTCGTCCGGTTCGCCCGGCACCACGGCGGGTTCGCGCCCGAAGCGGAAGCCGGAAAATTCCTCCGTCACGCTGTCGGCGTCGATGCCCGCGATCTCCATCTGGTAAAGCGCCTGCACCGCCGCCAGGCGCGCGGCACGGCGCGGCGCCTTGTCGCTCATCGGCGCACGCCGAGGCGGTGGCGCATCTCCACCAGCGCCAGGCAGGCCCGCACCGCGTCGCCGCCCTTGTCGCCCCCTTCGCGGCCCGCACGCGCCAGCGCCTGGGCCTCGTTCTCCACCGTCAGGATGCCGTTGCCGATGCAGAGCCCGTAAAGCAGGCCGAGATCGACCAGGGCGCGGCCGGACTGCCCCGCCACGATCTCGAAGTGATAGGTCTCGCCGCGGATGACGCAGCCCAGCGCCACATAGCCGTCGTAGCTCTTGCCGCCGTGCTCGCCGCCCTGCATGGCGAGCCGGATGGCGGCCGGAATCTCCAGCGCCCCGGGAACCGAGACGCTGTCGAAATAGGCCCCGGCCCGCTCCAGCGCCGCCGTCGCCCCGTCGAGCAAAAGGCGCGAAACCTCCGGATAGAAGGTCGCCTCGACGATCAGGATGTTGGGCTTGATGTCAGTCCCGCCCGCGGATGGGGTGCGTGCCGACGACGTTGAGACCGTAACCATCGAGTGCCACCACTTTCTTTTCGGGGGTGTCGGTGAGGAGGATCATGTCGCGCACGCCCAGGTCGAGCAGGATCTGTGCGCCGACGCCGGATTCCTTGACGCGGCGGCGGTCTTCTTCCGAAAGCCGCTTCAGCACCACGTCGGTGACGAAGGTGGGACGCGCCTGGCGCAGCAGCACCACCACGCCGCGGCCCTGATGGGCCACGATGCGCATCGCTTCCGCCAGCCGGTCGCGGGCGCTGTGCGCCTCGGCCAGGATGTCGGCGAGCACGTTGATGGCGTGCATGCGCACGAACACCGGCTCGGGGGTGGCGATGTCGCCCTTCACCAGCGCGATATGCTCGGCATATTCGATGGTGTTGACGTAGACGATCATCTTCCAGTCGCCGCCGTAATGGCTGCGGAACACCGTCTCGGCGAAGCGCTGCACGAAATGGTCGTATTTGCGGCGGTGGGCGATGAGGTCGGCGATGGTGCCGATCTTCATGCCGTGCAGCTGGGCGAAGGGCACCAGGTCGGACAGCCGCGCCATGGTGCCGTCGTCGTTCATGATCTCGCAGATCACGCCCGAGGGGTTGAGCCCGGCCAGCCGCGCGATGTCCACCGCCGCCTCGGTATGGCCGGCGCGCACCAGGGCGCCGCCTTCGCGCGCCACCAGCGGGAAGACGTGGCCCGGCATGACGATGTCGGTAGGGCCCTTGGTGGGGTCGATGGCCACCGCCACGGTGTGGGCGCGGTCGTGCGCCGAAATCCCGGTGGAGACGCCTTCGCGCGCCTCGATCGACACCGTGAAGGCGGTGCGGTGCGCCGTGGCGTTGTACTGCGTCATCATCGGGATCTGCAGCGCCTCGGCCCGTTTCTGGGTCATCGCCAGGCAGATCAGGCCGCGGCCGAACTTGGCCATGAAATTGATGTGCTCGGGAGTGCACATCTGCGCCGGGATGTAGAGGTCGCCTTCGTTCTCGCGATCCTCGGCATCGACCAGCACCACCATCTTGCCGTTGCGCACGGTGTCGATGATTTCCTCGATGGAAGAGATGTACGCGCGATACATGCAGCCCCCGCTCAGCCTTTGACCAGCCGCGCCACGTAGCGGGCGATGGTGTCGATCTCGAGATTCACCTTCATGCCGGGTTTCAACTGCCCGAAGGTGGTCACGCTCAAGGTGTGCGGGATGACGTTGATGCCGAACGCGACCCCCTCCACCTCGTTGACGGTAAGCGAGATGCCGTCGAGCGCCACCGAGCCCTTCTCGGCGATGTAGCGTGCCAGGGCTTTGGGCGCCTCGAAGCGCATGCGTACGGATTCGCCTTCCGGCTGGAGGCGCTTGAGTTCCGCCAGCCCGTCGACATGGCCCGAGACGATGTGGCCGCCCAGTTCGTCGCCGACGCGCAGCGGCAGTTCCAAATTGACCGGGGTGCCCGTCTTCCAGGTGCCGATAGTGGTCTTCGACAGGGTTTCGCCCGAGGCCGTGACCGTGAACCAGGGGTCCGCCTTGTCGCCCTTCTCGACCACCGTCAGGCAGGTGCCGGCGCAGGCCACCGAACCGCCGATGGGGATCTTGTCGAGGTCGTAATGGGTGGCGATGACGATGTGCGTGTCGCCGCGCTTCTCGATGTGCCGGACCTGGCCGACGTCGGTGACGATTCCCGTGAACATAGTCCCTACCTAAACGGTTTTGCGGCCGGATTGAACCGATTCCGGATCATACCCGACCTCCCCCCGAGGAGCCCATTCGCACCTCATTCCGATCCGCCCCCGCCCCTCCTTCGAGACGGTCGCTGCGCTCCCTCCTCAGGATGAGGGCGGGGGCGAGGCGTAGGGCTTCGAGACGTTCATTTCGTTCGCTCCTCAGGGGCCTGGCGACAGCGTAGGACCGGGCGGCGAATGGGCGGCCTGCCGGTAGCTTACCAGAAGGTCGGAACCCAGGCGGCGCTGCGACAGCGCACGAAAACGGGGAGCTTCGCCCAAAGTCAAGGCGGCCAGCGCTTCCACCGCCCCTTTTCCGGCCTCGCCGAGCAGGATGTTAGCGCTAAAAATCTCCAGCCGGTCGGCCAGGGAACGGTCCAGGAAGGCGGCGTGTACGGTGGCGCCGCCTTCCACCAGCAGCCGCGTGATGCCCCGCCGCCCCAGCTCCGCCAGCACCGTTTCCAGGCGGGGACGGCCGGCCGCGTCGCGTTCCACCCGGACGATCTCCACCCCGCAGGCCAGCAGCGCGTCGCCGCCCTCCGCCGCGGTGGTGAAGACCAGGGTCGGTATGTCGCGGGCCGTTTGCGCCAGCTTCGACCATTCGGACAATTTGAGACGGGTGTCGAGCACCACCCGCAAAGGCGAACGGTCTTCGAGGCCCGGCAGGCGGCAGGTCAGCAGCGGATCGTCGGCCAGCGCCGTGCCCACGCCGATCAGGATGGCGTCGTGCTTGGCGCGCAACAGATGGCCGAAGGCGCGCGCCGCCTCGCCGGTGATCCATTGGCTTTCCCCGGTGGCGACGGCCGTCTTGCCGTCGAGGCTCTGGGCGATCTTGAGGCTGACCAGCGGGCGGCCTTGGCGCACTCCGAGGAAGAAGCCTGCGTTCAATTCCGCCGCTTCCTTGGCGCAGACGCCGGTGACGACTTCGACGCCTGCTGCGCGCAGCCTGGCAAGGCCGCTTCCCGAAACACGCGGATCGGGGTCTTCCACGGCGGCGACAACGCGCGCGATGCCGGCCGCGATCAGCGCCTCGGCGCAAGGCGGGGTTTGTCCGGTGTGGGCGCAGGGTTCCAGCGTGACATAGGCGGTGGCGCCGCGCGCCGCCTCGCCCGCCTGGGCCAGGGCCAGGGTTTCGGCGTGGGGGCGGCCGCCTTTCGCCGTGCGGCCGCAGCCGAGCACGATGCCGTCTTTGGCGATGACGCAGCCGACCGCCGGATTGGGTGCGGTGGTGCCCAGGGCACGTTCCGCCAGCACCAAAGCGTGGCGCATGAAACGGCCATCGCGCGGGTTCCCGGGCGCCGTCATGACGGCCACAGGTAAATGCCGGACACCACGGCCGCATTGAAGCCCGCATGCAGCGCGTAGCTGGGCCAGAGCGAACCGCTTTGCACCACCAGAGCGCCCATCACCAAACCGGCGACGAAAATCTCGCCGGTTTCGATCCAGCCCGGCGCACCGGGGTGGACCAGCATGAAGCCGTGCAGCAACGCAAAAACCACGGCACTGAGCAGCACGGCCAGCCCCGACCCGTAACGGGTGCGCAGCCAGCGCAGCAAAAAACCGCGGAAATACAGCTCTTCGGCAAAGGGGGCGAACAGGGCGACCACCAATATCCCGCCGGCAAATTCCACCGCATTGTCGGGCGAAATCGCCTTTTCGAGGTCGTTTGCGTCGAAACGAACGCCGTAATGGGCGGTCAGATGATTCTCGAACACGATGGTCAGCAGCGCGATGGCCGCCCCCGCCGCCAGCCCCAGCACGACGTTGAGAAGGGAGACGCGCCGGAAGAACCAGGCGAAGGGACGTTCCGTGAAACGCCGCGCCGCGCGCCACATCATCCCCAGCGCAGGCACGTAGAAGACGGCGACGAAGGCCATGGCGGCGAAGAAATCTTCTTGCAGCCATGCGTCGGTCCTGGCCAGACCGGCGCTCAGCCCGATACCGCCCGCCAAGCTGCGGCAGGCGAACCAAAGGACGAAGACTGCCGCTACCAGCACGATGCCGCAAAGCGTCGCCAGCACCGGGATGTCGAAAAAGACATCGCGCCGGCGAATCGCATCGTGGTCTGCAGCGGGATTATACGTACACGTCATATAGCATCCGAAGCGCGGAAAAGCCAAAATCCGTAGAAGCCGCCCGCGGTGCTACTCCTTCTCGTCCTCGCCGCCTTGCAGTTCGCCCAGCAGGGCTTCGAAATCCTTGGTCTCGCGGAAGTTCTTGTAGACCGAGGCGAAGCGGACATAGGCGACCTTGTCCAGGCTGGAGAGCGCCTGCATCACCAGCTCGCCGATCATCGGCGAGGGCACCTCGTTCTCGCCCATGCTTTCCAGCCGCCGCACGATGCCGGTGATCATGCGATCGACCCGTTCGCGCTCCACCGGGCGCTTGCGCAGGGCGTGGTTGATCGAGCGTTCCAGTTTGTCGCGGTCGAAAGGCTCGCGCCGCCCGCTTTTCTTGACCACGATCAGCTCGCGCAGCTGCACGCGCTCGAAGGTGGTGAAGCGTCCGCCGCATTCCGGGCAATGACGGCGGCGGCGGATGGCGGAATTGTCCTCGGAGGGACGGCTGTCCTTGACCTGGGTGTCGTCGTGACCGCAGAAGGGGCAACGCATGGCTTTGGCCTATTGGTAGATAGGGAAGAAGCTGCACAATTCGCGAACCCGCGCACGCACTCTGGCTTCGACCGCGGGATCGCCCTCCTCGCCCTTCTGGCCCAGGGCATCGACGACCTCGATGATCAGCTTGCCGATCTCGCGGAACTCCACCACGCCGAAGCCGCGGGTGGTGCCGGCGGGCGAGCCCAGCCGGATGCCGGAAGTGATCGCCGGCTTCTCGGTATCGAAGGGAATGGCGTTCTTGTTGCAGGTGATGTAGGCGCGGTCGAGCGCCTTCTCGGCGGCGCGTCCGGTGGTCTTCTTGGGGCGCAGGTCCACCAGCATCAGATGGGTGTCGGTGCCGCCGGAGACGATGTCGAGCCCGCCGGCGTACAGCGTCTCGGCCAGGGTCTTGGCGTTCTCCACCACGGAGCGGGCGTATTGCTTGAATTCGGGCTTCAGCGCCTCGCCGAAGGCCACGGCCTTGGCGGCGATGACATGCATCAAGGGCCCGCCCTGCAGCCCGGGGAAGACCGCCGAATTGATCTTCTTGCCCAGCTCGGGATCGCGCGAGAGGATCATGCCGCCGCGCGGGCCGCGCAGCGTCTTGTGGGTGGTGGTGGTGACCACATGGGCGTGGTCGAGCGGATTGGGATGCACCCCGCCCGCCACCAGGCCGGCGAAATGCGCCATGTCCACCATCAGATAGGCGCCGACCTCGTCGGCGATCCTGCGGAAGGCGGCGAAATCGATGAAGCGCGGATAGGCCGAGCCGCCGGCGATGATCACTTTCGGGCGGTGTTCCCTGGCGGTGCGTTCCACATCCTCCATGTCGATGCGGTGGTCCTGGCGGCGCACCTTGTAGCCGACCGGCTTGAACCATTTGCCCGACTGGTTGACCGGCGAGCCGTGGGTCAGATGCCCGCCGCAGGCCAGGTCGAGGCCCATGAAGGTGTCGCCGGGCTGCATCAGGGCGAAGAACACCGCCTGGTTGGCCTGGGCGCCGGAATGGGGCTGGACGTTGGCGAAGGAGCAGTCAAACAGCTCGCAGGCGCGGGCGATGGCGAGGTTTTCGGCAACGTCGACAAATTCGCAGCCGCCGTAATAACGCCGCCCGGGATAGCCTTCGGCATATTTGTTGGTCAGCACCGAACCCTGCGCTTCCAGCACCGCCTTGCTGACGATGTTCTCGGAGGCGATCAGTTCGATCTTTTCCTGCTGGCGGCGCAGTTCGTCGCCGATAACGCGGGCAAGCTCCGGGTCCGACTTTTCCAGTCCTGTGGTGAACAACGCCTCACGCCCGGCCACGTTTGCCTCCATACCCGCCTCGCTTCAATAACCCCGCAACGCCACACCAGTGCTGGTCCGGCTTGGCATTCCCGGGGGTCGTACCCCTACCCCTTTACCAAATCTAGCGCCAGCAGGGAGATTCGTTCCAGGCGCGCGGTTTTCTCGCGTCATGTGTGAGGAAAGCATTCCTCAACCAGTGCGTGCAAGGAATAAAGCCCATGATTGAAGGAAAACAACCAATGCGTGAAGTTAATACAACAAAACCGGGGCGTAATTGCATTTGCCAATTCTGTGTGATTACTGTCGCTAGTCATACGGTCTGCGAATCAAGGTCTTTCGCAGATTGTTTCGGGTATCGGACAAAACGAACCGGCACAAAGACCAGAGGCCGTCCCTCTGTGGCCGCATAAGGAAGCCGTACTATGGACAACAGCAAAGGCTACGACCTCTTGAAACTGGCCAGCGACATCGTGGCCGCCTATGTCAGCAACAATCCCCTGCCGGTGGGCGAACTCCCCGCCATGATCAAAAGCGTCCACGCCACGCTGGGCGGGCTGGCGGGCGGCATGGCCGGCGAGATCGCGACCTCCCAGAAGCCGGCCGTGACGGTCAAGAAGTCGATCACGCCCGAATTCCTGATCTGCCTGGAAGACGGCAAGAAACTGAAGATGCTGAAGCGCTACCTGCGCTCGCGCTACGGCTTGTCGCCGGACCAGTACCGCGCCAAATGGGGACTGCCCGCCGACTACCCGATGGTGGCCTCCAATTATGCCGCCCAGCGTTCCGAATTCGCCAAGAAGATCGGCCTGGGCCGCAGCGCGCCCGAGAAAAAAAGCCGGCGCAGAGGGTAAACCCCGCTTTCACCCTGCCCTTGAGGGTCGCGCAGCGACAGCGTGCGAGGTCGAAAATCGCACGCGGAGCGAGCCGTAGCAAACGGCAGCAACGTGGTTTTTCGGGGATGGGTGTGCCGAAGTCTCGATCACGGCGTACCCCTCCCCGAAATTTGCTCGCGAAGGCGCAATCGCCTCTGCCGGAGAAATCTACAGCGCTCGCAAATTTCGACCCTCCCTCAAGGGGAGGGTTGGATGGCCGTCATGCGGCGCGCTTCAGGTGGTGGCGCTGCCAGACGGCGTCGAGCGCCTCGATCAGCTTTTCCATCATCGCCGGGGTGTGCAGCGGCGACGGCGTGAAGCGCAGCCGCTCCTTGCCGCGCGGCACCGTGGGGTAGTTGATCGGCTGCACATAGATGGCGTGCTCTTCGAGCAGGGTATCGGCCACCGCCTTGCACAGGGCCGCATCCGGCACCAGCACCGGCACGATGTGGCTGGGCGAATTGACCACCGGCATGCCGGCGTTGCGCAGCATGGATTTCATCCGCGCCGCGTTCTCGTGCAGGGCATGGCGCTCGGCCTCGCTTTGCTTGAGATGGCGGATGGAGGCCAAGGCGCCCGCCGCGATGACCGGCGCCAGCGAGGTGGTGAAGATGAAGCCGGGCGCGTAGGAGCGGATGCAGTCGATCAGCTCGGTACGCCCCGCGATGTAGCCGCCCATCAGGCCGTAGGCCTTGGCCAGCGTGCCTTCGATGATGTCGATGCGCTCCATGACGCCGTCGCGCGCCGCCACCCCCGCCCCGCGCGGGCCGTAGAGCCCCACCCCGTGCACCTCGTCGAGATAGGTCAGGGCGCCGTATTTCCCGGCCAGGTCGGCGATGGCGGCGGTGGGGCCGAAATCGCCGTCCATCGAATAGACGGATTCGAAGGCGATCAGCTTGGGCCGTTCCGGCTCGACGGCGCGCAGCAGCTCTTCCAGATGGTTGAGGTCGTTATGGCGGAAGATGCGCTTCTCGGCGCCGCTGTGGCGGATGCCTTCGATCATCGAGGCATGGTTGAGCTCGTCCGAAAGCAGCACCGTGCCGGGCATGAGTTTGGCCAGCGTCGCCAGGGTGGTGGCGTTGGAATCGAAGCCCGAGGTGAAAAGCAGCGCCGCTTCCTTGCCGTGCAAATCCGCCAGTTCCCGCTCCAGCTCGACATGGTAATGGGTGGTGCCCGAAATGTTGCGCGTGCCGCCCGCACCGGCGCCGACCTCGTCGAGGGCTTCATGCATGGCCGCCAGCACCTTGGGATTCTGGCCCATGCCGAGATAGTCGTTGCTGCACCAGATGGTGATCGGTTTGCGCACGCCGTCGCGGAAAAGCTCCCCTTGCGGGAAGGCGCCGCGCTTGCGCTTCAAATCGGCGAAGACGCGGTAACGGCCCTCGCCCCTGAGACCGGCGAGAACCTCCTGGAAACGGCTAAGATACGGAAAAACCATGTCAATCTCTCTTACGCCTCCGCCTGGAAGGGGACGGCATCTTGGGCGCTTCGGCTTTCGAGTTCAACGGCGGATGCGCCCTTTTGATATGTTAACGCCAGTCGCAGGCCGCCGCTAACGACCGCTTGCCACAGCATTTATCACCAGCGCGATCAGCACGGTATTGAAAAAGAACGACACCACCGAATGGCCCAGCACCGCCCGGCGCAGGACACCGGTGCGGACCTGTATGTCGGATACCTGCGCCGTCATGCCGACCACGAAGGAGAAGTAGAGAAAGTCCCAGAGGTCGGGCGCCTTGGTGGCGGGAAAGGCGAGCCCCCGCTCCGCCGCGCTTTCGCCCGCCGGGTCGAAATAATAGAGGTTGGCATAGTGGAAGGCCGAAATCGTATGCAAGACGAACCAGCCCAGCGGCGCCGCCAGCAGCAGCAGGGCCAGCGACGCGATGGCGAGCCTGCCGCCGTTCAGCGCCGCAAAAATCGCCGTGACGTTGATGGCGATGATCGCCAGCGTGATCGCCACCACCAGCAGGATGCCCTCGTCCTCGCGCGCCGCGCGGCGCTTGAGGTCGGCCGGGGTGGAGCGCAGCAAGTGCCACAGCGCGGTGGCCAGATAGCAAAGAAAGAAGGCATCGGCGGCGCCGGCCGGCGGCACCGGCCCGTGCAGCGAAAAGCTCACGGCATAGACCGCCGCGCCGAACAGGACGGCGCCGTAGAAACGGCCGTGGTGATAGAGATGTCCGCTTCCGAACCGCACGTCGCGCGTCCCTGCGCTGCGGCGGCATGCTGGCACGAGTCGCCAAGAGCGACATAGGGCCCCGAAAACGGTCATGGCCCGCACGGGGGCGGGCCATGACCACCAGGGACGCACGTTCCGCTCAGAGGCGGAAACGAACCTGGTCAATCCAGAAGCGCTCCAGCCTTCTGAGGCTGGCGTTGAGGTTCTCCAGATCGGCGCTGGCGACATTGCCGACGGCCTCCAGCGAACCCAGATGGCGCCCGAACATCTCGCGCACCATGTCGCGCACGGTCTCGCCTTTCGGCGTCAGGCGGACCAGCACCGAGCGGCGGTCCACGTCGGAACGTTCGTGATGGATGTAATCCAGATCGACGAGCTTCTTCAGATTGTAGGAGACGTTGGAGCCGAGATAGTGCCCGCGGCTGCGAAGTTCGCCCGCCGTCAGCTCCTGGTCGCCGACGTTGAACAGCAGCAGCGCCTGGACGCTGTTGATCTCGCGTTCGTCGCGCCGGTCGAGTTCGTCCTTGATGACGTCGAGCAACTGGCGATGCAGCCGCTCCACCAGATTGAGAGTCTCGAGGTAGAATTTTGCTTGCGTGCGGGCGCCGTCGAGAGCCGCGGCCGCATGCGGTCTTGCCAATGCCGTCATCGTCTTCCCCCCGTTTGCCGGGGGCCCACCTGTTATATTGTGACAGAAGACTAGGGCTTGAGGCCTTAAGGACCGGTAAAACTCGCCTAGAACGCCCGGCAAAAGCTGCACATTTCAGGAAAACAAGCCTTTCTCTTGTCGCTTTGCGGCAAACAAAGCGTAAAGCTGTGCCGCCGCGGCACAGGAGAAGCGTCAGTATTCAGAGCGGCAGTTCGCGGCCGGGCAAGGGCGCGAAATAGGCTTCCACCGCGGCGCCGGAAACTTCGGCCAGCGTGGCGGGCTGCCAGTGCGGGTCGTTGTCCTTGTCGACGATCACGGCGCGCACGCCTTCGTAAAAATCGCGGCCTGCGAGGATGCGGCTGGCCATGCGGAATTCCATCTTCATGCAATCGTCGAAAGCCAGCGTGCGGGCGGCGCGGATTTCGCGCAAGGCCAGCTTCAGCGAGGTGGGCGAGCGGCGGCGCAATACCGCGGCGGTGTCGCGTGCAAAAGCGGAAGCTTCCTGGTCCAGCGCGGCGGCGATGTCTTCCACCGTGGCGCCGGCGAAGAGGCGGTCGATCTCGGCGCGACGGGCGGCCAGCGGCGCATCGGCGGGCGCGGGCTGCGCCGCCTTGGCGATGGCGGCGGCGGGATCGGCGCCCTTCGCCAGGGACTCGATCAGGGCGGGCCACTGCTCCTTCGGCAAAGCATGGGTCGCCAGCCCGGTGTAGAGCGCATCGGCCAGGCCGAGACGGGCGCCGGTCAACGCCATATAGCTGCCGCTTTCGCCCGGGGCGCGCGACAGGATGAAACTGCCGCCCACATCGGGGAAGAAGCCGATGCCGGTTTCCGGCATGGCGAACAGCGCCGAAGGATCGGTGCAGCGATGGCTGCCGTGCACCGAAACGCCAATGCCCCCGCCCATGCAGACGCCGTGGATCAGCGCGATGAAGGGTTTGGGGTAATGCTTGATCTCGCTGTTGAGGATGTATTCCTCGCGCCAGAAATCGATGCCGTAGAAGGTGCCGGCCAGCCCGGATTCGCGCACGGCGCGGATGTCGCCGCCGGCGCAATAGGCCCGCTCCCCCGCCCCGCGCACCACCACGCAGGCGATGGCGGGATCGGCGGCCCATTGCTTCAGCTTGACCCGCATGGCTGCCACCATCCCGAGCGTCAGGGCGTTCAGCGCCTGGGGGCGGTTGAAGGTGACGAGGCCGGCGGCACCGTCGGTCTCGAAGAGGATTTCCGGTTCGCTCACAGCTTCTTCATTTCCCGCGCGATGATGCTGCGCATGATCTCGTTGGTGCCTTCCAGGATGCGGTGGACGCGCAGATCGCGCAGGTGCCGTTCCACCGGGAAGTCCTTGAGATAGCCGTAACCGCCGTGCAGCTGCAAGGCGTCGTCGGCGATTTCATAGGCGGCGTCGGTGGCGAAGCGTTTGGCCATGGCGCAGAGCATGGTGGCGCGCGCGTCACCGCGGTCGAGCGCCGCGGCGGCGGCCCGGATCATCAGCCGCGCGGCTTCCAGCTTGGTGGCCATGTCGGCCAGCTTGAATTCCGTGGCCTGGAATTCGCCGATGGCTTTGCCGAACTGCTTGCGCCCGGCGACATAGGCCAGGGTTTCCTCCAGCGCGGCGCGCGCCGTGCCCACCGAGCAGGCGCCGATGTTGATGCGCCCGCCGTCCAGCCCCTTCATGGCGATGCGGAAGCCCTCGCCCTCCTCGCCCAGGCGGTTGGCGACGGGCACGCGGCAGTCGTGGAACACCAGCGACGCGGTGGGCTGCGCATTCCAGCCCAGCTTCTTTTCCTTGCGGCCGAAATAAAGCCCTTCCGTGCCCTTCTCGACCACCAGGGCGGAGATGCCTTTGGGGCCGTCGATGCCGGTGCGCACCATCACCACGTAAAGGTCGGAGACGCCGCCGCCGGAGATGAAGGCCTTCGAGCCGTTGAGCAGGTAATGATCGCCTTCGCGCACGGCGCGGCTTTTCAGGCTGGCGGCGTCGGAGCCGGAGCCCGGTTCGGTGAGGCAATAGGAAGCAAGCTTCTCCATGCCGGCGAGCGGGGGCAGGAAGCGGTGGCGCTGCGCCTCGCTGCCGAAGCGGTCGATCATCCACGCGGCCATGTTGTGGATGGAGAGATAGGCCGCGGTGGAGGTGCAGCCCGCCGCCAGCTCCTCGAAGACGATGGAAGCATCGAGGCGCGACAGCTCCGAACCGCCCACATCGGCACGGACGCAGACGGCGGCAAAGCCCAGCGCCGCGGCCTGGCGCAATGTTTCCAGCGGGAAGTGTTCTTCGGCGTCCCAATCGGCGGCGAACGGCGCCAGCTTGTCGCACGCGAAACGGCGCGCGGTATCCTCGATCGCCCGCTGTTCTTCAGTCGGCTCGAAATTCATGCTGCGTTTCCATCGCTGCCGGTTTATAGCACGCCCGCCGCCGCTCCCGGACCATTGCCGCAAGGGCAGCAAGCGCTATGATTGCGTTGCAAATTCGAGATACCCGCCATGACGAATCCCGCCTTTCCCGCCATCCGTATGCGCCGGCTGCGCGCCCATCCGTGGTCGCGCACGCTTGTTGCCGAAAACACGCTGGCGCCGTCAGATTTCATCTGGCCGCTGTTCGTGACGGAAGGCGCGAACACGCGCGTGCCGGTGGCCTCCATGCCCGGCGTGGAGCGCCTCTCGGTCGATCTGGCGGCGGAAGCGGCGGCGGAGGCGCAACGATTCGGCATTCCGGTGGTGGCGCTTTTTCCGTACACGGAGCCTTCGCGGAAGGACGAGAGCGGCAGCGAAGCGCTGAATCCGGACAATCTCGTCTGCCGCGCCACGCGCGCCATCAAACAGGCGGCGCCCGGCATCGGCGTGCTCTGCGACGTGGCGCTCGATCCCTATACCAGCCACGGCCATGACGGGCTGCTGGTGGACGGATATGTCGCCAACGACGAAACCGTGGAGGTGCTGGCGAAGCAGGCGCTGGTGCAGGTGGAGGCCGGTTGCGACATCATCGCGCCTTCCGACATGATGGACGGACGCATCGGCGCGCTGCGGGCCGCCTTCGAGAAGAGCGGGCACAAGAACACGCTGTTGATGGCTTATGCCGCCAAATACGCCTCGGCCTTCTACGGCCCCTTCCGCGACGCGGTGGGCTCGGCCAAGGCGCTGGTCGGCGACAAGCGCACCTATCAGATGGATCCGGCCAATGGCGACGAGGCGCTGCGCGAAGTGGCGCTGGATATTGCCGAAGGCGCCGACATGGTGATGGTGAAGCCGGGGATGCCCTATCTCGACGTGCTGCGGCGGGTGAAGGAGGAATTCAAGATGCCGACCTTCGCCTATCAGGTGTCTGGCGAGTATGCCATGCTGATGGCGGCCATCGAGAAAGGCTATCTGGAGCGCCAGCGGACGATCCTGGAAAGCCTCACGGGATTCAAGCGCGCGGGGGCCAACGGGATTCTCACTTATTTCGCGCTGGAAGCGGCGAAGCTGCTCAAGGCAGGTTGAAATGACGACGTTCCGTTACGTGGCGCTGGCCGTTCTGGCCGTGCTGGCGGCGGCTTACGGGTATTACTGGCTGGGGCAAGTGCGCAGCGTGCCGCTACCGCTGCCGCAAAGCACATGTCCGATGGTCAACGCCGAGGTGCTGCAAGACGGCGCCGTTGCGATAGGCGGCGAACGTTTCGACGATCCCGTCAGGCTGAAGGCCAAGCTCAGGGAAATCCGCAAAGACAATCGCGGCTGCGGCATAGCTTTGCGCGGACCAAAAGACCTGAAGATGGATATGCTCGGCAAGGCCGTCGCGCTACTCGAAAAGAGCGGCGAAGAGCATATCGGCTTCATCACCGAGCCGCGGACCGCACCGGAAAAGAAATAGCGCGCAATAGACCCGGATGGCCGGTCCTTCCGAACCGCCCTACTCCCGCGGCACGGTGAACAGGCTGCGCAGCAGGATCTCGGCGCGCGACGGCAGCACGTCGAGGCCCGAACGGCGCTGGCCGAGGTCGATGACGTTCTCCAGCACCAGCATGGCCAGTCCATGCACCGCCGCCCATACCGCCAGGCCGAGCGCGGAATCCTCCAGCGCCTTGCCGATCTCGTCGCCCACGGCGTCGGCGGCTTCGGCCAGCTTGGGGAAGGCCAGGCGGTTGGGCAGCTGCGGCCCGAACATCAGCCGTGCCAGCGCGGGGCGTTGCGCCACGAAGCGCATATAGGCCGCCCCCACGTTGGTGATGCGGTCGGCCTGCTCGGCGGGCATGGCGCCCGCCTCCGCGATGCCGCGGCGCAGTTCGGCGAAGCCTTCCGCCGCCAGCTCCACCAGCAAGGCCTCGTGGTTGGGGAAATGCCGGTAAGGCGCGGCATGGCTGACCCCAGCCTTGCGGGCGACGGCGCGCAGGCTGATGGCGCCGACGGATTCTTCTTCCAATATGGCGCGCGCAGACTCCAGAAGAGCGTTGCGCAAATCGCCATGGTGATAGGGGCGTTTCGTTACGTCAGTGGCATCCATCACGGCAGACCTTCTTTATCGCTCCGGCAAGGGCACGCTGCCCCCGGTCCGCCTTCGGACCGGCGCGGCCCCAACGCGCCAAATCCTTCCGGTACGGACCGCCGGTTTGCGTCTTTCGCACTCCACGGAAATCTCGATTTCACTCCACAGCCTCCACGGCCGGGCGCGACGCCCCGCTTTCGGAAAACGCCGGGCGGCGCATCATCCAGATCAAGGGATAGGTTACCAGCGTCACGTAGAACATGAAGAGGAAATCGTTGGCATAGGCTTCCACCGCGGCGCGGATGTTGATCGCGCCGTTGAACATCGCCACGCCCGTCGGAAGCTGCAGGTTGTCGTACAGCGAGGAGGCATTGAGGCCGAGCGCCCGGTTGAAGGGCGTGGCGTGCGCCGTCAGGCTGGAATGGATCGACTGGATGCTGTTGGAGAGCAGCGTCGTGGTCACCGAGATGCCGATGGCCGAGCCGACGTTGCGCACCAGATTCATGAAGGCGCTGCCGTCGGTGCGGAGCTTGCCGGACAAGGTGGCGAAGGCC